>Ga0247725_1001783_pt1 | contig 10216 bp, 10 predicted proteins | sample OKSTACKMCFT3sol_FD_183021 | JGI IMG/M metagenome (GOLD analysis project Ga0247725, IMG submission 183021) | Subsurface sediment microbial communities from gas well in Oklahoma, United States - OK STACK MC-FT3-sol | ecosystem: Environmental > Terrestrial > Deep subsurface > Rock core/Sediment... | reverse complement strand
TCAGGGAACTGGGCTGCAGCTCGGCCATGGCCTCCTGCAGCGGATCGGCAGCGTGCGTGGCCGCGCTCAGCAACAGGCCGAGCAAAATCGCAGCGCGCATCAAGAACTCCTTATTGTTGTCTGCAGAGTCTAGGCTGCGCCGGCAAATCGGCCTAGCGCGGCGCGGAAAAATCGCCGGCTTCCGCCACCAGCGCCGCCAGCAGCTCAGCCGCCGGCAGCTCGCGGGCCAGCGGCGCGCCCTGGCCGGCCCAGTGCGCGGCGAAGTCGTGGCAGCCCTGGGCACTGGCCGCGGCATGCAGGGCCTTGGCCGCGTCGTAGGCAATCGGATAGTCCGGCAGGGCCGCGCCGAACTCGCCGTACAGGCGATTGGGCAGGCCGCGCGCCGGGCGCCCGGAGATATTGGCGGTGATCTCGGTGCGGGACGCCCTCTCCCCCTTCAATGCCTCGCGGTAGGCGGCGTTGGCGGCGGATTCCGGGCACAGCACGAAGGCGGTACCCAGCTGCACGCCGGCCGCGCCCAGGGCCAGGGCGGCGCGGATGCCGGCGCCGTCCATGATGCCGCCGGCGGCGATCACCGGCAGGCGGCTCTGCCGCACCAGCAGACGCACCAGCGCCAGGGTGCCGAGGCCGGCATCGCCCTGCTGCGGATCGAACACGCCGCGATGGCCGCCGGCCTCGATGCCCTGGGCCACCAGCGCGTCGACCCCGGCCGCCTCGGCCAGTTTCGCCTCGGCCACCGTGGTGACGCAGGCCAGCAGGCGTATACCGGCGCCCCTGAGGCGCTCGATCCAGGCCTGCGGCGGCAGGCCGAAGTGGAAGCTGAGCACCGCCGGACGCTGCTCCAGCAGCAGCTCGAGCATGGCCGGGTCGGCCAGGAAGCTCGGGTAGATCTCGCGCAGCGCCGCCGGCGGCGCGGCACCGAACTCGGCGAACAGCGGGCGCAGGCGTTCGCACCAGGCCGCCTCGCGCGCCGCGTCGGCCCGCGCCGGGGCATGGCAGAACAGGTTGTAGTTGACCGGCAGGCTGGTCAGCGCGCGGGTCTGCGCGATCAGCTCGCGGGCCTGCACCGGGCTGCTGGCGCCCAGGCCCAGGGAGCCGAGGCCTCCGGCCGCGGACACCGCGGCGGCCAGCGCCGGGGTGGAGACCCCGACCATGGGCGCCTGGATGATGGGATGGCGGATGCCTAACAGGGAGCAGAGGGCGGCGGACATGCGGGACTCCTGGGCCAAGGGTGCGCGCCATTATCGACGGCCTGCGACCTAGGTCCAATGGCCCGTGACAGGTACGTGGCTAAGATGGAAGGACTTGAGCAGCGGAACACCCCCCATGTCGACCACCGCCGCGGGCAGGACAGCCGTGCTGCAGAACATCCATGGCACCATGGAGTTCCTGCGCAAGCACCCGCCGTTCAACCAGATGGAAAGCGCCCACCTGGCGTTTCTGGTGGAGCATTGCCAGCTGCGCTTCTACGGCGCCGGCGAGAGCATCCTCAAGCCCGGCGACGGCCCGGTGCAGCACTTCTTCATCGTCAAGCAGGGCCTGGTGGTGGGCGAGCGCCCGCACTCGGCCAAGCGCGGCAGCGAGACCACCTTCGAGATCGCCAGCGGCGAGTGCTTCCCCCTGGCCGCCCTGCTCGGCGAACGCGCCACCCGTACCGAGCACCTGGCCGGCGAGGACACCTTCTGCCTGCTGCTGCCCAAGGACGCCTTCGTCCGCCTGTTCGCCCAGTCCGCGCCATTCCGCGACTTCGCCCTGCGCGGCGTGTCCAGCCTGCTCGACCAGGTCAACCAGCAGGTGCAGCTGCGCGCGGCGGAGAACCTCGGCGCGCAGTACTCGCTGGACACCCCGCTGCACCAGCTGGCCATGCAGCAGCCGGTGGCCTGCGCCGCCGACCTGGCGCTGCGCGAGGCGGTCAGGCGCATGCACGAGCAGCATGTCGGCAGCATCGTCATAGTCGACGCGGCGCAGCGCCCGCTGGGCATCTTCACCCTGCGCGACCTGCGCCGCGTGGTGGCCGCCGGCGAGTCGCTGGAACAGCCGATCGCCGCGCTGATGACCCAGCGCCCCTTCCACCTGCCGCCCAGCGCCAGCGCCTTCGACGCCGCCCTGGCGATGACCGAGCGGCACATCGCCCACGTCTGCCTGGTGGAGCATGAGCGCCTGGTCGGCGTGGTTTCCGAGCGCGACCTGTTCTCCCTGCAGCGCGTCGACCTGGTGCACCTGGCGCGCACCATCCGCCACGCCGGGCGCATCGAGACCCTGGTGGCGCTACGCAGCGACATCCGCCTGCTGGTCGAGCGCATGCTGGCCCACGGCGCCAGCTCCACGCAGATCACCCAGCTGATCACCCTGCTCAACGACCATACCGTGTGCCGGGTGATCGAGCTGGTGCTGGAAGAGCTGGGCGACCCCGGCGTGCCCTTCAGCTGGCTGTGCTTCGGCAGCGAGGGGCGCCGCGAACAGACCCTGCACACCGACCAGGACAACGGCATCCTGTTCGACGCCGACAGCCCCGCGGAGGCCGAGCGCATCCGCCAGCTGCTGCTGCCGCGCGCGCGGCGGATCAACCAGCTGCTGGCACAGTGCGGCTTCGCCCTCTGCCCCGGCGAGATCATGGCCGGCAACCCGGCGCTGTGCCTGTCGCAGCGCGAATGGGCACGGCGCTTCGCCGGCTTCGTCCGCGAGGCCACCCCGGAGAGCCTGCTGGGCTCGAGCATCTACTTCGACCTGCGCGTGGTCTGGGGCGCCGAGGACGGCTGCGCGCAGCTGCGCGAGCAGCTGTTCGCCGACATCGCCGGCAACAGCCTGTTCCAGCACCTGCTGGCGGCCAACGCCCTGCAGCACCGCCCGCCGCTGGGGCGCTTCCGCGACTTCGTGGTGGCGCGCAAGGGCGCCGAGAAGGACACCCTCGACCTCAAGGTGGAGGGCCTCACCCCCTTCGTCGACGGCGCCCGCCTGCTGGCCCTGGCCCATGGCATCGGCGACAGCAACACCCTGCGCCGCTTCGCCGAGCTGGTGCGCCTCGGCGTGATCGACGCGCAGGACGGCGCCGCCTTCGAAGAGGCCTACCACTTCATCCAGCAGACCCGCCTGCAGCTGCACCAGCAGCAGGCCAACCAGGGCCTGCCCTTCTCCAATCGCCTCGACCCGGACAGCCTCAACCAGCTGGACCGGCGCATCCTGCGCGAATCCTTCCGCCAGGCCCAGCGCCTGCAGGCCAGCCTGGCGCTGAGGTACCAGCTATGAAGAAGATGCTGCTCGACTGGCTGCGCCCCGCCTGCGACCCGCGCTGCGCCCAGCTGCCGGCGCCGCGCCCGCTGGACGACCGCCCGCTGGCGCAGCAGCGTCTGGTGGTGGTGGACCTGGAAACCAGCGGCCTCAACCTGCAGCGCGACCAGCTGCTGGCAATCGGCGCGGTGGTGATCGAGGACGGCGCCATCGACCTGCGCCAGCAGTTCGAATGCACCCTGCACCGTCCCGGCCACCAGGCCAGCGCCAGCACCCTGATCCACGGCATCGCGCCCAGCGCCATCGCCGCCGGGCGCGAACCGGCCGAGGCGCTGCTGGAGTTCATGGCCTTCGTCGGCGACAGCCCGCTGCTGGCCTTCCATGCCGCCTTCGACCAGCACATGCTGCAGCGTGCCCTGCGCGAAAGCCTGGGCTATCGCCTGCAGCACCCCTTCGTCGATGTCGCCGAGCTGGCCCCGCTGCTCTGTCCGCAAGGCCCGCGCCAGCACGCCGGGCTGGACGACTGGCTGGCCCTGTTCCAGCTCCAGGCCAGCGAGCGCCACCATGCCAGCGCCGATGCCCTGGCCACCGCCGAACTGGCCCTGATCCTGTTCAGCAAGGCGCGGCGCCAGGGCCTGGACAGTCTGGCCGAGCTGCAGCGCCAGTGCCTGGCGCGCCGGCGCCGGCAGCTGGCGCCCTCGTTGTGATAGAGCGCATCGCTATCATCGGCAAATCATTCTTGATTACACCCGCACACCATCGCCGCTAGAATGCCGGCTCCCCGTAGCCGAACCCGATTCGTCCCATGCGCTCCACCACCCTGCGTCGCTGGTCCTTCGTGCACACCTGGACCAGCCTGATCTGCACCCTGTTCCTCCTGCTGCTGGCGCTGACCGGCCTGCCGCTGATCTTCCACCACGAGATCGAGCACCTGCTGGGCGAGGCGCCGCAGCTGCGCGAGCTGCCGGCGGACAGCCCGCGCCTGTCGCTGCAGCAGCTGGTCGAAGCCGCCGAGCGCCACCGTCCCGGCGAAGTGGTGCAGTACCTGGGCTGGGAGGAAGACGAGCCCAACGGCGTGGTGACCATCATGGCCGCCACGGCCGGCACCGAGCCGAATTCCTCGCACACCTTCATGCTCGATGCGCGCAGCGGCGAGGCGGTGGCGATGCCGGCGGCCAACGGTGGCTTCATGATGCTGATGCTGCGCCTGCACGTGGACCTGTTCGCCGGCCTGCCGGGCAAGCTGCTGCTGGCCTTCATGGGCATCCTCTTCGTGGTCGCGATCGTCTCCGGCGTGGTGCTCTACGCACCCTTCATGCGCAAGCTGAAGTTCGCCGAGGTGCGCCGAGACAAGTCCACGCGCCTGCGCTGGCTCGACCTGCACAACCTGATCGGCATCGTCACCCTGACCTGGGCGCTGACCGTGGGCGTCACCGGGGTGATCAGCGCCTGCGCCGACCTGCTGATCGAAGCCTGGCGCGGCGACACCCTGGCGGCCATGGTCGAGCCCTACCGCGACGCCCCGCCGCTCACCCAGCGAGCGCCGGCCGACGAGCTGCTAAGGATTGCCGGAGAGGCCGCGCCGGGCATGCGCCCGGACTTCATCGCCTTCCCCGGCACGCGCTTCTCCAGCGCGCACCACTACGCGGTGTTCATGGTCGGCAGCACGCACCTGACCTCGCACCTGTGGACGCCGGTGCTGATCGACGCGCGCAGCCTCGCCGTCACCGCCGTCGGCGACCGGCCCTGGTACATGGATGCCCTGGCCATGTCGCAGCCGCTGCACTTCGGCGACTACGGCGGCCGGCCGATGCAGATCCTCTGGGCGCTGCTGGATGTGCTGACCATCATCGTCCTCGGCAGCGGCCTGTACCTCTGGTGGGTGCGCCGCCGCGCGCCGCGCCAGGCCCTGCGCGACGAGGTGGCGGCATGAGGCAGTCGACCTTCGCCATCCCCGTGCTGCTGGCCGTACTCGGCGCCGCCGGGCTGTTCGCCGCCCTGCTCGGCGACGGCGGCTGGGACGCCCTGGCCTGGCTCGGCCTGGGCCTGCCGGCCTTGCTCGGCAGCTGGCCGCTGCTGCGGCGCTGAAAGGCACTGACGAAGGCGCCAGCGATGACCGCGGCAGCGCGTACGGGCTGACTGCGCCGGGGAAACTCAGTCCTGCAGAGGCACCCAGACCTCCACCTGGCCGGTGCCGGCCAGGGGATCGAAGTCCGCGCTGTAGCGCTCGAACTCCGGCGCCTCCGCCACCTGCAGGCCGGAGCCCGGCAGCCAGTGCTGGAAGATCGCGGCGAAGGTCCGGTGGATGCCGGAGATATGCCCGCGGTGCGGGAACACCGCGTAACGCCGCGCCGCCAGGCGCTGCCGGGTGAAGCCGGCGGGCAACTCGTCCACGCGGCTCACCCGCACCCCGGCGATGTACTCGAAGCTGCCGTCGTCCTGCGGGTTGCAGCACAGCCCGAAGGTCTCCCAGCCCAGCTGCCCGGGCACCCGGCCAATATGCGGCACGAAGCGCTGCCACAGCGCGGCGATGCCCTGGGACTTGTCGAAGGTGAAGCGCTCGCCGAGCCCGGCGATCAGCAGTTCCTCACCCTCGACGAAGCGTGGCTCGGGCAGTTCGAAGGTATTCGTCGGTTGCATGCGCAGGGCCTCCCGCAGTTCGATTCCATTCAGATTTCCGCTCGCCCGCAGAGCCTCGGGGGGCATCCCGAACTGCTCGCGGAACGCACGGGTGAAGGCCTCGTGGGAGCCATAACCCACTTCCAGAGCCACCGTCAGAATGTCCGGCGCCCCGCCCGCCAAACGATACGCCGCACGGCTCAGACGGCGTGCCTTGACGTACTGCATCACCGACCAGCCGGTGGCGCCGGCAAATACCCGCGCCAAGCTGAAGCGCGACATGCCACAGACGCTGGCGATGCGCTGCAGATCGAGCGGCTCGTCGAGTTCGCTTTCGATTAGCCAGAGGGCTTTGTCAACGGGGTCCATGGGGGCTCTCACAAGGTGAGGCAGGCAGTATCGGCGCTTGTCGGTTGGGTCGCTTGATCGTTCTTGCGCGGCAGCGCTCCATGTCGGCGAGGCACGCAAGCCTGGCTATGGGGAGCTGAGGCAGCCCAGGCACTGCTGCGACTATCGCATCGACACGGGCATGATCGAGGATCGGGAAGCGCTCATGATACGCAGCTTGGCCAACAAGCCGCTGGCACCTCCGCCCACTCCAGCTCCTGACATCGAACCGGGCGATCCCGGCCACCCGAGCGAACCCGCCCTGAAGGCCGAGAGCCCCAGTCCGCCCGACTCGCCCCCTCGGCCGGGCTTCTCAGCCCCGCGCTCAGGGCTTGCTCAGCATCTCGCGGTGAGCCTTCAGCTGTTCGAGCATCTGCTCCATGTGCTGGATGTGCTGGTCCACCTGCTCCGGCGTGTCCAGCGGCATCATCATGCCCGCCCCCTTGCCCATGCCCATGCCGCCCTGCATCGGGCAGCCGCCCATCATCTGCATGCCGCCGCCCATGGCCTGGCGGTGCTCCAGCATCAGCTTGTGCCGCTCCTCCGGCGACTTGCCGGCCATCCAGCTCTGATGCAGCTCACGCATCTGGCTCATGTGCTGCTGCCACTGCTGTTCGCTGCTGGCATCCGTGGCGGCCCAGGCGCCGCTTGCCAGGCTCAGCGCCAGCAGGCCAGGGAGAAGAGTCTTGGTGTTCATCGCTTTGCCCTCTGCAAGGCTGGGAGAGCTTCCACTCTAGGCCAGCCGGCAACCCGGGCGCTGATCTACATCAACCATCGCTCGGCTGACCATGCAGGAGACAGAAATGGCGGGGCCGGAAAAAAGAAAACCCCGCTTGCGCGAGGTTCTGCAGACTGGTCCTGACATCCGTGATCGGTACGCCATCCTGGCGAACAATCCCTCATGTCCCTGTTCTTTGCGGTGCGCTTCCTGCGCTAAGTCCTTGATCGGCAATTTAATCTGGCTGATGGCAGGTTGATAGCGGCGATCGCCAGCACACCTTGTAAGCCAATGCTTACACAGCCACCGAGCGGGAAAGGGTTCACAAAGCCGGCATGGCGGCTATCATCGCGCGCCTGATTCCTGCGCCCCGCGCAACCGAGCCCGAAGATGAAACCGCAACTGATCGCCGCCGCCGAAATCGACCGCCTGGAAACCTGGAGCAAGTACAACAAGGACATGTGCACCAGCTGCCATTCCACCTGCTGCACCATGCCGGTGGAGGTGCGCATCGTCGACCTGATCCGCATCGGCGTGGTCGACGAATTCGAGCGCGGCGAGCCGCCGAAGAACATCGCCAAGCGCCTGCAGAAGGAGGGGCTGATCGAGCGCTTCAACCAGAAGTCCGGCATCTTCACCCTGACCCGCATGAGCAACGGCGACTGCATGTACCTGGACCGCAAGACGCGCCTGTGCACCATCTACGACAAGCGCCCGGACACCTGCCGCAACCATCCGCGCATCGGCCCGCGCCCGGGCTACTGTGCCTGGCGACCCAAGCAGTAAGGCCCGCTGGCGGGATTCCGCCAGGCAAAACCCCGCATCTGGCGAAATCTCGCCACGCATTTCTCCCGGAGGCCCGAAAATCGGGCCCTGCAGCCGAGGCGACGGCTGGCATCCGGGTTGCTAATGCCCTACCCCGACAGCGCAGCGTCCGGCTCCGACTAGAGTGATAGAGGATCTGGACGAGCCGCTCTTCGTCCTAACAATCACAACAAAGGATCACCCCGCATGTTCAAGCAGACTGCCATGGCGCTCGCCTGCGCCCTGTCCTTCGGCATCGCCGGCCTGGCCCAGGCCGCCGACCCGATCATCATCAAGTTCTCCCACGTGGTCGCCGACAGCACGCCGAAAGGCCAGGGCGCCCTGCTGTTCAAGCAGCTCGCTGAGGAACGCCTGGCCGGCAAGGTCAAGGTCGAGGTCTACCCGAACTCCTCGCTGTTCGGCGACGGCAAGGAAATGGAGGCGCTGCTGCTCGGCGACGTGCAGATGATCGCCCCGTCGCTGGCCAAGTTCGAGCAGTACACCAAGCAGCTGCAGGTGTTCGACCTGCCCTTCCTGTTCGACGACATGGCCGCGGTGGACCGCTTCCAGCAGAGCGCCGAAGGCCAGCAGCTGCTGACCTCCATGGAGTCCAAGGGCATCACCGGCCTGGCCTACTGGCACAACGGCCTCAAGCAGCTGTCGGCCAACAAGCCGCTGCGCGAGCCGAAGGACGCCCGTGGCCAGAAGTTCCGCGTGCAGGCCTCCGCCGTGCTCGAGGAGCAGTTCAAGGCGGTGCGCGCCAACCCGCGCAAGATGAGCTTCGCCGAGGTCTACCAGGGCCTGCAGACCGGCGTGGTGAACGGCGCCGAGAACCCCTACTCGAACATCTACAGCCAGAAGATGCATGAGGTGCAGAAGTACATCACCGAGTCCAACCATGGCCTGCTGGACTACATGGTGATCACCAACACCCAGTTCTGGGACGGCCTGCCGGAGGACGTGCGCGGCGAGCTGAGCAAGATCATGGCCGAGGTCACCGTCGAGGTGAACAAGCAGGCCGACGCCCTCAACCAGGGCGACAAGCAGCGCATCCTCGAGGCCAAGACCACCGAGATCATCGAGCTCACCCCGGAGCAGCGCAACGCCTGGCGCGAGGCCATGCAGCCGGTGTGGCAGAAGTTCGAAGGCGAGATCGGTGCCGACCTGATCAAGGCCGCGCAGGCCGCCAACCAGGCTCCTTGATCCGTACCGCGCCGCCGTCCGCACGGCGGCGGCGCCCCGTCGACTCCGCCATCGGGAGATGCCATCCATGAACGCCCTGCGGCGCGTCTGGGACCACTTCGAGGAGGGCTTCATCGCCTTCCTGCTGGGGGCCATGACGCTGGTGACCTTCGTCTACGTCATCCTCAACAACCTCTACACCCTGTTCTACAACCTGGCCGACCGCTGGCCGGCGGCCAGCGACACGCTGTTCGCCATCGGCGACGGCATTCTCGCCGCGGCCCAGGCCATGACCTGGAGCAACGCGCTGACCAAGGCGCTGTTCGCCTGGCTGATCTTCTTCGGCCTGTCCTATGGCGTGCGCACCGCCGGCCATATCGGCGTGGACGCCCTGGTCAAGTTGGCGCCCAGGCATATCCAGCGGGTCATCGGGGTGATCGCCTGTCTGTGCTGCCTGGGCTATGCCGGGCTGCTCAGCGTGGCCAGCTTCGAGTGGATCCAGACCCTGTTCAAGGCCGCCATCGGCGCCGAGGATCTGGGCCACTACGGCATCATGCAGTGGCACATCGGCCTGATCGTGCCGCTCGGCTTCGCCCTGGTATTCATCCGTTTCGCCGAGATCCTGGTGCGCATCCTGCGCGGCCGGCAGACCGGCCTGGGCCTGGCCGACGAGGCGGCCGAGGCGATCAAGCTGACCGAGCACGAGGAACACAAGCCATGACCGTCCTGTTCCTCTTCCTGCTGCTGTTCCTGCTGATGTTCATCGGCGTGCCGATCGCCATCTCTCTCGGACTGGCCGGCTCGCTGACCATCATCCTGTTCAGCCCCGACTCGGTGCGCTCGCTGGCGATCAAGCTGTTCGAGACCAGCGAGCACTACACCCTGCTGGCCATTCCGTTCTTCCTCCTGGCCGGCGCCTTCATGACCACCGGCGGCGTGGCGCGCCGCCTGATCGACTTCGCCAACGCCTGCGTCGGCCACATCCGTGGCGGCCTGGCGATCGCCGCGGTGCTGGCCTGCATGCTGTTCGCCGCGCTGTCCGGCTCCTCGCCGGCCACGGTGGCGGCGGTCGGCTCCATCGCCATCGCCGGCATGGTGCGCTCCGGCTACCCACAGGCGTTCGGCGCCGGCATCGTGTGCAACGCCGGTACCCTGGGCATCCTGATCCCGCCGTCGATCGTCATGGTGGTGTACGCCGCCGCCACCGAGACCTCGGTGGGCAAGCTGTTCATGGCCGGCGTGGTGCCGGGCGTGCTGCTCGGCCTGACGCTGATGGTG
>Ga0247725_1001782_pt1 | contig 10217 bp, 8 predicted proteins | sample OKSTACKMCFT3sol_FD_183021 | JGI IMG/M metagenome (GOLD analysis project Ga0247725, IMG submission 183021) | Subsurface sediment microbial communities from gas well in Oklahoma, United States - OK STACK MC-FT3-sol | ecosystem: Environmental > Terrestrial > Deep subsurface > Rock core/Sediment... | reverse complement strand
GGCGACATACGGCTTAACGCCGATACGCCCCTCCGAGCGCATAAGCCGCCACCGAAGCAGCCAGGATATACGCCGGGAGTTGTCTAATCCTTGACATTCCCCGATCCGGGCGCGCTTCACAAGCCTTGCCAGCGCCTTTCCCGCCTCAAACGCTTCAACGCGCCGGATCGTGTCATGACCTCGCCATCTAAATTGGGCGATTGGCGCTTGGGTGCAAGCGTTGCGCGACTTGGCCCTTATCGCCATCCCTCGAAGCCCTTATTACGAGGGTTGGAATCGTGTGGAACCGGCGCGCGTCACGCGACGGCATGGAAGGTTGATGGCCAAGCGTTCGTTGATGTCGAAGGGGTTGAGCGCCTCGCGCCCGATGACCGGCGAAATGGGTCATGAGCGCGCGTTGGTCGCCTTCGACTTCGACGGCACCCTGACGGTCAAGGACAGCTTCAACGCCTTCCTGAAGTGGCGCGCCGGGCCCCGGCGATGGACCCGCGGCGTGCTGCGGCTGACCCCCGCCCTGCTGACCTACGTGTTCGATCGCAACCGTGGAAAACTCAAGGCCGCCGCGGTTCGCGAGTTCCTGAAGGGCGCAACCATCGCCGAGATCGAGGCCGACGCGCGGGCCTTCGCCCAAGCTTACGCCCCTTCCCTGCTCCGGCCCGACGCGGTGGCCGTTTGGCGCGCCTGGCGGGCCAAGGGCGCGCGGATCGTGATCGTCACCGCCTCGCCCGAGATCACCGTCGCGCCGTTCGCGCGAGGCCTCGGCGCCGACGTCCTGATCGGCACGCGGCTGACCTGTTCGGAAGATGGTCGCATCCTCGGCGGCCTCGACGGCGCCAACTGCCGCGCCAAGGAAAAGGTCGTCCGCCTGCGCGAGGTTTTCGGGCCGGACGTCCATCTGACGGCCGCCTATGGCGACACCTCGGGCGACACCGAAATGCTCGCGATCGCCGAAGAGAAAGGCTACCGGATCTTCCGCGGCAAGCCGGTCACCTGAGCGGATTAGCCGCACCCTCCGGACAATAAAAAAGCCGCCGATCGGATGACCGGCGGCTCTTATTTTAGCGGGGCTGCGCCTTATTCAGCGCCGGCCTCGGCCGCTTCGCGGCTGTCATAGACGTGGTCGACCAGGCCCCAGGCCTTGGCTTCGTCGGCGCTCATGAAGTGGTCGCGGTCGAGCGTGCGCTCGACCTCTTCATAGGTGCGGCCGCAGTGCTTGACGTAGATTTCGTTTAGGCGACGCTTGGTCTTGATGATGTCCTCGGCGTGGCGCTCGATGTCCGAGGCCTGGCCGCGGAAGCCGCCCGACGGCTGGTGCACCATGATGCGGGCGTTCGGCAGCGAGATGCGCTGGCCAGCGGCGCCGGCGGCGAGCAGCAGGCTGCCCATCGACGCGGCCATGCCCATGCACACGGTCGAGACCGGGCTCTTGATGTACTGCATGGTGTCGTAGATCGCGAGGCCAGCCGTCACCACGCCGCCCGGCGAGTTGATGTACATGGCGATTTCCTTCTTGGGGTTCTCGGACTCCAGGAAGAGAAGCTGGGCGCAGATCAGGCTGGCCATGCCGTCCTCGACCGGACCGGTCAGGAAGATGATCCGCTCCTTCAGCAGGCGCGAGAAGATGTCGAACGCGCGCTCGCCGCGGCTGGTCTGCTCGACCACCATCGGCACGAGGTTCATGGCCGTCGAAACCGGATCGTACATCATGGGGTATCACCCTTTTCGTTTGTGCTGGCGGCGCGAAAACGAATCAGCCCCCGCGCGCCGTCGACAACGCATATCGCGTGGCGCTTAACAGGTTGCAAGGCGGGGACGAAAACCTCCAAGCATGAAAAAAGGCGCGGCCCTTTCGAACCGCGCCTCGTTTCGCAAGCCTTGGCCAGCGATTAGCCGCCGTAGCCTTCCGGCAGGTCGTCTTCTTCCAGGAGCTCGTCCTTGGAGACTTCCTTTTCCTCGACCTTGGCCTTGCCGAAGATCAGGTCGACGACCTTGTCTTCGTAGATCGGGGCGCGCAGCGCGGCCTGCAGATCGGCGCGCTGACGGTACATGTCGAACACCTGCTGGGCTTGCGCGCCGTACTGGCGAGCTTCGCGCATGATGGCGTCGGTCAGTTCCTGGTCGGTGACGACCACGTCGTTCTTGCGGCCGATCTCGGCGAGCACCAGACCCAGGCGCACGCGGCGCTCGGCGATCTTGCGGTACTCCGACTGCAGTTGATCGTCCGACTTCTCGGCGTCTTCCGGCGGCAGGCCGCCACGGGCCTTGTCGGCCTCGACCTGTTGCCAGATGCCGGCGAACTCGGCTTCCACCATGCGCGGCGGCAGCGGGAAGTCGTGCTTGGTGTCCAGGACGTCCAGCAGGGCGCGCTTCAGCTTGAAGCGCGAGGAGTTGTCGTAGCGGCCCGACAGGTTCGAGCGCAGCAGCTCCTTCAGGGCCGCCAGGTCCGACAGACCCAGGCGCTTGGCCAGTTCGTCGTCAGCCTTGCCGTCGACCGGGGCGCGGACTTCCTGAACCTTGGTGGCGAACTCGGCGTCCTTACCGGCCAAATCCTTGGCTTGGTATTCTTCCGGGAACTTCACCTTCACGACGACCTCGTCGCCCGGCTTGGCGCCGACCAGCTGGTCTTCGAAGCCCGGGATGAACTGGCCCGAACCCAGGACGAGCTCAGCGCCTTCGGCCTTGCCGCCGGCGAATTCGACGCCGTCAATCGTGCCGACGAAGTCGATCAGCAGTTGGTCGCCGTCCTTGGCCTTAACGGTCTTGCCGGTGCGCGGCTCGTAGGTGCGGGCCTGCTTGGCCAGCTCGTCCAGGGCCTCGTCGACCTCGGCGTCGGTGACCTTGTAGACCGGCTTCACCAGCTCGATCGAAGCCGGGTCGATCGGCTCGAACTCCGGCATGACTTCGACGGCCAGTTCGAAGGCCAGGTCTTCACCGCCGGCGATGACCTTTTCCATGTCCGACGACGGGTTCAGCTCGGGCTGACCGGCCGGACGCAGCTTGTTTTCTTCCAGGACCTTCTGGGTGGTCTCGTTCAGCGCCTGCTCGATGACTTCGCCCATCAGGGCCTTGCCATACATGCGGCGGACGTGGGCCGTCGGCACCTTGCCGGGACGGAAGCCCTTCACGTTCATCTGCGGGGCGACTTCGGCGATCCGCGCATCCAGACGCGTGGCCAGTTCACTCGCGGGCACCGTGACGCCAAAAACGCGGCTGAGGCCTTCGCCCGACTTTTCAACGATCTGCATCGACATTCTTAATTTTCGGGTCGGGGCGCCGGGCGCCCGAGCTCCGCCCTGGGGTCCAAAAGATCGACGCCGCCCGCGAGGACCGGGGCGGCGAAAGAGCGCCCTTATGTCACGACGTGCGCGAGCATCCAAGAGCAGCGGCGATAAAACTCACGCAGGCCGAAGAGCCCGGTGAGAAGAGTGGTGCGGATGAGAGGACTCGAACCTCCACGCCTCGCGGCGCTGGAACCTAAATCCAGTGCGTCTACCAGTTTCGCCACATCCGCGTGCGAGGGGGATTACGGACTTGAAGCGCGGGGCGCAAGTCCGCTCAGCGTTTCGCGTAGAGCTCGGCCAGAATAGCGGGGGCCAGGCCGGGGATGTCCTCGGCAATCAAGCCCGGTCCGTGACCGGCGCCGCACGCCGCGTGGATCCATGCGCCGGCGCAAGCGGCCTCGAAGCTCTCCATGCCCTGAGCGATCAGGCCGCCGATGAAGCCGGCCAGCACGTCGCCTGATCCGGCTGTCGCCAGCCAGGGCGCGCCGTTCAGCAGGACGGCGGCTCTGCCATCGGGCGCGGCGACGACTGTGTCGGGCCCCTTCAGCAGCACCACCGCGCCGGCGCGACGAGCGGCTTCGCGGGCGGCCGCGATCCGCTCGGGCGACTTGGCCAGGAGCCCCGGGAAGACGCGCTCGAACTCGCCCGGATGAGGCGTCAGGACGTCATCGCGATCCAGGCAGGCGAACAGGTCTTCCGGATCATAACGGAAGCTGGTCAGCGCGTCGGCGTCCACGACCATCGCCGCGCCGGTGCGGGCCAGGGCCTGCAGATTGCGTGCTGTCGCCTCGCCGACGCCCGCGGCCGGTCCGATGATCACCGCGTCCGCTTCCTCCGCGGCCATGGCGAGCTCCGCGTCGGATTCGAACGGCGCCAGCATGATCGCCTCCAGGTGCGCGGCATTGACCGCCAGCGCGCCCGGCGGCGACAACACGGTCACCGCGCCCGCGCCAATCCGCAGCCCTCCGCGAGCCGAGAGGCGGGCCGCGCCGGTGCTCCAGGCCTCGCCGCTGACGACCTTCAGCCGCCCCCGGCTGTGCTTGTGCGCGTCGAAGGCCGGCCACGGAAAGCGCGGAAGCCAGAGTTCAGGGTCGTTCTCGAACAGATCGACAGCTTCGACCGTCTCCAGTCCTATGTCCGCCACAATGATCTCGCCACAGGCGTCACGCCCTTCGGCCAGGACATGGGCGGGCTTTCGACGATGGAAGGTCACCGTGGTCTCGGCGCGGAAGGCGATACCCCCCAGGGCTCGCCCCGTGTCGCCGTGGACGCCCGAGGGCGTATCGACCGCCACGACCTGGACTCCAGTCTCTCGGGCGGCCCGCGCAAGCTCGGCGACCGGCCCCTCAAGCGGCCGCGACAGCCCCGCGCCAAACAGCGCGTCTACGTAAAGATGTCCGGGCGCGGGCCGCGCAGACAGCGGCCGGATCTCGCCCTTCCATCGCGAGGCCGCCCACCGCGCGGCGTCGGTCGCGGGCGGATAAGCCGCCTCCACCACGACTGGCCATCCGCGACGCTTCAGGTGACGGGCGGCGACATAGCCATCGCCGCCGTTGTCGCCTGGTCCGCACCAGACAACGACCGGGCGCCGCGCGTACCGATCCCGGATCGCCGTCGCGACCGCTCCGCCCGCTCGCTCCATCAACACCTGGGTCGGCGTGCCGCTCGCCACGGCCGCGCGGTCGGCCGCGACCATCTGGGCGACGGTCAGAATCTCTCGCGCCACGGCGACTCCTTCAAAGCACTTGGCTCTGAGCTTCGCGCCCTTTCTCCGCCAGGATCAAGCGGTCGCCCTCCACGCGAAAAACGGACCGCGAGCAATGGTCGGGGCGAAAGGCCACGACGCGCGGGTCTCCCGTCGCGGTCGCGACCGCGGCATTCAAGGCGACGAAATGGCTGAACACCGCCTTTCCCTGATGATCCATCAGCGCGCTCGCCACGCTCTGCGCCCAGGCCGCATAGTCCAGATCGCCGACGACCTCGGCCCAGAGTCCCCCGAAAGCCTGCCGAAGCCAATCGGGCCGCTCGTCGGCGGACAGGGCCGCGGGCGTCGGGATTTCACCGACCCGAGGATCGATCTCGACCTCCACGCCCAAGGCTTCGGCCAGAGGCGCGGCGGTTTCGCGGCAGCGCCTCAACGGTGAGGACACCACGCGATCGGGCCTGACGCTCGCTGGCAGAGCCATGATCTCGCGAGCGACCGCCCTGGCCTGCTCCAGGCCCGCGGCGTCCAGGCCCGGATCGTCATCGGATCCGCCCCAGGTCGAGGCGGGCTTGCCATGACGGATGACGTGAATGAGGCCCATGCGCTCAGTCCGGCGTGAAGAGATTGCGGACGCCGTCCGGATGCGGCCCGACTGTTCCGGTCCGCCCGACGCCTTCCCGCGCCTCCAGGTCCTTCAGCACGGCGGGATCATCCGGCGTCTGGGCGACGAAGCGGCGATCCTGGGCGTCCCGGCCGATCACGATCCCCATACGAACGCCCTCGCGGCCATGGACGACCGTATAGGTCTCGATCCGGGCCCGCCCCTCGGGTTTCTCCACGATCTCCGGATGGGGCAAGGCGTCGATCTCGGCCTGGATCACGGCGGGCGACTGCCGCTCCCAGCGGCCTTCGACGGGCTTCGTCGAATAGATCCCGACGGACTGCTTGGTCAGGAACCAGCCATTGGCGGTCGAAAGACCGTAGGCGCCGGGCCGCGCGCGCAGCCGGGTCACCATCTCGGCGATCGCGTGAAGGGCGTAGTTGTTCCCCGGGCCACCGAAGTACGGCAGACCGCCGGTCACGGTCAGCCCCCGCGGGTCGTCCAGCGCCAGGCCCAGTTCCTCGGCCCCGATCCGCACGGCCGACGGAAAGCAGGAATAGAGGTCGATCAGAGACAGGTCCGCCGCCGTGATCCCCGCCATATCGAAGGCGCGCTCGCCCGTCAGGCGCATGGCGGGGCTGGAGTGGTAGTTCTGCCGCTCCAGCGGGTGCCAAAGGTCGGACGCGTCGGCGCAGCCATGCAGGAAGACCCACTTGTCCTGAGGGACGCCCAACTCCCGCGCCTTACGGACGCTGGCGATCAGAACCGCGGCCGACTGATCGACCTCCATGATCGCGTTGAGGTATTTCGGATAAGGGAACCCGACCATGCGGTTGCGGTCCGTGACCGTGACCAGTTCCTCGGCCGAACGCTCGACTGGGAACCAAGCATAAGGATTAGCGGCCGCCGCCTTGGTGAAAGGCGCGAACAAGGCGCCCAGGGCTTTCTGGTGGTCTTCGATCGATCGGCCGTCCCGCGCCCGCAGCGCGTTCTCGAACAGCGGATAGGTATTGACCGGATAACCCAGCCCATGCGCCGCCTCCTGCGGCGTCACGCCCGGGCGGGGATCGCCGATCCGCCGCGGCTTGCTGTCGATGTCGTCAGCCCAGCCGTCAAAGCCAAGGCCGCCCTTCATCCGCTTCATCAGCGAACCCAGAAACTCCGCCCCGCTTACGAGCGCTAGGTTCGCGTCGCCCTGGGCGATCCGTTCGCAGACGACATTGACCGCCTGCTGAGGGCTGTTTCCGCCCGTCTCGGTATAAACGCTCCAGGCTGGCGAGGCGGAAACGGCGCGGGCGAGCGAGGCTGGCGGATCACTCAACCTAGGCAACGGCAGCTTAGACAACCCTCCCGGAGCGTCGATGCTGAACGCGACGACCGCCAAAGCGTCCAGATCGGCAAGAACAGACCCCTTCAGCCCGGCATCAAGCGCGGCGCGCTCCGCCGCAACTTTCAGCAGTTCCAACGGAGACGGCGAGTTTCCCGCATCTCCGCGATACGTGAATTGGCCCGCGCCGATCAAAACCGGCGTGTCGTCGCGCATCTCCACCCCCATTCAAACGATCGTTGGGGGCGATCCTAGGCGCGAAAACGCGCGTCGCAAGGTCATTTGGACGACATTCCAGCAATGCATCAAAAAGCGGCGCCATCAGCGCAATTTTTGAACAGGCGCCCAGAAGTCAACCGCTCGGTCAGTTTTGTGGCCCCCGCTCGCTTGCGGGCAAGGGGGCGCCGTGATGGTTGCCGGCTCAGAGAAGGCGGTTCGCCGCCGACGGGCCCGAAAGTGGAACCGATGAAGAAGATCGAAGCCATCATCAAGCCGTTCAAGCTGGATGAGGTGAAGGAGGCCCTGCAGGACATGGGCGTCCAAGGCATGACCGTGCTCGAAGCCAAGGGCTATGGCCGTCAGAAGGGCCACACCGAGCTCTATCGCGGCGCCGAGTACGTCGTGGACTTCCTCCCCAAGATCAAGGTCGAGGTGGTCGTCGAGGACAGCCAGCTCGAACCCGCGCTGGAAGCCATCACCCGCGCCGCCCGCACGGGCCGCATCGGCGACGGCAAGATTTTCGTCTCGGAGATCGCGGAAGTGATCCGCATCCGAACCGGAGAAAACGGTCCGGCCGCCGTCTAGGCCTGACCGACAACACCAAGAGATTTCTACAAAGGGGATACGGAATGACCACCGCCAAGGATATCCTGAACCTGATCAAGGAAAAGGACGTCAAGTACGTCGACGTCCGCTTCACCGACGTGCGCGGCAAGATGCAACACGTCACGTTCGACATCGATCTGGTCGACGACGACTTCCTGAACGACGGCACCATGTTCGACGGCTCGTCGATCGCCGGCTGGAAGGCCATCAACGAGTCGGACATGAAGCTGCGTCCTGATCTGGACAGCGCCATCATCGACCCGTTCTACCAGCAGACCACGCTGGCCCTGTTCTGCGACGTCGTGAACCCCGACACCGGCACCCCGTACAACCGCGACCCGCGCTCGATCGCCAAGGCCGCCCTGAACTACCTCAAGTCGGCCGGCGTGGGCGACACCGTGTACTTCGGTCCGGAAGCCGAGTTCTTCATCTTCGACGACGTGCGCTGGTCGACCGCCCCGCACCACACCAGCTACTCGTTCGACTCGACCGAACTGCCGGTGAACTCGGGCAAGGAATATCCGGAAGGCAACATGGGTCACCGCCCGGGCCCGAAGGGCGGCTACTTCCCCGTGAACCCGGTCGACAGCTGCCAGGACCTGCGCGGCGAAATGCTGGCCGTCATGGGCGAGCTGGGCATGAAGCCGGAAAAGCACCACCACGAGGTGGCCCCGGCCCAGCACGAACTCGGCCTTAAGTTCGACACCATGGTCACCATGGCCGACCGGATGCAGCTTTATAAGTACGTCATCCACAACGTGGCCGCAGCTTACGGCAAGACGGCCACCTTCATGGCCAAGCCGATGTTCGCCGACAACGGCTCGGGCATGCACGTGCACCAGTCGATCTGGCAGGACGGCAAGCCGCTGTTCGCCGGCGACAAGTACGCTGGTCTGTCGCAGGAATGCCTGTGGTACATCGGCGGCATCATCAAGCACGCCAAGGCCATCAACGCGTTCTCGAACTCGACGACGAACTCGTACAAGCGCCTGGTGCCCGGCTACGAAGCCCCGGTGAAGCTGGCCTACAGCTCGCGCAACCGCTCGGCCTCGATCCGCATCCCGCACGTCGACAGCCCGAAGGCCAAGCGTCTGGAAGCCCGCTTCCCCGACCCGATGGGCAACCCGTACCTGACCTTCGTCGCCCTGCTGATGGCCGGCCTGGACGGCATCATCAACAAGATCGATCCGGGCGCTCCGGCCGACAAGAACCTGTACGACCTGCCGCCGCGCGAGCAGAAGAAGATCCCGGAAGTCTGCGGCTCGCTGCGCGAAGCCCTGGAGAACCTGGACAAGGACCGCGCCTTCCTGAAGGCCGGCGGCGTCATGGATGACGACTTCATCGACAGCTACATCGAGTTGAAGATGGAAGAGGTGATGCGCCTGCAACTGCACCCGCACCCCGTCGAGTTCGACATGTACTATAAGTGCTAAGCGCGTAAGCCTTAGGACGAACGAAGGGCCGGAGAGCGATCTCCGGCCCTTTTTCGTTGCGCGACGCAAGAAGAGCGACCGCCAGAACTGGGAATGATTTATTACTTAGAGGCAGCGACTGAACAAAAATGTCGCAACTTCGCAACATAACGGACGTAATCAGCCAATTGCGGCTCAAATCACATGGCGAGAGATATCCGCGAGGCCGAGACTTGGCCTATCGCAGCGCAAACGGAATCGCCGCCAACGCTCCAGTCAGAACGAGCGACCCGGCGTCCAAGATTCACAACAGGATCTCTCCATGCCCAAGCTCAACAGCTCTCTTCGTCGCGCCCTGACTCTGTCGTGCGGCCTGACCGCCCTGACCACGGCGATGGTCGTCGCCCCGGCGGCGTTCGCCCAGGACACCAAGGTCGGCGAGATCATCATCACCGCCCAAAAGCGTAGTGAAAACCTGCAGGACGTGCCGGTCTCGGTGGCCGCCATCGGCGGCGAGAAGCTGCAATCGACCTTCGCCGCCGGCGAAGACATCCTGGCCCTTTCGGCCAAGGCGCCCGGCCTCTACGCCGAGTCCTCGAACGGCCGCGCCGCGCCGCGCTTCTATATCCGCGGCCTGGGCAACGCCGACTTCGACCTGGCCGCCTCGCAGCCCGTCTCGATCATTCAGGACGAAGTCGTCCTCGAAAACGTCGTGTTGAAGAGCTCCCCGATCTACGATCTCGACCACGTCGAAGTGCTGCGCGGCCCGCAAGGCACCCTGTTCGGCCGCAACACGACCGCCGGCATCGTCAAGTTCGACACCATCAAGCCGACTGAAGAGATGAAGGGCCGCGCGACGGCCACCTACGGCAGCTACAACACCATCACCTTTGACGGCGGCGTCGGCGGCGCTCTTGTCGAGGGCAAGGTCGCGGCCCGCGCCTCGGTCCTGATCCAGCACCGCGACAACTGGATCGACAACACCTACACCAAGAAGAACGACGCCCTGGGCGGCTTCGATGAGAGGGCCGGCCGCCTGCAGGTGCTGTTCACGCCGAACGAAAAG
>Ga0247725_1001780_pt1 | contig 10230 bp, 10 predicted proteins | sample OKSTACKMCFT3sol_FD_183021 | JGI IMG/M metagenome (GOLD analysis project Ga0247725, IMG submission 183021) | Subsurface sediment microbial communities from gas well in Oklahoma, United States - OK STACK MC-FT3-sol | ecosystem: Environmental > Terrestrial > Deep subsurface > Rock core/Sediment... | reverse complement strand
CGCCCTGCTCCAACGCCAGCAGGTTGAGCAGAAAGCGCGCGAAGTAAAGCAGATCCTGTTCCATCGCCTGGCGAGCGCCCTTGGCATCGCCGGCTTCGATAGCGGCAAAGGCGTCTTCATGAAAGTCGTTGAGCCGTAGCGACAGGTCGGCGCCGGTAAACAGTCGGTTGAAGAATGGCCCGATCTGCAGCCATAGCGACTCGATCGAACGCATCAGCACCGGGTTGCCGCAGGCGCCGTACAGGTGCAGGTGAAACTGGCTGTTGGCGTTGAGGTAGTCCTGCACCTGGCGCGTCTCGATGGCCACATCCATGCGTTGCACGCAGTCCCGCAGCAGGGTCAGATCGTCGCGGGTCAGGCTCGGCGTGGCCAACTCCACTGCCAGGCCTTCCAGCGCCAGACGCACCTGAAAGATGTTTTCGTAGCGTTCGCGGGTCATCGACGGGACCCGCACCGAGCGCTGCTGCTCGCCTTCCAACACGCCCTCGGCCACCAGCCGCTGCAGGGCCGCGCGAACCGGCATCGGGCTGGTGCCCCATTGTGCCGCGAGGTCACGGATCTTCAGCCGCTGGCCAGGCTGAAAGCGCCCCGCCAGCAGGCCCGAGCGGATGTTCTGATACAGCTGTTCCTGCAGATTGTCAGCCATGCGCTACCTCCCTCGGTGGCGCCGGCAGTTGAGCAAGGCTCAGGCTACAGTCACGCATGAAAGGCTCCAGTGGAAAATGTGGCGAGTCTACGTCAGGAACTGATTTTGTGTGAAAAATAGCTGAACACGAAGTATTTTGTGATCACAAACAAGCAATTAATGCTGAAAATCCTAACCATCATAAGACCATTTACTATTTTGTGATCACAAAATATCATGCCTGCAGCGTCCAATCGAGGTAAGACCCATGACCACCGCCAGTGGCATCAGCCCAATCGCCGTTGATCGTTTCGTCGCTGCCGAGCGCGAACTGTTCCTGTCCCGCAATCCGAAGTCCGTGGCGCTGGCCGAACGCGCCCGTCACTCGCTGTACGGCGGCGTACCGATGCACTGGATGGCCGATTGGTCGACGCCGGTGCCGCTGTTCGTCGAACGCGCCAAGGGTGCACGCTTCTTCGACGTGGACGGTCATGAGTACATCGACTTCTGCCTGGGCGACACCGGCACCATGTTCGGCCACTCCCCCGACCCGGTCGCGCGCGCCCTCGCCGAGCAAGCGAACAATGGCCTGACCACCATGCTGCCCGGCGAGGACGCTGTGGTATGCGGCGAGTTGTTAGCCCAGCGCTTCGGCTTGCCCTACTGGCAGGTGACCGCCACCGCCACCGACTCCAACCGCTACGTGCTGCGCTGGGCGCGCGCCATCACTCAGCGCAAGACCCTGCTGGTGTTCGACGGCTGCTACCACGGCACCGTCGACGACGTCATGGTGCGTCATCGCGATGGCCAGACCGTGCACCGCTCCGGTCTGGTCGGCCAGGCCTATGACCTGACCGAGCACAGCCGCGCCATACCCTTCAACGATGTCGAGGCGCTGGAAGCGGCGCTGGCTCAGGGCGATGTCTGCGCCCTGCTCTGCGAGCCGGCGATGACCAATATCGGCATGGTTCTGCCCGATCCGGGCTTCATGCAGAAATGCCGCGAGTTGACGCGTAAGTACGGCAGCCTGCTGATCATCGACGAAACCCACACCATCTCCACCGACATCGGCGGCTGCACACGCCTGTGGAACCTGGATCCCGACTTCTTCGTGGTCGGCAAACCCATCGCCGGCGGCGTGCCTTGCGGCGTCTTCGGTTGCAGCGCAGAGATGGCAGGCGCCATGACTAAGGCGCGTCAGCGCGACAGTGAAGAAAGCCACGGTCACGGCCACAGCGGCATGGGCACCACCCTGTCGGCCAACGCCCTGGCCATGCACTGCATGCGCGCCAACCTGGAACAGGTGATGACCCAGGCGGCCTACGACCACATGCTGCCGCTGGCGGCGCGTCTGGCAGAGGGCTTGCGTCAGCTGATCGACAAGCACGACCTGAAGTGGTCGGTGACCGAGCTGGGCGCGCGTTGCGAGTTCCAGTTCTGCGCCACGCCGCCACGCACCGGCGCCGAGGCCGAAGCGGCATTCCATGACGAGCTGCAGATGGCCCTGCACCTGTACCTGATCAACCGCGGCATTCTGATCACCCCGTTCCACAATATGACCCTGTGTTGCCCGAGCACCACGGTGGATGATGTGGACAAACTGATCACCACCCTGGATCAGGCCCTGGGCGAGCTGCTGGCTATTCCCGGCGCCCGTGAGTAATTCATCGATCAGCCTGTGGGAGGGGCTTTAGCCGCGACAGTCGCCGCTAAAGCGCCTCCCACGAGATAACGACTCACTGTGAGAATCACCATGCAATTCGCCAACCCGCAGGAAGCCCGCGACTTTCTCGCCGCCCACCCCGAGGTGCGCAGCATCGAGCTGATGCTGATCGACGCCAACGGCATCCCGCGCGGCAAGCTGCTGCATCGCGACGAGCTGCTGGCCATCTACGAAAACGGCCGACCGCTGCCCAGCTCGATCCTGTCGCTGACCATCCAGGGCGAGGACGTCGAGGAAAGCGGCCTGGTCTGGGAAGTGGCCGACGCCGACTGCTGGACCTACCCGCTGCCCGGCAGCCTGACCCTGCAACCCTGGCGCGTGGTGCCCACCGGCCAGGTGCAGGTGAGCATGCACCCGACCCAGGGTCTGCCGGCCACGCCGGGCGACCCACGCCACGTGCTGGTACGTGCCATCGAGGCGCTCAAGGCCGATGGTTATCACCCGGTAATGGCGGTGGAGCTGGAGTTCTACCTGCTGGACAAGCAGCGTGACGCCAATGGCCGCCCACAGCCCGCCGTACAGATGAACGGCGTGCGCCCACAGGCGCCGCAGGTCTACGGCGTGTACGAGCTGGAGCAGATGCAGCCGTTCCTCGACGACCTCTACGCCGCCTGCGAAGTCCAGGGTTTGCCCGTGCGCACGGCGATCTCCGAATACGCCCCCGGCCAGCTAGAGCTGACCCTGGAGCACCGTTTCGATGCACTGCAGGCAGTGGACGAAGGGGTTCGCTACAAGCGTCTGGTCAAGGGCGTGGCCAACAAGCATGGGCTGCAGGCCTGCTTCATGGCCAAGCCGTTCGGCGACCTGGCCGGCAGCGGCATGCATATGCACGTATCGCTGGCCGATGCCGAGGGCAACAACCTGATGGCCAGCGAAGACCCACAAGGTACGCCGCTACTGCGCCATGCCATCGGCGGCATGATGGCCACACTCAACGATGCCCTGGCGATCTTCTGCCCCAACGCCAACTCCTTCCGCCGCTTCCAGGCCAACAGCTACGCGCCGCTGGCCAAGAGCTGGGGGGTGAACAACCGCACCGTGTCGTTCCGCGTGCCGGGCGGGCCGGCGGGCAGCCGCCACGTCGAGCACCGTATCTGCGGCGCCGACGCCAACCCCTACCTGGCCGCGGCGGCGATCCTCGCCGGCATCCACAAGGGCATCCGCGAGCAGATCGATCCGGGTCAGGCCATCGTCGGCAACGGCTACGAGCAGGCGCGCGAAACCCTGCCCACCGACTGGCTCACCGCCCTGCGCAACCTGGAAGGTTCGAGCTGGGCGCGCGAAGCGCTGGGCGAGGATTTTCTCAAGGTATTCCTGGCGATCAAATGGGCCGAGTTCCGCCAGTTCATGGGCGAAGTGGGCGAGCAGGACTGGCGCTGGTACCTGACCCACGCCTGATCGTCGCGGACGATGAGTTGGCGGCGAGCCCTGCCGCACACCCTTATCTACAGCGGCATGCAGCGCCCATTGAATCCTGCCTCGTGCGGGCCGTCGAAGCATAGCTGGCCTTGTCCGTCGGGTTCGGCCAGCTGTGTCGGATGGTAGGGGTTGCGGGCATCCGGCATCTTGGCCAGCTGCTCGGCATCGAAAGGCCCCGGAGGCAGGCTCACCACCACGGCCAGCAAACGGCGCTTGGCCTCCAGGTCATGCAAACGCCCGGCATACCGGCGCATGTCAGGGCCGGCAACGGTCAGCAGGATATTGCCGGCCCGGTTGCGTATGCCGCCAACCGAGGCCGGCCCGGGAGCCGGCTCCTGCATCGCTGCGGCAAACGCCTCTGGCTCCAGCTGCGACAACTGCACAGCCCGCGCATACGGCGCCAGGCTGGCGTTGATGGTCATCTGCGGGCGGAAGAACAGCTGCAGGCCAAGGTATTCCCGGCCGGAGACGCTCTCCGGCAGTTGCGCATACATCTGCGCGATACCGTAGAACTCGCGCTGCATGGGCTTGAGCAGCGAGCGCTCGTCCACGCTGAACGGCTTCGGAACCGACGGGCGCGGGATCAGCCCCTGGCGATACAGGCGGACCTGCCATTCCAGATTGCGGTTTACCAACACGCCCAGCAGCATCTTCAGCACCAGGTTGTCCGCACGCGCCAGTTGCTGGCGCAGTAGCCTGAGCTCCTCGCGCAGCCCTCCCTGTGCCACATCACCCTGACCATCACGGGCCATTTGCAGCATCAGTAGATTGAGCACCTGCTGGCCCGCGTACACATAAGTGAGTCGCGGTACCGGCTCGGCGACACTCACCGAGGTCAGCGTGCGGTAGTCGTCCATGTTGAGAAAATCCCAGTAGCGCCGCTGCAGAGCGAACCAATCGGGGGCGATACGGCTGCCCAGGTCGGCCTGTGCCAGCAGGCTGTCGAAGCAGCCGAGCGCCTCGATTCGGCAGAACAGTCGCCCTTCTGGCAACGACAGGCTGGCAACGGTCGGCCCCGAATAATCGCTATCGGTCACGCCGCGCCCGGCGTACCAGCGCTCGTAGTGCTGCAGACGGGCCTTACCCAGTGCCTCGGGCTGCTCATCGAAAGGCGCATCGATCCCGTTGAGGAAAAGGTACGCGCGGCTTTCGCCGGTCGCCGCCTGCACCTGCTGCTGCCAGTCCTGCACCTGGGCGCCAGGCGGCTCATCACGCAGCCAGGCGCTGCCACCGACCAGCAGCGCCAGCGCCAGAATCACAGCACCCAGCAGGCCATCCCGTCGGCTCACGGACGCACCTGCGCATCGACCTTGATGTAGTCGCCCGCCACGCTGATGCCCATGCCGCCATAGTCCTGGCAGCCATCGGCGAACACTTCCAGCACGCGCAGCGAGATTCCCTCGCGCAGCAGACTCACCGCGCAACCAGCACTCAGCGCGGCATCCTTCAGGCGCATCTGCACAGCGTCGCCGACCAGCTTGCCCTCAAGCTCACCGACGGCCGCCGGGCCGTACTCCTCGACCCGCGCCCCCGCGCGTAACGGCGCGAAGCTGGCGTGATAACCGCCGCCAGGAATCTCGCTGATCTGCAGTTCGCTCCACACCGCCTGGCCGCTGTAGCGCAGGTAGCGGCCTACCGGGCTGGCACTCAGTGCCGGGTAATCCAGCGCCTGGCTGACCTTGATCAGGTTGTGCCGCGTTGCCGAACCGTAAAGGTTGGTGTCCAGTGCCAACTGCAGCCAGGCGCGGGCCATGCCGGCGTCATCGGCGCGCAGGTTGGCCAACATCAGATTGTTAACGGCGAGCTCGAGCCCAGCTTCATCTTCGTTCTCGACGCGACGCAGCTGACGTTCGAAGGACTCGATGGCCGCCTCGAAACGACCGGCCTGATAGGCGGCCGTGCCCTCCTGGTTGCACTGCGCCGGTGTATCGCACGTTTGTTCGGCCATTACCGGCAGGGCGAGCAGGCCAAACAACATAAGGGGAATGTGGCGCAAGGGCATCATCTGGCATCCTAACCAAGCTAAACCCCATATTAGCCGGGCAACGCACAGCGCGGCAGCGCACAGCCTCCCAATTTCGGAGTCACCATGGAAGCCGGAACCGCACAACTCACGATGACCGTACTGATGACCCCAGACATGGCCAACTTCTCGGGCAACGTCCACGGCGGCACCCTGCTCAAATACATGGACGAAGTCGCCTACGCCTGCGCCAGCCGCTACGCAGGGCGCTATGTGGTGACGCTGTCGGTGGATCAGGTGATCTTTCGCGAGCCGGTGCATGTCGGCGAAATGGTCACCTTCCTCGCCTCGGTCAACTATTGCGGTCGCACCTCCATGGAAGTCGGCATCAAGGTGATCACCGAGAACATCCGCGAACGCTCGGTACGCCATACCAACAGCAGCTTCTTCACCATGGTGGCGATGGACGAGCAGGGTCGCCCGGCAGTGGTGCCCGAACTGCACCCGGACACACCCGACGGCCTGCGCCGTCAGCGCCAGGCCAAACAGCGCCGGCAGATTCGTGAAGAGCTGCAGCAGCGTTATCGGGCGTTGAGCGAGGAGAAGAACGACCCTCAATCGTGACCGATGTAGAACAGCAGTTCGCGACGCTGCGGATGGTCTTTGAGCCAGACGCGAATTTCGTCAGCACGGGCGATGGCGTCCTCGCCGGCGATGCGACTGAAGCGCTCACGTCGGGCCTGCTCGCTGGCCTGCTGGCGCACCTGGCGCTGCCAGGCGTCGGTGAAGATCGCCGGCATGCGCTGGCTCAGCTCCAGGGCCTTGAGCAATTGCCATTCGCCGCTGTCCAGCCAGGCTTCGTCGCAAGTACCGCATAGGTCGAGACGGTTGGCACGGGTGCCGCTGAACTGAAACTTGCTCATCAGCTTGGCGCACTTGGGGCAACTCAGGGCATGACTGGTTTCGCCCGCTTCGGCCTCGGCGGCCAGCTCAACTGATGTCTCGTGTGCTGGCTGGCGCTCGGCCCAGTCGCGGTAGTGCAGCAGGCTGACCAGTGTGCCTTGGCACTGTGCACTGCCATGGCCAAGCAGGCCATCTTCGAGTTTTGCTGGTTGCAGGCGAGTCGTACGGCAGGCGGGGCAATGCATGGTGACGTCCTTTTCCTATTGAGTGCGCGAACGCTAATCTAGGGTCTGTTGCCGTTTCGCGCACGGCCGCGACGAAACGGCAACAGACCCTAGGGCAAATACGAGAGCAAGAGCGACCCTGAGAACTACTTGGCGGATAGGCTAAGCTCTGTCTCCCGGATCTGGAGTCGTCATGATCAACCTGTTCGATGTCTTCCTGCTGATGCTGTTCGCTGCCGTCTGCGCCTGGCTGTGGCGCGGCCATGGTATTCGCGAGCGTGCACTGGCGTTCGCCAAGCAGCACTGCGCCAAGCTCGACGTGGAGTTGCTCGACGGTGCCGTGGCGCTGCGCCGCCTGGCCATCCAGCGCGACGGCAAGGGCCACCGGCGCCTGGCGCGACTCTATGACTTCGAGTTCACCGTCACCGGCGAGCAACGACTGCGCGGGCATATCAGCATGTTCGGCCCGCATCTCGGCCGCATCGAACTGCAGCCCCATCCGATACTGGAGCCGCAACCCGAGCCGGTTGCGGTGCAGCAGCCAGGCAACGTCATCCGCCTGGAAGACTGGCGGCGCAAGGCGCAGTAGAGCAGCGTGCAGCCTCAATCGTAGGAGCCGGCTTGCCGGTGATATTCGCTACTTGATCGCCGGCAAGCCGGCTCCTACATGATGTAGAGATCTATCAGCTGCGCTGCAGCAGAAAGTCAGCCACGCGCTCGGCGCTGTCTGCCGGTTGCTCCTGCATGAAGCAGTGCCCACCCGGCACCACCTGACTGCGCACATGGGGGTTGCTCGCGCACCAGCGCGCCACGGACTTGGCAACGAAGGGATAGGTGCGTGAGCCGTGAATCACTTCGGTCGGCGTCGTCACCTTGGCCAGCGAAGGCCACAGGCGCCGCGGGAAGGAACCGAAAATATCCGCCTCGCGGCTGGGTCGACACTTGAGTTCGACACCGCCCTCGACCTCCTTCAGCGCATGCTCGATATAGGCGTCGAATGCCGCCTCGTCCCAGCCACGGAACATGCCACGACCATGCAGTGCGGCGTGCGCGCTGGCACGATCCGGCCATTGCCGGCGGCGCTTCTGCGCCTTCTTCGCCATGCCGGTGCGCTGCGCCAGGCCGACCACGTCGGACAATGCCATCACCCCGATCATCGCTGGGCTAAATAGCACTGGATCGAGCAGCACGGCACGGCGGAACAGCTCGGGATGACGCGCCAGGATCAGGCTGGTGAGCACACCGCCGAAGCTGTGACCAAGGGCGAAGCGCGGCACGTCGCCGAACGGTCCTCGCAGGGTATCGAAGGCCTCCACCGCCAGCTCAGCGTTGCGGTTCCAGCCGTGAAAGCGGCCGCCATGGTCGCTGTCGCCATGGCCCTGCACGTCGCACAGCCAGAGGTCGAAGTCCTCGGCCAACGCGGCCAGCATCGGCGTATAGACGCGCCCGCAGTAGCCATTGCCATGCAGGAAATGCAGCAACGGCTTGCCCGACGGCGGCGTGTGCCAGCCGCGCAGGGTGAAGCCGGCAGAGGTGTCGTGAGACCAGGGCAGCAGTTGCATAAAGGTTATCCACAGCGACGAGAGCGCGGCGAGTTTATCAGCCCACCGCTGGGATTCGGCACGCAGCGAACGAGACGCTTAGCGTTTCGGCGTCCTGCGCCTGATCGAAGATCAACTCCAGCCGTGAGTCCTTGCGCCATTCACTCGGGGTCCAGGCCTGTAGCGCTTGCCCCTGCAAGGCATTCAACGAGTGCCAGCCTTCACCGCCATGCAGCACGGCCTTGGCCCTGCGCCAATCCATACGCTGCAGCCACTGGCTGACTTGCGCGAGATCGAAACGCTGATTGGGGTGCCAGCGCCAACCAATGCTCCAGCCTTCAGGCTGGTCCTGCACCTGGCAGATCGGCTCCGCGACATTGCGCCAGATCTGCGCCAGGCCCGCTGCAGTTGTGGGTAACTCGGCACTCGCCTCGATGGGCGAGGCCTGCGCCGCCAGCCTCGGCAACAGGGCCAGGTCGAGCCGGCCCTGCGCGGTCCAGTGCAGCGGCACGGATGGCAGATCGGTAGCAATCCGCGCTCGCGCCTCGGCGTCCAAGCCTTCGCTCTTGTTCAACAGCAGCAAGCCGGCCTCAGCCAGCGCCTGACGCTGCACGTCCGGCAGCGGCTGACCGCTAGCCAGCGCGGCAGCATCCAGCACCAGCAGTGCCGGTTGCACGGCCAACACACCGAGCCAGGGCGGCTGGCGCAATTGCGCCAGCACCTGCGCCGGATGCCCCAGGCCGGACGGCTCGATCAGCAGGCGGTCGGGCCTGGCCTTGCGCAGCAGGCGCCCGAGGCCAACCTGAAACGGCGCGCCATTGACGCAGCACAGGCAACCACCTGCCACTTCGGCCAGGGCGATGCCGTCGTCGCCCTGCTCGAGCAAGGCGGCGTCCAGACCGATCTGGCCGAATTCGTTGATCAGCACCGCCCAGCGCTCGCCCGCCGGTTTCTGCGCCAGCAGGTGACGGATCAACGTGGTCTTGCCGGCACCGAGCGGGCCGGCAATGAGGTGGGTAGGGATTTGACTGAGCATGAATGTATGTTCGGTGGTTCGCCAGACAAGTGCCATCACAGACTGCGATTAAGCAGCATGTTAGATTCGCCGGCAGTTTTTCGGGAGTCGAAACGATGCGTGCATGGCTGTTGCTGTTTTCCCTGCTGCCGGGCCTGGCCCTGGCCGAAGCCTGCGTGGTGCATAGCCAGGCCGAACGCCTGGACGTGAAGGTCTGCCAGGAGAATCGCAACATCCCCGCCACGCTGTTTCGCGAGGGCTTCTGCCAGCCGCAGTTGCAAGGCCAGACGGTCGAGGTGGAGTTCGTCGAGCAGTGCCCCAAGGGTGCCCACGGCGTCTGCCAGAACGCGCGCGCCGGCAGCGGTATGTACCTGCAGGACATCCACTACTACGGCGTGGCCAGCGATGCGTTGTACCTGGAGCCAGCCTGCAAGACGCAGTATCAGGGCCAGTGGATCAAGCCCTGACATCAAAGCGGCATCCAACAAGTGTTGTAGGGCGGGTGCAACCCGCCACTCCCTGCTTGGCGGGTTGCACCCGCCCTACGCGGAAACGCTGACATCAAACTTTCACCCAACAGGCGCTTAATGACCTCGGGTACCTCACGTAACCCTCATGCCGAGTCACGCGTCGGCATGATCTCTTGGTGCTTAAGGCCGGGGCAGTCGCTCCGGCCTATTTTTTTGTTATGCCCCATTGCAGTGGATCATTTCTCGTAGGAGCCGCGCCTCGCGGCGAACAGTGATCACGCCGCAGGTTTCCTGAACAACCACGATCGCTTCGCCCCGAGGCGGGGCTCCTGCCGTCGTCAGCGGGC
>Ga0247725_1001779_pt1 | contig 10232 bp, 15 predicted proteins | sample OKSTACKMCFT3sol_FD_183021 | JGI IMG/M metagenome (GOLD analysis project Ga0247725, IMG submission 183021) | Subsurface sediment microbial communities from gas well in Oklahoma, United States - OK STACK MC-FT3-sol | ecosystem: Environmental > Terrestrial > Deep subsurface > Rock core/Sediment... | reverse complement strand
GGCGTGCAGATACGTCCTTGGGGTCGCGCCAGCGGACTCAGATGTCTGAAAGGAACGGCAACGCGTCAAAAAGCACCTTGATCCCGCTCTATCCTTTCTTGCGGGGTCAAGTCCGACAAGCTGCTAGGCAGGCACAACATCAGCTGGACGCTGCGATCAATGGCCTGTTCGAGTCGATTGAAGACCCAGAGCCCATCGACAATGGACAGGCCCAGGATGCAGAAGCTGCAAGCGGCGAAGTTCAGATGGGTGATGCTGCCGGCGATTCGGCAGAAGATCATGAAGTCGGTGATGCTGAGAATGCCTCGAACGAGGCAGGCGCGGAGCAGAAAGAGTAAGTCAAAAACGTTTGGGGCCACACGGCCCCAATCGCTCCCCATCACATAAGCACAGTGGCTAGGCCACTGCACTCCCCCCTTCTGTCACATTGCAAGTCCTTTGCAAACGTAAGCCAAGCTTATCGCGTTCTATATCGGTCCTGTGAACCGTCCCTAGTCGATTGGGAGCTACCCAACGAGGCGCACACTTTTAGCAAAGGCTGATACGTATTCCCAATCGACAATTACAGAAAGTAACGCCCCCTCCGACGAAAGGCCGAACTATGTCGATGGCGCCCAAAGAAGCAACTGGATCATTGTCGAGCTGAATATCGGCAGAGCGATTTCGGTGCCCAGGTAATTCCACTCCGGGTACTCACCCATCTTGAAAACACCGTGTGGCACACCTGCATCGTCGCCGAGCCACATCCGCGCTCTGTAGTCGATCACCCGGCGATCATCTAGCTGAATCCAGAAGTGGATCGGGATTTCTTCGCTGCTTGACGTAGAAGCCAGCCGCCCTTGCATGCAGTAGTGCGGAATGCCGGCCCCAGCGAGCACTGAGTGTGCGATTCGGGTGAAACCGTCGCACTCAACGGGAGCGTTGCTATAGGGCTCCAGAAGCATGGTAATCGCGTCCGACATTGTGGGTGCCTGCTGTCACTCGCCGGCAATAGCTGCCAGCGATTGCTTGAGTTCGGCCTTGCCCTTGGCTTTTTGACTGCGACCGCTGGACACAACCTGGAACTCCGCAGGGGTCGAGTATGGATTCTCGACAGTGACGGTGGCGCTGGTGCCACTGGAGAACGCCACCTGCAATTCAGCTCCCACTATCGCAGCGCTCTGCGTGGAGAAGGTCGATTTCACTTTGCCCTCAATCTCCACCAGTAGGTCATGGGCATCCCTGTCCATTTCGGCCTTGAACTTGGAGAGCTGGTGGTCATTGTGGCGTTTTGCTTCCGGCGTTTCGCCGCTGGAGCCGCAGTTCGTGCAGGAATAGCTCGCGAACAGCCCTTGAACGTGGTCGCAATACATCTTCGGTCTATTTGGTAAATTCATTTGGCATCAACACGTTACGGGCGAAGTGAGTGAATTTTCCTGATATCTCGGCATGACCCCATCTTGTCGCACCAGCACGAAGTGACGCTGCCAAACGCGTTGGCTTGTTGCCCGCAGCCTGGGCAGGTAATGGTGTTCATGGCCAGATCAGTTCCTTGTCACGAAGGCGGAGTCAGCTCTGGCCGGGAGCCGGGACTACGCCTGCCAGCAGATGATCATAAACGCGACGTGCGGAAAGCCTCCAGCAAACTGGGGCGTAGGCGAACACGGTTGCGAGGTACATGTACGGGTCAGAACCGGCCTTCTCGCGCAGCGCCTTTACCGCCTTCGACCATCCTTGGTTCCCATAATGGGAACTGACGATCGTCGCGGTTTCGTCAGCGAGCAACTCCACATCGAGCGGATCGACAGCCTTACGCACCAGCGAGTGATTTGCGCGAATGCACTGATCCACATGAGAGGCCCCGTAGCGACCCTTGGCGAGCCGGAACAGCCGGTAGCCGGGATATGCCACCACCGGAATGCTCACCCAAGCAGGCAGGCCAACAGCTACGAGAGCGGCTGCGGCGACCGATGCGGCACCAATCGCAAGGAGCGCGGGCACGCCAGTAGCCTTGTTTGGGTTGATGGCGTTACGAGCCAGCGCCGGCACCGTGGATTCGGTGCGAATGCTAAGGTGGAACGCCAAGGGGGCGTAGGTCTGAATGTAGGTGTTTTCCATGGCCCTTCCTCCGTAGGTCGTTTGAACGCTTGGGCTTGGTGTAAGGATAACGTGGCGATCACCGCGCTCCACACTGACAAGAAAAAGGCGCCCTAGGGCGCCTGCTGGTATCACGCGACGTGAGGCGGACTCACGATCTTGAATCCGCAGTCGCTGGTGCTCTGAGGGTCGAATACGACCGGCACCACAGACAGCTGGAGCGCCTTGGCCTGCTCCAGGGTGAGCTGTTCAGCCTCCAGGTACTTCATGGCCGCAGCGGCGGCGGCATCGAAGCTGGTGAAGGCGTCGCCGGCATTGGCGATGGGCTTGAAGCTCGATGCGCCCGGTTCCAGCACCAGCACGCGGTCTGGCTCACCGTACACGGGCTTTTCCGGCTTGTGGATGAGGAACATGTCGCCCCGGATCAGCGGGCAGCCAAAGAACGTCTCATCGACGATCAGGCGCGGCAGCATGGTCGCATGGCCACGGACGCCATCGAGCACGGAGTGCCCTTTCAGCATGTGGGTGATGACCTCGGCGAGCAGGCCCTGGAAGTTGCTGGTGATGCCGCCAGCGTCCCAGCCTGGAAACTGTGCGTCTAGGACCTCGCACGCATTGGCGGTGGCTTCGTCGATTGCCTTCTGCACAGCTGGATCGTTCTGGAGCTTCAAAGCGGTCATGGCCACTCTCCCTGTCATTCAGTGATGGCTCGATAGTAGATGATGCCGAACGCAGAGTAACGCCCCATCACCGGCGCTACACTCAGCACGACTGCCTTGCCGGCGCCGATCAGCTGGTCGATGTATTCCTGGGCCGTGATCGCTGCCTGCTTGCCGCACTGGCCTTCGGCAATCTCGTTCTGTGCATGCCAGCGGAGTCGATCAGGCGTAATGTGGCCGACTGAGGGCGGGCAGTAGATCATCACGGCATCGCGCCAGCCGACACCATCCACAAACACGTAGCCGGTAGCTCCGGGAACAGCGCTGCCTGCGCTCATCATGCTGTCGTCATGCTTCGAGCCAGCAGCCGAGGCCGAAATTGCGGCAGCCGCCGCTGCCCCGCCACCATACCCATAAGCGCTGGTAGCCAGCAGCGGCAAACCGAGCGCCGCCAGCGCCAGAAAACTTCGAACCTTCCCCATCGTCACCTCCACAGCGACAGTTTTTATTATCCAGACCAGGAGTTACCCCCTGCTCGACTGCCTGGATTCACTCAATTCTATACCATCATAAGATGGGGTTTACCCTGAACCAGGGAGTTCCCCCTCTAACTTCGTGCGCGCCTGTTATCCCGTAAAAGCCCGCCTGATGCACCCGTTTCAACCTGCAAGAGCAGCGCTGCCTGTAATGCCGTATCTGACCCTGCAAGACGAAACCTCTGCGTTGAACTTGATGACGAGTAAAAGCCGCGCTTGGACCACCCTGCCCTACTGACAAACCAGCAGGGCCTGAGAGTTATAACGGCCACACCACCCTCTATCACCCCAACACGGTGCAGAAGATACACACCACCCCGATCAACCCGCTTTTGCTGCTCTATATACCTGCGCTGACGGCAGGACATGGCAGAGGAAAAAGAGAAGAAAAAAAGACCAGAAAGAGAAAAAAGCACTGCCGTGCGGCTCCGCCGCACAGGCAAGAAAAAGAAGAAAAAGAGAGGAAGAAAAGCCGGCCCGAAGATCGTCGCGGGTCGGGAGGGTGCAGAAAAGCGAGTGATCAGTGTGGGTGTGCCCGAGCTTCGGTGGATCAGGAGGAACACCGAGCGGGCTCAAGGAATGCACGGTTTTTCAGGAGGAACGCGGCTGGGTTCTGTCTAGTACCGTTTCTTATGATGGTATAGGAATCGGCACCAGCTCTGCATTCCCGATGGTGCGAAAGCAGTTGGGAAATATTCACGTTTGATGCAAAGGATACTGTGTAGAGCCGTGGCGGCCAGTCGGGTATAACGCGGCGCAGCGGATGAGCTGCTTCGGTGAAATGAGGACTTTAATCCGTGGGAATCGCCCATCAGAGCGCTATTCTTTAATGTTGCCGAACTGGTTTTCTGCGGAGACGTGAGCACATGAACACCGAGCCCTTTGTCATGAAGGATGTTAGCCGCGCCCTGCAATGGGTGAGTGTTTGCGCGGCATCCTGCGGATTCGACAATGACAAGTCCGCTACCGTGCTAGCCGAGCTTTGCGGGTTCGGATCATGGGACGTAATGACGTATGCAATAGACAACTTGCCGCCCTCGATATGCGACGAACACATACCAGCAGATGTGCTAGAAAGCAGGCTTCGTCGCTATGCCGTAATCCTGATCCAAGAGCACGGTGTGAGCCCGCAGGCTGCATTGGGCATCATCCACAACATATCGCCTTCCACCGAAAGGCCACTTAGAAATTTCGTAGTCTTCGACGCTGAGGACGATGATGACGACGAAGCGTTCTCGACCGAAGACGATGTATCGTCGGCAGTGAGTAGCGCGCTTGGCATGCCCCTCTGCCCTGAGCGAGTGGCACTAACTGTCCCGCTAACAACTAGCGTGAACAGTGAAACTTGGCAGTATGCGATGGATTACCTGGGGTGGGAGGCAGAAGAACTAGACGATGAAGCACTCATTGGCGAGGCATCATTGTTGATTCACTCCCAATTCGATTCTTCTGTTATCCCCGTGTATCTATCAACGGTCCTACCCCCGCCAGATTTTTCTGGAGCCTTATACGAGCACCCTTCTTTCCGCCTGCTCCAATATGCTTGCCTAGGGAATTTCATGAGCGAGTGGGCTCCTGCCGAAGCTGAATGTTTCTTCATCCTGTCAAGCTGGCCGCTCATGACAACGATCAAGAGCAAAACCTATTGTTGCATTGGGGTGGCATTCGACGTTAAGACCGGACGCTGGCTTGATCTGCTGGTCAACAGGAAATGCCGTGACATTTCCACTCTACTCCAGATGAACAGAAAGGTTTCGAGCCTGCGAAAGGGTGCAGCCCCCCTAGGAGAGCCTGACGGTCGCTTCTGCAAACAACTTGCTCTCCGACTGGGTGACTTTGGCCCAGAGTACGAGGGAATGCGCTTTGTAGGCATCCCGCACGGTGATGAGTGGCAAGTCGTGGGGGTGATCGATGACGATGAGTTCGACGAAGATAATCTCGGGCCATACGAGCTGGATGATTTCGACCGTTTTCCCCCTGAAACACAGATGAATATGTAGCAGTAGAAATGGCTTTAGCCTCGCTTGCGAGGTGGCGCCCGCAAAGCCAAAGAGAAAGTGTCGCGGGAACGAAGGCGAGCCAGCCCGAGCAATCGTTAGAATTCCTTTAGTGGGCCGGACAGGCTGGCCCAGTAAAGGACTCATACACCCATGACAACACCCAGCTCCCCTGCCCCATCGGCGAACGACTCGAAGCGCGACAAGGTTCTGCGCAACACCCACTTCGTGGTTTCTGCGGTGATCCTGGGCGTCGCCGGCCAAGTCTGGATCAATGGCGACGGCAACTACGCGCTCGGCTTCATGCTTGCGGCGCTGAGCCTGTTGCTCACCAGCTTCGGCGCCCTGAACCTGACCGGCCTGACCGACAACGCTCGCAAAGGGGTAATCATCCTCAGCCTCGTCGTGGCTGGCCTGGGCGTTTTTGCGTTCATTGAAGGGCTGCGCGAGGCCGAGCAGCATGGTCCTCGCATTTACGATGTGCGCTACGAGTTCACTGCTGCCAAGTTCAAGGTTGAGGGCATTTCCGATACGCCCTGCGTGCAAGAATCTGGCTCCGCCGATGCCCCCGTTACCTGCACGGTGGTCGTAACCCCTCTGTCCAGTGAAGAAGCTGCCGGCGAGAAAGCTCAGGCGCCGGCAGACGACGAACAGCCCAAGGGTTGAGTGCGTACCTGTGATCCGACTCCCCACGCAGCCGAGCAGTTGAGTAACTGCATCGAGTTGAGTAGATCGCAGGTCAGGTAATCGCCTAACTTGGAGTTCTGTTCATCGCACAAGGATGTGCCCTCAGTGGTAGCCCTCCCCGGAGGGTTTTTTTTGCGCGGGATTTCCGTTCAGTGGCCATGCGAGTATCCAATCGTGGCCGTTATCGTTCAGGCCCAACCTATATGCAGGCAACGGATACTTGAATGCAGTCAGCTCAGATCGCCCTCCCGCAAAACACCGGGAGCCCGTCTCCCTCTATGCGTTGGACAAACCGGCGTGACCTATTGAAGTGGGTAAAAGCTTTCCAGGTGTATTTCCCTCGGAAGGCTCATCTGGCCACAAAGGCTGCCGCTACCCTTGCCGGAATTGAGAGCTTCGAGAGGCTGTATGGCGACCTGCCCGCCAGCGCTGATGATTCAGACACCATGGATCGGCTGTACTCGAAACGCCGTATGGTGCGGTTCAAGGAAGATCGCCTAACGCTTATCCGTGACTTCCGAATCCTGCCGGACGCAGCCGATCAATTCCTCACTAGCTGCCCAGTCGGTTGCCAGGACTGCCTGTTCGATGGCATCAAGGACACCTACTACGACGAGGCTCTGTGCTACTACCGGGATGATCAACTGCCATCCGATGCTGTTGAGGGAATCGTGGAGCAGCAGCACCAGCTTGCTGTCGGGCAGCGGCTGTCCACCGTTGATAGCACTGACCGCCTTGGGGAGTACCTTCCCCCCCAGATGATCTTTGACCTATTCAACTTCCTACGGCTGCCGTTCACTGCGGACCTCACAGGGGAAGACAGGATCGACGCTTCTGTTCCACTGACAAGAGTCGGCTGGGTGGCAGATCGTGAGCTTGGCCGGCTGGAGTGCTTCGCCCTCGCTTTCACTGCACCGCCCAACTGGTGCCGAGACGAAGTGTTCTATTCCGCCCTGGCCCAGGTCAGCCTAACTCGCAACCTGGACGACCGCCCCGTGATCCTGCTGAACAATCTGCCGCAGCAGCTTGTGCGAGCAGGGAGCGTCTACACGTCATTCGGCTGGGTCGTAACAGCAGTAAAGGTCTTCCCTTTCCTGGTGAGCCATCGCGGCGTTCCAATTGCCGACCTTCTGGTGGAGCTGGCCACGTTCGATGCGGCGAAGTCATCGAGCATAGCTGACAGCAGTAATGTAGCCCTCAGCGTCTTCTGGAGCCTACTGCGCCAGCATTCGCGAATGCAGCTACCCGAGACGCCAGAGTTCTTATGCCTTCCAGACAACTGGATGGTCACTACAGGTGCGACCGGCCATGCCATTGAGCGGCACACCTCACCCAAGGACTGAAATCGCAGTGAAAGAATTGAACGCCCCATTCACTATTTATGCCGCCAGCCTTGAGTGTGGAAAGGTCGCAAAGGCAAAAAACGACACTGAACGAGACAGATTCTACTGGCAGGCAAACGGATACATATCCGCCCTTCTACTCCACAAGCTCATAGACATTGATGTGCATGAAGCCCTGAGAAACAAGCTCACGGATTCGCTTCGCGCATACAATTTGGGCAAGGGCCAAGCGCCATTGGAGGGAGAGTTCAGTCGCGAAACACAGGACCCAGAGTCCACATGAACGTTGAGTGGTAAAGAAAAGGCGCCTTCTGGCGCCTTTTCAGTCATTGGTGGCCACTTCCTATGCGGCTCGCTGGTGCCGGCCTCGCGCCTCGCGGGCCTGCATCGCCTCGACACTGAGCAGGGACTCAGGAATCACCAGGAGGCGTTGGAGGGTGATCGGCTCGCCGGTATCGGCACAGAAACCGTAATCGCCGGCATCGATAGCTTTGAACGCCGCATCGATCTGCTTGAGCGTTTGGAGGTCCATTTCGATCAGGCGAGTCGCCGTGGAGCGATCTTCCTCAGCACTTGCCGAGTCAGCCTCGTCCGGCTGGCGCTCGATCTTGCAGAGCGCCTGGTTCTTCTCGATCCGCTCACGCAGCATCGCTGCTTTCTCGGCGAGCTTCTGGCGGAAAAATTCGAGTTGATCGGCATTCATGTATTCGTCAGCGCTCTGCGCCAGCAGTTGTTCCACGTTCATAGCAACCTCTGAGATTCGATTGTTGACCTTCCGAGCGGAGGGTGATCGACAACCCAGAATAACGACCGCCTCTACCGAATCCACTGAACCGCGTGCAGTTACCTCCATTCGACTGAACATTTTTTGTCGCTGATGCGGATTCTGGGAATCGAGCCGTTATGGTGATTGTGTATCTACAGGGAGGCCCCCATGGGACCAGATTTCAGAGTAGAGGCCCTGCCGGCTGGCTTCGTCTATGGCGCAATTGCCCCGAAAGTTCTTTCTGACCTCGCGGGTCGATATGCCCAGGAGGCGAAAATCGATGTGCGTCATTGGGCGATGTGGGTGTTCGACAATGGCTGTTCTGTGCCCGTACCAACCCAGATCGACAGCTCCACGTTTCCGCCCATTCGTGCCTGTCAGCTGCTCCGACAAACACTGGAGGAAGTGGCCCGCGTTGAAATGCACGCAATGGGAGAGACTGATAAATTCAATATCAGCGCTGTTATCAGCCAGCTAAACGAAGTTTGCGCCCTCGGCGCCGTGTAGGAGAACTACGATGTTGAAGCACCTGACCACTGAAATCAGCAACAAGCGATTCGTAGCCTACGTTGCCCTTCTTTACATCCTGGCGTTCACTGCCGGCGCTTGGGTTCCTGCGTCGAGCCCGATCTTTTCGAGCGCGCCCTACGTGAAGCTCGCCCTTTTGCCGCTCGCCCAGACCTTCTTGTTGATGGGCGCCCGCAGCCGCTGGCCTAGCAACTACGGCGTGATCGTCGCAGCCAGTAGCGCGTTCTATGGCGGCACGATTCTGAGCGTAATTACCTCGGTCTTCTTCTAAGCGAAGTAGACCATTTCTGACCGGCGAGCCATCGGTTCGCTTCACAAGCAGTACCACCCATATAGGAAGTCCATATGAACAAGGCTGAACTGATCGATTCCATCGCCGCCCAAGCTGACATGCCGAAAGCCGCAGCCGCTCGCGCCCTCGATGCCTTCATCGACACCGTAACTGGCGCCCTCAAAGCCGGCGACGCCGTTACTTTGGTCGGCTTCGGGACCTTCCAGGTCAAAGATCGCGCCGCCCGCACTGGCCGTAACCCGCAGACCGGCAAGGCCATCGAGGTCGCAGCAGCCAAGGTGCCGGGCTTCAAGGCCGGCAAGAGCTTAAAAGATGCTGTGAACTAAGCCCCTTCGGCAGCCCCAATAACCCCGCAACAGCGGGGTTTTTGTTCGCGCCGTCACGCAGCCAGCAGCATCCCCCATGCACCCGAAGCAGATGCCATAGCTGACTTATCCCATTACCCCCAGAATTGGGGACTTCCCTGTTGCAATAACAGATAGAACAACGGAGTTCCCGATGACCCTCATTTACACCCGAGAAGCACAGTCGTTTCTTGCGCCTGATGACGGGCTGTACAAGCGCCCACCACCCCACCAGCTCATCCCCTACATGATCAGGATGAGCCGTGCGATTCGAAGCACGTCGATGGCCAACAGGACTGGGGCCATCAAGATGGTGCAGGGCAGCATGAACGAAGCCTGGGCGAAGATTCACCGCGCAATGCGCCCCTACTTCTACAGGCCCATCGACGAACTGCTTGCCAAATACCCATCTTCACCCATCGAGTTGCCGATACTCGATGACATGCCACACATCCATGCCGCGATGCACTTCTGCTTTGACGTACTTGAAGACCTTGATCGACTCACAGTGCTCATCCAGGCAGACACAAACGCAACCGATGGTGCGGACACCATCTTTAACTGCTGGAACGCCTTCTACCGGGCGACTTTTCGCGTCGAGGGTATCGAGCGGCGGATCATAAGCGGCAAAGGATTCAAGAACGAGGGCGTATGACAGCTGCTGTAAATATCGGTGGTCGCGAAGAAGCAACGCTCGTAAGCATTGTGTTTCGGTCCCCTATGAGCCCATGGGGCATTTTCCGCTTTCGCAGAGAAGATGGCTCCACATTCGAGGCAACGGGCGATTTCGGCCACGCCGTCCTGTACGAGGAATTCATCCTCTATGGCCAACGCGTACCCGATATTGAGGGTGGTGATTTCCTTGTCAGCAAATTCACCTCGCGCCCTCCCCGCTCACCCAAGGCAATCTCTGGCTATCTCAGCGAGCTGACCGGCGCCAGCCGCGCCTCGACGGTGAAGCTGGTCGAGCATTTCGGTGAGAGCACGATTGATGTGCTTGAGCG
>Ga0247725_1001778_pt1 | contig 10234 bp, 21 predicted proteins | sample OKSTACKMCFT3sol_FD_183021 | JGI IMG/M metagenome (GOLD analysis project Ga0247725, IMG submission 183021) | Subsurface sediment microbial communities from gas well in Oklahoma, United States - OK STACK MC-FT3-sol | ecosystem: Environmental > Terrestrial > Deep subsurface > Rock core/Sediment... | reverse complement strand
AACAGCGCGGATCACCAGAACGGGGACGGATTGCACCCGGCGATCATTGACGGCCTTGCCCGCGCACCGACGTCCGAACTTGACGCAATCACAAGCACTCATGCCCTCGCAACAAGAGGGACCAGCGTTGACGTCGCCAAGCGCGATCACCGAAGCCGAACCGTTCGAGCGCAACCCCTTCAGGTCGCCGAGACCGTCGGGGCTCATATCGCGCAAGGCGCAGAGGACAGGGCTAGTGCTGGTGGACAAAGCCTTGGGCGAGATCGCCCCGCGCGGAACCCCCGCCTGTCCTGTCGTCATGCGATCGCTCGAACGCTCTCTGGCGCGAACGACACCGACGAGGTCGATCAGCTTCGATGCCGACGCCTTGACCGACGACGCGCGATTGATCTTGCGCGCCCGTTGCGGCGGATGCCCTTCGCGCTGCACCGCGCCGCTGCTGTAGCCGCTCACGACCGCCGCTCCACGAGCCGCGTTACAACGGCGACCTCTTCGTCGTTCGCGCCCTCCAAAAGACCCAGGCGCAGACCCGTCTTCTTCGAGATGGTCACGGCCAGAGGCAGCGACGGTTCACGCGTGCCATGGGCGATTTGGTAGGCATAGGGACCGCTAACCCCGATCTGGCGGAGACGGGCGGCGACTTCAGAGGGAACGGGATCGTTGGCGCATTCCATGACCGGAATATTGCAATCTGCAAAGTTGGGCGCAAGCCCCAATCTTTGCAAACTGCATGAGGACTTTTCGCGCGACCATTTGCAAACTGCAAATATGGACGACGCGGACCAGATCCTCGACCCGAGCGGCAACAACCTCCGAGCCTGGCGGGAACATCGCCGGATGACTCAGGAAGAGCTGGCCGCCGCCGTCGGGACGACGGGCGCCGTGATCAGCCTGTTGGAGTCGGGCGGTCGGAAGCTGTCGACGAAGTGGCTGTATCGCCTAGCCCCCGCCCTTCGCATCCAGGCAGGATTCATTGTCGACTACGATCCAAACAAGATCGACACGTCGACACTGGAGCTGATCGAGACGGTCTCCGCCATCACCGAGGAAGAGCGCCCGATGGCGCTCAAGGTGCTTTCCAGCTTCAAGAAGACGGCTTAGCGCCCGACATGAAGGCAGCCGCCGCTTGGCGGTAGGGCTCCCCGCAAAGGACCGGCGTCAACGTGCGCCCTTCACCCTCGCCGCTTACGCACCAATAGCCCAGGGCTTGCGCGCCGTTGCGGTCCAAGATCACGGGCCGCGCCAGATCCAGCAGTCGATATTTGCTGATCTCTTTCCAGTTCACGCGCGCCAGGTCGTCGGCATTCCATCGCAGCGCCAGCGCGCCGACCTGTGACTTGGAGCCGTAGGCATCCGTGACCCCGACGTCCACGGTGACACCCTCGGCCGCGAGCAAGCCACGCCGCCCCAACGCCAGAGCCCGCTCGCCGCCAGCGGACACGGCGGTCTCGATCGCGGCGTCGTCGACGATCGGCCGCGGAGCCTGACATGCGACCAAGCCGGCCAGCGCCGCGACAGTCATACAGTTTCTAGCCCAGCGCATCAGATCCCCCTTGCCGGTAAAGGCTAAGGCCTCGGCGCGAGACCGAACACACACAGTCCGCAAAATGCCGACATTGCATTTTGCAAAGTTTCCGGTTGACCCCGAACTTTGCAAATTGCAATTATGCCCGCCGTCCACAGCCGACGGAGGGGCCGATGCGCCGCGATCTGCACAACAAGAATCCGGACGATCTGGGCGGCTGGCCGTTGGTCTTCGCCGCCGCGCTTATCGTCATTCTGGGTTTGGGCGGACTGTGATGGCCGCCAGCTTCTCTGAATGGCTGTCGTCCCGCGTGGTCGTCGACGCGGCCGCCTACACGACCGCCCAGGCCCTCTTCGACGACTACGCCGCCGAGATGCGCGCTGGCGGCGTCATCCCCATGACGCGGCTGACTTTCGCGCGAGCGTTGGCCGACCGGAACATCCAGGTCGCGCGCATCCGCCGGGCGGACGTGTCTATCCGTCTATATCGAGGGGTTCGTCTGGCTCAGCGTCCGACGGCTCTCTCCATATGGACCAACGCCGCCGCGCCACCGCCCGGAAGCCGACTAGACGCCAGCGTTTTGCGGCGCATCAGCACGGCGACCCAACCCGCGCGAAGCCTGCTCCGCCAGGCGATCGAGTTCGCGCCCAAGAGCCTCGCGACGCTGTTCGTCAATCGCTTCCAGCGGGGTCAGCAGCCGTGAGCGCCTGTCTCGCCGTATCGGCCAGGGCCACCAGGTCGGGCCACTCGACCAGGAAGGTCACGGCCTGGTCGCCGCCCTCGATCACCAGCCGCCCCGGCGCGCCCTGTTCGGGCGGGAAGATCCGCAGGCGATCCAGCGGCGCGGTGAATCCCGCCTCGGCGGGGCGCTGCTCCACCGCCACGACCAGGCGCTGGGCCAGCGTCACGGCGGCCGGTTCGTCAATGACAAGGCCCGAAGGGTTGGCCGGATCGCCGACCCAGACCGCCAGACGACCACCGTCGACCCTCTGCACCGCAGGAACACCGGCCACGCCGACCAAGCCCACCATCACATCCCTCCAAGCACGTCTGCTTCCTTCGATCAGGCCTCCGCGTCACGCCAGCAGCTTCAGGACCAGCTTGAAGCCGCCCAACGCGATCAGGCCCGCGCCGATGATTGACGCGATCATGCCGAACCACGTCGGGCGGAATTCCTGGTTCGAGGCCAGAAAGCGGGTGTCGAAGGTCGGCTGGAGCAGCCTGTGGGCCTTCGCATGGTTGGCCCAGACCCCGACGCCGAAAAAGACCATGCCGAAAGCCAGGCCGATCACCGCCGTGTCTTTCGCGAACGCGCCGACGCCTAGCACCGCGACCCCGGCGACGATCAGGCCGTGCCACCACTCGTCGATCTTCAAACCCTGCACCCCCACCCCCTGCCACGTCTGAAAGCGAGACCATAATGTCCGATTCCATCGCCCAGGTCGCCGAGGCGATCCGTGAAGCCGAGCCGCCACAGATCCTCGGCGCGCGCGTGACAACGATCCTGTTCGACGAGCTGGCGCTGTCAGAAGCCGCGCCCCCGCGACGCTACGCCAACCTCATGCTCGACATTGAGAGCATGTCGCTGCACCCCGGCCGCGCGCTGATCGTCAGTCTCGGCGCGGTTCCGTTCGACCTCACGCCGGCCGAGCCGGTCATGGGACCGCCGCTGCTGCTGGTGTTCGATCTCGCCGAACAGCTCGTCGAAGGCCGCGTCGTCGACCAGGGAACTCAACGGTTCTGGAACCGCCAGCCGCGCGCCGCCTGCGCCCATTTCGTCGACCCGTTGTTCGAAGGCGAAGGCCAGATCATCGCCGTCCGGTGCTCGTTGCACGACCTTCACCGCCGACTTTCCAACTTCGCCGCCGACCACCTCGCGCCAGGGTTCGAGGTCTATTCGCAAGGCGTCGCTTTCGACATCGCCAACCTCGCCGGGGCCATGGCCGACGATGGTCACGATACGCCTTGGCACTACGCCAACGTTGTCGACTGCCGAACCCTGCGCCGCAAGCTTCCGCGCCGACGTGGCGCCGAGGCCGTCACCCTCCCAGCCGCCGCCCACGACCCCGTCCACGACTGCATGAAGCAGATCCGCGCCCTTTGGGAGGTCGCGACCGACGACATGCTGGGCATCGCGCCTCCGGCGCAAGACGAACCCGCGAGGGCCGCCTGATGGCCGACGCGCTGAACAACACGGCCCAGACTCAGATCCGTTCCGTCGTGGAACGCGTCGAACGTCTGGCCAAGGACCAGGCCGAGATCGCCGAACAGATCAAGGAGGTCTACGCCGCGGCCAAAGGTAACGGCTTCGACGTCAAGATCCTGAAGCGCGTCGTCCGCAAGCGGAAACAGGACGCGGCCAAGCGCCAAGAGGAAGAGGCGATTGAAGACCTCTATTGGTCCGCGCTCGGCGAGTTGCCGCTGTTCGAGACCATAGCGGACCGCGAGGCCTCGGCGAACGACGGCCCGCGCGTGACCGTCACTTTCCAGGCCAGCGATGGCTCAAGCGTCACCGCCCCCCTGGAGACCGTCGGCGCGGCCATGCGGGTCTTGGATGCTTCCGACGACGCGCTCTATGCCCAGGCCGTCCAGGTCGTCCGCGCCGAAGGCAAGGCCTCGACCAGCTACGTCCAGCGCCGTCTCCAGCTCGGCTACAACAAGGCCGCCGCCTTGATGGAGCGCATGGAGCGCGAGGGCGTGGTCGGCCCGCCCAACCACGCCGGCAAGCGCGAGATCATCGCGCAAGCCGCCGCGTAGCCGGAGGGCCGGCCGTGGACAACGTCGTCGACATCTTTTCCGCCCGCGCCACACCAGCAGCGCGCCAGGCGCGGCCGGCCCTCTTTCGCGCCCGCATGGCCTGGGCGTCGACGTACTCGACGGCCCAGGGCGTTCCGGCGGCGGACGCAAGCCAGATCCGGGCGGTTGCCGGCGTCTTCGTCGGAGACGCGGTCGATATCGAGACCCACCCCGGCCGCAAGCGGCGCGGCGTGGTGATCGCCTGGGAAGCCGGCTCGTCCGACAAGGCGTCGATCGCGGGCGTGTTCCCCGTCGCCCGCGTCCGCCTCGATCCGCTCCCCGGCATGCCGTCCGGAACCCCCACCATCATCCGCGCCCCTCGCTGGCGCATCTATCCCGCAAAGGACTGACCATGCTGCACATCGCGGACCTGAACAGCGGCGAGCGCCGCACCCTGGCCACGCTGGCCCGCCTCGGCGACGGCCAGGCGCTCGTCCCGCAATGCGAGGAAGTCGCCCGCGCCGCCGCCCGGCTGGCCGAGAAGGGCGTCGCCCGCATGGATGGCGACGAAAGCGACGGCTATCGCCTCACCACCCAGGGTCACGCCCTGGCCGAAGGCCTCTAGCCATGCCGCTCGACGCCCACGCCAAGGCCCAGGCCCAGCTCGCGCGCGCTCGAAACGGCGCGGCCAACCGCCCGCCGCGCGGCCGGCGCTGGACCGCCCAGCGCAAGATCGACCTGCTGAACGACATCGCCGCGGGCGAACTGACCCGCCAGGGCGCCCTCGCCAAGTACGGCGTCACCGAGGCCGAGCTGGACGCCTGGGAACGCCGCTGGACCGCCCATGGCACGCGCGGCCTGATGACCACCAAGATCCAGGAGCTGCGGACATGAACCGCGAAACCCGGACCGGCCTGGCCTGCGCCGCCGTGGTCATCGCGACGATCGCGGCCGTCGCGGCCGTCTTCGCCGCTGGCGTCATCGCGCAGCCTGACCGCGTCGTCGTCGCCTACGATCGGAGCGCCCAGCCATGACCGACGTTTCTACACCTGAAGGACGGAGAGAGCTTAAGGCGCTGGCTGAGAAGGCGACACCTGGGCCGTGGAAGGCGGATGGCACAATCTACGAGCACATGGTCTCGGAGATCCGGAGCATCATGCCCGGTGAAGAGCGCGGCATCGCTCAAGTCTGGCAGCACCCGCAAGGCTTCGCCGACGCCCGCTTCATAGCCGCCGCCAACCCCGCCACGGTCCTCTCCCTCCTTGCTGCTCTTGAAGAAGCGCGCGAGCGAGAGGCTGGGCTGATCGAACAGGTCGCCAGCCTGAAGAAGGCCGCTCATTGCGCCCTCGACTACATCGAGGAGCACGAGGCTGACGCTGGCGAACCGATGTGGGTCGGCGACGAGCTGCGCGCCGCCCTCACCACTAAGAGCGGGGAGGCGTCCGATGCTTCGTGAGGTCAAACTCTCCGATCATGGCTGGTTGCCGATCGTCCTATGCCCGACCGATGGCGTCGATCGGCGGTTGATGCTTCCGGACGGCTCCGAGGTCATCGGCGCGTACCACAAGGGCGGCCTGGGGCAGTCCTCCGGCTGGAAGACCAAGAAAGCCATCGAAATGGACTTCCCGGTCTACGAGGAGCGCTTGAAGGGCGGCTTTATCCCCGACTTCACGCCGCGTCCTCGGCCGCCCGCGCCGGAGGTGAAGCAGACCGGGACCGAGAAGCGGACGGTGTGGGTTGTCGGCAAGCTGCCCGATGGCGTCTACCCGACCCACTTCCGGCCGAACGACACCGTCTACGGACACGCCCTCAAGAGCGAGACCCCCTCCGATGTCTGACCGCAAAATCCATTGGCGGTGCTTCCACTGCGGTGAGACCTTCACCAAGGCTCAAGAGCGCTGGGCACGGGAGCACTTCGGCGACGATAAGAGCGCGACGCCGGCGTGCGAATACCGTCTGGCTGGCGAGAGCGCGCTGATTTCCCTCCTGAGAAAGCAGGAGCGCGAGCTAGCCCGGTATCGCGCGGAAGACTCCGCGACGCTGCGGGCCTTGTACGCGATGCAAGCCGATCACCGGTCCGCTCTCATACGCGAGGAGGAGCGCGGGTACGCCAAGGGCCTCGCAGATGGTCGAGGCCTCGCCCAGGAGCCATCCGATGTCTGAGATCAATAAGGCAGTAGAGCGGCTGACGAAGGTCGAAGAGATCGTTCGCGACCATTTCTATCCCGGCCCGGCGCTGGTCAACCTTCACGAACTAGACAAGGCGGCGGAAGCGTTCGCTAGCCGGATTCCTTGGAGTGGTCCGTGACGACCCGCCCCGCCATCGCCCCACGCATGCTGACGGCGATCGAGGCCGCGATCTACCTCGGCTACAAGTCCCGCGACGTCCTGGACGACATCCCGGTCGACCCGGTTCCCGTGCGGCCAGGCGGCGAACCGCGCTACGACGTCCGCCAGCTCGACGCCTATCTGGACAAGATCACCGGCTTCCAGCAGCCTAGCGCCCCTGTCGATGACGCGGACGAGGCAGACGCGGCCCTGGCCACCTTCCTGGCCCAAAGGCGCGCCTGACGTGGAACGGTTGCCCAAGGTCGAGATCCGCATTGATGGCGCGCACCGCGTGGGGATGAACCTCGCGAAGGGCCGCTACGCCATCTATTGGTATCGACGCCGGGGCGGACCGCTGGTCATGAAGTTCGTCGGCGACAACCGCGCCCAGGCCGAAGGGGCCGAGGCGGCGGCAGCGGCGGACCTGGCCAAGGCCTTCGCAGAGGCGCCCGCCCGCGCCGCGCCCGAAGGGGAGACGATCGGCGAACTGATCACGCTCTACAAGGCCGCGCCCGACGGCTTCTTGCGGCTGGAGGCCAGCACCCAGAAACAATGGGGACCATGGCTAGACAACATCCGGCAGGACTTCGGCGACCTCCCCACCAAGGCGCTCAAGGCCAAGGGCATGAAGCGCGAGATCATTCGCTGGCGCAACAAGCGGGCCGCGACGCCGCGGACGGCTGACTACGGCCTGACGGTGTTGCGTCGCCTGCTGTCCTGGGCCGTCGAGAACGAGTACGCCGAGACCAACCCCTCGATCGGCATCGCGGGGATCTACAAGCCAGAGGCCCGCGCCTCCGAGATCGTCCACCCCGACGAGCTGCGCGCCATCCTGCCCAAGGCCTCGATCCACGCCCGCCGCGCGCTGCGCCTGGCCGCCGACACCGGCCTTCGCCGTAGCGACCTGGTCCGCGTGAAGGTGTCGGACGTCATGGCCTTCTCGATCGAGATGACGACCAGCAAGAGCGGCAAGACCATCCGCGTCATCGTTCCGCTGTTCGAAGATAGCCGCGCCGTCGTCGCCGAGATCCTGGCCGAGCGTGAGGCGATGAAGGCCGCGGGTCGCATCCCCTCGGCCTTCCTGCTGACCAGCAGCAACGGCGACCCGTGGAAGCCCGACAGCGTGACCCAGGCCTGGATTCGCGCGTGCGAGGCGTCCGGCGTCAAGGGCCGCACCCTGCACGACCTCCGAGGCACGGCCTGCACCCGCTACATTCGCGCCGGCTTCAGCAACGAACAGATCGCCGAGGTCTTCGGCTGGACGCCCGACGACGTGAACCAGATCCGCCGCCACTACGTCGACCGCGAGAACATCGCCCGTGGCGTCATCGAACAGCTTGAGAAGGCCGAAGGAACCCGCTAGACGGGGAACGCGAAAAGAACACCAGTGTAAAACGCCCTGTAAAATGCTTCAGCCGCCCTCAACGCGGACAAGCCTAACGGACGGAAAACATTGAGGTTCGCGGGCGTAGTTCAGAGGTAGAACGTCAGCTTCCCAAGCTGAATGTCGGGGGTTCGATTCCCCCCGCCCGCTCCAAGTTCCCCTTCATCGCGTTGACGGCTCCCGGCTTCGGGCGCACGATCGCCTCAAACAGACGTTTGGGGAGAAACGCCATGGCCGACGGCGCGGTCGATCCGCACGCCCACGATCGGGCCAAGTTCCACGCCATGGTCGATGGCACGGCCGAGGACTGGGCGATCATCGCCAGCGCGTCGGCCGAGTTCGGGCGCGACCTGCCCAAGCGCCTGGTCGCGCACCTGAACCTGCTGAAGGGCGACTGCGGCGGCTTCGCCATCGACCGGCTGGAGCACAGCCTGCAGACCGCCACGCGCGCCCACCAGGCCGGCGAGGACGAGGAATATGTCGTCTGCGCCCTGCTGCACGACATCGGCGACATTCTTGGGCCGCGCAATCACGCCGACATCGCCGCGGCGATCCTTCAGCCCTTCGTCTCGGAACGGAACCACTGGATGGTGGCGCACCACGCCATCTTCCAGGGCTATTATTTCTTCCATCACCTGGGCCTGGACCGGAACCTGCGCGACCAGTTCCGAGGCCATCCGGACTTCGAGTACACAGCGAAGTTCTGCCACGTGTACGACCAGGAAGCCTTCGATCCGAACTTCCAGTCGATGCCCCTGGAGGCGTTCGAGCCGATGCTGGGCCGGGTGATGAGCACGCCCAAGCGCTCGATCTACATGCCCTCGCGAGCGGCGGAGTAAGCGGCCCTCCCCGGCGGGAGGGCCGCAGACCTTTACTCGACCCGCTCGGCCTTGATCCCCAGCTTGGCCAGCTGGACCTGGACGCTGTCGGGCCCCACGAGGTGGCCCGAGCCCACGGCGACGAAGCTGACGCCCGAGCCGGCGAGCTTGGTCTTCAGCTGGTTCGCCCAGTCCTGGTTGCGCTTGATCAGCAGCAGTTCGTAGAGCTCGGGATATTCGCCCTTCATCTCGGAGACGAACTGCTTCTCCAGCTCCGTGACATCGCCGGCGGCCCAGGCGGCGACCATCTTGTCGATCTTGGCGACGCCCTCGTCGACGTCGTCCAGGGTCGAGCGCAGGAAGTCGGCCTCGGTCTTGGGCGGCAGGTCGGCGAAGAAGCGGATCTGCTGCTCGGGAGTCTCGAGGCCGCTCTTGGCCTTGCCCGTCTCGGTCGCCGCCTTGACCAGCACCTGCTCCACGCCGCTGCGCGGGTCGTAGCCGGCCTTGATCACCGGCGCCATCGACAGCGACACCGCCGCCAGCCAAGGCCGCATGGCCTCCAGCGCCTGGGGCGGCACGCCGCCGCCCTGGGCCAGTTCGGCCGCGTGCTTGAAGGCTTCGGGACCGATCTTGCTGGACAGCGGCTTGGCCGGATCCAGGCCGTACTTCAGCACCAGGGGCTGCATCACCGCGGGGTCGTCGCCGCCCACGATCTCAAGCGTCAGGTCGGCGCTGCTCTTGAAGGCCTGGTCGATCTTGGCCGAGCGCCATTGGGTGTCGGGCTTGAGGATGTGGATCGTGCCGAACAGGTAGATCGTCGAGTCCTTGTCCTTGATCGCCCAAAGCGCGGGTTCGGCCAGAACAGGCCCCGCGACCGTCAGGGCGATGGCGGAGATCAGGCCCGTGCAAAGGCGGCGGGCGTGGCGGTTCAGTTCGCGAAGCATGGTCACTCCTAGGGATGGATTGAGCGTTGGCTGGGTTTGCGACGACGGCAAGGGCCGATCGCCAGGGAGCTATTTCAGGAAGGCCTCGACCGCCTCGGCGAAGGCCTTCGGCTGGTCCAGCATGATGAAGTGGCGGCTGTCGTCGACACGCTTGAGCGTGACGCCCGGCAGGGCGGCATAGGCGTCGGCGTAGGTCTTCTCGACCATGGACGCCGGCGCGCCCATCGCCGGATCGTAGGGATAGAGCAGCGTCGTGGGCGCCTTGACGCCGCCCAGACCCGGGCGAGCGTCGGTGGTCAGCAGGTCGTACATCGCCCGACCGACGACCGATTGCGACGAGGCCTTCGACCAGGCCAGCATCAGCGCCTGGCCTTGGGCTGACTTCACGTAGCGCGGCGCGGCCATGGCCTGCTGGCTGGCGAAGGCTTCGGCGCTCATGGCGATGGTGGCGTCGCGCATGGCGGTTGCCTGGGGCTTGACGCTCTCGACCGTCGCGGTC
>Ga0247725_1001777_pt1 | contig 10236 bp, 12 predicted proteins | sample OKSTACKMCFT3sol_FD_183021 | JGI IMG/M metagenome (GOLD analysis project Ga0247725, IMG submission 183021) | Subsurface sediment microbial communities from gas well in Oklahoma, United States - OK STACK MC-FT3-sol | ecosystem: Environmental > Terrestrial > Deep subsurface > Rock core/Sediment... | reverse complement strand
ACTTCCGCAAGGACGCCGAGACCGGCTTCCGCTTCCTGGTGCTGTCGCACACCCTGCTCAGCTACCTCTCGGCCCTCGGCGCGCACCGCGCGAGCCTGGCCGACGACGCCAGCGACGCCCTGCACGAGCGCGCCGTGGCGCACATCAGCCAGAGCCTGGAGGCCATCGCCGCCTGCCTGCGCGACAACCAGCCGGTGGCGGTGTACGACGAGACCGACCAGCGCCTGGCCGAGGAGCTGGAGCAGCTGCCGGAGGAGATGGACGAAGGCCACCGCCTGGTGCAGGTGCAGCTCGGCCTGATCTGCCGCCAGCTGGCGCCGCTGCGCACCCTGGTGGCGCACCTGCAGAAGCAGGTACCGCAGCCCGGCGAGGCCAAGGCGGCGTAACTGGCAGGATCTGGCCCGGCTGCAAGCCGGGCTGCGCGACGACTGTCCTCAGGCTATCCGGCGCTTTCCGCTAGAATGCGCGCCTTTCCGCCAACTCCCGAGGTGCCACCCTTGTCCTTCTTCCCGGTCATCATCATCGGCGCCGGTGCCGCCGGCCTGATGTGCGCGGCCAAGGCCGCCGCGCGCGGGCGCGGCGTGCTGCTGCTGGACCACGCCAACAAGCCGGGCAAGAAGATCCTCATGTCCGGCGGCGGGCGCTGCAACTTCACCAACATGTACTGCGAGCCGGCCAACTTCCTCTCGCACAATCCGCACTTCTGCAAGTCGGCCCTGGCCCGCTACAGCCAGTGGGACTTCGTCGAGCTGGTGGTCAAGCACGACGTGCCCTACCACGAGAAGAAGCTCGGCCAGCTGTTCTGCGACCGCAAGGCCAGCGACATCCTCAATATGCTGCTGGCCGAGTGCGACGAGCACGGCGTCGACCTGCGCCTGGATACTTCGGTCGAGACCATCGGCAAGACCGCGAACGGCTATGCCCTGCGCACCAGCGCCGGCGAGTTCAGCTGCGAGTCGCTGGTGATCGCCACTGGCGGCCTGTCCATCCCCACCCTTGGCGCCAGCGGCTTCGGCTACCAGGTGGCCAGGCAGTTCGGTCATACCCTGCTGCCGACCCGCGCCGGCCTGGTGCCCTTCACCATCACCGAACCGCAGCTCAAGGCGCTGTGCACGGAGCTGTCCGGCACCTCGGTGGAGGACTGCGTGGTCAGCTGCAACGGGGTCAGCTTCAAGGAGAACATCCTGTTCACCCACCGCGGCCTGAGCGGCCCGGCGATCCTGCAGATTTCCTCGTACTGGCAGCCGGGCGATGCCATCAGCATCAACCTGCTGCCGCACATCGACCTGCCCGAGTGGCTGGCGGCACAGCAGCGCGAACGGCCGAACAGCGAGCTGAAGACCCTGCTGGCCGAGCTGTTCACCAAGAAGATGGCCGGCCTGCTGGCCGAGCAGTGGTTCGTCAGCAAGCCGCTCAAGCAGTACAGCCCGGCGGAGCTGGAGGCGGTGGCGCAGAAGCTGGCCGACTGGACCCTGGTGCCGGCCGGCACCGAGGGCTACCGCACCGCCGAGGTGACCCTGGGCGGCATCGACACCCGCGAGGTGTCGTCGAAGACCATGGAATCGCAGAAGTCGCCGGGCCTGTACTTCATCGGCGAGGTGCTGGACGTCACCGGCCACCTGGGCGGCTTCAACTTCCAGTGGGCCTGGGCCTCGGCGCATGCCGCCGCGCAGTTCGTCTGAGCCGCGCCACGGCCCTGCACAAGCAACAGCTAGCCCGCCGGCCTAGACGGCCGGCAGCAGCTCGATAAAGCGCCGCATCAGCTCGTGCATGTCGCCCGGCCAGCGCCCGGACACATAGTTGCCGTCGCGCACCACCCAGGCCGGGCGACTGTCGTCCGGCGTGTCGCGGTGCAGGCCGCTGGTCTTGCGCCAGAAGTCGGGGGCATCGCGCGGCACGTCGAGAAAATCCGCCGGGCTGGCCAGCAGTCGGCCCACCTCGCCCTGCACGCTCATGTAGCCGGCCGGCTCGCCCGGCGCCTCGGAGTAGGTGCGGTAGTAGTCGCCGTCCCACCAGCGGCCGTAGAAGCGGGTCAGGTCCCAGGCGGTCTTCTCCATCTTCCAGGTCAGGCCGGTGGTCTTGCGCCCGTGCAGCACCGAGCGGCCGTCCGCGCCCTGGCTGCGCGCCGCCAGCAGCACGCCGTGGCAGACCGCCGCCACCGGCTTGTCGGCGGCGAAGAAGGCCGCGACCAGGGCCTGCAGCGTCGCGCTCTCCAGGTATTCGCGCATGCCGCGGGCCCGGTGCCCGCCGGGCAGCATCAGGCCGGCGAAGTCCTCCACGCGCAGGCCCTCGTGGCGCAGCGGCTGCCGGTAGTCCGGGTCCTCCAGCATCTCGGCGCAGGCCGCGCGCGCCGCACCGTTGGCGCGCAGCAGCAGGCCGAGCAGTCGCACCCGGCGCAGGCCGGGGACCAGGCCCCAGGCGTCCAGGCCCTCGCCACTGAGCATCTGCGGGTCGGGCGTGGCCGGCAGGCCATCCGGGGTGGCGAAGCACACCCGGTAGCCGGCCCGGCGCAGCTGGCGCCAGGCCAGGGCGGCCTCGCTGGGATCGAAGTCGCGGCGCGGCAGGGGGATCAGGATGCAGGGGGCGGACATGGCGGGCTCTCGTGGCGGTAGCGGTGCAGCACGACCTTAGCAGGCCAGGCGGCAAACCGGCAGACCGGCGGCGCCAGGCGCGCGCGCCGCGGCCGCCAGCTCAGCGCAGGGTGGCGGCGATGGCATGGATGTCCGCGCGGTGGCTGAGCACCAGCTCCAGCTCGCCGTTGTCGCCGATGAAGTTCAGCGGCGGCCGCAGCTTGTGGTAGGCCGCCAGCTCCACCAGCTGCGGCAGCTCGGCCAGGGCATCGCGCTCCTTGATGGCATGGAACAGGGCCAGGTTGACCAGGTCGATCAGCTCCAGCCCCCATCCGCTGCTGGCGCCCCAGTTGCCGGCGCCACGGATCACCGCGATGTACTCGTCGTCCACCGCCCACTTCTTCAGCACTATCACCCCCAGCGACTTGCTGTATTCGCGGCACAGCTTGTAGTACAGCTCGCCGGAGGGAATCTGCGCCTCGTCCTTGAATGCCGAGAGCACGGCCAGGGTGCCCACCTCGCTGAGCAGGCTGGCCAGCAGGGCGTGCTCCGGCGCCACCTGGCCGAGCAGGCGGGCGAGCATGGCGCAGGTGCTGGCCTTGAGCACCAGGCGCTCCCAGACCTCCATGAACAGGCGCTTGTGCGCCGGACTGTGCAAGGTGAACAGGCTCTTGATGCTGTGCACCATGGTGATGCGATCGACCTCGCCCACGCCGAGCAGCACTATCACTTCCTGCAGGGTGCGCGGCGCCACCGGGTGGCGGTACAGGGCGCAGGAGGCATGTTTCATCAGCAGCGCGGCCAGTGCCGGGTCGCGGCTGACCAGGCGCGCCAGCGCGCCCAGGCTGACCTGGCCGTCGCTCAGCGCCCGGCGGATCTCCAGGGTCAGCGCGGGCAGGCTGGGCAGCTGCTCCTGGCCCTGCATCAGTTGCGACACCACCCGCCGGTAGATCGAATAGTCCGAAACCTCGACTGCCAAGGCACACCTCCTTGTTCCCCCCGCTGCAGTGTAGGTGCTGGCGAGCGCAGGGAGGCCTATGCTGCACAGCGTCCCCCCTCATCCGGACTCACCATGAACTGGCTGGAAGAGGCCAAGGCGCTGTTTGCCGCGCCCAGGCCCGCACACTTCACCGACTACCGGCATTGCGAGGAGTGCCTCGAGCACGACCAGACGCTGCTCAACGCGAGCATCGACGGCATCGGCCTGCGCGAACTGGGCAACCCCGGCTGGGACCCGCTGTGCTTCGTCACTCCCGAGGGCCTGAGCTACTACTTCCCGGCGCTGGTGCGCCTGTGCCTGGAGAGCGACGAGCAGAGTTCCTACATCGGCCAGTTCCTCTTCCACCTCAGCTACGACGGCCCGCAGAACCGCCATGTGCTGGCGTTCAGCCAGGCGCAGCGGGACTTCGTGGGGCGCTTCCTCGAGCATCTGCTGGAGAGCCGCGCCGAGCTGATCGAGCGCTGCGGCGAAGCCGACGACCTGTTCGCCGCCCTCCGCATCTGGCGCGACGCGGCCTGACTGCCGCCCCGATTTTCTCGCCATCTGTATCGCGCGGCGCGGCCCGCGCCGTGCCAGCATGGGAACTCTGTCCGCCGGAGCAGCGCCATGCTCAGCCTTACCCTGAATGCCCTCGCCGCCTTTCCCGACCAGCTGCAGGCCCACTTCGCCGCCTTCCCCGCCGCCTGCCGGCACTGGCGACCGGCGTCCTGGGAGGGCATCCCCAGCGAGCCCTTCAGCGCCATCGAGCAGCTCTGCCATGTGCGCGACATCGAGGTGGAGGGCTACCAGCTGCGCATCCACCGCACCCTCAGCGAAGACAACCCGCTGCTGCTCTCGCTGGATGGCGAGGCCATGGCCCGAGAGCGCCGCTACGCCGAGGCGGATGCCGACTCGGTGCTGGCCGAGTTCCGCCGCGCCCGGCGCGAGACCCTGGTGCTGCTCGGCACGCTTGGCGAGGCCCAGCTGCAGCGCCCGGCCCGCTTCGAGGGCTACGGCGAGCTGACCCTGCGCAGCCTGCTGCACTACCTGTGCAGCCACGACCAGCAGCACCTGGCCGGCCTGCAGTGGCTGCTCGGCAAGCTCGCCGCGACCGCCCCCCACACCCCCGCGAGCCCGCCGACATGCAACTGACCTGGCACCTCAAGCACCACAGCGAACTGGACAAGCGCGAGCTGTACGCCCTGCTCGAACTGCGCTCGCGCGTCTTCGTGGTCGAGCAGCACTGCCCCTACCAGGACGTCGATGGCCAGGACCTGCTCGGCGATACCTGCCACCTGCTGGCCTGGCAGGACGAGCGGCTGCTGGCCTACCTGCGCCTGCTCGACCCGGCGACCCAGGGTGGCGAGGCGGTGATCGGCCGCGTGGTGATCGCCCCCGAGGCGCGCGGCAGCGGCCTCGGCCACCAGCTGATGGAACGTGCCGTGGCGGCCTGCCTGCAGCGCTGGCCCGGACTGCCGCTGTACCTCTCGGCGCAGGCCCACCTGCAGGGCTACTACGGCCGCTACGGCTTCGTCGCGGTGACCGCGCCGTACCTGGAAGACGACATCCCGCACGTCGGCATGCGCCGCACCTGAGCAAGAGCGTTCAAGACGGCCGCGCGCCGGGCGGCCACACTGGCCAGCGATGGCTACGAGGAGTCTTGTCATGTGGATGGGTACGCTGTTCGCCCTGATCGCCGGGATGATGTGGGGGCTGGTGTTCGTCGGCCCGCTGCTGCTGCCGGAATACCCGGCCGCCCTGCAATCGGTCGGGCGCTACCTGGCCTTCGGCCTGATCGCCCTGCCGCTGGCCTGGCTCGACCGCGCGCGCCTGCGCCAGCTGTCGCGCAGCGACTGGCTGGAGGCGCTGAAGCTGTCGGCGGTGGGCAACCTGCTCTACTACCTGTGCCTGGCCAGCGCCATCCAGCGCGCCGGCGGGCCGCTGCCGACCATGATCATCGGCACCCTGCCGGTGGTCATCGCCATCGCCGCCAACCTGCGCAACGTCGAGCGCGACGGCCGTCTGCCCTGGGCCCGGATGCTGCCCTCGCTGGGGCTGATCGGCGCCGGCATCGCCTGCGTCAACCAGGCCGAGCTGCAGGCCCTGAGCGCCGCCGGCAATACCGACTGGGGCCGCTACGCCAGCGGCGCGCTGCTGGCGGTGATCGCCGTGGCCTGCTGGACCTGGTACCCGCTGCGCAACGCCGACTGGCTGCGTGACCACCCCGGGCGCAGCCCGCGCACCTGGGCCACCGCCCAGGGCCTGGTGACCCTGCCCATGGCGCTGCTCGGCTACGCCCTGCTGTGGGCCGGCATGGCCGCCAGCGGCAGCGACTTCGCCATGCCGCTGGGGCCGCGTCCGGAGCAGTTCACCGCCCTGATGCTGGTCATCGCCCTGCTCGCCTCCTGGGTCGGCACCCTGTGCTGGAACGAGGCCAGCCAGCGCCTGCCGACCTCGCTGGCCGGCCAGCTGATCGTCTTCGAGACCCTGGCGGCGCTGGCCTATGCCTTTATCCTGCGCGGCCAGTGGCCGGCGCCGCTGACCCTGGCCGGCATCGCCCTGCTGATCGTCGGCGTGCTCTGGGCGGTCAGGGTAAGGCCGCAGCGGGCCTGAGCAGCTCGACCGGCGGCTCCTGCCCCGGCAACCAGCGCCGGTAGATCAGGGCGAAGCTGCCGTCGGCCTTCATCGAATCCAGCGCCTGCTGCCAGTCCCGCACCACGGCGTCCGCGGTACTCGGCGAGAAGGCGATGTAGGCTTCGCTGCGCAGGAAGCCATACAGCGGCTCGACCTGCTCCGGGCGCAGCCCGCCCAGGGCCAGCAGGCTCTCCAGGGTCACGTTGTCGGCCACCACCACCGGTACCCGGCCGTGGCGCAGCATGCTCATCATCTGCTGCGGACCGATCACTCCGTACAGGTTGGCCAGGCCGCGCGCCTCGAGCGCCTGGTAGCTGTACCACTGCCGCGGCACGGCGACCGTGCCGACCCGCGCGGCATCCTCCAGGCTGTCGATGCGGATGCCCGAGCCCCTGAGCGCGTAGAAGCTGGTGACCACCACCGCCACCGGCCCGACCCACTTGAACAGCGGCTCGCGCTCGGCGGTGCGCATGGTGACGAACAGGCCGCTGTCGGGCTCGCTGCTGGCCGCCTGGTAGCCGCGCGCCCAGGGCACCACCGAGATCTGCGCGCCCTGGCCGGTGCGCTCGAGGATCTCGCGCACCAGGTCGACGGCCAGGCCCACGGGGCGGCCGTCGCGGGCGAAGTTCAGCGGCGGGTACTCCTCGGTGTAGAGCTGCAGCGGCGCAGCCTGCAGGCCGGGGAACAGGCTCAGGGCGAACAGGCATCCCAGCCAACGCCAGCGGGCAGTGCACATCGCGGTTTCACCTGGGCTGGGCAGACACCTCCACAGTCTAGTCGGGCGCGGGCACGGCGCGGCTCTGCTACCCTGGCCGCCCCCCCGTTGCACGACGCCCGAGCATGGACAAGCACGCCCTCCAGCAGCTGGTCTGCGCCCGCCTCGAAGCCGACCTGGCCCTGCTGGTCGCGGCCGCCGAGAGCGCGCGCCAGGCCGCCACCCACGAAGAAAGCAAGGCCGAGAACAAGTACGACACCCGCGGCCTGGAGGCCTCCTACCTGGCCGCCGGGCAGTCGCGCCGCGCCGCCGAGATCCGCGCCGCCCTGGCCGCCTGGCGCACCCTGGCGCCGCGCCCCTACGACGAGGCGCAGGGCATCCAGCTCGGCGCGCTGATCTGGCTGGCCGCCGCCGAAGGCCGCGAGCAGTGCCTGCTGCTGGGCCCCGACGGCGCCGGCCTGAAGCTGCAGGCCGAGGGCGTGGCCATCACCCTGATCACGCCGCACGCCCCGCTCGGCCGCCAGCTGCTCGGGCAGGGCCCGGGCGACAGCGTGCAGATCGGCGCGCACACCTGGGCAGTGCTGCGGGTGGAGTGATCAGGCCGCCGCCGACTGGCCGCCCTCCAGCAGGTAGGCGTCGAAGCCCAGCTGGTTGAGCAGGTGCACGGCCAGTTCGCTGCGGATGCCGCCTTCCGGGGTGACCACGTAGCAGGTGGCGCGGTCGAGGCTGTCGGCATGGGTGCGCAGGTTGGCCACCGGCAGGTTGAGGCTCTCCGGCAGGTGGCCGAGGCGGTACTCCACGGCCAGGCGCACGTCCAGCAGGAGGTGCGGGCGCTGCCCCTGCTGGCTCAGCTGCTGCAGGTCGTTAGTGCTGATGCGCGGGATCAGGGTCGGCCGCACCAGCTCGACGAAGTCGTCGCGGTGCAGGCGCGCCAGCTCGCCATCCTCCAGCATGGTCACGCTGGCCGAGCGCACCGCGCCGCTGACCAGCGCCTCCTCGCCGAAGAAGTCGCCACGCTCCAGCACCAGCGCCGGCTGCTCGCGGTAGGCGGAGGGCAGGCTGACCTGGGCGCGGCCGCGCTTGAGCACGAAGAAGTGCTCGCCCGGCTCGCCGTAGCCGACGACCCGCTCGCCGGCTCTGGCCTCGACATACTCGAAGCGCGCCAGCAGGGCATGCAGGTGCGAGGGCGGCAGGCGGCCGAACAGCGGCGTGCCGAGCAGGCGCGCCAGCCAGTCGTCCGCGTCCTGTTCCTCCACCTGCATCTCGCCCAGGCTGCTGACCTGGTAGGCCGCCTCCTGGCTCCAGCCCAGCAGGCGCTCCAGCAGCTGGCGCTCGACGGCGAACAGGCGCACGTCGGAGAGCGCGCGCACGCTGGCCGGGTTGTGCTGCCCCGGGTTGAGCGGCAGGTGGGCCTGCGGCGAGCCACCCTCGATGGACTGCTTGCCGTTGCCGCTGTCCACGCTGACCCGGCCTTCCAGCAGGTAGTACTGGGCCACCGAGCGCTCGCCCTTGTGCAGCAGCGGGGTGCCGGCCGGGCGCTGCAGGTAGGTGAGGCTGGCATGCAGCTGCTGGCGGTAGTGCGGGGTGAGGAAATCCATCGGGCTGAAGCTGCTCAGCTGTTCGCAGGTCAGCGGGGACGGTGCAGTGCTCATGGTGGACCTCCGCAATGAAGCGCGGCCGTGCGTGTCGAGAGCGCTCCCTTGCCAGGCTATGCCTTAACCATAGCCCCTGGCCATCAGGGCGGTGCTGACACTGGTCGGATTGCCCAAGCCGACAAACAATTTCCTTTTTTCTCAATGAGTTGCACACAGAGCCAGGGGATGACTCTGTGGATAACAGGGGGATCGGCCGCCGCACCCCAGGCCGGCCGGGGCCTGCGCCGGACTGTTCAGTTTTCGCTCAGGCGCCGCCCTGCAGCTCGCGCCAGGTCAGGTACAGGCGCAGGTCGAACTCCAGCTGGTGGTAGTCCGGCAGCATGTACTGGCACAGCTTGTAGAAGGCCTTGTTGTGCTCGGCCTCCTTCAGGTGCGCCAGCTCGTGCACCACGATCATGTTGAGGAACTCCGGGGCCGCGTCCTTGAACAGCGCGGCCACGCGGATCTCCTTCTTCGCCTTGAGCTTGCCGCCCTGCACCCGCGAGATCGCCGTGTGCAGGCCCAGGGCGCGGTGGGTGAGGTCGAGGCGGTTGTCGTAGAGCACCTTGTCGATGGCCGGCGCGCTGCGCAGGTACTCCTGCTTCAGCTCGACGGTGTAGCCGTACAGGGCCTTGTCGCTCTGCACCTGGTGGCGATTCGGGTAGCGCCTGGCCAGGTAGTCGCCCAGGCGGTTCTCGGCGACCATCTGCAGCACCTGCTGCTGCAGGTGCGGCGGGTAGCCCTGGAGGTACTTGAAGGGCGTCATGCCGTCACTCCCGGCAGGCCCGCACGGCGCTGTCCAGCAGCAGCGAGCAGGGCCGCTCGGCCAGGTAGCTGCGGTAGACCCGCAGCAACTGCTCGGCGCTGTAGCGGCAGTGCGCAACCTGGCACTCGGCGCGGAACTCGAAACGCCCCCCCGCCGGCTCGGCCAGGCGGATGGAAAGCGCCGGCCAGTCGCTCGGCGGCGCTTCCCGCGGGGTGAACAGCAGGCGCTCCTGGCGCTGCACCAGCTGGCCGCCGGCGGCGGCGTAGTCGAAGACGAACAGCAGGGTGCGCGAGACCTTGGTGGTGCACTCGGCGCGCGTGGCGCAGCGCAGCGGCTCGCCCGGCGGCGCGACAACCGGGGCCGGCGGCACGGCGGTCGGCGCCTGGCTGGCGCAGCCGGCCAGCAGCAGGGCGGCGCCCAGCGCCAGGATGCGTGACGGCATTGTTCCCTCCCTCAGACGAGAAAGCCCCGCGGAGCGGGGCTTTCGGTACGGCATGGCGGCTTAGTTGACCTTGGCTGCCAGCTCGCCGCTGGCGTAGCGCTTGTACATGCCTTCCAGGGAGATCGGCTTGATCTTGGAGGCATTGCCGGCGGTGCCGAAGGCTTCGTAGCGGGCGATGCAGATGTCGCGCATGGCTTCGATGGTCTTGGCGAAGAACTTGCGCGGGTCGAACTCGCTCGGGTGCTCGGCCATCATGCGGCGGATGGCACCGGTGGAGGCCAGGCGCAGGTCGGTGTCGATGTTGACCTTGCGCACGCCGTGCTTGATGCCCTCGACGATCTCCTCGACCGGCACGCCGTAGGTTTCCTTGATGTCGCCGCCGAACTCGTTGATCACTTTCAGCCACTCCTGCGGTACCGAGGAGGAGCCGTGCATCACCAGGTGGGTGTTGGGGATGCGCTTGTGGATTTCCTTGATGCGCTCGATGGAGAGCACG
>Ga0247725_1001775_pt1 | contig 10249 bp, 6 predicted proteins | sample OKSTACKMCFT3sol_FD_183021 | JGI IMG/M metagenome (GOLD analysis project Ga0247725, IMG submission 183021) | Subsurface sediment microbial communities from gas well in Oklahoma, United States - OK STACK MC-FT3-sol | ecosystem: Environmental > Terrestrial > Deep subsurface > Rock core/Sediment... | reverse complement strand
TGGTCTGATTAATCCAGAAAGCAAAGAGAATTATGGGCAGGTGTTTTTGACAATATCATTCATTGCATTTTTTTGTAAAATTTTCTTTGTTCAACATTTACCTCGTTGTTTCATATTTACATTTCTTTATATATTGTTATTCGCACCGGGATTAGATTTTGCTGCAATGAGAGCAATGTTGGGAATAATGTTATTACTCGTAGCATTTGCATCAATGAATAAGGATCGTAAAAAATTATTTTATTTTTTTTCAGTGTTATCTGTGCTGTCTCATGTTTCTATGTTGTTACCACTTTTCTTATCTGCTGGCTTTATTAAGCGCATATATGATCTAAATAAAACTCTAGTCTGTTTCATTTTGTTTTTGTTTGCGGCTTTCATGAAGCCCATATTAAGTTTATTTAGTAGCACTGCCGGATATATTGAAGTTAGTGGCTCAATTTTTGCGTTTATTCCTATATTTCTTTCATTTATTTCCTTATTGTTTCTGGGGTGTGTAGTATCTGCATCAAAACAATCTATTTTTTGCGAGCGCTCATATCGAACCGCACTATTAATAATGTGTATGTCATTGGGTTTTGCTTTCCAAGTGGTTGTTGCATCATCTAGATTTATGCAAATTGCACAGGTTTTGTTTCTTGTTACCTTTTGTTCAGTTCGGTTTCGCAAGAGTTTGATAAATATCATCTTCTTGTTTATCTCTATATTGTTTTTTTTAATACCAATTATTTACCAAAATGTTGATTTTGATTTGTGGCGATCTGCATGGGCGAGTATTCAATAGTGTAATTTTGCTCCTGGGCGTTATTAGTGGATTTTTTTAGGTGTTGCTATGAAAAAAATATATTTGAACGATCACTTCATGACTGATTTTTTGCTCAGTGACATTAAATTAATAGATCCTAGTTTTAGCCTTGTAAAGGTGAGTGAGGTCATTAATAAAACTAGCCTTCCATTCATTATTCAGCTGTTAAAGTTCAGAGTGTTGCCGTTTTTATATCTGTTATTGTTCTTGTTCTATAGGTTTTTTTACAAGTATATATACGGTGCTACAATGCAAGATGATAAAGTTCTTTATTTTGCAGTAGAGAATATGTATGAGTTGAGCCGTTTGTTGTTTGTTAATAGACGAGTTAAATATCATGCGTTGTGGATTTGGAATCCAGTGTCTTCGCTTGGGAAAAACAAATATGACAGATACATATATATGTACCTGTTTATTGTTTTTCTTAAGTTTTTAGGGGTGGAGCTCTGGACATTTGATGAAAATGATGCTGAGCAATATGGTTTTTCATATCACTCTCAAATTCACAATGCTGAAAGACTCATTAATTTTAGTAAGCATTCTTTTTCAAAGTCAAAGTTTTTATTTGTTGGGCAGGATAAGGGAAGATTAGATAATCTGTTGAAAATTCAGAATATTCTTAATAATTTTCATGTGGAATCCTTTTTCTATGTTACCAAAGATGTGGATAAGGAATATGTTGAATCAGGACTGGTTTCAATGCAAACCAAACCATTGCCCTACGACGCATACCTTGCTGAGATTGTAAAGTGTTCGGGATTGATTGATATAGTGCAGAACGGTCAGAAAGGTATGACCCTTAGGGTTTTAGAAGCTCTTTTTTTGAAAAAAAAATTAATCACAAACAACCCAAGCATTAAAGAATACGACTTTTATAATTCCAATAATATCTATTTGTTGAATGAAGGGTTTGATGATGAATCTTTTGCCGATTTTTTGGCTGCAGATTTCGTTAGTGCAAATCCGGATTTATTATATAGGTATGATGTCCTACATTTATTACATGCCATTTTTAAATAATTTACATGTGCGCATGATTTTTATGTTGAATGGGTAACTTGTTTGGTCTACAAGATTTGGTCAAACAGTAATTCACTTAATGTGCGTTCCGTTAATTTTAAGAAGGATTATATTGTTTGAAAATAGTACTAGTTGTAACTGGGCTTGGTATGGGTGGAGCTGAGCGCCAAGTATGTGATCTGGCTGATGAATTTGCTACCTTAGGGCATGAAGTAATACTGATATCGATGACTGGAGTGCCAGTTAATCGACCTATGTCTAATGTGGTTGAAATTGTATCGTTGAATATGAAAAAAACATTGCTAGGTTTCATTTATTCCTATGTTAATGCGTCTCAAATTATAAAAAAATTCAAACCAGATGTGGTTCATAGTCATATGATTCACGCAAATATTTTTACCCGGCTGCTGCGATTAGCTATAAAGTTTCCTAAATTAATTTGTAGCGCTCATAGCTCCAATGAAGGAGGCCGAGGGCGAATGCTTGCTTATCGTTTAACAGATGGTTTGTGCGATTTAAGCACTAATGTAAGCCATGAGGCTGTAGATATTTCAGTTCTGCGTGGTGCAATGCCAGCTCATCGTATTGTTGCGATGCAGAATGGTATTGATATCACCCGTTATTCTTATAATCCTGCTAGCCGAGACCGGATTCGTGAAGAATTAGGCATTGCAAGTGATACATTACTTTTGCTGGCGGTGGGACGATTAACAAAAGCTAAAGATTACCCCAATTTATTACGGGCTTTCTCAATATTACCAACGGAATTTGGTTTGGCGCAGTTAGTCATTATTGGCTCTGGTGAGGAAGAACTTGTTTTAAAGCAGTTAGCAAAAGATCTAGATGTTTCATCGAGGACGCACTTTTTAGGCTTGCGCCGTGATGTAGGTGATTGGATGAGTGCTGCAGATATCTATGTGATGTCATCAGCATGGGAGGGTATGCCTTTGGTTTTACTCGAAGCTATGGCCTGTCAACGGGTGGTGGTTGCCACTGATTGTGGCGGAGTAAAAGAGGTGATTGGTGATGTTGGCATCTTGGTGCCGCCAAAAGATAGCGCGGCATTAGCGAAGGGTTTGGTGCAGGGTCTGGAATTAAGTACAGAGGAATCTTGTGCTCGGGGACGTTTAGCCCGCCAGCGAGTCAACGAATGCTATTCATTAAGCGCACAAGCTTCACGCTGGCTGGCACTTTATAAATAACCTTTTATTCTGTCACTATATTATTTAAGATAGGTATTGGAGATGAATTCGTGAAATTCAAAAAAATAGTCTTGGTCGCGAATACAGCTTGGTCTATGTATAATTTTAGGCGTGGATTGATACAATCATTAATTGGCCATGGATATGATGTGGTTGTACTTGCTCCCTATGATGACGCTTTCGATAAGCTTGAAAAAATGGGCTGCACTGTTATTGATCTGAAAATGAATGCGAGAGGTATTAACCCTATTAAGGATTTGTTTTTGATTGGTCGTCTGTATCATTTTTATAAACAGTTGCGTCCGTCGTTAATCATTCACTACACAATAAAGCCTAACATCTACGGTTCGTTGGCAGCGAAGGCTGCTGGATTTCCTGCTTTAGCAATAACAACAGGGCTTGGATATACCTTTCTTAATGACAATCTCGTCGCTAAAGCGGCGCGGTGTTTATATAAGTTTGCTTTTATTTTTCCTAAGGAAGTGTGGTTCTTAAATGGTGATGACATGCAAACATTTCTGACGCGAAATCTTGTCTCTCCTCACCAAACCAAATTGCTTCATGGTGAGGGAGTCGACACGGATTTTTACGCCCCAAAATTTGAAACTAAGCGTGATAATAAAGTTCGTTTCCTATTGATCGCTCGTATGTTATGGGATAAGGGGGTCGGAGAATATGTTAAAGCTGCTGAAATAATTAAAAATAGCTATCCTGATGTTGTATTCCAGTTGCTTGGTGCTTGTGGCGTCGCGAACCCTAGCGTGATTGAGAGGGAGCAGGTGGCAGTTTGGGAGGAACAGGGGATTGTTGAGTATTTGGGGACTACGCAGGATGTTAGGCCATATATTGCGCAATCGACCTGCGTTGTTTTACCTTCCTACAGAGAGGGAATCCCTAGAACACTGCTTGAAGCTGCAGCTATGGCTAAGCCTCTGATTGCAACGGATGTTCCTGGATGTCGAGATGTGGTTGTTGATGGGGAAACTGGATTTATCTGCGACGTAAAAGATCCCACCTCCCTTGCCAATGCTTTGATTAAAGTCATTAAGATGGGAGCTAGTGAACGCCTAAACATGGGTAAAGCAGGTCGTGATTTCATTGAAGAAAACTTTTCTGAAAATCTGATTATTCAACAGTACATGGAAACCATTAGCAGGCTGGTTCACTAACGGCGGGAATAGAGATAACACGGGAGAATTTTTTAATGTCTAGGAAATATTTTGGCACTGATGGGGTTCGAGGCAAGGTTGGTGTATATCCAATTACTCCTGATTTTGCATTAAAGCTGGGTTATGCCGCAGGTAAGGTTTTATCGCGGCTGGGTACTCGCAAAGTCATTATCGGCAAAGACACTCGGGTTTCCGGCTATATGCTGGAGTCGGCTTTGGAGGCTGGATTTTCAGCTGCCGGAGTGAATGCGGTTTTGACCGGCCCTTTGCCGACCCCTGCGGTTGCCTATTTGACTAAGACCTTCCGCGCCGAAGCGGGGGTAGTCATCAGTGCTTCCCATAACCCTTATTGGGACAATGGCATCAAGTTTTTCTCCCATACTGGTGAGAAGCTGCCGGATGAGGTCGAGCTGGCGATTGAGGCCGAACTGGAAAATGATATCGTCTGCGTGGCCTCCGAGAAGCTGGGACGCGCCTCACGGATGACCGATGCCGCTGGCCGTTATATCGAGTTTTGTAAGAGCACCTTTCCCTGCTCCATGAGTCTAGATGGGCTGAAACTGGTGGTGGATTGTGCCCATGGTGCGGCCTATCAGATTGCTCCGGCGGTGTTTCGTGAACTGGGCGCTGAGGTCATCACCATCGGCAATACCCCAGATGGGGTGAACATCAATGAAGGCTGTGGTGCCACGGCGCCACAGGCTTTAGCTGCTCGTGTGGTGGCTGAGCAGGCCCATGTCGGGATTGCGCTGGATGGCGATGCGGATCGCATCATCATGGTTGATCATAACGGTCGCGTTGTGGATGGGGACGAGCTGTTGTTTATTCTGGCTCGCTCTGCCCAGGCCGAAGGCTGCCTGCAAGGCGGTGTGGTGGGTACCCAGATGAGCAATTTGGGTCTGGAGTTGGCGCTGGAAGCACTTGGCATTCCATTTTTACGCGCCAAAGTGGGTGATCGCTATGTCATGGAGCAGTTGCTGGCCCAGCAATGGCTGCTGGGTGGCGAGAACTCCGGCCATATCATCTGTCGCGACAAGGTGACCACAGGTGATGCGATTGTTGCGGCGCTGCAGGTGTTGGCGGTGATGATGCGTGAACAGAGTAGGTTGGCGACGCTGTGTGCGGGGATGACGTTGCTGCCACAAACGCTGGTCAATATCCGTTTCAGTGGTCAGGCCGATCCTCTGAGCTCGCCTCAGGTGTTATCGAAAGTTGCTGATATCGAACGTGAATTGGCAGGGCAGGGACGGGTATTGCTGCGAAAATCCGGCACCGAGCCCTTGTTGCGCGTGATGGTCGAAGGGCGCTGTGCTGAGACCATAGAACGGTGTGCGCAATCTATAGCTGAGACTGTTAGACTCGCAACCGTATAATGGTTGTATGCGTTCAGGAAGAGGCGACCCATTGGCGGTCGCCTTTTTTATGGGTGATTTTCCGGTGAGGGGGGTGCAATGAGTCGACGTCTATTACTGTTGGGTCATTACACTTCTTCTTTCGCAGGCGAGTTGCCATTACACTGAGGGCCGTTCGAATGACTCCTGTACTGGATGCCAGTTCCAAAGTGCGGAGTCAAAACCTCGACCTATAAAAAGAGAGGAGCCTGGGGTGAAAATAGCCATCGCCGGTACCGGTTACGTGGGGTTATCCAATGCCATTTTGTTGGCTCAGCATCATCAGGTGGTGGCGCTGGATGTGATCGCGGAAAAAGTGGCGCTGATCAACAATCGCCAGTCGCCGATTGCTGACGTGGAGATAGAGCGTTACCTGCGAGAACAGCCATTGCAACTGCAAGCCACGACGGATAAAACCCTGGCTTATCCGGGAGCGGATTTTGTCATCATCGCTACCCCCACCGATTATGATCCGCTGACCAACTACTTTAATACCGCTTCGGTGGAGGCGGTGATCGCCGATGTCTTGGCCATCAATCCAGCGGCTGTGATGGTGATTAAATCCACGGTACCTGTGGGTTTCACCCGCCGGATGCGGGAGCAGTTTTCCTGCCCGAATATTATGTTCTCGCCGGAGTTTTTGCGTGAAGGCCGCGCCTTATATGACAACCTGCACCCGTCGCGAATTGTTGTGGGTGAACGTTCCGAGCGCGCTCGGCAGTTTGCCAATCTGCTGGCGGAAGGGGCAATCAAACAGGATATTCCGCTACTATTTACCGGCAGCACCGAGGCGGAAGCCATCAAGCTGTTTGCCAATACCTATCTGGCGATGCGGGTGGCCTATTTCAACGAACTGGATAGCTATGCCGAAACCCATGGTCTGGATCCGCGTCAGATCATAGAAGGTGTGGGGCTGGATCCGCGCATCGGTAGCCATTACAACAACCCTTCGTTTGGCTATGGTGGCTACTGTCTGCCCAAGGATACCAAGCAGTTGCTGGCCAATTACCATCAGGTGCCCAATACCCTGATCCGGGCGATTGTGGATTCCAATACCACGCGCAAAGACTTTATTGCCGACTCCATTATCCGTCGCCAGCCTAAGGTGGTGGGCGTGTATCGCTTGATCATGAAGAGTGGCTCGGACAATTTCCGCGCCTCGTCGATCCAGGGGGTGATGAAGCGCATCAAGGCTAAGGGCATCGAGGTGGTGGTGTATGAACCGGCTTTGACGGAAAGTCATTTCTTTAATTCGCGAGTGATTCGGGATCTGGAGGAGTTCAAGCGCATCAGCGATGTGATTGTCTCGAACCGTATGGCGCCGGAGCTGGCCGATGTCGGTGACAAACTCTATACCCGCGACCTGTTTGGTAGTGATTAGCTTGTGACTGGACGCGTGGCCATTGGTTTGTAGGCGGATACGGGGCTGTGAACAGGGCTCTCTGCATGGTCCATCTTCACGCAGTCCATTGAATGATCGACCCCGCATGCTCAGGTGACGGGGTTTCTTTTTTTTTGCGCCTACCTGTAGAGTAAGCGCCCATTGATGATAGCTTTGGAGTCGTGATGACGGATGTTCAAACGCAAGGACGCAGGATAAGCCAGCCGCTGTTTTTTGGCGTGGCTGTGCTCTATTGGTTATTGGGCATGCACTTTTTTATGCATAACCCCGGCGGTTCCAGCTTCTATCTGCCGTTCAATATGGTGGGTTGGACATTTGTCTCGCTGTTGATTGGTATCGGCTTCTGGCAAGTGGCGGGTTCGCAACGACTCTATTTTTCCAGCTTGCAGGCTGGTCTCTGGAGCGGCTTCGTGCTGCTGTTGATCCCGCTATTTGCTCACACCGAACTGGGGATGGAGGCTGGTATTCCCAAGATGCTGGGGATTGCCGCCGGTCTGCTGCTGTTATTTGCCTTGAGCCAACTCCGACTGGCTCGGGAGCAACGGCTGTTGCTGCTCTATCTGCTGCTGGGGGCGGTTGCCATCGAAGCGGTTTTCGGGGTGGTGCAATACTATTTGCTCACTCCTGGCAACTGGATTGGCTACGACACGCTGCGTAATCGACCCTACGGTATTTTCCAGCAAGTGAATGTACTGGCTTCGTTTCTGGCGACTGGTATTGGCTTAGCTCTATATCTAGCGGTTTATGATCCACAGGCATTGCGGCAACGCTGGCGATTGGCGCTGATCTGCGCCGTGTTGTTGATGGCAACCGTGCTGGTGGTTGTGATCCAATCCCGTGCCGGTTGGATTGGGGCGGGTGTGGTCACTGTGCTATTACTTCCCCAAGTGTTGCGATTGCCCAACCCGCGCCGCTATTTGCTTCTGCTGGCTCTGATCACCGGGTTTTGTATCGCCCTATATTCCCTGTGGTTTGGTGGCGCTGAACGTTCTCTGGAGTCTTTGGTGGGGCGTCAGGTTCGTTCCATCTACTGGGCTCATGGTCTGGAGATGATCAGCAAACATCCTTGGCTGGGAATTGGCTACGGTCACTTTGAAGCGGCTTTTGTGAATGACTACTATGCGGTGCCTCAACCGCTCAGTGGCGTTCCTATCATCGAGCAGAATCTGGATCATCCCCATAACGAGATCCTGTACTGGGGCGTTGAGGGGGGGGGCATTGCCATATTGGGACTAGCAGTATGGTTGTTTGCGGGTATTCGTTTACTCAGGCAGTTGCCGTGGACACAGCGCCTAGCACTGATAGCGCTGCCGTTTCCCATGCTGTTTCATAGCATGGTGGAATATCCCTTCTATCATTCGGTCGCTCATTGGTTGGCGTTAATATGGCTGGTTTGGTTTATCGATCAGGAAGTCGGTCAGCCGCGGGAATATGGCTGTCGGGCCAGCTTTCTGCTCAAATCTCTGGCCCTGCTGGTGCCCTTGGTGACGGTGCCCTTTATGGCTACGGGGATCCAGACCGCGTATCTGGTCACCCAGTTTGAGCGTGGCGGCATGAAGGACTTTACTTTGCTGGAGCGGGTCATCAATCCGCTGCCGTGGTTCAGCCGCTTTATGTATGACGTCATGTCCATTCGTCTGATCAATGCCCTGCCAAGCCATAATGTTGGAGAGTTGCAAGCCTTTGTGGCCTGGGCCACAGAGTTCAATGCGGTGCAGCCGCGTAGCCAGCTGTACTGGAATGGCGCGTTGGCGCTGGATGCCTTGCAGCAACCTGAAGAGGCCGCTCGTTGGCGAGCCGAGGGCGTACGTCTGTTTCCCACCGATCCGCTGTTTAAACCGCAAGCCGCATCAACTGCTGTTTCTGCGGCTAACTCGGCAGCAACTGCCACGACATCCGGGGGGGCGGCACAGCCCTGATCGGGTGAGGCTCATATAAAAGCAGATTGGTTTGCCCGTGGGTGTGGAATAGGCTCGATGCGCCATCTGGAATGAATGAGAATGCCAGCCGGTTTACACCGGCTGGCATTTTTCTATTCAGGCTACAGCTGAATCCAATTCGATTTTTCGATCTAGGTCAAGGCTCGTTTGTTCGATTTGTGAACTCGTTTGTTGTGCTTATGTGTGCTGTTTGTGAATTGTTTGATACGGATCATCCTCGCTTCCCCCTCTAAGCTTGAACCAAGGAACCCATGTCGGGTGGAGGCTGCTATGCGTACTCAAACTCTTCAAGCACCTATGCAAGTCGTGCAGATGACTGGCGATGTGCTGGTTGTACTGGCCAATGGCGCAACGCGCCCTCTGTTGCCCGGCGAGGTGCTACCGGCAGGAACTACCTTACAACTGGCAGACGATGCCACCTTACAGTTGGTACCACCGGATGGTAGCGCACCTGCAGATACCGCCAATGCGGCTCCAGCAGGAGATGCCGTACCACCACCTGCAACCACTGGCGTGGGAGCTGAGGTGGCTGCCATTCAACAAGCCTTGCTCGAAGGCGCGGATCCGACGCTGAATCTTGAGGCTACTGCCGCAGGTGGTGCCCCGGCGGCGGGTGGTGGTGGAGCCGGAGGCAGTGGCAATGGTGGCTTCGTATCGATTGATCGGACGGGTGACTCCACCCTGGCGACAGCTGGCTTTGATACCACCTATCAGGCGGGAGCGACCACGGATGTACTTAATCCGGTGGCTGCGGCGGTAGTCGATGTTCCTGCTCCTGTTATCACTCCGGATGGCAATAGCGTCTCAGAAAGTAATTTGAGTACTAGCAATGAACTGGATACCGATCTGGTCAATGGGACGCAAGCCGGTCAGGGCTCTACGACGGTGCAGGGTAATCTGAATGTGGATTTTGGCGGCGCGACCGGCTCGGTCAGTTTCCTTCCTGTCGAGACACAGCCTGCGTTGACCTCCGGAGGGCAACCTCTGGTCTGGACCCTGAGTGACGATGGTCTCACCCTGACCGGTAGCGTGAATGGCTCTGTGATTATGACCGTTACCCTGGCCGCCGATGGCAGCAGCTATACCGTGGATCTGGACGGTGCTTTGGACAATGGCGCTGACCCACTGGCGATTGCGATCGGCATTCAGGCGCAAAACGATGCCGGTGCCATCACCAGTGGACAAATTGTGCTGACGGTGGCCGATGATGCTCCCCTGGCGCAGGACGATGCGCTGAGTGTTGGCGAAGATGATACGACAACCGTTACGGGGAACGTATTGGTCAATGACCAAGTGGGGGCGGATGGAGCCGTGGTGACG
>Ga0247725_1001773_pt1 | contig 10275 bp, 9 predicted proteins | sample OKSTACKMCFT3sol_FD_183021 | JGI IMG/M metagenome (GOLD analysis project Ga0247725, IMG submission 183021) | Subsurface sediment microbial communities from gas well in Oklahoma, United States - OK STACK MC-FT3-sol | ecosystem: Environmental > Terrestrial > Deep subsurface > Rock core/Sediment... | reverse complement strand
GCTCGCCATCAGGATCGCCGTCGCCCGAAAGCTCCTCGTCCGCCTCAACGCCAAGGCCAGGGACGCGCGAAACGCAATGGCCAACGCTTGACCATCCAGACAGTCGCTCTCTCTTCGAGAGAGGGAGGGGCCCATGCGAAGCTTGGGAGGGTGAGAGGTTTCACCCTTTCCGGACAGGGCGGTGATGGACAAGTAGCTGAAACGGCTGAGAATTGCGGCGGACCGCGTAACCACTCATCCTCCCGCGCCTGGCGGCGCGGGCCCCTCCCTCTCTCTAAGAGAGAGGGTTTTTCATTCCCGTCTCCCGACGAGCGTTCACCCCTGAGGCTTCATCTTCAGCGGCAGGCCCGCCGCCACGAAATAGACCTCGTCCACGGTCGCCGCCAGGCGCTGGTTCAATCGGCCGGCTTCATCGCGGAAGCGGCGCCCCAGCGGCGTCTCCGGCACGATGCCCAGCCCGACCTCGTTGCTGACCAGCCAGAGGCGGGCGGGGCAGGCCGCGACGGCCGCAACGAGTTCCGCGCACGCCGCCTCGACGTTCCGTTCGGCCAGCATCTGGTTCGACAGCCACAGCGTCAGGCAATCGACGACGGCGATCGCGTCGGCGGGGAGGCCGCTGATCGCGGCGGCGAGCTCCAGCGGCGCCTCGACCGTGACCCATGATTCGCCGCGATCGGCCTGATGGCGGGCGATTCGCTCGGCCATCTCGTCATCGAAGGCCTGCCCCGTCGCGATCATCACCGTTCGACCTCCGCCGGCCTCGGTTTCCGCCGCTCTCTGGGCGAAGCCGCTCTTTCCCGAGCGCGCGCCGCCCAGCACCAAGGTCGCGGTCATGAAAGCTCCACATTGACGGTGTGCGACGCAGCATATAGGCCATGCGTCGCGTCAGGCTCCTCGAAAGAGGATTAAAAGGGAACGAGGTTCAAGACCTCGGCTGCCCCCGCAACTGTAAGCGGCGAGCTCTAGCGCCATAGGCCACTGGGTCCCTCGGGACCTGGGAAGGCGGCGCCAAGAGCATTGACCCGTGAGCCAGGAGACCTGCCCGGCGCGGTCGTTCATCGCTCGGCCGGGGTGCGCCGAACGAACGGGATCTCCCGAGAAACGACAGTCAAAGGACCGCGCGACGGTCCGTGTTCGCGCGTGGTCCGCCTCGCGCGAGCCGGTTTGGCGCGTGGGTCGTTCAGTAGGGGAAGTAGAACCATGATCCGAGCTTTTCTGAGCTCCACCGCCTTAGCCACCACCCTGATCGCCGGCGCGGCGTTCGCCGATGATCAGAAGGCCCCCGAGGCCGACGTCGCCGGCGCGACCGGCGCCAACGGCGTCGCCCAGGTCGTCGTCACCGCCACCCGCACCGCCCAGCCGATCGAGAAGGTCGGCGCGTCGGTGACCGTCCTGACCCAGCCGGCCATCGAGGCCAGCCAGGCGATCTCGGTCGTCGAGCTCTTGGCCCAGACGCCGGGCGTCAGCTTCACACGTAACGGCGGACCCGGCACGACGACCGGCCTCAACATCCGCGGCGCCGAGACCCAGCACACCGTCGTCCTGATCGACGGTGTCAAGCTCAACGACCCGTCCTCGACGCAAGGGGGCTTCAACAGCGGCAACCTGCTGGTCGGCGACATTTCCCGTATCGAGATCCTGCGCGGCGCTCAGTCGACCCTGTGGGGCAGCCAGGCCATCGGCGGCGTGGTCAACATCGTGACCGCCGAACCCACCGCGCCGTTCTCCAGCTCGATCGACGCCGAGGCGGGCGCGCGCAAGACCGGCTACCTGCGGGCCGGCGTCGGCGGCGCTGGCGACAAGATCACCTGGCGCGTGGCGGGCGGCTACTACACCACCGACGGCTTCTCGGCCTACAAGCCGGGCAAGGAGAAGGACGGCTACCAGAACGCGGGCCTGTCGGGCCGCCTGCGGGTGGCCCTGGCCGAGAACGTCTCGGCCGAGGTTCGCTCGGTCTATTCCAAGGGCAAGAACGACTTCGACGGCTTCAACGTCGACAGCCCCGAGTTCGGCCGCACCGAGGAGCTGGTGATCTATACCGGCCTGAACTTCGGCCTGCTGGACGGGCGCTGGAACAACCGGGTCGGCTACGCCTACACCGACACCGACCGCGAGAACATCAATCCGGCCCGGCCCGCCGTGCCGCTGACCTTCGACGCCGCCGGCAAGAACAAGCGCTGGGAATACCAGGGCGTCTTCGCGGTCACCGAGACCGTGACGGCGACCTTCGGCGCCGAGACCGAGAAGGCGCGGATGCGCACCCGTTCGCCCTCGGTCAGCAAGCCGAACCCTGACTTCGCGACCGGCAAGGTCGGCGTCGACAGCGTCTACGGCCAGCTGCAGGCCGAGGTGGTTCCGGGCCTGACCCTGACCGCCGGCGTCCGTTACGAGGACCACGACACCTATGGCAGCCACACCCTGGGCCAGGCTTCCGCCGCCTGGGTCGTGAACGAGGGGAACACCGTGCTGCGCGCTAGCTTCGGCCAGGGCTTCCGGGCGCCGGGCCTCTACGAGCTGTTCAGCGAGTACGGCAACCTGAACCTGTCGCCCGAGGAGTTCGACAGCTGGGACGCCGGGATCGAGCAGCGCTTCCTGGACGGCAAGGTCCGCGCCATCGTCACTTGGTTCCACCGCGAGGCCGACAACGAGATCCGCTACTTCTCGTGCACCGGCGGCGCCGATCCGCTGTGCGCGCCGGGCGGCGTCTCGCGCTGGGGCTACTACAGCAATGTCCAGAAGACCAAGACGCAAGGGCTTGAACTGATTGGCGAATATAAGCCGGTCGACGGCCTAACCCTGACGGGCAACTACACCTACACCGACGCGGAAAACGACTCCGGCGCCAACAAGGGCAAGCAACTGACGCGCCGTCCCAAGACGATGGGCAACCTGTCGGCGACCTATGTCTGGCCGGTGAAGCTCTCGACCACGGTGGCGGTCCGCTACGTGGGCAAGACCTACAACAACGACGCCAACACCCAGGTCGTGAAGGACTACGCCCTGGTCGACCTGCGCGCGTCCTATCCGCTGAAGGATGGCCTGGAAGTCTTCGGCCGCGTCGAGAACGCGTTCGACAAGGACTACCAGACGATCCTGAACTACGGGACGCCTGGCCGCGGCGCCTTCGTGGGCCTGCGGGCGCGCTTCTAGAGTTCGGAGATGGCGTCGATCCCCCACCTCGGCGCCTTCCGACATGGCGGCCGTCTCCGCGAGGCGATGGCCGCCTATCCGGACGTGCGCGAACCCTGGCTGGATCTTTCAACCGGGATCAATCCCGAGCCCTGGCCGGGCGCGCGCGCGCCTGACCGCGCCCTGCGATCTCTGCCCGATCCTTCCGCCCTGGCCGAACTGGAAGCGGTCGCCGGCCGCGCTTTTGGCGTCGCCGATCCCCGACGGGTCGTGGCGGTCGGCGGCGCGGACATCGCGCTGAGGCTGCTGCCGCTTCTGCTGAACGAGGGCGGCGTCGCCCTGGTCGCGCCGATCTACGGCGGTCATGTCGAGGCCTGGGCCGGCCGAAAGCCGCAGATGGTCGCGACGATGGACGAGCGCCGCGCGGCGGAGGCGGATATTCTTGTCCTGGTCAATCCGAACAACCCGGACGGCCGGCAAGTCGGGCGAGACGCGCTGGCGGCTCTCGCCGCGGCGCGATCCGCCCGCGGGCGATGGACGATTGTCGATGAGGCCTTCGGCGAAACCGCGCCGCACCTCACCGTGGCGGATTTCGCGATTGAGCGTCTGGTCGTGCTGCGCTCGTTCGGCAAGTTCTACGGCCTGCCCGGAGCACGGCTAGGATTTGTCATCTGCGGCAATCTCTTGGCGCAACAATTTCGTGTTGTTCTGGGAGATTGGCCTGTCTGCGCTGACGCCTTGGCTCTGGGCCTCGGCGCCTATGCCGACGAGGCCTGGCGCGCGACCACCACGGCCTGTCTGGCGACCCAGGCCCGCAATGTCGACGCGGTTCTCAGCGCGGCCGGGCTCGGCGTCGGCGGCGGCTGTGATCTCTTCCGCTGGGTCGAGACGTCCGACGCGCATCGGCTGTTCGCCGGCCTCTGCGCTCAGGGCGTCCTGACACGGCCGTTCGCGGAGCATCCGACGCGGCTGCGTTTCGGCATTCCTGCCCGCGACAACCTGGAGCGGTTGCGCCGGGCGCTGCAGGCGGTGCGCCATGCGGCCTAGCCGTCGGACAGTCATGGGGGGCGCCATCGCCCTCGGCGCGGCGACGCCAGCCATCGCCGCTCCCCGGCGCGTGGCCTCGTTGAACGCTTGTCTCGACGCCATGCTAGTGCATCTGGCCGACCGGTCGCAGATCGCCGCCCTCAGCCACTACGCCCGCGAGCCGCACGGCTCCACCGTGGCGGCCGAGGCCCGGACGCTGCCGTTCACCTGGGAGACCGCCGAGGAGATCATCGCGCTGCAGCCGGATCTCGTCCTGGCCAGCCAGCACTCGGCCCTGGCCACCCGCAACGCGCTAAAACGCCTGCACGTCCCCGTCGAGCGCTTCGCCGTGCCCAAGACGATCGCCGAGAGTCTCGACCAGGTCCGGCGCGTGGCCCGCCTGATCGGCCGTCCCGAGCGCGGCGAGCAGCTGGTCGCCCGGATCCAGGCCGCCATCGTCGCGGCGAGGCCGCGTCCCGGAACGCGCCGGCTGAGCGCTTTGATCTATCAACCCAATGGCTTCGCGGCGGGACCTCACACGTTGGCGGACGAGATGATGACCCTGGCCGGCTTCGACAATGTCGCGCGGCGTTATGGCTTGAAGTCCTGGGGCAATGTTCCGCTTGAGCTGCTGCTGGCCGATCCGCCGCAGGTTCTGTTGGTCGGGGTTCCCGCGCCGGGCGCGCGCAGCTGGGCCGACCGGGTCATGACCCATCCGGCCCTGGGCGCTCTGAAGGGGCGAATGCAGCAGGTCCGCTTTCCCGAGCGGCTGCTCTATTGCGGCGGGCCGGTGCTGATCCAGTCCGCCCAGGCCATGGCCCACGCCCGCGCCGAAGTCCTGGGAGTGACGGCATGAAGACGCGATCGACATGGCTCGTCTGCGGCGCGCTGGCGGCGACGCTGGCCTTGCTGTTCGTCGTCAGCCTCTGCGCGGGAAGGGTCTGGGCGCCCTGGAGCGCCTGGGTCTCGAACGGCGCCGATCCTCGCTGGGCGATCGTCTTCGGCCTGCGGCTGCCACGCACCATCCTGGCGCTGCTGGTCGGCGGAGCCCTGGGCTTGAGCGGCGCGGCGCTGCAGGGCTACACCCGCAATCCGCTGGCCGATCCTGGCGCGTTGGGCGTGTCTTCGGCGGCCGCCATGGGCGCGGTGCTGACGCTCTATCTGGGAACCGCGGCCCAGGCGAGCTGGATCTTGCCGGCCGCGGCGATGGTCGGGGCGGGCCTGGGCGTGGCGGCGCTGCTGGCGCTGGCGGGCGTCACCTCCAGCATCGTCACCTTCATCCTGGCCGGCTTCGTCGTCCAGACGGTCTGCACGGCGGGCATCTCGCTGGCGCTGAACCTGGCGCCCAACCCCTGGGCGGTCGACGAGATCATCAGCTGGGTCATGGGCTCGTTGGCCGACCGCAGCGTGGAGGAGGTCAGAATCGCCGCGCCGGGCGTCGTCGCCGGATGCCTGGTCCTGCTGACCCAGGGCCGCGCGCTGGACGCCCTGACACTGGGCGAGCAGGGCGCCCAATCGCTGGGCGTCAGCCTGACGCGCACCCGCCTGCTGCTCGCCGTCGGTGTCGCCCTCGCCGTTGGCTCGAGCGTAGCCGTGACCGGGGTCATTGGCTTCGTCGGCCTGATCGTGCCACATCTGCTGCGGCCCTGGGTCGGCTCGCGGCCGGGCGCGGTGCTGCTGCCGTCGCTGCTGGGCGGCGCGGCCCTGACCTTGGGCGCTGACATCCTGGTCCGCCTGACCCCCGCCGCCGAGGAGGTCAAGCTGGGCGTCGCCACGGCCGTCCTGGGCGGCCCTTTCTTCCTCTGGATGCTGATGGCGATGCGCAGGAGGCTGGCGTGAGCGACGATCTTTTCGCCGAAACGGTCAGCCTCAGCCTGGGCGGTCGCGCGGTCCTCAACCAGGTCACCGCTCGCTTTCGCAAGGGCGAGCTGATGGCGATCGTCGGGCCGAACGGCGCGGGCAAATCCAGCTTGCTGAGCTGCCTGGCCGGCTTGCGACGGCCGGACAAGGGACGCATCAGCCTGGACGGCGCCGTCGTCGCGGATATCCCGGCGCGCAGCCGGGCCCGGGCGATGGCCTTCCTGGCCCAGACGCCGGAGATCGCCTGGGACGTCGATGTTCGGACCTTTGTCGGCCTGGGGCGCACGCCGCATCTGGGCGCGTTCGGGCCTAGCGCGGAGGACGCCGTGGCCATCGATCAGGCGATCGCGATGACCGGCCTCGACGATTTCGCCGAACGCGCGATCACCCGGCTGTCGGGCGGCGAGCGGGCGAGGGCGCTGATCGCGCGCGCTCTGGCGGGCCAGACCGATTGGCTGCTGGCCGACGAGCCGTTGACCGGCCTCGACCCCGGACACGCGTTGGACGCCGTGGACCTGTTCCGCCGGCTGGCGCATGACGAGGGCAAGGGCGTCGTCGTCACGCTGCATGACCTGACCCTGGCGGCCCGCTTCGCCGATCGCGTGCTGCTGCTGGACCGGGGCTGCCTGGTGGCGGACGGCCCGCCAGGCCAGGCCCTGACGCCCCAGGCGCTGGCCATGGCCTATGGCGTCCAGACTCGCACCCACGTCGGCGCGGCGGGGCCGCTGATCGAGATCCTGCGCCGTGTGGACTAGTCCGTGGATCGTGCTGAGCGCGGCCGCTCTGGAAGCCGCGGTCGGCTATCCCGAGGCGCTGCACCGGCGCGTTCCACATCCCGTCGTCTGGATCGGCGCATTGATCACGAGACTGGAGGCGACGTTCAATCGCCCGGACTGGAGCGAGGCCGCCCGGCGCCTGGCCGGCATGGCGACGCTGCTGACGATAATCCTCGTCAGCGTCCTGTCCGGCTGGCTGCTCGCGCGCTTTGGCGGTCCGATCATCGTCGTGATCATCGGGACCCTGGGGCTGGCGCAGCGCAGTCTCTACCAACATGTGTCCGCTGTCCTGAGGCCGCTGCAAGCCGGCGACCTGGTTGCGGCCCGCGAGGCGGTCGGCATGATCGTCGGTCGCGACGTCCAGCGCCTGGACGCCGGCGAGGTCGCCGCGGCGGCGATCGAGAGCCTGGCCGAAAGCTTCAACGACGGCGTGGTCGCGCCGATCTTTTGGTTCGTCATCGCCGGCCTGCCGGGCCTCTTTGTCTACAAGGCTGTCAACACCGCCGACAGCCTGATCGGCCACCGAGAGCCGCGTTGGCGGGCGTTCGGCTGGGCCTCGGCGCGCTTCGATGACCTCTTGAACCTGGCGCCTGCGCGGCTTGCCGGCGCCCTGATCGCGCTCGTCGGACGCGGCGGCTGGTCGGTGATGCTCCGGGATGCGCCCAAGCACGCTTCGCCGAACGCTGGATGGCCGGAAGCGGCGATGGCCGGCGCGCTGGGCGTGCGACTGGGCGGCGCGGCCTGGTATGACGGCGAACGGTCCGACCGCCCCGTGTTCGGTGATGGCCGAGAGGTCCAGGTCTCGGACCTGTCGCGCGCGCTGCGCATCTACCTGCTGGCCTGCGCGATCCTGTGGCTGCTTCTGGTGTGCGGAGGGCTGGCATGGCCGCGTTGATGATCCAGGGTTGCGGCTCCGACGTCGGCAAGTCGGTTCTGGTCGCGGGTCTCTGCCGGCTGTTCGCCAATCGCGGCCTGACCGTTCGGCCATTCAAGCCGCAGAACATGTCCAACAACGCCGCCGTCACCGCCGGGGGCGGCGAGATCGGCCGCGCCCAGGCGCTCCAGGCCATCGCCTGCCGGACCCCGCCGACCGTCGACATGAACCCGGTGCTGCTGAAGCCGCAGAGCGATGTCGGCGCCCAGCTGGTGGTGCGCGGCCAGATGGCCGGAACCTGGAAGGCCAGCGGCTACCAGGCGCGCAAGGGCGAATTGCTGGATGTCGTCGTCGAGAGCTTCCGGCGCCTGGAGGCTGAAAGCGATCTGGTCATCGTCGAAGGGGCGGGGAGTCCGGCCGAGATCAACCTGCGCGCCGGCGACATCGCCAACATGGGCTTCGCGCGCGCGGCGGGCGTGCCCGTGGTGCTGGTGGGCGACATCGACCGCGGCCATGTGATCGCCGCCCTGGTCGGCGCCCACGCGGTGCTGGACGAAGGCGACCGCGCCATGGTGCGCGGTTTCCTGATCAACAAGTTCCGCGGCGATCCGGCGCTGTTCCAGGACGGCCGCCGGATGATCGTCGAGGCGACGGGCTGGCCGGACCTGGGCATGGCGCCCTGGCTGACGGCGGCGCGACGCCTGCCGGCCGAGGATGCGGTCGTGCTGGATGGCGCGCCTCGTCTGGACGGGCGCAAGATCCGCATCGTTGTCCCCATGCTGTCGCGCATCGCCAATTTCGACGAGTTCGACGCCCTGCGGACCGAGCCCGAGGTCGATTTCGCCTTCGTCCCGCCCGGCCAGCCGCTGCCCGGCGACGCCGACCTCGTCATCCTGCCGGGAACCAAGGCGACGCTGGCGGACCTGGCCTTCTTCCGGGCGCAGGGCTGGGACATCGACCTCTTCGCCCACGTCCGTCGCGGCGGTCGTGTGCTGGGCGTCTGCGGCGGGTTCCAGATGCTCGGGCGTCGCCTGTCCGATCCCGGGGGCGTCGAAGGCGCGCCGGCCTCGGTGGAAGGTCTGGGCCTGCTGGACGTCGAGACCGTGATGACCGGCCAGAAGACTTTGCGTCAAGCCGCCGGTCGGCTGTCCGGAGGCGCGCGCTTCGAGGGCTATGAGATGCATGTCGGCCGCACGACGGGCGGCGCGCGGCCGATGCTTTGGTTCGACGGCGGCGGCGAGGACGGCGCCATGTCGGCCGACGGCAAGGTGCGCGGCTGCTATGTGCACGGCCTGTTCGACACCGGCGAGGCGCGCGCCGAGCTGCTGGCCGAACTGGGCGCGGTCTCGGATCGCCTGGACCAGTCCACGCGCGTCGATCAGGCGCTCGACGACATCGCGGCCGCCCTGGAGGCGGCGTTCGACATTCCCGCCCTGGCGGCCATCGCCGGCCTGGAGACCTTCTGATGAACCTGCCCGCTGTTTCCCCGGTCGACCTCGCCGGCGCCGAAGTCCTCCGCGCCCAGCTTGACGCCAAGGCCAAGCCGCTGGGCGCCCTGGGGCGGGTTGAGGAACTCGCCACGCGCCTGGGCCTGATCGCGGGCGGTCCGCCGCCGTCGTTCGATCGCGCGCTGCTGTTGGTTTTCGCCGGCGACCACGGCATGAACGCCGAGGGCGTCTCGGCCTATCCCTCGGCCGTCACCCAGGCGATGGTGGCGACCTTCCTGGCCGGCAAGGCCAGCGCCAACGCCTTCGCCCGCGCCGTCGGGGCGGAGCTGCGGGTGGTCGACGCCGGCGTCGACGCCGAACTGGCGCCGCATCCGGTGCTGGTGGGCGCCAAGGTCCGACGCGGAAGCCGAAACGCGGCGGTCGAGCCCGCCCTGACCCTGGCCGAGGCCGAGCAGGCGCTGGCGCGCGGCGCGGACATCGCTCGTCAGGCGATCGAAGAGGGTTTCGAAATCCTCGCTCTAGGCGAGATGGGCATCGGCAACACCGCTTCGGCGGCGCTGTTGACGCACCGCCTGGCGCCCGCGCCGTTGGCTGATTGCGTCGGACGAGGGGCGGGTCACGACGACGCCGGCCTGGCGCGCAAGACCGCGATCCTCGAGCGGGCCGCCGCGCGCAGCGGCGCGACCGAGCCGTTGAAGGTTTTGGCGGAGTTCGGCGGCCTGGAGATCGCCATGATGGCCGGCGCGATCATCGGCGCGGCCTCGGCCAAGGTTCCGATCCTGGTCGATGGCTTCATCGTCTCCGCCGCCGCCCTGGTCGCGATCCGGCTGGTCCCCGAGGTCAAGGATTACTGCGTCTTTTGCCACCGCTCGGTGGAGCAGGGGCATAGCCGGTTGCTGGCGGCCCTGGAGCTCGATCCGCTTCTGGCGCTGGACCTGCGTCTGGGCGAAGGGACCGGCGCCTTGCTCGCTCTGCCGCTGGTCAGGGCCGCCTCGCGCCTGCTGAGCGATGTCGCCAGTCTGGACGACGTCTTGAGCGGGCGGCTCTGAGATGCGTTGGCTGGCTCGCCAGGCGCAACTGCTGCTTTGCGCCGTCCAGTTCCTGACCCGGGTTCCGACGCCCGCGTTGAAAGGGTTCGAGACGGATTGGATCACGCGAGCCG
>Ga0247725_1001772_pt1 | contig 10283 bp, 9 predicted proteins | sample OKSTACKMCFT3sol_FD_183021 | JGI IMG/M metagenome (GOLD analysis project Ga0247725, IMG submission 183021) | Subsurface sediment microbial communities from gas well in Oklahoma, United States - OK STACK MC-FT3-sol | ecosystem: Environmental > Terrestrial > Deep subsurface > Rock core/Sediment... | reverse complement strand
TCGTCCGCGATATAACTGTGCAAGGGATTGCTAGGCGTGGGGAAGGGGATAACGACGGATTCAGACCTGGCCATGCAGCACCTCCAGAACGGAAGTGGACATGACAGCCAACAGCCCAGGGCGGGGCCCTTGGGTAAAAGGGGGATAGCGCATTTTCCTTATGCTCCTTCGTGGATTTAAGGAGCCGCTTTCCATTCGCTACCACACGATATGGAGGCGGACCGTGCAAGGGTGGTAGACCGACCCACGAAGGACGCCGGCCAGGCCGAAGCCTGCCTCACACGGCCCGCCATAAATGCGCGAGAAAACAGCGGGCACAAAAAAAGCGCCTGCTCTCGACTATGGCGCTACCGCGCCTTCGTGTGAATCGGGCTACCACACCCGGTCACGGGATTGACCGTGACGAGGCGGACTGTAACGTGGGGGAGGGAGCAGGGCAAGGTTTGGATCGGCAGCTATCGGCCGATGCTGTTGAAAAAGCCGCTCGCCGAAGGAGCTGCCTTTCGGCAGCCATCAGGGAAGCCTGAAAGGGAGAGAAAGCTGCGCTCCGTGCCATGTGCCGAGCAGGTCGGGTGGAATTGCCTGAAACCGGCCCAGAACGGCGCAGCGCAGCAGTAAGGGTGAGAAAAGATGACACCCTTCGCGGTGTCCCCAGTTTGAGTGCCTGAGCTGCTGTCAGTGAGATTCAGAAGAAGGGTCGACGTCAGTTGTTAAACAAGGGTAGATAGCCCAGCTCGACGAGCTTGGTGTCCAGCGTGCCGACTATGCGAAAGTGCTCTCGATTTCGTTCATCCATAACCTGAGTACTGCTCACCAGAATTGTGCCGCGCTCCGGTATGTCGATCAGCTCATCGGCATCCGGAAAATCGATAGGATTTAGCGGGTGTGGGCAGAAACCGATCCAGCCGGTGGTTTGACGGTCGGAGAAGGTTTGGCCATCCAAGTAGTACCTTCCGGGAGCGATTACACCCCAATCGATTTCCGGCCAGATGGATACCGCTAGGCGAAGCATTTCCACCAACACCGGACGCGGGTTTTCAAGGGCTGAAACCAGCGCGCCGGCATCTTCGAAATCCATGCTGGATATGGACTCCATGTCATGTGCGTCGTAGCTGAAGGCCAGGCCTCCCTGCTGCGGATCTTCCTGTCCGTTCCAGACGGATAACGACAGCCATGTTGGATATTCGGCGTCAAAGCTAGCGGCTGCCGCGTTGGCCAACGCTAGAGGGTTGCTCAGCACCTCGTTACTCAAGGCGTCCTGAACTGAGGCACCTTGCAAATACCATTTGCCAAGAAGCGGATGTAATTGGCCCAACGCTCCCAGATAGCGGCGTATCCGCTCCAACTGCTCCTCATGGGGCACAGCGGCGATAGCGTGCTTATTGAAGCGCATCTTGAATACAAAGGACCGGAAAGAACTTGCCATGCTGGCTCCTCAGGCAATCAGATCGGGATTATCCCGGTGGAAAAGGGGGGCAGATTATTTATTGGGAATCACTGTCCGCTCCTGGCCCTTAGCAACCAACCTTTCCAACATCGCGAAGCCGTTCCCGCGCTGCGAACAGAAAGGTGAGAACACACAGGCCGGCCACGCTCAGGAAGGTAGCGGAGAAGGCGTTGCTGATCGTAGCCGCGGAGTTATCCGCCAATGTCCGGCTATTCAGCAGCGAGGCGAATAGCAGCGGCAGCAGGGAAGCTCCCGTCATCAGGCCTAGGTTGCGTGACAGGCCGAGCAGCCCCGAGAGCACCCCTCGGTGCGCTTCGGCCGCCAGGTTCATCGCAGCGGTATTGTTGGCCGCCAGGAACAGCTGAAAACCCGGTGTCATCAGCACCATCGCCAGGATGTAGCCCGGAATCCCGATAAGGATAGGCAACAGGGCGAAGCCGCACAGCCCAACGCTGGCGAGCAGCAGGCCCGCGAGCAGTGTCCGGTCGGTTCCGAACCGATCTGCAAGCCTACCCGCCGGCGCCCCCGATAGCGCCGCGGCGCAAGGCCCGGCGGCCATTACCAAGCCTGTCCCGGCTTCGCTGAGGCCCAGGCCAAACGAGAGAAACAAGGGGCCGACCACCAGCGTGGACATCATGATGGTCGCCACCACGAGGTTCATGGACAGCGATGTGGCGATACCGCGTCCGCGCGCCAGCGCCACCGGGATCAGGGGATGGGGCACGACCAGCTCGGTACGGATGAAGATCAGAAGCGCGGCGGTGGCCAGCAGCAGTAGCATCCAGGGCGCAATGTTCACGCCGACCCTGCCTCCGCTGGCCGAGAGGGCGAAGCACAGCAGTGCTACGGATAGCCAGGCGCTGCCGGCCCAATCGATGCGGGCGGAGTTTCCAGTGGGCGCCGTTTTTCCAATGCCGGTGACAGCCAGTACCAGCAAGCCGCTGCCGCCTAGCGCCAACAGCATGAAAACGGAGCGCCAGCCAAATTCGCCGATCAGGATGCCGCCGACCGACGGGCCCAGTGCGGTTCCGATGGCTGACATCGTGCCGAGCAGGCCCATCGATGTGCCCAGGCGCTCTTTTGCAATCAGGGTCTTGGCGATGGAAAGCGGCAGCGCCATGAGCGTTGCCGCGCCCAGCCCCTGCACCGCGCGGCCAGCGATGAGCCAACCCAGGGTCGGAGCCACCGCGCAGCCGATAGAGGCCAGGGTGAACAACAGGATACCGCCGATCAGCACCTGGCGATTCCCGTAGAGATCGCCCATTCGTCCTGCCACGACGATGACGGCAGTCACGGCGAGCAGGTAGGCCAGCACGACCCATTGCACCTGCTGGACGCCGGCCGAAAATGCGCTTGCCAGGCTGGGTAGTGCAACCGTGGCGATGCTGATGCCCAGCGACGCGAGCAGGATGGCACCGGCCAGTGCCGCGAGTGTTCGTTTATTGGTAGCAGGGGAAGGGGTGGATTGCATATGCATTGTCTGCCTGTCGGAGTGGCGATGGCCTACTATGCAAGTTCAAGTCAACTTGAGGTCAAGCATGAAACTCGTCGATATTGGAGTGCTCTCGAAAACCAGCGGGGTGCCCACCTCCACGCTCCGCTATTACGAACAGGTGGGGCTGATCCGGCCCGTTTGCCGCAACGGTTTGCGTCGACAGTACAGCGAGGAAACCATCGTCCAGCTTGCTCTGATCGGGCTGGGAAAGGCCGCCGGTTTTTCGCTGGAGGATATCGGCGCAATGTTCGACGAGGACCGCAACCCGGATCTGGCGCGGCCGACCCTGCTTCAACGAGCCGATGAGCTCGATCGCCAGGTGCTGCGCATGACCACCATGAGCCGTCTGCTTAGGCATGTTGCCGAATGCCCCGCGCCGTCCCATATGGAGTGCCCGCGCTTTCGCAAGCTCTTGCGTGTGGTGTGCCCCTCGGTGGCCCTGACCGATGTGCTGTCCCAGGGTGCGGCGAAGCGATAGCGGTAGACCCCCCGGCTGCCCCAGTAGCCCATCAGGATCTATGTCACTCGCTGACGAGCAATGCGCAAATCCTGGGTACAGCGGCGTACAGGTACGAGTAATGAGAGAGCCCATCCATCGGCTCGATGCGTACATTCCGTGGGAAGTGCCAGGACCAGCTTCGCTCTAAATGTACTTCAGCTAGCCGCGACTGGTGCACCTGCAATTTGCAGCTCGACCATCTTCAATCCCGCCCCGGATCGCGATAGGCGCTCGGCGTCACGCCCACTTCACGGCGAAAGACCTGCGAGAAATGGCTGGGGCTCGAGTAGCCCACCTCCATTCCGATATCGATCACGCTGCGCTCGGTTTCCAGCAGCAGCTGTCGGGCGCGAGCGATGCGCAGGCGAATGAAGTAGCGCGACGGCGACAGCCCGGTGGCGCGTTTGAACAGTCGGCTGAAGTGGTATTCGCTCAGTTGCGCGGCCTGAGCCAGCTTGGCCAGGGAGAAGTCCTGCGCCAGGCACTGGTTCATCAGGTCGATGACGCGCCTCAGCTTGTAAGCCTGCAGCGCGTTGCTGCGCCTGCCTGCTGGCAGCGGGGCGCGATAGGTTCGCACGAGGTGAATGGCCAGCGCCTGGGCCAGGCTGTGCACGAGCAGCTGGCTCGGCGTGCGGCTGCCGGTGAGCTCCGCACGCAGTTGTTCGAGCAGTATGCGAACCCAGTCGTCACGGCCGCCGGATAGGTCGACGAAGCTCACCGGGCCGGCCTGTTGCAGCCCCAGGTCACGTGCTGCGCGGTCGATCAGCGTAGGCGCGAGATACAGATGCATCACTTCGAAGCAGTCGCCATCCCTGGTTTGCCAGCGCATTTCGTAGGGCTGCGTGGTGCTGGTGAGGAAGAAGTCGCCAACTCGCACCTCGGTCTGCGCCCATTCACCGCCGGCCGCACGCTCTTCGACGATGGCCGACCCCGCCAGCACCATCACCAGCAGCGGTTCGGCCACCGCAGGCACGAGAATCGGTTCGGTGATGCTGCGGTGGGTGAACAGGTGCAGCACTACGTCCGGGGTGACATGCGGCAGTGGCAGGGCGGGGTGGCCGCCGGGCAGGTAGTGCTGCATGGCCTCGGCCGGAATCCGCAGGGCGTCAGTAGAGGCGACAGGTTCGGACTGGCTCACCAGCAAGGCTCATCGTTGGTGCCCCTGTCGGGGCGGCGCTGGACAGGTTAGCGCACGGGCGCTGGGCTGCCATCCGCGCGTGCCCCGGTGGCCGTTCGGGTGGATTGAGCGCAAGACCGCGACAGCCAGCGCAAGGCGACGCAAGCCCGCCATGACCAATCGGGAGAGGATGAAGCCGTCTTCTAACGCACCCCTACGTGGTGCATTGGCGAAGGTCGCGCTTCGCCCCCCGATTGAGGAGGAATCATCATGGTCGACATCGACAACATCGTTACCCAGGAAGTGGCGGGCAAGGTCGCCCTGGTCACCGGCGCCGCCAGCGGCATCGGCAAGGCCACTGCGCTGTTGCTGCATGCCCGCGGGGCCAAGGTCATTGCCGAGGACATCGATCCCGCCGTGGAGAAACTGGCCCAGCCGGGGCTGGTGCCGCTGGTGGCCGACATCACCGAGGATGGCGCCGCCGAGCGCGCGGTGGCGCTGGCGGTGGAGCGCTTCGGCCGGCTCGATATCCTGGTGAACAATGCCGGCATCATCATCAACAAGGCGGTGGTGGATATGAGTCGCGAGGATTGGGAGCGCATCCAGGCCGTCAACGCCACCGCGGCCTTTCTGCATTGCCGCGAAGCGATCAAGGCGATGATGCCGAACAAGTCCGGCGCCATCGTCAACATCGCGTCCTATGCTTCCTACTTCGCCTTTCCCACCATCGCTGCCTACGCCGCTTCCAAGGGGGCGCTGGCTCAGCTCACTCGCACGCTGGCGCTCGAGGCCATCGAGCATGGCATTCGAGTGAACGCCGTCGGCTCGGGGGATGTGGTCACCAACATCCTCAACGATGTGGTGGAGGATGGCCCTGCGTTCCTGGCCCGGCACGGCGAGAATGCGCCGATCGGCCGTGCGGCTCAGCCGCGGGAGATTGCCGAGGTAGTGGCATTTCTCGCCTCCGAGCGGGCCAGCTTTATGGTTGGCGCGGTGGTCATGGCTGATGGCGGCATGACGGTAACGGCTGGCTGATCGGCAATGGGCGATGCGTTTGCGCCAGGGACAGCTGGCGCAAATGCGCGCCTGCCTGTCGGGCAGTCACTGCGGCAGCCTGACCGTCTTTTTCCTGCTGCCAAACAGATTCCAGCTGGCGACGAACAAGGCTGCCACCAGCGGGCCGATCACGAAGCCGTTGAGGCCCAGCAGAGCCAGGCCGCCGAGGGTGGAGGTGAGGATCAGGTAGTCGGGCATGCGCGTGTCCTTGCCGACCAGGATGGGGCGCAGGATGTTGTCCACCAGGCTGATCACCAGCACGCCGAATACGCTCAGCGTGACCCCTTGCCAGACGCTGCCGCTGAGCAGCAGATAGGCGGCCATCGGCGCCCAGACCAGGCCGGCGCCGACTGCCGGCAGCAGCGACAGAAAGGCCATCAGCGCCCCCCACAGCAGCGGGCTGGGCAGGCCCAGGACCCAGAGTATCAGGCCGCCGAGGGCGCCCTGGACGGCCGCCACGACGATATTGCCTTTCACCGTGGCGCGTACCACACGGGTGAACTTGATCTGCAGGCGGCGCTTGGTGGTGTCGCCCAGCGGCACGGCAGTGCGGATGTCGCGCGCCAGGGTCTGGCCGTCGCGCAGCAGGAAGAACAGCAGGTACAGCATGATGAAGAAGCCGATGAGAAACTCGAAGGTCATCTGGCCGATGACGAACACCTTGGTGGCCAGGTACTGGCTGCCGGCCATGGCGCCCTTGGAGATCTGTTCGCGAAGGCCCTCGAGGTTGCTCACGCCGAAGCGGTCGAGCTGATCCTGCATGAACGGCGGCAGCATCTCGATGGTGTTGGTGACGTAGGCGCCGATATCCAGTTCCCCCGATTCCAGGCGTTGGTAGAGGCGGCTGCCTTCGGCCACCACCGCCGAGATGACGAAGATCACCGGCAGGATCGCCACCAGCAGGCAGACGATCAGCGTCAGCAGCGCCGACAGGTTGCCTCGGCCGCCGAAGCGGCGGGCCAGGCGCCGTTGCAGGGGCGCGAAGACCACGGCCAGCACCATGGCCCAGAACACGGCGCCATAGAAGGGCAGCAGTATCCAGAAGAAGGCAATGGTCACCAGGACGAGCAGGAGGATGAAGGCTTTCTGTTCGACGGATGGACTGGGCATGATCGGTTCGCAGGGTGGGTTCATGCCTGTTAGTCCTGCGTGCCAGGAACAAAGTGCGAACAGAATGCCCAGTCGTTCAGGCGGCAGGGGGCTTGACAGCTCTGGGATACTGGATGAAACGCCGCGTGTGGCGCGGCCGTCCCCAAACCGCAAAGGAAGGTGCTGCATGCGCGAAGAAGAACTCAAGGCGCTGTTCGATCAACAGGCCGCAGGCTACGACAAGCAGTGGGCGGGCATGGCGCCGATCCGCAATACCCTGTACGTCCTGCTCGACTCGCTGTTCGTCGGCCTGCCGGAGGAAGCGCGGATGCTCTGCGTCGGTGCCGGCACCGGAGCGGAGATCGCTCATCTGGCCGGGCGTTTCCCCGGCTGGCGCTTCACCGCGCTCGACCCCTCTGGCGCAATGCTGGACCTGTGCCGTCAGCGCGCACGGCAGGGCGGCTTCCTCGACCGTTGCGACTTTCATCAGGGCTATCTCGAAACACTCGAGGCCGGTCAGGCCTATGACGGCGCCACCTGCTTTCTGGTGTCGCAGTTCTTCACCGACGCGCAGGCGCGTACCGGCTTCTTCCGGCAGATCGCGCAGCGGCTGAAGCCAGGTGGGCTGCTGGCCAATGCGGACCTGGCGGCCGACACCCGATCGCCTGCCTACGAGTACCTGCTGCACAGCTGGATGACCCTGATGTCCTTGGCCGGTGTCGACCCGCAGATGCTGGACCGGGCACGTGCGGCCTATGCCACGGACGTGGCGGTGCTGCCGGCACTGCAGGTGGCCGGCATCATCCAGGCGGCCGGTTTCGCAGCGCCGGTGCAGTTCTTCCAGGCCGGGCTGATGCATGCCTGGCTCTGCCGAGCCAATAGCACCGGCGAGGCGTAGGGCGCGGCGCTAGCCTTCGCAGCGCTGGCTCTCGTCGCGATCGCGCGGGTAGTGTCGGTCGAACGGGAAGGGCGGCAGCCAGGCCTCGCTGCGAATGGTCCAGAGCTCGTAGGTCGGGGTGAAGCGGTCCGGTTCATCCAGCGCGCCGAGGTTCACCTCGATCTCGTCGGCCGAGCGTCCGAATACCGAGGAGCCGCAGCGCGGACAGAAGTGGCGGCCGGCATACTGGCCGGTTTCGCCCTCTATCCGCACCGCCTCCAGGGGAAATATCGCCGAGGCGTGAAACAGCGCGCCGTGGTGCTTGCGGCAGTCCAGGCAGTGACAGATGCCGACTCGATAAGGCTGGCCGCTGGTTTCGAAACGTACCTGGCCGCAGAGGCAGCCGCCGGTGGTTCGATCCATATTCTTGTCCTCCCAGGCTTTGGCCTGCATAGAGACCTTAGCAGGCGACGTCGGGAGGGGTCAGAGACGATCGAGCTCCTGCGCGATTTTCGCCCATTCCGATTGCAGGGCGCGGCGCAGGTAGGCGACGAAGAGTCGGTCGCGCAGGCGGCGCAGGCTGGAGTGGCCCCGGGCGGCTCGGGCCTGCTCGATGGTTGCACTCAGCCAGGCGCTGTCGAAGCCTGTCCAGATCGGCGGGATGGGGGCGAGCATGTTGGAGTAGCACGCCGGGGCGACGTCCTCGTAGAAGGCCGCTTGCACCATCGTGCGGTCGAAACCTGCCACCTGGCTGGCGATGAAGGCGTAGTCGACCTCGTTGTCGACGAACACTTCCGACAGCGCCGACCACAGCTGGATGCGTTCTTCGCGGTCATGAGCCTTTCTCTACCTGCAGCGCGGTGCCGAGACTGTATCGCCTTGGCCGCCGCCTGACCATCGGCACGGACTGCTGCCAAGGCCCGGCGACATGTATCATCGGGCGCATAGTTGCACGGCTGGACTGCCTTCGAGCATTGGCCGTGCACGTGCTGTTTCCGTATCCGGGCCGGTTGCGCCGGCCCGCCTTCTGCGAGTGATGACACCATGATCGAGGTAACCGAAGTTTCCATCGCCGAACTGCGTGCTGCGCTGGAGTCCGGCCGCACCACGGCGGTCGAACTGGTCAAGGCCTATCTGGCCCGTATCGATGTCTACGACGGCCCGAACACGCCGACCAGACTCAATGCGGTGGTGGTGCGCAACCCCGATGCGCTGAAGGAAGCCGAGGCCTCCGACGCGCGCCGCGCCCGCGGCGAGACGCTCGGCCCGCTCGATGGCATCCCCTACACCGCCAAGGACAGCTACCTGGTCAAGGGCCTGACGGCCGCCTCCGGTAGCCCGGCGTTCAAGGAGCTGGTGGCGCAGCGCGACGCCTTCACCATCGAGCGCCTGCGCGCCGCTGGCGCCATCTGCCTGGGCAAGACCAACATGCCGCCGATGGCCAATGGCGGCATGCAGCGCGGCGTCTATGGCCGCGCCGAAAGCCCGTACAACGCAGATTACCTCACCGCGCCGTTCGCTTCCGGCTCGTCCAACGGCGCCGGTACCGCCACTGCTGCCAGCTTCGCCGCCTTCGGTCTGGCCGAGGAAACCTGGTCCAGCGGGCGCGGCCCGGCCTCGAACAACGGCCTGTGTGCCTACACGCCGTCGCGCGGGGTGATCTCGGTGCGTGGCAACTGGCCGCTGACGCCGACCATGGACGTGGTGGTGCCCTACGCCCGCACCATGGCCGACCTGCTGCAGGTGCTCGACGTGGTGGTGGCCGATGATCCGGACACCCGTGGCGACCTGTGGCGCTTGCAGCCCTGGGTGCCGATCCCGAAAGCCTCCGAAGTGCGTCCCGCGTCCTACCTGGCGCTGGCGGCCAAGGCCGACGCGCTCAAGGGTAAGCGCCTGGGCGTGCCGAAGATGTTCATCAACAAGGACGAGCTGGCCGGTACCAGTGACAATCCGGGTATCGGCGGGCCGACCGGCCAGCGCATCCACACCCGGCCGACGGTGATCGCCCTGTGGCAGGCGGCGCGCCAGGCGCTGGAGGCGGCCGGCGCCGAAGTGGTGGAAGTGGACTTCCCGCTGGTATCCAACTGCGAGGGCGACCGCCCCGGCGCGCCGACCGTGTTCAATCGCGGCATCGTCAGCCCTGAATTCCTGCATGACGAGCTATGGGAGCTGAGTGGCTGGGCCTTCGACGATTTCCTGCGCGCCAACGGTGACCCAAAGCTCAACCGTCTGGCCGATGTGGACGGCCCGCAGATCTTCCCGCACGACCCCGGCACGCTGCCGAACCGCGAGGGCGACCTGGCGGCGGGCATGGACGAGTACGTCAACATGGCCAAGCGCGGCATCAAGCCCTGGGATCAGATCGCCACGCTGCCCGACGGCCTGCGCGGCCTGGAGCGCACACGCAAGATCGACCTGGAAGACTGGATGGACGAGCTGGGCCTGGACGCGGTGCTGTTCCCCACCGTAGCCGACGTGGCGCCGGCCGATGCCGACGTCAACCCGGCCTCCGCCGATATCGCCTGGAGCAACGGCGTGTGGGTGGCCAACGGCAACCTGGCGATTCGTCACCTGGGTGTGCCCACCGTGACCGTGCCGATGGGCGTGATGGCCGATATCGGTATGCCGGTGGGCCTGACCTTCGCCGGCCGCGCCTACGACGATTCGGCGCTGCTGCAACTGGCGGCGGCCTACGAGTCCACC
>Ga0247725_1001771_pt1 | contig 10283 bp, 9 predicted proteins | sample OKSTACKMCFT3sol_FD_183021 | JGI IMG/M metagenome (GOLD analysis project Ga0247725, IMG submission 183021) | Subsurface sediment microbial communities from gas well in Oklahoma, United States - OK STACK MC-FT3-sol | ecosystem: Environmental > Terrestrial > Deep subsurface > Rock core/Sediment... | reverse complement strand
CTGGAGTGGGGCTACGCGGGACTGGGAATTGAACGATGAAGTCTGGCTAAATCCGGAACAGAAACCGCCAGAGGAATTAAGAAAAGCTGCATGACTTGACGCGACATCTTTGTTGACAACTACCGCATGCGAGCGTCGCCGGTGTTGAGGATGACCACGTCGGGCTTGAACTTGACCAGCGTGCCATCGACTGTTGCGTTCCATATTGTGTCACCCACGATATAGACGGTCTTGGCGCCCGGCGCCTGGAACACAACACCCATTGCTTCGCCCAGTGCGTCGCCCAGCGGCCTCTTGCTGTACATCTCTTCGGTACCGTGCCGGCCGCCAGTCTTGGTCAGGCGCACGCCCTCGAACTCAGTGCTGTCGGTCATGATGCGGACATTGGTATAACCTTGGCCGCGTACTACCTTGGCGTCAGCTTCATGCTGGACAAATAGCGGCATCGCTTTTGGGATGAACTTGTGGTCGCCGCCGTCCCAATGGTCGAGGTGAGTATGGGTGACGATCACCGCGTGTACGCAGTCATGATGTCCTTCACCGGCATTGGCAACTCTACCGTCGGATTGCGCAGTTCGCTATGGAACGTGTCTGGAAAGCCGGGATAAGCCCCCTTCTTTGCCAAGAAAGGATCGACCAGGAAGGTCTTGCCGGCGTAATCGATCTTTGCCGTGGCGTTGCGGATCTGCTGAATTTGAACCGCTGCCTCGGCAGTGTCAACACCGGTAGCCGCGTGGGCGATAAACCCGCCGTTACCGGCAGCCAGTGCCATAGCCATGACGAGAGTTTTAAGGGCTTTCATTTTGTTGCTCCTGTAAATAAGTATCGACAATCAGCATTATGGTGGGGTCGACGCGAACATAAAATCGACCCGAATGCCAACTATCGAAACTTTTGGGCCAAATCCGGCTATGATCAACCACCATGCAAAATAAGCCTCCGGTCGTTGCTCTCATCCTTTATCCCAAGTTCAGCCCATCTCACTTTTCGGTGCCTAACCTTGTTTTCAGTGCCGAGCAACCGGAGGGGCCGCTGTTTGATTTGCGCATCGTCTCGTCGGGCGCGCACTCGCTCAGCGCGGAGCGTGCCTTGACGGTGCATCCTGATGGCGGGCTGGAGCTTGCGGAAACGGCAGATATCCTAGTGATGCCCGGGTGGCATGATCTGAACGTGCGTCCGGGTGACGATCTGCTGGAAGTCTTGGTACACGCACACGCAAGGGGTGCGCATGTGGTTGGACTATGCTACGGCGCTTATCCTCTTGCGTATTCCGGCCTGCTCGACGGCAAGCAAGCATCCACTCACTGGATGGCGGAGCAGGATTTTTGCCAACGCTTCCCGCGTATTAAGCTCGATATGAATGCGTTGTATGTTGACGAAGACAAACTGATTACCTCGGCGGGCACAGGCGCCGGACTCGATTGCTGCCTGTACCTGGTGCGCGAATATTACGGCGCCCGTGTGGCTAACAAGGTGGCGCGTACCATGGTTATCCCTCCTCACCGCGAGGGTGGCCAAGCCCAGTTCATCGAGCAACCGGTAGCCGCGTCCACCCAGGATGCGCAGCTCAACATCTTACTCGACTACCTTCGCCACAACCTCGACCGGACACACAGCATCGACGACTTGGCAGAGCGCATCGCCATGAGCCGCCGCACCTTTACCCGCCATTTCAGCAATGCGACCAGCATGACGCTAGTCGAATGGCTGGTCAATGAACGCCTTCACCAGATGCGCGAACTTCTGGAAACGACATCGCTGTCGATCGACAGGATTGCGAGTATGGCCGGGTTCTAGACGCCAACCTCATTCCGCCAACACTTTAAAAAGCGCTTTCAGGTCAGTCCCAGAGACTGGCGAAAGACATTCAGTGCTATGAAATGGCCAGATGTACTGCCCGATAAGCCCACGTAAGTTCGGCTATTCGTCAGGGCTACGTTGCACAGACGCCCACGTCAAAGGTCTGCTTTGGGTCGAAACTAGCCGGTCGTGACAATTCGAGGACTTTTCCACCCGGCAAGCTGCTATCGGGCTACGACGGCCTGGATTGGACCAGTAGCAGACTATCGGTTCGCGGCTAACCTGCGAACGTGTGCAACAAAGCCAGTGCGAGATGTAAGATATTGACCGTTTTATATAGAAATGTAGTGATTAATTTACAATTTTTGGCCGGATTGTATTTTTGAACAGAGGCTGAAATAGCATTTCTCGCATTGCGATAGTGGCATAGAGTGTATGTTTTTCCGCCATACAACATAGTGCGTTGAGAGTCGTACGGTGCCAGCGATCGAGGAGCACCACGCGTGCCCGTTTGAGCTGGCGCGCCCGTGGGACGTACTTCCGGAAGTAAGCCCCATCATCAATCTGAGCCACACTGCGAAGAGTGATACGATTGCCGCCGCCATGTCGGCCGTGGAGTGCGAACTTGACATGGTTGTGCGCTGAAAAGCAAAAGCCCGCTATGTAGCGGGCGTTCTTTAAACGAGCAAAAGCGTGAGAGGCTGCCAATGCAGTACGTTACGTCGACGCCATCGATTGTTCGATGGCGTAAAGATAGCGGCCTGCCGTTGGCTTCCTCCAGGCTCGATCATGCCCAAGGTTGATACTCGAAACCGTTCCCGATAATCGTTGCGACCTGCGCTTGGTTTTCTGGACTCTCGCTAAATTCCACCACGATTTCCTCGATCAGTGATGGATTCGCTTTGAGGTGATTGTTCCAAGAATCGAAACCGGATTGATCTGGTTGACGGTGCAACACATTTTCGTACAACCTAGTTACCACGGCCTCGCTGCTTGGCGCAGAACCGTAGATGGTCCGAAACTCATTCGACTTGGCAAATTCGTCAGCGACGGCTTCGAGGCTAGTTCCCTTATCCATTGCATTCATCGGCTTTGTTGCATAAATCAACGGAGTTTGTAATTCCCCAAGCCCCAAGCGGAATTACGGCATAGTCACCGCGCCAGTCGTAGGCGTGCCCAACCGGGTGAACCGATTGAGGATAGCGGCACGGACCTGCAATTCGGCGACCTGGCGGTCGAAGTCACGCGCCATGACGCGTTCACCAAGCAGCTTGAAGCAGCGCATCTTGGTCTCGACAAGGCTGCGCCGGTGATAACCGCTCCACTTTTTCCAGATCTTCCTGCCAAGCCGGCGCGTGGCCGCCAGGATATCGTTGCGGGCTTTGGCGCCAGGACGCTGGTCCTTCCATGGCTTGGCATTCTTGCGAGTGGGGATAATCGCCTGTGCCCCACGTTGCGCGATCGCTTCGTGACAGCCTTTGGTGTCATAGGCACCGTCGCCGCTGACGCTCGCGACACTCTCGTCAACGGGGATCTGGTCGAGCAGGTACGGGAGTATCGGCGCGTCGCCGGTTGCGTTGTCGGTCACTTCGATGGCCCGGATTTCCAGTGTGGCCGCGTCAATGCCAAGGTAGACCTTGCGCCACTGGCGACGGTAGTCGGCCCCATGTTTTTTGGTCTTCCACTCGCCTTCGCCCAGCATCTTGATGCCCGTGCTGTCGACCAGGAGGTGCAACCCCGATGTCGTCGTCTGCGCTGCGATCGTTACCGAAAGGTGTTTCTGGCGCCGACTAACGGTGCTGAAGTCAGGCACTTGCCAGTCCAGGCCGGCGAGCTTGAGCAGACTTTGCGCCATGCCCATCGCCTGGCGCAGGGCCAGATTGAACAAACCCTTGATCGTCAGGCAGAACTGGATCGCCGCCTCGCTGTACTTCGGACGGCGGCCCCGCTTGCCGCTGGCACTGCCGTGCCAGCACATGTCCTTGTCCAGCCAGACGAGCAGGGAGCCGCGCGCCTTCAGCGCCGTGTTGTAGTCTTTCCAGTTGGTCGTTCGGTACTTCGGTTTTGCTGGGCCACTCATGCCGTCAGCTTACCTCGCCCCGAGACTTGGCCGCTGCACGGGCCGATTTGTGCAACAAAGCCTTGGTAATGTACAAATCTGATCACCTGAGGGAAGGGAAATACCTGCCTGATGAGAATGTCCGGGGTTCCGCGTCAGACCTCCCTGATTTGCGTTGCCAGTAATGCTCCGACTAGACAGAGAACTCGGGTTAGCAAAATACCAGTGCCTCCTTCGCACTTGGTTCAACAACTGCGTTTCCGCCCGCGATTTCGATCATGTTACGACGGCCAGCCGCCATAAGGCGCTTTCCGTCAGCTTAGTCGTACACCACACTGGATGTATCTCTGTTGCGCGTGCAGGGTTCGAATGGAATACCTCGTATCACGACTGATGTCCTTTTGCCTCTGAGAGGATTTCATAACCTCCCTTCCCAGCAATGAACGAAACCACTGTTCCAAGCAGCAGATCAGGAAGGTTTGAATTTGTCCACATTACTAACGCGCCCGAAAGCACGATTGCGCCGTTCACAAGCGAATCGTTATTCGTGAATATAGTCGAGGCCTTAAAATTGACGTCCTGGCCGCGATGCTGCTTCAGCAGGCGAATGCAGTAGGTATTCAGTAGGGCATTTGTTGCAGCCATGGCCATCATGGCTGGTCCCAGCGGTGCCTCACCGCCAAGAAAACGACGGACAACTTCAACTAACAATAGGCAGGCGAAACCAATGAGGAGCCAGCCAGATAATTGCGCCGCACGCTTTTTGATTGTGCTGGATCTACCCACCGCGTACAGACTGACGCCATAGACTGCAGCGTCACCCAGGTTGTCAAGGCCAGCGCCAACCACGGCAGTTGAAGATGCCCATATTCCGACAGTCACCCCGGCCAAACACTGGCCCAGATTGATTAGCAAGACCTTCCATAAAATGCCACGATCACGCTCGTTGGAAGCGTCCGAACCTGATTCGTCATCGCTGTCCTTGCCAATATCCGACATCGGATCTCCAAAAGATTGCAGGAAGAACGCGCCCAGCGCTTTTCTCTACCGGACGCGCTTGGATGAACACATAATACGTCAGTTACCAAAGCGAGCGCGCACATATCAAACACGAGCCAGGTAAGAAGCTTGGATTAGGGTTGCCGAGCACTTGCAGTAAACTGCCATGACAACGCACGCATGGAGCGCGTCTGGCGACGCCTGAAGGGCGGATTGATCCATTGCCAGTGGTATAGGACCAGGGCCGACGCTGAACCGGCAATTACGAAATACATCAAAATCTTCTGGAACCGCCAGCGGCGCCATTCGCGTCTCGGCTATCTATCGCCAGAATTTTTTGCCGAAAAGATCAGCAGACGGCAGCTGGCTGCTTGAAACGGACGTGTCCACTATTGACAGTACAGCTCACTTGACCAGGGCAGGAATTGCACGCACATAGACCAGTTCACTGCCCAGTTCGACCAGGGTTTGTGTGATCACAGCCGCCGCCGCAATTCCACGCAAATCGTCGGGTAACGCGAGCGCGAGCGGCAGCACTACCAGAGAATTGCGCGTCGACGCGCTGAAGGTCACGGCGCGAGCCGCTGCTACCGGCAGTTTGAACATGCGCGACGTGAAAGCTCCTACCAGTGGGGCAAGCGTCATGAAGCCAATATAAACCGGAATGACCGGCACCAATTGCTCGATTTCCCTGATGATCGCTCCGATCTGCGAACCGATGACGACCACCAGCACTGCGGCCATGGCGGGGACCGGGAGCCAGGCCCATCCGGTATTCCATTTCTCGACGATGGACGATCGCTTCGCCAGCCCGGCAGTAGCCACCGCAAGCAACAGCGGAGCCACGATCAGCAGCAGGAATGCGTCGACAAACGGCGCGACAGCGATGACGACGCCAGATTCGCCGCCAGTTATTACGCTGAGGTAGATGGGCAGTAGGAGCAGCTGAAGCAGGAGCAGGATTGGCGTGGCGGCCAGGGTCAGGCGCGAATCGCCTTTCCCGAGATGAGTGAATACGACGACGTAGTCAATACATGGCGTCAGCAGAACCAGGAGCGCGCCGATTAACAGCGCAGGACGATCGCTCAGTCCACGCGTCAAGACCCATACCAGAAGCGGTATCAGCACAAAATTGGCGACCAAAACTGCAGATATGAACGCTCGATTACCCAACCCCTGCCTTAGCTCGAGAAAGGGAATCTGCAGAAACATCGCATACATCAGGACCGCAATGGCAGGTGTCACCAACAGATCAAGCCTGGCCGCAGCATCAGGCGCAAGGATCCCCCCGAGCACGGCCAAGGCGGCACTTACAACATAGACTGGAATCTGATTCCGTTCCAGGCTTTCGCGGTTCAAGTTGTTTACCTTTCGGCGATAAGGTGATGATTACCCGGCAGGCATCAGCCGCGACGCCTGCTGCGAGCCATTCAATAACTATTTGCGGACCTTCATCAGATTGAAGCCGAAGCCAAGACCAGCCGCCAGGAGCAGGGCCAGTTGCGCCGCATAAGTCTCTATCGTCGGGTAGAGGCCGAGGACCGGCATCCGCGGTCCCGTGACCGGTGTGGCCGTCAGCCATCCGGCTTCTTGCAGCCCTGCGATTCCTTTTCCGACCAGGACAACTGCCAGGGCGGCCACCAGCACGGAGCTGAACGAGAAGAATTTACCGATCGGCATGCGTGCACTGGTACGCAGGAAAATCACAGCAATTATCGACAGCAGGACCAGGCCTGTAACGAATCCTGCCAACAGCGCAGGGCCGTTGCCGTCGGCGCCGAGCGCCGAGTAGAACAAAACCGTTTCGAAGACTTCCCGGTATACCGCGATGAATGCCAAAGCAAACAAGGCCCATGCGGAGCGTTTTTCCATCGCCGCTGTCAAATGCTGCTTCAGGTAGGCTTGCCACTGTCCGGCCTGGCCTTTCTGGTGCATCCATAGGCCGACTGACAGCAGCACCGCGGCGGCAAAGAGCGACGAGAGGCCCTCAGTCACTTCACGACTTGCACCGCTGATGCTGACCACATAAGTGGCCACCACCCATGTCAAGGCGCCTGCTGCCAGGGCCGAGATCCAGCCGGCGTGCACGTAGTGCAAGGCCTGTGGACGCTCCGCTTTGCGGAGGAACGCAACCATCGCAATCACGATCAACAGGGCTTCGACACCTTCGCGCAGGAGAATGGTCAACGCGCCCACGAACACCGTCGTCGCGTCGGTCTTGCTCGCGCCGGTAAGCTCCTCGACGCGTGCGAAATACGTGTCCAGCTGCCCGGCGTATTCGGTCGCACCCAACACATTGCCTTGCGCAACCGCGCCCCGGTACAGCTGCATGGTTCGCTCCACGTCGACCAGGAGCTGGCGGTCCGTCGCATCGAGCCTCGCCTCGAGCGGCTCGAAACCGTCCAGATAGGCCGATAAAGCAAGTTCGGTAGCCTTCGACCGCTGGTTATTTTTCAAGGCATCCAGACTGTCCTGCAGCAGCTTGCGCGCAAGAACGATGCCCTTGCGTTCTTGCTGCTCCCATACCACCCCGGGGTGGGTACGTGCATAGGCCAGAACCGCCCGCGCGGTCGACGGTGAGCCTGCCTTCGCCAGTTCCTCTTCGGTTGCCGTCACGAGCGTGTTCATGTCGGGAATCGTGGCAGACGCGGAGCTGCTCTGGGCGAATGCAGACTCTCCGGCTGCGATGTCCGTGCCCTTGAACGCCAGGCTACCGACATAGAATGCCAGAGACCAGCGGTCATGCTCGGACAAGCCTGCAAAGGCTGGCATCGATGTGCCCTCGACACCCTGGCTGATGACCTGATATAGGGCCATGAGAGAGCGGGAACGGGCTCTTTCCTCATTGGTAAATGCGATTGGTTTAGGTTCGAGCTTGGCCGTGAGTGGCCCATCGCCGGCGCCGGCCGCTCCATGGCATGAAGCGCATTGCGCCTGGTACAGCGCCGCACCGCTGGCCAGATCGGGCAAGGCGCGCGGCGCAACAGGGAAGGGGTAGGCCTGCAGCAGCAAACGGTTTGCCTCTCGCGCAAGCAGGGAAACCTGTTGCGGCGCTTCCTTGCGCTCGACCGCCTGCTTCAGCTTGGTGGTGGCAGCTGCAAGTTCTGCATGCAAAGGATGCGGAGGCAATGCCGTCACCTGGTTCTGTGCACGCGTCGAGAACTCCTGCATTTCGCCGTATTCGAGTTCGCTGACAATCGCTCCGTTCTGGACCGCGCCGGCGTAATCGACGGCGACATAATCGAGCAACTGCCAGAGCTGGCGGACTTCCGCTTCCGATGATGTGGGATTAGCGTGTGTCGTACCGATCACGCAGCAGCAGAACATTACGAAGGCGATTAGCCGACGCCAAATGGGGTACGTCATATCGGGATACTTGTCTTCAGGTTCGAGAATCTGATATTAAACACCTTCAAGCTACTTGAAGGTCAAGCGCATTGTTCCGGCTGTTCGCTGGTTCAGCAATGCAGTGATGGCGCGGAATGTCCAGGGCTAGTCAATGGCGCCCAAGCCTTACTGGCTCGTCGCAAACGTCCGCAGCGCCGAGCGCCTGCAGGATTTCACATGGATTTGTGCTGTCGGTGGCGATGCAACGGCTCCTGAGGTCTCTGAGCTGCGCTTCTAGTACTGACAGGTTTGCTATACGGTCGACGATGTGCCCGATGTGCTTGTCGAGCAAAGCGTTGACGCTCTCGCAATTTTTTCCGGGCGCCTCGCGAAAATCGAGCAGCGTCCGGATCTCATCGAGTGTAATGTCCAAGGCGCGGCAATGCCGAATGAACAGCAAGCGCTCAGCGTGAAGCTCGTTATAAGCTCGATAATTGTTTGCCGACCTTTCAGGCGGAGCGAGCAATCCGATGCGCTCATAGTAGCGGATGGTTTCAACCAAGCAGCCTGACCGGTCTGCCAATTCGCCGATTTTCAAGAAAAATCCCGGTGCGTTAACTTAGTGCTTGACCCCGTACCCGCTACAGGGTGTTCAATGTGAACTATACACAGTTCTCGAGGAGTCGTCATGTCGGAATGCCAGACAAAATCATGTTGCGAAAAATCTGCACCGATCGAGACCGCAGGTGCCTCATCTGCAGCCTTGGATCATTCTCTTCTCATTCGCATCAACCAGATGGACTGCCCGACAGAAGAGGGACTGCTGCGGCAAGCGCTCGGACGCGTTGCAGGCGTCGGAAAGCTCGAGTTCAATCTTGTCCAGCGCCGCTTGCGGGTGGAGCACAGCCTCGGCGATCCACAGGCGATCCTTGCAGCAGTACGCGCGGTCGGCATGGACCCGGTGGTTGAACAGACCGAGGAGCAAAGCGGGTCAGCAGCCGGCACTGTTTTCCGCATCGAGAACATGGATTGCCCCACCGAGGAGACGCTCATCCGTAGCAAGCTGTCCGGCATGCCGCAGGTCGAACAGCTTGACTTCAATCTCGTCCAGCGTCGCTTGGTCGTCAGGCATAGTGGGCCGGCAATGGCGATCCTGGATGCACTGACGTCCATCGGTATGCAGGCGGTGCTCGTTGCAGCTGGGCAAGGACGAGCCGCTGCCGTCCCAACGGTCTCCCGAAAGCGGCAGTATTCAGTCCTTGCCCTGGGCTTGGCCGCAGCAGTCGGTGCCGAGGTCGTCGCATGGACGACGGGCGATGAAAACTGGTGGTCAGTCATCCTGCTATCGCTGCTTGCGATCGCGACGACGGGCTTGGGGGTGTACAAGAAAGGCTGGATTGCGGTCAAGAACCGCAATTTGAATATCAATGCCCTGATGTCAATCGCCGTGACCGGCGCGGTACTGATCGGGCAATGGCCCGAAGCGGCGATGGTCATGGTCCTTTTCGCGCTTGCCGAGATAATCGAGGCCCGCTCGCTCGACCGTGCGAGAAACGCCATCCAGGGCCTGATGGCATTGACACCCGAGCGGGTGAGCGTGCGCCTTGACGACGGCAACTGGAGTGATCAGGACGCCACCACGGTCGCGATCGGCGCCCTGGCCCGTGTCGCACCCGGCGAGCGGATCGCCCTGGACGGGGAAGTGACCACTGGCCAGTCGTCAGTCAACCAGGCGCCGATCACGGGCGAGAGCATGCCGGTACCGAAGACGGTCGGCGACAAGGTGTTTGCCAGCACGATCAATGAAACGGGCTCTTTCGAATACCGTGTCACCGCCGGCCACAGCAACTCGACCCTGTCGCGCATCATCCGCGCGGTCGAGGACGCGCAGGGCAGCCGCGCGCCCACGCAGCGTTTCGTCGATCGCTTCTCCAGCATCTACACGCCCATCGTGTTCGCCATTGCGCTCGCCGTCGCCCTGGTGCCGCCGCTCATGCTGGGCGCCGAATGGATGCCATGGATCTACAAGTCACTCGTTCTGCTGGTGATCGCGTGCCCCTGCGCCCTGGTGATCTCGACCCCGGTCACCGTCGTCAGC
>Ga0247725_1001770_pt1 | contig 10294 bp, 10 predicted proteins | sample OKSTACKMCFT3sol_FD_183021 | JGI IMG/M metagenome (GOLD analysis project Ga0247725, IMG submission 183021) | Subsurface sediment microbial communities from gas well in Oklahoma, United States - OK STACK MC-FT3-sol | ecosystem: Environmental > Terrestrial > Deep subsurface > Rock core/Sediment... | reverse complement strand
CCGGCGGGTAGATCTCTTTTCCGGCAGCCTTCTCAGTGCGTAGGAAATTTCCCAGCGCTTTCATGTAAGGTTTGTCGAATTCGTCGCGCAGGGCTTCTTTCCAGCCTGCCTCGAGCTTGATCCGATCGCTTTCAGTCATGGTGCATCCCGTCTGCGGCGCCCGTGGCGCATGAGCACGGCCGGCCGGCCGTCCAGTGGTCGGGCACCCTAAGAAATGCCCTCTACTCTTGTCAATTGAGGAGGAAGGAAGGACACACCCCATGGATAACCGCTACGACCGCCTCAAGTTCTCGCTGCTCAGCCACTTCATGAAGGGCGAGGCCAAGGTCCCGCAGATGCCGGAGACCTCGATGCAGCTGCGCAAGCTGCTCTCGTCCGAGCACGCCTCCCTGGAGCAGGTGACGCGCCTGCTGCACAGCAACCCGCCGCTGGCGGCCTACCTGATGCAGTTCGCCGCCACCCCGCTGCTGCGCAACCTGCGGCCGGGGGTGAACCTGCAGGAGGTGATCGCCCGCCTGGGCATGCAGCGCCTGAACAACCTGGTGCTCAGCTTCACCCTGCAGAACCTGCTGACCACCCAGGACCCGGTGCTGCAGAAGGTCTTCCGCCATCGCTGGAACACCGCCCTGCTCTGCGCCGCCTACTGCGCCTGCCTGGCCCAGGACTACACCCGCCTCTCCCTGGAGGACGCCATGCTCGCCGGCCTGGTGCAGGACATCGGCAGCCTGCCGCTGCTGGACGAGGCCGACCAGTGGCCCGAGATCCCCCGCGAAGAAGCCGTGCTGGAGCAGCTGTGCGAACAGCTCTCGGCGGACATCGGCGTGGTGGTGCTGACCGCTTGGAAGCTGCCCCCGGTGCTGGTGGACTGCGCGCGCCATCGCACCCACTGGGATCGCCAGCACGGCGAGCGGGCCGACCTGGCCGACCTGGTGCAGGTGGCCAGCCGCCTCTGCGCCAGCGAGCCGGACGACGAGAGCCTGCCCCAGCTACCGGCCTGGCGACGGGTGCTCGGCGAGCGCGCGGACCAGCTGGACGCTGCCACCCTGCGCACCGAACTGGCCAGCGGTGTGGCGTTCTGGTTCAAGCTGATGGGCGGCAAGGGCCACGCCTGAGCGGCATCACCCGGCCCGCTGGCGGCGGGCCTTCCAGCTGCGTAACAGTGAGGGTGCCAGGGCGGTCAGCGCCGAACCCAGCACCACCAGCACGGCCCCGCCGTAGGCCAGGCCGTTGATCTGCTCGGGGTGGACGTGGTCCGGCCACAGGCTGGCAGCGACCGCCACCGAGGCGAAGGTCACCAGCGGGGTGATGGCCAGCGTCGCGCTGACCCGGGAGGCCTCCCAATGGGCCAGGGCCTCGGCGAAGGCGCCGTAGGCCACCAGGGTGTTCAGGCAGCAGGCCAGCAGCAGCCAGCCCTGCAGCGGGCTCAGTTGCAGCGCCTCCAGCGGCGAGACCCAGGGGGTCAGCAGCAGGGCGCAACCGAGGTAGATCACCATCATCACCTGCATGGAATTCCACACCGTCAGCAACTGCTTCTGCGCCAGCCCGTAGAAGGTCCAGACGAAGGCCGCGCCGAGGACGATCAGCACACCGGTGGTGTAGCTGCCCAGGGAGGTGAACAACTCCTCCAGGCGCTGGTTGAAGAACAGCCCGAAGCCGCTCACCAGCACCAGCAGGCCCAGGGCCTGGCCGAGGCTGAAGCGCTCCTTGAAGACGAACAGGCTGCCCAGCAACAGCAGGATCGGCGCCACCTGGATCACCAGCTGCGTGGTGCCCGGCGTCAGCATGCGCAGGCCCATCAGGTAGAGCACGTAGTTGCCCAGCAGGCCGCCGATGGCCAGCGCCACCAGCCAGCCGCCCTTACGCCCCAGCGGTCGGAACGTCGGCAGGCGGCGCGTGGCCGCCAGGTAGAGGAACAGCAGGGAGCCGGAAACCACCAGGCGGTACCAGGTCACGGTGACCGGGTCCATCACCTTCAGCACTTCCTTCAGCTTGATGGGCAGGATGCCCCAGAGCACCGCAGTGACGAGGGCGAGAACCAGGCCGAGAAACCAGCGGCCGGATGAAACATGCATGGGAAACCTCAGGGCAGGGCCCGCAGGACGGCGGGTGCGCCATTCTAGGGCGGGCCCGGCCGGCAGGACAGCTACACCCGCCCGCCAGGCTGCCGGACAACTGTACCGGTCGACCATCCGCACCTGTGATCACAACCGTCCATCGCCGGCCCGTGCAGCGCAGCGGCGGCGCATTAGACTCCAGGCATCTGTACGCCGCTTTCGGAGAGCCCGCATGTACGGCCAACGCACTGAAGACGCCGGTCCCGGCACCCACTACCGCAGCGACCGGATCAGCTCGGTAAACGGCCAGTACTTCTTCGCCACCCGCGAAGGCACCCTGGAAGGCCCCTACTTCACCCGGGCCGATGCCGAGCGGGAGATCACCTCCTACATCCGCCGCATGGTCCAGGCCAAGGAGATGATCGCCAGCCGCGCCTGACGGACCTGCCGCCCTGAAACGACGAAACCCGCTGGAGTCCCCTCCAGCGGGTTTTGCGCATATGGGCCGCCGGAACTCAGCGGACCGCTTCGAACAGCCCGGTGGCGCCCATGCCGCCGCCCACGCACATGGTGACGATGCCGTAGCGCTTGCCGCGACGCTGCAGCTCGCGCACCAGGTGGCCGACCTGGCGCGAGCCGGTCATGCCGAAGGGGTGGCCGATGGAGATGGAGCCGCCGTTGACGTTGTACTTCTCGTTGTCGATGCCCAGGCGATCACGGGCGTAGACGCACTGGGAGGCGAAGGCCTCGTTCAGTTCCCACAGGTCGATGTCGTCGACGCTCAGGCCACGGGCCTTGAGCAGCTTGGGCACCGAGAACACCGGGCCGATGCCCATTTCGTCCGGCTCGCAGCCGGCCACGGTGAAGCCACGGAAGAAGGCACGGGGCTTGAGGCCCAGCTCGATGGCCTTGTCCAGGCTCATCAGCAGGGTCATGGAGGCGCCGTCGGAAAGCTGGGAGGAGTTGCCGGCGGTGACGCTGCCGTCTTCGGAGAACACCGGCTTGAGGCTGTTCAGGCCCTCCAGGGTGGTGTCGGCGCGGTTGCAGTCGTCGCGGTCGACCACGCCGTCGAGAATCTGCTTCTCGCCGGTGGCCTTGTCCTCCACCGCGTACTTGACGTTCATCGGCACGATCTCGTCGGCGAACAGGCCGTCGGCCTGGGCGCGGGCGGTGCGCTGCTGGCTCTGCAGGGCGTAGAGGTCCTGGACCTCGCGGCTGACGTTGTAGCGGCGCGCGACGATCTCGGCGGTCTGGCCCATGGGGTAGTAGATGCCGGGGTGTTCCAGCTTCAGGCGCGGGTTGACGAAGTTGTCCTGGTTGATGCTTTTCAGCGTCAGGGTGATGGACTCCACGCCGCCAGCCACCATCACGTCGCTGCAGCCGGAGGCGATCTGGTTGGCGGCGATGGCGATGGCCTGCAGGCCGGAGGAGCAGTAGCGGTTCAGGGTCATGCCGGCGACGCCGATGCCCAGGCCGGACAGCACGGCCACGTTACGGCCGATGTTGTGGCCCTGGGCGCCTTCGTTGGAGCCGGCCCCGACCACGCAGTCGTCCACCAGCGCCGGGTCCAGGTCGTTGCGTGCCAGCAGCGCGTTCACGCAGTGGGCGGCCATGTCGTCGGGCCGGGTCATGTTGAACTTGCCGCGGAAGGACTTGGCCAGGCCGGTCCGGACGCTGTCGACTATCACCACTTCACGCATGAGGCACCTCTTTCTTGTCGGTTGGAGGACGGGTGTCCATTGACGATGGGGCGAGGATAGATGCCGACTATCCTCGCCCGCGACGATCATTCACCCGGCGTATGCGCGCCCATGGTTCAGGACTTGCGGAAGGCGGCCTCCAGGGCGTCGTTGATGGTGCGCAGCACCTTCACCCGGGCGTAGCGCTTGTCGTTGGCCTCCACCAGGGTCCAGGGCGCGATCTCGGTGCTGGTGCGGTCCACCATGTCGCCCACCGCGCTGACGTACTGGTCCCACTTGTCGCGGTTGCGCCAGTCTTCCTCGGTGATCTTGTAGCGCTTGAACGAGGTCTGCTCGCGCTCCTTGAAGCGCTTCATCTGCTCGTCCTTGTCGATGGCCAGCCAGAATTTCACCACCACGATGCCGTGGTCGTGCAGTTGCTCCTCGAAGTCGTTGATCTCGCTGTAGGCCCGCAGCCAGTCGGCCTGGCTGCAGAACCCCTCGACCCGCTCCACCAACACCCGGCCGTACCAGGAGCGGTCGAAGATGGTGAACTGCCGGCGCGGCGGCACGTGCCGCCAGAAACGCCACAGGTAGGGCTGCGCGCGCTCCTCCTCGGTGGGGGCGGCAATGGGCACGGTGCGGTACTGGCGCGGGTCGAGGGCGCCGGTGACGCGGCGGATCGCCCCGCCCTTGCCGGCGGCGTCGTTGCCCTCGAACACCGCCATCAGCGCATGGCTGCGGAAGCGCTTGTCCCACATCAGCTTGGCCAGGCGCGCCTGCTCGGCAGCCAGTTGCTCGCGGTATTCGTCCTTGTCCAGGGACAGGCCGAGGTCGAGGGCGTCCAGCAGGCTGCGGTTGTCCAGGCTGGAGGTCAGCGGTGCGGCATGGGGTTGCGGTTGCTGCCGATCCTTGCGCTTGAGCGCCGCCTGCAGGCCCTCCAGCAGGATGCGGCCGACGCTGAGGCTGCGGTAGTGCTCGTCGATGCCCTCGATCACGTACCAGGGCGCATAGTCGCGACTGGTGCGGCGCAGCATGCGCTCGCCGAAGCGCACGAAACGGTCGTAGGTCTCGCTCTGCTTCCAGTCCAGCGGGTTGAGCTGCCAGCTGCGCTGGGGGTCGCTTTCCAGGGTCTTGAGGCGCTGCTTGAGCTGCTTCTTGGACAGGTGGAACCAGAACTTGAAGATCAGCGCGCCCTCGTCGCAGAGCATCCGCTCGAAGCGCTCGGCACCGTCGATGGCCTGGTCGAAGCGGGCGTCCTTGATGTCGCCCTCCACCCGGGCGTGGAGCATCTGGCTGTACCAGTTGCCGAAGAAGATGCCGATCTGCCCCTTGGGCGGCAGCTTGCGCCAGAAACGCCACTGCGGCGGCCGCGCCAGCTCCTCGTCGGTGGGGGTGAGGAAGCTCTCGACATGGATCAGGCGCGGGTCCATCCACTCGTTGAGCAGCTTGACCGTCTCGCCCTTGCCGGCCCCCTCGATGCCGTTGATCAGGATGACCACCGGGAAGCGTGCCTGCTGCTTCAGCTCGAACTGCGCCTCCAGCAGCGCCTCGCGAAGCTCCAGCACACCTTTCTCGTAGGTGTCCTTGTCGATGGAATGGCCGATTTCCGCAGATTCGAACATGCGTCTCTCCCTGGTTGATCGGGAAAAAATAGCGGAGCCGGCGTGAGTGCGTACAGAACGGCGTCAATAAAAAAGGGATGCCTCGGCATCCCTTTCCAGTGACATGGGCCATCAGACCGTAGCGGGCGTTGCCCCCGAACGACGTACCAGCCGCAGGGCCGCGATCACCACGGCGAACACGCCGATGCTGGCGCTGTACAGCACCATGGCCGGCAGGGCCACCAGCATGCCCAGCACACCCAGGCGCCAGCCGGCGCGGCCAGGCAGGAAGAAGGCCACCAGCGCCAGGCCCAGGGCACCCAGGGCGATCACCCGGTGGTGGATCAGCAGGCCCAGGCCGGCACGCAGCTGGCATTCCCAGCGCTGGGCGTCTTCCACGCAGAGCCCGACCCACTGGGCATCCTCCATCAGCGCATAGCGCAACCCGTAGCTGCCGGCCAACCAGAGGGCGAACAGCACCAGCAGGGCAATGAGGGGGAAACGGCGGGACATGGTTCTCTCCGGTGGATGAAAAGCGGCGCCAAGGATAAACCGCCGCAAGCCTTATGCAAGGTGCTTCGCACAATTGTGACGAGGGGCCAGGCGCCGGGTTCCGCCTTGCCGTGCAGCCACTACACTGCGCCCCATGAACCTGTCCCGCTTCGTCTACCTCTGCGCGGCGCTGGCCCTAGCCTGGATGCTCTACACCATGGCCCGCCCCACCCCGCACGCACCGCCGGCCAACAGCGCCTCCGGGGAGCTGCGCGTGGGCAAGGACCGCATCACCCCGCTGCAGCCCTTCCAGCTGGAGGCGCGCATCCTCGGCCGCGAGGACTACCGCTTCGACGCCGGCGCCCGCCTCTCCCCCACCGACCTGGCCCTGGGCTGGGGGCCGATGGCCGATCCGGCGGTGCTGGCGCAGATCCGCATCACCCAGGGCAACCGCTGGTACCACTGGTCCACCGAGCGCTTCCCCATTCCCCGGCGGGAGATCGAGACCCACAGCGCCAACATGCACATGATCCCGGCCACGGCGCAGGTGGCCCGGGACCTGGCGGACGTGGCGCCCGGCCAGCGCATCCGCATCAGCGGGCAACTGGTCAGGGTGGACGGCGACGACGGCTTCACCTGGGTCAGCTCGCTGACCCGCGAGGACACCGGCAACGGTGCCTGCGAACTGGTCTGGCTGGAGCGCATCGAGCGCCTGGACTGAGCCGCCCACGGCTTTGTTCTTGCCAGCCTGACCGGGGGCAGGCAGATTGCCACTCACTGCGGCACTTTGCTGCGGTTGCGCTTGTCATAGCCTGCGTACTTCACTCGGCCCTCACGCTCCAGCCACGAGAACGACCCACATGGCCCTGACCCGCCGTATCGCCGCCCTGCTTGGCGGCCTGCTTTTCTGTGCCCCGCTGTGGGCGGCCGACATCGACGCGGCCAGCTACGGCTACCCGCTGACCAACCCGTTCGAGGCGACCATCGCCACCACGCCGCCCGAGCTGCGTCCCGAGCTGCCGGACGACGAGGACATCGACCAGGCCGACTACTCGCTGAAGCTGCGCCCCGAGCGGGAGTTCCAGCTGCCGGACAACTTCTGGCCGGTGCGCACCCTGGGCTACCGCCTGGCCAAGCAGGACCACGCGGCGCCGCTGGTGTTCATCATCGCCGGCACCGGTGCGCACTACTCCAGCACTCTGGCGGAGTACCTGAAGAAGCTGTTCTACGGCGCCGGCTTCCACGTGGTGCAGCTGTCCTCGCCGAGCAGCTACGACTTCATGGCCGCCGCCTCGCGCTTCGCCACCCCCGGCCTGTCCACCGAGGACGCCGACGACCTGTACCGGGTGATGCAGGCCGTGCGCGCGCAGCACCCGCGCCTGCCGGTCACCGACTTCTACCTCACCGGCTACAGCCTGGGCGCCCTGGAGGCGGCCTTCGTCAGCCACCTGGACGAGACCCGGCGCAGCTTCAACTTCAAGCGCGTGCTGCTGCTCAACCCGCCGGTGAACCTCTACACCTCCATCAGCAACCTGGACCGTCTGGTGCAGACACGGGTGAAGGGCATCGACACCAACACCAACTTCTATGAAGTGGTGCTGGGCAAGCTGACCCGCTACTTCCAGCAGCGCGGCTACGTCGACATCAACGACGCGATGCTCTACGACTTCCAGCAGTCCAAGCAGAAGCTCTCCAACGAACAGATGGCGATGCTGATCGGCACCTCGTTCCGCTTCTCCGCCTCGGACATCGCCTTCACCTCGGACCTGATCAACCGCCGCGGGCTGATCACCCCGGTGAAGATGCCCATCACCGAAGGCACGAGCCTGACGCCCTACTTCAAGGGCGCACTGCTGTGTGACTTCGACTGCTACATCACCGAGCAGCTGATCCCCTTCTGGCGCGCGCGCTTCGACGGCGGCAGCCTGACCCAGCTGATCGACCAGGTGAGCCTCTACGCCCTGGAGGACTACCTCAAAAGCAGCAGCAAGATCGCGGTGATGCACAACGCCGACGACGTGATCCTCGGCACCGGTGACCTGGGCTTCCTGCGCCGCACCTTCGGCGACCGTCTGACCGTCTACCCCCATGGCGGGCACTGCGGCAACCTCAACTACCGCGTCAACAGCGACGCCATGCTGGAGTTCTTCCGTGGCTAAGTACGCACTCCTGCCCGCCCTGCTGATGGCCAGCCTGCCGGCATTCGCCGACACCCCGGCCAAACCCGTTGCCGACCCGGACGGCTTCACCCAGCCGCTGCGCCAGCTGACGTTCAACCCCGGCCTGGACCAGCGCGAATTCGAGCGCTCGACCTTCGATGCCCTGGAGGTCTACGACCCGCTGGAGTCCTGGAACCGCCGCGTCTACCACTTCAACTACCGCTTCGATCAGTGGGTGTTCCTGCCCGTGGTGCGTGGCTACACCTACGTCACGCCGCGCTTCGTGCGCAGCGGCGTGAGCAACTTCTTCAGCAACCTCGGCGACGTGCCCAACCTGGTAAACAGCCTGCTGCAGTTCAAGGGCCAGCGCTCCATGGAGGTCACCGGGCGCCTGCTGATCAACACCACCATCGGTGTGGTCGGCCTGTGGGACCCGGCCACCCTGATGGGCCTGCCCAAGCAGAGCGAGGACTTCGGCCAGACCCTGGGCTTCTACGGCGTCGGCGCCGGCCCCTACCTGATGCTGCCGCTGCTGGGGCCGTCGAACCTGCGCGACACCACCGGCCTGGTGGTGGATTTCGCCGCAGAGAACCAGATCAACTTCCTCAACGTGGCGGAGGTGAGCAGCGACCACCCGGAAATCACCGCGCTGCGCATCGTCGACAAGCGCTACACCACCAGCTTCCGCTACGGCCAGCTCAACTCGCCGTTCGAGTACGAGAAGATCCGCTACGTCTACACCGAGTCGCGCAAGCTGCAGATCGCCGAGTGATGCGCCCTCCCCGCCCGGGAGCCGGGTGGGGGGCTCATCGGCCACTCATCCAGTACTTCGATTGAAACCACGCAAAATCACGCACCATTCATTCAATTCCCTGGATTAGGATCGCCCCGTCCGTCATCCAGGGAGGCTCCCATGAGCACCTATCGCCAGCTTCTTGAGCAACGCCCCGGCCAGTCCGCTTCCGACGGCGCCGGGGTCAACCTGATCCGCGTCTTCGCCGAGCAGGGCATCCCGCGCTTCGATCCCTTCCTGATGCTCGACGAGTTCGGCTCGGCCAACCCGGACGACTACGTCGCCGGCTTCCCCGCCCACCCGCACCGGGGCTTCGAGACCATCACCTACATGCTTGAGGGGCGCATGCGCCATGAGGACCACCTGGGCAACGTCGGCCTGCTGGAGAACGGCGGCGTGCAGTGGATGACGGCCGCCCGCGGCATCATCCACAGCGAGATGCCGGAGCAGCAGGAGGGCGTCATGCGCGGCTTCCAGATCTGGCTCAACCTGCCGGCCAGGGACAAGCTCGGCGACCCCGGCTACCGCGACTTCGCCCCGGCCGAGATTCCGCACCTGCGCACGGCCGGCGGGGTCGAGGCACGGGTGATCGCCGGTCGCTTCGACGATGGCCAGGTGCAACAGGACGGTGCGGTGCTGCGCCCGCACACCGAACCCCACCTCTTCGACCTCCACCTGCCCGCCGGCAGCCGGGTGGCGCCGCGCCTGGCCGATGGCCTGCGGGTGCTGCTGTACGTGTACGAAGGTGCGCTGCATGTGAACGGCAACCCGGTCGGCAAGGGGCGCCTGGCGCGTCTTTCGGAACAGGGTGCAGTCGAGCTGGCGAGCAGCGAGGGCGCGAAGGTGCGGCTGCTGGCGGGCCGCCCGCTGGGCGAGCCCATCGTGCAGTACGGGCCCTTCGTGATGAACAGCCGGGAGGAGATCGAACAGGCGCTGCGCGACTACCGCGACGGCCGCCTGGCCGGCTAGGCCGGTTCGGGCAGCGTGGCTTCCTCGGACAGACCGAGGAATGCCAGCAGCTCCAGCTTCTGTGCCATGGCGTCCTGGTAGCCCAGCTCGATCAGCTCGTTGCAGTAGCCGGCCTCGAACAGCAGGTAGCTGATCACGCCGGCACCACTGGCCTTGGTGGCGCCCGGTCCGCGCAGGAAGGTGCGGATGGCACGGGGCAGCTCGCGCCGATGGCGCGCGGCGATTTCATCCAGCGGCCGGCTGGGCGACACCACCAGCACCTCCACCGGCTTCATCCCCAGGTTGCGCCGGTGGGCCTCGTCGGGGATCAGCCGGCTGAGCTGGTTGATCCGCTCCAGCAGCTCGATGTCGCTTTCCAGGTTGTCGATGAAGGTGCTGTTGAGCATGTGCCCGCCGATCTGCGCGAGGCTCGGCGGGTTGCCGGTGCCAATGCGGGCCATGCCGTTGTCGCGGGCGTCCTCACTGGGGTTGCCACTCACCCCTACCACCAGCACCCGGCTGGCGCCCAGGTGCAGCGCCGGGCTGATGGGTGCCGACTGGCGCA
>Ga0247725_1001767_pt1 | contig 10302 bp, 7 predicted proteins | sample OKSTACKMCFT3sol_FD_183021 | JGI IMG/M metagenome (GOLD analysis project Ga0247725, IMG submission 183021) | Subsurface sediment microbial communities from gas well in Oklahoma, United States - OK STACK MC-FT3-sol | ecosystem: Environmental > Terrestrial > Deep subsurface > Rock core/Sediment... | reverse complement strand
AGCCAACCAAGCTAAGCATTGTTGGTAAACAAAAGCGATGCATGATGAGCACAACCATGCTAGAGGAGGTATTAAGCGCTGGTTTTAGTCATGTGGTTAAAATGTAGACACTCATGCGGTCGCCCTGTTTGATACCGTCCAAGCATATGCGCTGAGTCATATTACCCGCACTAACAACAAACAAAACGCCATATCGAATAGAAAGCCAATCCAGCATTCTCGCCCAAGGGCTCATCTGAGTATCAAATAACCTATATGGATCGCCAACGGAAAGATTTATTATGACGACATTTGGTGCAGTAGGTGGAAGGTCCCCTTCTCCTTCTTTCATACGAATGACAGCTCTATGTACTAAATCAATAGGCAAGTATGCAGATGGAATTTGCTCAAGTCTGGTTCCATCCATTTGAGTATGCTCAGGCGCAAGTATAGGCCGTACATACAACGGGAGCTCTAATGGTCTTTCTTGGCGATTATTTAAATCACCATGAATGATTATAGAAGCCATTGCTGTACCATGAACCTGCTCAGAAGGAGATTGATAAAACTGTTCTAAATCATCAGCATCATCAATTATCAGCATGCCTTTCAAAGCGTTATGATTTGATAGAGGTAGGCCATCCAGAAGGGCCACTACTGGTTGTTGATATCCCGGTGATGGGCCTTCAAAACGTTCTGAATCAGTAATGAGTTGCTCTTCTGCAGTGATAATCTTTGGAGTAATACATTGGCCTAAAGGCCTAAAAAACATAACCTCATCACATCTCATTAATTCCAGCGCTGCGCCACTCGATTCGACAACATCCCTCACTTTACTTAGAGGTAATAAACCGAGTAAAGCATGATAACCTATCCCATCATGGACAAAGCTTTTCGAAATACTTCCACCACACCCTAAGACGACACTTCGAATATGTCCTTCAGCTTGCCCTCTTAAAAATCCAGTTGGTCGATACCAAAGTTCTATTTCAAAAGGAATAGACTCATCAAATCCTAGCTCTGCATCCTGTAATTTATGTTGCCAATCTTCAAGAATATAGGTGCTTTCCAGCCTATCCTTGGTATCCCAAAATCTTATATCTGCGAGTTGTAAGAATGCATCTCTTAATGGTGTAAACCCTGTGTCAATTTGGCCTGTTGCAACATAACGCTTCCACATAGCAAGGAGTTTATGTAACCCAGCTTGATTACTCATCGCCAAGTAAGCATTTTTGACAACTGACTTAATTTTACCATTCTTCTCAATGTAAAAATTATCATCCTTAAAGTCTCTGTCGACTATGTGTTGAGCTAAAAGCTCAAAACCTTGAACTTTAGCTAAGGCATCAGCCAAGTTCTGTACATCGCCAGCGACCTCAAGAACGAGAACTCTTTCAGGCTGCATACCTTCAGGTGAATAAGAAAGTTGAATATGTTCTGCGAAGTGCTTCTCTAAACGTTCTACTTTTGGAATAATGCGCGCAGCTTGTGCACCCACTCCCGGAGTTATTGGAGCACCGCCCCCCCCTTGCAATTTCCCTCTTATTCCATCCGTTTTGGGTTTGTTAAAGGTAAGAATCGGCTTCATATCCATATGCAACGTCCTTTACTACTAATAAGTTATTATTTGTTTTCAGTCTTATAACGGTTGACCCAAAAGGATAGGCAATGAGAAGTAATTTCTTTTAGATTGTTTTCACTGTCCGGAAGCCCGAGCACGTACTTTCTTTGAACATCTAATGCAAACTCTTCCAACTCAGCAAAGCTCAGTCCTGATAATTTGCGCGCCAATGTGCTTGGAGCCAACCCTAAACTATGGCCAATTCGTTTTTCAAACTCTTCAAACCACTTTGTCGCCATCCGTTGAGTTGGGCTAGGTATATTAACTTGAACCTGAAAGCGTCTCCAGATAGCTCTATCAAGCATTGACTCATGGTTGGTTGCACCCACGACAACAACATGGCTTGGCAGCATATCAATTTGTTTCAGAAGTGAATTAACCACACGTTTCATTTCGCCATTGTCATTTGCATCTTCGCGTTCCTTACCGATCGCATCAAACTCATCAAAGAAAAGCACACAACGTTGGGTTTTTATATGCTCAAATAGCTTATCGATTTGCTGTGCTGTTTCACCAAGGAAACGATTAATAATGCCCTCATACTTAACAGTAAAGAAAGGGACAGACAAATGATTGGCTAAGGCTTCTGCCAAGGTTGTTTTGCCATTGCCAGGAGGACCTGACAACAATAACTTATGACGAGGCTCTAGATTATAGGAACGAAGTAGATCTCTGCGAGCATGCTCTTCAACTACCTCTTGGAATACAGAGATCACATGATCGGGAAGCGTTAGATCTGATAGAGTTTTTTGGGCGTGAATTTCATAGAATGCATTTTGAAGGTCTGCATTATGAGTAAATTTTCTAGTCTCAACTGTCGCGGTGCTTGTAAGAATATTTCTTAGCCTATCCGCTAAATGATAATGATGACGAGCCTTGGCTTCAGCCGCAATTGCTTCTGCTGTTTTTTTAAAACGAGGAAGGTCACCCTTTATTCCCGTTTCAACCAAATTTAAAACCAAATCAGCTCTAGCCATGATACACCCCAAGTTACTACGTCCTGTAGTCTATCAGTAAGAATATGAAGAAAATACATATATATCAACTAGACATTTTAATTCATTTAAAGAATAATTTCCATAATTTCCACAAACCCTATAAACACATGTTTTTACTAAGTGAACCTGAAGTCATAAAGCTTGCCATGAAAAAATCAGGCTTGAAACAGGCTGGTTTTGCGAAAAAAATAGGAAAGAGTCAGGCTCAAGTATCAAAATACATATCAGGTGATAGCAAACCATCCACAGAAATATATATTCACTGTATGAATATAATCAATTCTAGTGAACAAGGAGATGAAAGCTTGTTGGATCTGATTAATGAGGTATCAAGATTAGACGGAGATAAGCATAAACATATACGCAATGCTTTAGTTGAAATGATAAAAGCCTACAAATCAGCACGTTAAACAATTGATACATATATTCGACTTGCCCATTTTTCAATGTCCTCTGGGGTCAACGCTCCCGCTTTATTTGACTTCTGGTGCGGTATCCATGAGTGGTTTCCCGCCCCTACAAGCTTGTCTAAATGCTCCTTAGGCCAAGACAAGGAAGCCTTTAGCAATTGCTTTTCTATCTCATATAGGTGTGACTTTATGTCACCAATTGCGCTGGCACGGATTACTTTTGTCGACAACGCCTTACTGGAATCAGATGTATCAACCTCCAATAGGTAATAACAAGTTGTTTCTACAGTGATATGAGTGACAGACAAGCATCTAGGGTTACCGTCCGTTTCCAGAATATGCCTTTTGCATTTACCAACCGCGGGCAGCTTTCTGAGCGGATATTTGATGACCCGACAGCCGTGTTTCTCCTCAAGCAAGTCAAGCATCCTGAAATAGCTGTCGAACTTATTCAGATACAGGTGAGCATCGTCCGTTTGCTCGTTCAAATTATCCCATTCAGCACTCGGCAGATCACCGTTTGGTCCCTGCTCTTCAGTACTGACATCGCTAGAAGCTTCACTTGGTTCCTCCGCGTCTTTTTTACCGCGGCCCACAGACTTTCTTTTCTTACTGACCTTAGATGTTTGCACTGCTCGGTCAAACTCAAATTCCGTAGTATTTTCACTTATCATAACCGGCTTATTATCACGACTACCCTCTGCGGTTTCGTCGATATCATGATTAGGTGGGCGATCCGCTCCTGTTCTGGCAGCTCGGCCCTGTCCGTTTACTTGGGAATAAAATTTGGGGCTGAAAAATTCGATATGTTCCGGCAGATCGGTAGGTATATTTAAAATGCTGGATATTTCATAGACAAACAGGGTATTAGTCTTGAGATCAAAACGCCCCTTCAGTTTCAACTTAGCTCCTTTTAGCGCAGGAGGGTCAAACCTAAAGGCCCAACGCCGGTATTGTCCCACATCGTATCCATCGTTCAATTGGTAATTGCCGATACTCTCATATGAAGACCTAGCATCTTTGTCCATCAGCAACCAAGCGATTAATCGACGATAGCCATAATCATTGAATAACTCCCAGTTTCCAGAAAAGGTTTCCAGTACATTGATGATGCTCTTATCATCATCTTGCTCAAAGGAAAACTCGTTACTCAATAGATCGTGAACCACCGAAGAACGGGCTAAATAGGCATTATGGAAGAATAGTGCTCGCGCCAACTCAAACTGAGGTAGGTACACCCTAGTTCCGTCAGTCAGTTGAAACACAAAACAGTATTGACCCAATTCCTTGGGTAATCGTCTTTCAAGAGCAGGACAATTTTCGAGCTTATCAACTTGCCAATTACTGGTTGTAGAGATTTTAATCGTCTTTTCAAAATCTTTACGATAATAGTCTTTGGTCGGATTGATTATGTGCTTACGTATAAGGATAGGTGCATTAGAGAGGATAATTGCATCAGGGCCGTTATCTTTACTTGGATAAATACTGAGATTAATTCCCCATTGTTTACTATCCTTTTTACGGAATAGATCACCGATACCATTGATCCAAGTATCGTCTTTAAATCCCTTAAGATGCGTAGTACCGTTCAAATCCCAATAATTTCCTTTAGAAATAGACTTGCTTGTTCGGTGAGGCGTTCTTCGCTAAGTCCTGACTTTCTCAAAACTTGCCAGCGTTTGAGCGGCTCGTCATCCAACATAAGAGATATAACTGTTCCGGTTATTCTTCTTATTTGATATTCAAAGATATTTTCACAATAACGATCAAAAAACAATCTGCACAACGGAAGTAATTTCAAGTGTTTTTCAATACTAGCTTTATGATCAAGCTGGTTTAGATACCAGCTTATCGAACGTCTGGGCATATCCTGCAGTAGCTCGCTCGATTCACTAATGCGTATCAGCTTTTTAACGGTATCTCGATCTCGTCTCTGCCAGTCAACTTTTGCTTTATGTTTTGGTTGCGGCATTTTATTAACCTGATTTATTTTGAGTAACCAATCTCTGTCACGACGATAAAGCCAAGCGTAAAGATCATCAAAACCATTGAGGCGTGCTTGCTTGGTTCCTTGTATTTCTATGGCTTTCCGCCATCGATTGCGGCATTCATTCAGTAAATGTTTATCTGTTCCACTAAGCATCTTGCTCGATTTTTTCTTATCAGGCTTGAGCCGCATAACAGTATCGATGACACTTGCCAGTTTCCATTTGGGTTCTAAGAAGGTATGAAGTACAACTAAATGCTCTAAGTAGCTAAAAGCCTTATGGTGCTTACGAAATATATTTTTAAGCCAATTAGCTTCGTCGTCATTTGGCATTAGCCCGTATCGGGAAAGCCAGTTTGCGCCCCAAAATCTAAGGACTTTGTCACGGATAAGGTCATGACGTATAAAAGAGCCACGAGTGAATAAGTGGTTAGCTGCTAGATTGGCGTACCAAAGACTCCATTGAGAGAACTCTGGTGCAAGCACAACACCGAGGTTCAATAAGTCATTAATACTTTCAGCAAGCAAGTTGCATTGCCATTCATCTTGAAGCTGTTCAACCTGAGGGCAAATAGTCAAATCAGCGGCTAAAAACTCATGCCTATGCACATCGTGGCGAAATATTTGTGAATCGATGAGCTTGCCATGAACAAGACAACTTTCGGAACCAGCAACCTGCCAATCGCGCCGCCAATAGCATTCTCCATGTTTGCTTAACTGCTCGAGCATACAGGCTGGACAATATCTTAGGTATTTAGGCTGTCTTATACGCGAAGCCGCCGCCCCGACCGAGAGATGAACAGAACTTTTACTGTTTGCCGTAAGCTCCTTAACTAGAGTTATCCGTTTTAGTTCGCCTACGAAAGGTGCATACAAAGGAAAAAGGGTATTTCGATAGAGCAAATCGAGCGGTGCAATCTCAAGTTCTTCAGGATAGAGTGCTGCGATATCTTGTAGGTGCGATGGCAAATCTGACGAAGCAATGATCTTAGTATCACTGAATACCTCAAATAACAGCTCCTTCGGCGAAGCTATACCACAGTGGATCCCATGCCTCGCAATAGTGCTGTACAGCAGCTCATCACGATAAGGCAAAGGAAAGCCCAACATATCAGCCTACTTTCTTCAGCCACTTAGGCACGTCGAACAATTCTTTACCGTATTTCAACTCTTCGTAAAGTCGCCCTTTGCCAGCCTGAGAGAATTTGAACCTCAAATCTTCGGAATCCAGCGTATGCCAATCCGAGGGTTTAATAGTCTGAGTTTTGACCTTTTTAGGAGGTTCGGAAGGCTTCGAATACCAGTCCAGAATAATTCGGCTTAGCTCAGGAAGAGACAAATTGGGGTGCTGCTTGAAAGCATTAACAATCAGTGGCTGCAACAATGCTGAGTCGCATCCCATAGCCTGTAACATGGTATACAGCCGCATAGCTTTCTCATCACCGGCAAAGGCCGCTTCATTTTCTTTTTCGCTCTGTCGCTCTTCAATTAGTCTCCTTAGCTCAATAAGGCGCTTATCAATCCCTGGTAACTGTAAATCTGAATATTTAACGATAAGCTGAGGATCATCTCTACGTAAAGCGTCCAACATGGGATGTACTGGCTTTAACTCTTGCTCATATACGGTCCGCAACAATTTAGTGGTGATCCGCTCCAACCCCGTAGAAATAGCTCGCATCTGTGCAAGCACGAATATTTTCACGACTATATCGATGACACCCTGCGACAAATCAAACCAACAATCGCGAATTTCATCACTCAACACCTCATCACGATTGCTCAACCACTGGTATTGCCAAAGCTTGTCAGTAAATGCCTGCCATTCGGTTCTTCTCGATTTTCCCGTCTTAGGATCCGCTTTAGCTAAACCTTGTTGCATAGGCTCCCAAAACAGCGAACCGAACCCAGCACTGCGTCGACCAGCCTGAAGTTCCATTTCAAATATAGGCCTAGCTTTAGGCGTACCCACCATCACAACGGGCACCCCAACCACGTTTACAAGCGCAACAAAAAACTCCAGCATCGCTTCTTTGCTTATCGAACGCTTCAACGTTAATCGTTGAATTTCATCTATGACCAAAACACCTATTGCCCGCTGTGTTGCCACCTGTCCCATAAGAGAAAGCAGGACTTCAGTACTATGGCGTTTACGAGCATACTTTTCCTCATATCCAGTATGGAGGGTACGATCAACTTCGCGGAAAAAATTCAGGCATAAGCTCTTCAACGAGCCATCTGACGGGCATTCGATTCTCAGATAGGGCATCTGAATGAAGTTATATTTTTTGTGATAAATGACTTGCGGATAAGTCGCGAGAATACGATTAATTGTCGAACTCTTGCCGCTACCAGAACAGCCAATCAATGACATGCTCTTTGCCGTCGAGTTCGATTGTGTAAAACGAAAATCGTTCGTAGCTCCTGACATAATCCTTTGGTAGCCTTCCTGCATCTTCTGATTTAGGGAACCGTCCGCAATATTACGCCCCACATAACCACCGCGGATCATGACTGATATTTTCTCCTCTAACTGCTTGTGAATAGACAGTGGCTGGAAAAAATCATCGAGTAGTGCACTAATCTCGTGAGCACGTATATGCCCTTTTACATAACAGTCCTTAGGATTGAACTCCACCTTACCAGTTAGCTTGACCTTGAGGTCTTGTAAATCCATTATAGGCGGTAGAGCCTCAATCAGCGGATTACCGCGATAGCGTTCGAGACCAGGATCGATGTAAACGGCATCGACAAAGTTATCTGGTAATGACATCAGTCATCCTCCCCAAACAGTTCATCGATATAATCGGGATAATCTAAGTCCGGCTCAGGGTTTACAAGGTGGATCACCTTACCAGGTTTTCTATTATCCTTTGTAACGTGATTGTGCGCCTTCTCAGTTCTCTCCCTAGCCTTTTCTTCCCGCTTATTCTCGTTGATAGCACGTATCCGCTCTGCATTGGAGATCCCCGAAGTATCAGGTGCCGCCTTCTCCGCTTGAGCTATCTTATCGATGACAAATTGCTCATGTTGTCGTTTCTTTGCCTTCGACTGCACACGAGCTTGCCCAGTCGTCATTTTCAGCTCATCACGAAGTTGCCAGACATCCCAAAACGAGGCGCCTTGAAACTCTCTTGATCGGTCAGCCAAGTTACATACCCAATACTTGTTATTACCCTTTTCCGGAAATAGGTAAATTCTATCGGCAACAAGAGGATCGTAAGCCGCTTCCATATTGGATGGACGCTTCACATCCTTCCCTCTATGGGTCCAACCCAACTGCAACAGTTCAGAAGACGTATAGTAAATACCGAATAGACAAACTCCCAACTCAGACAACGTAGCCGTTTTTCTTGGTAAAAGGGCGATACGCAGCGCATCTTCATCAGCTTGGTGCAAGCGTCCTGTTCGGTGCTGTAAACCCCAGTTCCACAAGTGAATAGGGGTTGTAGACAGATCCGTCGGCATATCTGAATCTCTGTCATACTTTTCAAGTACTGCGTACTGATTATGATAAAGCACTGATGAGATGATGATCTGAGAAAACTCTTTTACTGTTAGCTTCGCGTCTAGCCGATAGTCGTTTCCACCGCGTTTTTTTACCATAGTACCCGAGACATAACCTGGCACAAACGAACCAAAGGAAGCCTGAATAGTTTTGAAATTACGTTCAACAATACCTTTTGCATCACCTCGGTAGGGCGGCGTATTTTCTATTCTGACTGCAAAATTGCTCTCTAAACTCTCAATCTGATGACCCAGTAGCTCACCTCTATCAGCTAGAATGGCATCCGGTAGGCCTACACTAGGCCAATCCTCCGATGCAATATCAAAACCTAACGCTTTGCAGTACGACGTTTTATCGGTAGCCGCCATAAACAAAGCCTGCATAGCTGCAGCATAGGAGGCATTTTCAAAACCAATATAGAAACCAACAATCATGCGGCTGAACACATCAATAACCATATAAACAACGGGACGGCCGACGATGTTTGCCCTCTCACTATCTGATACAAGATAAAGATCAGCTATTGTGGCATCTATCTCGTAACGAGATCCTGGTCCAAGCACTTGAGTATTGGCAGTACTATGAAGGGGCCTAATATCTTTATTATATTCAACGTTCGACACACGCTTTCTTAGCTTTTCAGGTTGAGAATACTCGCGCTTGTAGAAGTGCATCATCTGCCAGTTACTGGGCAATTCTTCTTGAGGCGTATCAGGAAAATAATTTAAATACAGAGTCTCGAAACGACGATGAGCATAAGGGAACGAATGGCCCTTATCTTTCAGGAGATAGCGGTCAATTGCGATACGAAAAAGACGTTCAATAAATTCATCAATTTTAGCCCCAGTTCCTGGCTCATATTTACGCGGACGCCCAAGCTTTTTATCCTTGGCCAACCGTCGTTTACCCTTGCCACCGGAATTTTTATAATCAGGTAATAGAGCGTTCGGCGTCTGCCCACGCTGCCAGTAACGACGAGCCAGCCGATATAGCGTCTGTTTAGTTGAACCATGCTCAGCAAGAATGCCTTTAATAACCGCTCCGCGGCTTTGAGGCCTATAAAAGTCCGGTAGAGCAAGTAGTGGTTTAATTAATGCGTAGTTTGTATCGCGCTTGGTTCTAGCAACACTACCTTCAATAGGTGTTTCAAAGGAAAGTTTTTTATACGGATCATTTGTACGTTCAAGATTTTCCTGATCAATTGCCTTTGTCAGTTCGCTCGTCAATATTAATTCAGGAAAAGCAGTTGCGTCATCGATATCTATCCATACCGAATACTCGCCGAGTTGTTGCAGAACTCGATATCTATGCTCACCAAACTTAAGAACCTCATTGATTCGAAACAAGGTATGTCTCCCTGATAAAACCTAGCTCTCCAGCATTCAAATCACACGCCTTGAGTTTGGTTGTTGGAATGAAGATATCGAAGGAGAAATAGCGCTTGGCCAGCAAGCACCTTACTTCGTAAAGCGATTCGCCAAGCGGCAGGTCATAGGCCGCATCCAATTCCTTGCACAAGGCGAGTACTGTCTTATTAGGGTTCTTTTTGAAATGATGAGCATAGAATTCGATCTGCTGCAGTGCCAGCTCAGCGTCCTCTGCTTCTTCCCTTTGTGCCGAATAGAGCCATTTGATGTTTCTAGTCACCACATCAGGCACGTCTTGTTCTGTGATCAGATCCGTCATTCCGCAGCTAATTCCAGAATTTAAATAGTGTGATCTGGCGATCAGCTTTTCATAAAAACTACGACACCATCTTGACCGCGATCGACAGTTTTGATCTATTACTGCTATTTGACGGT
>Ga0247725_1001766_pt1 | contig 10304 bp, 11 predicted proteins | sample OKSTACKMCFT3sol_FD_183021 | JGI IMG/M metagenome (GOLD analysis project Ga0247725, IMG submission 183021) | Subsurface sediment microbial communities from gas well in Oklahoma, United States - OK STACK MC-FT3-sol | ecosystem: Environmental > Terrestrial > Deep subsurface > Rock core/Sediment... | reverse complement strand
GATTATGGTGACCCACGATTTAAACGAAGCACTGCTGCTGGCCGATTCGATGATCTTGATTAGCCAAGGCCAGATGTTACAGCAGGGTGCGCCGTTTGAGGTGTTATCGCGGCCACGTAACGAGGCTGTTGCGCGGCAGATGGGCTTAAGGAATATTTTCGATGGCGAAGTGATGTTCCAAGACCGCACTAAAGACATCACCTGGCTCAAATTTGGTGAGCAGCTGATTGCCAGCGATTTTGGCAAAGACCGCAGTGTTGGCAGTAAAGTTCGCTGGGTCATCCCCAATCAGGGTATTCGATTTAACGCCATTTCAAATGGACGTTTATGCCGTAGTTTTAATAAGTTAGATGTGACAATCGACTCTTTACTTGTGATGGGCGAGTCAGTGCGGGTAGTCTGTTATGCTACCGGGACTAAACTACAGCTTAATACGGAAGTGTCATTTCATCTCGCACAGAAGCTTGGCCTAACCAAGGGGATGCAAACCACGGTTGCGCTCAAATCTGAGCAAATTCATATTTTAGAATAAGTTAATGACGTTTTTTACCGAGTAATCCCATCCAAAATGTTCCTTCCAACAGCATACCTAAGATTATAAACGTCACAGCGCTTGTGGCGCTGCCATAGGCGTAGGCGCTTAATGCTCCAAGCAGTAGCAAACTTAAGCTAATCCAGCGTGTAATTGGTTTCATATGCACTCCGATTTAAATGGCCGTTTAGTTGACTCTAGAACAACGGGATTGCATTGCCAATCGTACTTTTTGACGACACAGATGCGCTAAAATACCAGCTGAAATTCAATTAGTGTGATTTTAAATGGCTAAATGATGGGTTTTTACGGTAAATGTCATGCTTCAAAATCCCCAGATGATCAAAGCTTAATCTTGTTTCCATCGGTGTTTCAGTCGCTATTAGGTAAACTGAATGCATTCGTCAGTGTTTGCTGAGTTTGAATCAAGTGGATTGAGCAATTCACATGAGTGATGAACTAGGCGCCATCATGGGCAAACAGGGATAAAAGCGATGGGATTTTAGTACGCCATCGACATCTAACTGATTGTCTCATAAGATACAAACTTAGCCGATTTTTATGGAGGAACCATGAGACTATGGTTGCTAGGATTCATGTTGGTATCTGGGATTGCCACCGCAGCCCAGAGCATGTATTCGATGCTTTCGAGCGGTGAGTATCAGCCGCCGTTAAGCGTGATGCAGCAAATTGAGAAGGAGTTTCCTGGCGTGATTGCCGAGTTTGAAATGGAAATGCAGGAAGGCGAATTGGTCTACCAGTTTGAGTTGATTAATCCGCTGGCGAATGCAATTACCCGTTTCGAATATCGGGCGCGAGATGGTAAGTTATTGAAACAAAAAGCGGGTAAAGTCACAGCCGATGATGTCGGCGAGGTGGAAGCCGCACGCCTTATCAACACTAAGCATCAAACCTTCTCCGGCATTATTGCAATGGCGACTCAGGATCATAAGGCCTTTCTGACCGATGCTAAATTAGACCATGACTTAGGTATCAGTTACTTAGAGTTAAAGTTGCTGGACGATACAGGCAAGTATAAATTGGCATTCGATATTGAAAATTTACGACAGTTACCTTTACTTAAGTGGGATTAGCACGCTGAGTATTACCGCTAAGTGAAGACAGGGGAGCGCAGCATACAGATGAAAATACTTTTAGTTGAAGATGATGCGACAACGATCGACTACATCGTTAAAGGATTTCTTGAGCAGGGACATAATATTGAGACCGCCAGCGATGGTCATCAAGGTCTGCTGCAAGCCACGAGTGGTCAGTACGACCTCTTGATTCTCGACCGCATGTTGCCCCAACTCGATGGGTTGAAATTGCTGGCCGCCCTTAGAGCAACTGGCAACCAAACTCCAGTGCTTATCCTGTCGGCGCTGGCCCATGTGGATGAAAGGGTAAAAGGTCTGCGTGCGGGTGGCGATGATTATATGACTAAGCCCTTTGCCTTTTCGGAGCTGCTTGTACGTGCCGAAAAGTTGATGCAACGGGGCCAATCCGTACCTATTACCACAGATCTGGTGGTCGGCGGCTTAAAAATGGAGCTGCTAACACGCAACGTGACCTTAGATGGCCACGATTTAATGCTGCAACCCAAAGAATTCCAATTGCTTAAGTATCTGATGGAACACGCTAATCAGGTTATTAGTCGGACGCTATTATTTGAAGCAGTGTGGGATTATCACTTTGATCCCCGTACTAATGTGATCGACGTGCATATCGCCAAGTTACGTCGCAAGTTTGAAGAGTTAGGCCACGGTGAATTGATTGAAACCGTAAGGGGAGCTGGTTATCGCTTACGCCAAAGGCATTAAGCCTTACCAAAGCAGCGCCTGGCGCATCACTATTATCTTCTCGACCTTAGTGACTGTGATCATAGGCGCTTTGCTGTTTGCCCTTTATCGGCAACTCATTATCGAACAGCAGTACCAAGTGACTCAGTATCTTGAGTCCGAAACCCAACGCTATCAGCAGCTTGCTCTTACTGTCGACCGTCGCAGTTTTGCGGCGCAAATTCGTGCCGCCGATCCGCAGACGGCGCTTATCGCCTGGCGCAATAGCTATGATATGGTTGGCGCCTTAAGCTTTATGCCTGAAGGCATGCCCATGCTGCCGCAAACGCGGGATTTCCCGATTTTGACTGGCGGCCCTGATAAGTTGCATATCCTTACCGGCGGTCTAGTGATGACTCGCTATGGCCCCGTGCTCATCGCCACCCGTACCGACAACTTAGCTACACTCATTGATAAATTTATCAGCGCAGCGGCCACGGCCGTGATGTTGACCATAGTGTTAACCTTAGCGCTGGGCTATCTGTTTTCTAAAGCAATTTTACGCCGTTTAGTGCAGTACAACCGTTTAAGTGAGCAAATTGAGCGTGGGCATTATGATACGCGTCTGCCGCTCAGTTGGCGTCAGGACGAGTTTGATATGTTGGCGCTGCAATTTAACAACGTGCTGGATATTCTTGAGAATAACCTGATGGCGGTGCGTGGTGTGACTGACAATATCGCCCACGATTTGCGCACGCCTTTATCCCATATTCGCATTGGTCTTGAGGAGTTGGCGGCCAAATCTCCCGATGAAATCAGTGAGGGCTGTGCGATTTTGACCGAAGAGCTTGACCACTGCCTTGCGACCTTCGATGCCATGCTCTCGCTGACACGCATTGAGGAAGGGCAGCAAACCTTAGATTTGCAGGAGCTGAGTTTGGCGCAGCTATGTACTGATTTGCTGGAAATGGCCGATGCAGTTGCGGAGTCGAATGAGCAAACCTTGAGCCTGTCGCTGCTATCTGACCATAAAATATATGGTGACAAGTATCTGTTGTTCCAAGCCTTGTATAACTTGGTCGACAATGCGATGAAGTACTCTGGCCAAGGCGCACGTATCGATATTATTCAATCCGGTGCCCAAATTAAGATTTGCGATAACGGTCCTGGGATCCCCGATGACAGCAAAGAAAGAGTATTTGAACGTTTAGTTCGCCTCGACCCAAGCCGCCATTTGCAGGGCACGGGTTTAGGATTATCTATGGTCAAAGCGATTCTATCGCGGCACAATGCGCAAATTACTCTTTCGGATAATCATCCCGGCCTTGTGGTTACTATCCAGTTTTAGGCCAATATCCGCGTGACAGTGTTAGGAACCCCATGTACCGAATCATAGCCAATGAGGCTGATTTTCTTGTTATTTCTAAATCGCCGAATGTGCATTTTCACAGCCAAGATGGCACTGCGGGTGTCGTTGCGCAGTTGGAGCAGGATTTAGGGATAAAACTCTTTGCCGTGCATCGGCTCGATACCCCGACCTCAGGGCTGTTACTGTTAGCCAAACATCCGGCTGCGGCGCGGCAGTTGACTGAGCTTTTTAGCGCCCATCGAGTGCAGAAATACTATCTTGCCCTCGCCAAAGGTAAGCCTAAAAAGAAGCAAGGCTGGGTGATTGGCGATATGGCTAAATCCCGCCGCAGTATGTTTAAGTTACTGCGAACCAAAGAAAATCCAGCGATTACCCAATTCTTTTCCGTCAGTGTTGGCGATGGGCTACGGCTGTATTTACTCAAACCCCACTCGGGGAAAACCCATCAGTTACGGGTCGCGCTTGCTAGCCTTGGGGTACCGATTTTGGGCGATGCCCTCTATGGCTCCGATGTCGCCGACCGCTGTTATCTGCACGCCTATTGCCTGCATTTTCGTTATCAACATGGAGATGGCAGTTGGCAGAATTATGCGTATCTTGATATGCCTGAGCAGGGTGAGCTCTTTTTAACTGAGACTGTCAGTGAGGCGCTGACATTTTGGCAAGCACCAGAGACTTTAGATTGGCCTGAACGATAGGTGTTTATTGGGAGGGAAATGCTTGGCAGATCCGGTCGCGCCCCTCAGACTTTGCTTGATACATGGCATGATCGGCTTCAATCAATAGTTTGTCTGGCTGACATCCTTGATAAATCGTGGCGTAACCCACGCTTGCGCAAAGTTGGACTTTTTTATCCTGCCAGTTAATCGGATTTTCCCTCAGTACCCGATGTAATTTATCCGCAACGGCTCTTGCGGATGGTGCGCTTGTGGCTGGCAGTAAAACCAAAAACTCTTCCCCACCATGACGACACAGGACATCGTGTTCCCGTAATACCGAGTGAAATAATCTTGCCGCTGTCAGCAGGGCGAGGTCACCAACATCATGACCATAGTGATCATTTATATGTTTGAAATGGTCGAGATCGAGCAAGATCACGCTATAAGGCTCTGCATTTTTCTGCCAGCGTTGGTGGGTTGTGGTGAGTCTTTTTTGCATTGCGCGTCGATTCCACAGCCCTGTGAGCTGGTCTTTTTCAGCCAACATTCTGATTTTACTCACCAGACGAGTCATCGCATTACCTATCATCAGGATATTGATAAGTAAGGCTAAGAACACATAAAACCACAGCACAGGAATGGCTTCAATCGTGTGCATGGCAATAAATATTGGCGTTTCACTCGGCGATAACAGGGCGATGAAAAACCGAATCATGAAGATGATAGCCATCGCGATTAAGGGGGTGATCATGGCAATCGCTATCTTATTGCCAGTCTCTCTGCGGATAGCGTAATAGTTATCTCGACTGAGCATCACAAAAGATAGTGCTGCATTGGCTGAAAAAAGCATGGCGAGTATCGGCTGAGATTGGACATTTGGGGGAACCATCAACATGAGTGCTGCGGTGATTGCGAGCATAGTGAGATCGAGCTTAGTGCTGTGCTGTAAGCGGAACAGATATTGTGTACCCCAACGCAGCATGATAAATCCGAGTAAGATAACAATATCTGCGCAAAACCAGTAGAGGTAACTATTTGATTCGGTTCTTAGAGTGTTGAGAATGATGCCGATAAATACACAGATATTCGCAAGGGAAAAGCGTATGCTGGCTAATTTGGCAATGTTCAATGGTTTGGCGATTAATCCCCATGCAATAGCGGCTGTACCTGTCAGTAGACAAATAAATTTAATTAGTAAAAGCGCTTGGGGATCAAATTCCATGGCGGCGTTCAATTTTCCTTTAACTATAGATGGCTTTTGGCATTTTTGTTGAAATGGACTGAATGTTAAGTGAAGACCTGTGCCACAACGCCCAAGCCACAGGTTGATAATGCAATGGTTGCAAACCGGTGGGCTAACGACGAAGTTAAAAACTGCTTACTCGTCATTTATTACGGTTTAAGGATGGCCTGCTGTCGATATAAACAAATGACTATGAGTCATTATTGCGATTCTATTGCCTCCCGTTGTGGTATTTTTAAACGCGGGCGTAGGCAAAGATCTGTTAATTATCATAGTGCTGTGTTTATTTTTCGGGTTCCCGCCTTACCGTTGTCACTAAGGTGTAGCGTGTTTCAATGAGCCAATAAAAAGCGCAACCTAAGTTGCGCTGATTATCGATTTCACCTGTTCGTTAATTAAAACGCCACGGTATAACCTATAGTGGCAGTACGACCCATACCTTTGAAATAACGATCATTTGTACCCATGGTTTGTGAGTAGTAGTTGAAATAATCCTTATTAAACAGGTTTTGTACACCAATGCTTAAGGTACCCGTGTAGAGCGGCATTGAAAATGACGCGTCGACAGTGGTGTAACCATCAAACTCGGCATATTTAGCACCTTTGGCATTTTCAAAATCACGGTCCATAAAGTAATTTGCTTGAACACGTGTCGACATTTCATTATCGAAGTTGTGGGTCCAGAATAAGTTGATACGATTCGGGGAAATATTGGCGCCATCGAGATCGGTATCGACCTTATTATCACCGTTTACATCGTATTCGCCCCGTTGCAGTGCGATGTTCATGCCCAAATCATCATTGCTTGTTAGATAAGCGGTAACATTCGCTTCGATCCCATCAATGACGCTTTTTTCACGTTTTACATCATAGAAACCGTCGCTGTTTAAGGCTAAACGGGCACCAAAATCGGTAGCAGAACGGTAGTAAGCAATCTTAGCACTTAAGAAACTACCTTGATAATCGGCACCCAATTCAACGTTATCCGTCACGATTGGAGTTAAGGCTAAAGAGTCACTAATGCTTGGATTGGCGCCGGGGAAACTGTTTCCATCACGCAGAATACGGCCAATGTCTGGCATGCCAAAACCTTGGTTGTAGCTAGTGTAGACGCGGATATCCGGCGTGATTTTATAGGATAAACCGACATTGAATAAGGTTTCATCAAAGGTGGCTTCGCCCCCCGCGATTTGCTTATTGCCAGCGCCATAGAGGGTTTTGTAGTCATCAACATTGAGGGTAGCGTGCTCGTAACGCACACCGGTTGATACGGTTAAATCTTTAATTAAATCATAGTCTAACTGTAGATACGGCGCGAAGTTATCATAGGTGCTTTCAGGTACCCAAGAGAACCCAGTTTTCACTAAGTCCTGTTCAGTCGTATCGCGGAACAAGTCGATACCATAGGCCGCATCGATGCCAGTATCTGCAATGTTTTTCGCGATTAACGAAGTTTTTAGGCCCCATTTAACCGAAGAGTTGCGTGATTGCTCGTAGTATAAGTGCTCGCCTTTGCTATTTACACCGCATTGAACCACTTGATCGCTGCCTTCAAAGGAAGGATCGTAGAAGCTATCGAAGCAACCACCGCCGTACACCGCTTTAAAGTCTTGATTAAACAACTGCATGTTGAGCTGTTGGCCTGCAATGTTTTCGTGGCTATAGGTCAAACTAGTGGTGGTGACTTGGTTATTAGCCGCTTCCCAGGGCTGTTTTTGTTCCACGGCACCGGTTGGAATACCATTGGGTTTATTACCTGCAACGGCCATCCAGTCGCCATTGTTATCCATGTTGTAATGGTTAACCATCAGCTCTAGGCGTGACTCGGTAAAGTTGTGGCCTAATTTGATGAAGAAGTCCTTACTCTGGCTATCCATGGACTCGCCTTGCGTCGTGTCCACCCCAATCACATCGTGATTGGCATCGTAGTAAACCCCGTTATTGCGATAGCTGACCGAGCCTAGCATATCGATCAATTCTGACTCGCCTGAAAACGCATAGCTGGCACCAAAACTGACACCGTTAGACTTGAGTGAGTCAGGGACTGTGACATCAAAGCTAGCGACGTGCTGGTTATCGCCCGTGGGCTTTTTGGTGATGTAGTTGATAATACCGCCCTGTGCGCCTAGGCCGTGCATCGCATTGGCGCCGTGAATAATTTCAATGCGTTCAATCATTGCAGGATCGATAGTTTGTCCTGAGCGGCCACCGCTGCGCAGCGGGTTCGATTGCGGCACGCCATCGATCATAATTAATGGTGCACGACCACGCAGGGTTTCACCCGTATTACTCATCTTTTGGCGGCTTGGTGAAAAGCTTGGCGCTAAGTTGCCAATAATGGTCGACAGATCTTTGGTGGTGCGGAACTGTTCTTCGAGTTGCACGCGGTCGATAATGGTCACTGTATTAGGAATCGAGCTTGGGGATTTATCCATACGGCTCGCGGTCACGGTAATTCTTTCTATTTCTTTGTTTTTATTTATTTCCGTGTCGGATTTTTCTTGTGCAATAGCGGATTGGGTGAGTGCTGCAAAGACAGCGAGAGCAACAAACGAGGTTTTGAACGTCATATAACTTCCTGCTAAGGGCGTGTGAATTTGCTACACCGAATTCCTTGGCATCAGACTCTTCCGTTAAACAACATTGCAAATGATAGTGATTTTTATTAACTGTGGATGATAAGGAAGTCATTCAAGGTTGTCTAGTCGATCAGTAAATCAAACGAGCTAAAATGTGGCGTTTTTTGCAACTTGTGACTCGGATAGCAATTATAGGTGTATTAAGATTGAGGGTTTATCTTCATCCTACTGATTTGTTGCTGTGGCTTAGGATGACTATAATAGCGGCTTTAATTGTGCCTAAATACAACCCTTATGAACCGCAAAAAGAAAATTAATCAAACGCTTAAGCAGAAGGCGAAAAAAGCCAATGCCAAGCTTCACACCAGTAATAAACCTAAATATATCGCTAAGGCCGAACGAGTTGCACAGGCTCTCGCGGCAGAAAATGAGCTAGAAGTGCCCGTTGAGTGAGCCGTTAATCTCTAACAGTTAAATCCTCAATAAAGCTTACTTAGCCTCTAAATACTCAATGGGATTGAGATAAAAAGCCTTTTTATATCCTTGGGTTGAAGTGTCTATTCGCCAAGGTCTTGGGAACAGGCTTAAAATGGAATAGTGCAAATGGGGTGGTTTACCTTGAGCATTGCCAGTCGTACCGACTGTGCCTAGCGTTTCTCCACTTGTCGCGAATAAGCCTGTCGATGCTTCAATGCTGCCTAGGTGCGCAAAATAATGAATTTGCCATTTAGGGCCGAGTCCAACAACGACTTTTCCGCCTTTAAAAAAGTCACCTTTGTACAGCAGTAGCATGGGCGTTGGTGCGATAACCGGGGTACTCGTGACCGCAAAAATATCGATACCCTTGTGTGTGCCCGAACTTCCCCAAGGCTCATACCAAAAGGTTTGGCTATTCCAATCCTTATTAGTGGCACCTTTTACGGGGATGATAGGTTGTTCAGGTACCAAGCATCCGGCAAGGAAAAAGAGTGCGAGAGTGAATGCGGTATATTTCAGTTTCATTGTTATCTCTTACATAAATCTTTTAGTGAAACTCACTGAATTCACGCCAGTTTATTGGATATTGCAGGCGCTCGGTTTCACCAAGTGATAACCAATAGGGTCGCCAAAACGTATCGCACCAAAACTCAAGGTTCCCTTGCAAACTCCCAAGTGTATCAGGATCAACATCGGGAAAACTTTCCCAAGGAGCAGGCGGCGCGGCCTTAAAGGTAATAAGCTGTTGCAATAGATTGATATCATTGGTGATGAGCAGTACGCAGAACCCCGCAAAATCTGCATATTGCTGTAAAAATACCGTTGTCTGTAGGTGGGTGTGATGCAGTACGCCATTAAATGGCGCATCAGAATCTACAATTTGCTCGAATCCCGCTTGGCAAAGTAAGGTGTCGAGTCGTTGTTTATCTTGATCATTCAACAAGCAATGGAGTTGATAGGCGGATAATTCAGTCTCAGTTGTTGGCGTGACTAAGGGATAAGCTTGGTAGCGAGGCACAGTGAGACTCGCAGTTGCCTCGCCACCAAAGAGTGCTTGAAGATCAGTTGCCTGCGAGCGAGTTGTCGCTTTTATGGCTAATAGCCGTTTTACCCAGTTAAAAATCCCCATAGCTTATTCCTTAATGGCCATCGCTGGGGCGATAAAGCCGCCCGTTTCTGTTATCACCTTAGGGCTTATTGCCTCCCAGCGTAACCATCCTTTGGCGCGTGGTGCGTTTATATACCAGAGTCCAGCCCGTTGTTCTAAGGGAAAATATTCCCTTGATGGTGCAAATGGGCCGGGGTTTTGCTGGGCAATTTCGATACTGTTGTCCGTGACGGCCGCGATAATGGCGACATGGCCATAGGGATTAAACATCCATGGGGCAAAGACCAGTAAATCATCAGCCATAGGTTTGCTTTGGCTGCCATTGGTAAATTGGCGCAGCGCACGTTTTTCATTCCAACTGCCATCAGTGAGCAGATTATCGAAGAAGTCCCTGGCATGCCCAAAACTGTCAGGCATTTTGTGTTGATATCGTTGGTAAAAGTAGCGCTTAACAAATTCAACGCATTGATATTTTATGCCGAGGTTATAGCCGTCGAGGGAGAGGTTGCGTCCCTCATTAGTGTTAACGCCACCGTTATAGTAAATCTCGATTCCATTG
>Ga0247725_1001765_pt1 | contig 10305 bp, 15 predicted proteins | sample OKSTACKMCFT3sol_FD_183021 | JGI IMG/M metagenome (GOLD analysis project Ga0247725, IMG submission 183021) | Subsurface sediment microbial communities from gas well in Oklahoma, United States - OK STACK MC-FT3-sol | ecosystem: Environmental > Terrestrial > Deep subsurface > Rock core/Sediment... | reverse complement strand
GTCGATCCGCATGCACCCGGACCAGGAAACGCTCAAGGCGATGATGGTCGAGGCCGGCTTCGAGCGCGTCACCTACCACAACATGACCGGCGGCATCGTCGCCCTGCACCGCGGTATCAAGCCCTGATGCTGACCCAGGCGCTGCTGGCCGGCGTTGAGCTCGGCCTCAACCGCGTGCTGGCCATGGACAGCACCGCGCTGCCGCGCCTGGCCCGGCTGGAAGGCAAGCTGATCGAGGTCGACTGCCAGAGCCCCGCGCTCAGGCTGTTCATCCTCCCCGGCGCCGAGGGTCTGCAGCTGGCCAGCCACTGGGAAGGCGCCGACTGCACCCTCAGCGCACCCGCCAGCAGCCTGCTGAAACTGGCCCTGGCCAAGGACAAAACCGCCATCCTGCACCGCCCGGAAGTCAGCCTCAGCGGCGACAGCGCCGTGCTGCTGGAGTTGGCCGGCATCCTCCAGGACCTGGAGTTGGACTGGGAGTACGAACTGTCGCGCTGGCTCGGCCCGGTCGGCAGCCAGCTGCTCGCCGGCCACCTGCGCAGCCGCGTGAACTGGGCCGGCGACAGCCTGGACAGCCTGCGCCAGACCCTGGCCGACTACCTGGCCGAGGAATCGCGCAGCCTGGTCGGTGAGCGCGAGGCCCAGGCCCGCTTCGATGAACTGGACGACCTCAAGCTGGCCCTCGATCGCCTCGACGCACGTATCGACCGCCTCGCCCGGAATCTGCACAAGAACCCATGAGCCTGCTCGCCACCCGCCGCCTGCTGCGCATCCTGCGCGTGGTCATCCGCTACCGCCTGGACGACCTGCTGCTGACCCTGCCCCTGCCTGCCTGGATGCGCGCCCTGCGCCTGGCCCTGCCGTGGCGCTGGCTGCCCCGCAAGCAGCTCGACCTGAGCCGTGGCGAGGCCCTGCGCCTGGCCCTGGAAGACCTCGGCCCGATCTTCATCAAGTTCGGCCAGCTGCTCTCCACCCGCCGCGACCTGCTGCCGCCGGACGTCGCCGACGAGCTGGCGCGCCTGCAGGACCAGGTGCCACCGTTCGACCCCGAGCACGCCGTGGCACGCATCGAGCAGCAGCTCGGCGCCAAGGTCGGCGAAGTGTTCGCCCGCTTCGATGTCGAGCCGCTGGCCTCGGCCTCGGTGGCCCAGGTGCATGCCGCGCAGCTGAAAAGCGGCGAGGAAGTGGTGGTCAAGGTGATCCGCCCCGGACTCAAGCCGATCATCCGCTCCGACCTGGCCTGGCTGTTCCTCGCCGCGCGCATCGCCGAGAAGGCTTCCGCCGATGCCCGCCGCCTGCGCCCGGTGGAAGTGGTGGCCGACTACGAGAAGACCATCTTCGACGAGCTCGACCTGCTGCGCGAAGCGGCCAACGCCAGCCAGCTGCGGCGCAACTTCCAGGACTCGCCATTGCTCTACGTGCCGCAGGTGCACTGGGACTGGTGCCGACCCAAGGTGCTGGTGATGGAGCGCATCTACGGCGTGCCGGTGACCGACCTGGAAACCCTGGCCGACCAGCGCACCAACATGAAGCTGCTGGCCGAGCGCGGCGTGGAGATCTTCTTCACCCAGGTGTTCCGCGACAGCTTCTTCCATGCCGACATGCACCCCGGCAACATCTTCGTCGCCACCCGCACGCCCTGGAGCCCGCAGTACATCGCCATCGACTGCGGCATCATCGGCAGCCTCACCGACGAGGACCAGGACTACCTGGCGCGCAACCTGATCGCCTTCTTCAAGCGCGACTACCGCAAGGTGGCGCAGCTGCACATCGACTCCGGCTGGGTGCCGGCGGAAACCAAGGTCAACGAATTCGAGGCGGCCATCCGCACCGTGTGCGAGCCGATCTTCGAGAAGCCGCTGAAGGACATCTCCTTCGGCCAGCTGCTGCTGCGCCTGTTCCAGACCGCACGGCGTTTCAACATGGAAGTACAGCCGCAACTGGTGCTGCTGCAGAAGACCCTGCTCAACATCGAGGGCCTGGGCCGCCAGCTGTACCCGGACCTGGACCTGTGGAACACCGCGCAGCCCTTCCTCGAACGCTGGATGCGCGAGCGCGTCAGCCCCCTGCACCTGCTGCGCAACCTGCAGCAGCAGGCCGAGCAGGTGCCGCACCTGTCGCAGATGGCCCGCGATACCCTGGAGCGTCTCAACCAGCCGCGCACCGAGGCCCCCGCCGCCGCGCCGCGGGGCTCCGCCTGGCCGCTGCGCCTGCTCGGCGCGGCGCTGGTGGCCGGCGGCGTCAGCCAGGGCCTGGCACTGGCCCCGGCGACCTGGGCGGCCTGGCTCAGCCTGGGCGCCGGCCTGGCACTGGTCCTGCGCCGATAGCCAGTGCCGGCTGCGGCTGGCACACTTAGCCTGATCGCACCCTCAGGGTGCACAACCGGTGCCGCACAGGCGCCATGAGAGTGCCCGCTACGGGCGGATGCAGAGATGACCGACTGGCTCGACGAAATTCACTGGAACGAGGATGGCCTGGTGCCGGCCATCGCCCAGGATCACAAGACCGGGCGCGTGCTGATGATGGCCTGGATGAACCGCGAGGCCCTGAGCCTCACCGCGGCCGAGGGCCGTGCCATCTACTGGTCACGCTCGCGTGGCAAGCTGTGGCGCAAGGGCGAGGAGTCCGGCCATGTGCAGAAGCTGCATGAGCTGCGCCTGGACTGTGACGCCGACGTGATCATCCTGCAGGTGGAGCAGCTCGGCGGCATCGCCTGCCACACCGGGCGCGAAAGTTGCTTTTACCGGGTCTGGGAAGATGGCGCGTGGCACAGCGTCGATCCGGTACTCAAGGACCCGCACGCCATCTACCAGGAACACAAGCATGAGTGACACCCTGACCCGCCTGGCCGAGGTGCTGGAGGCGCGCAAAGGCGCGGCGCCGGACAGCTCCTACGTGGCCAGCCTGTACCACAAGGGCCTGAACAAGATTCTGGAGAAGGTCGGCGAAGAGTCGGTCGAGACCATTCTTGCGGCCAAGGACGCGGCCATCAACGGCGATTGCAGCGACCTGATCTATGAAACCGCGGACCTCTGGTTCCACAGCCTGGTCATGCTCGCCGCCCTCGGCCAGCACCCCCAGGCCGTGCTGGACGAGCTGGACCGCCGCTTCGGCCTGTCCGGGCATGCGGAAAAAGCCGCACGCCCCACTTCCTGAATTCACTGCGAGGACTGATTGCATGGGCATTTTCGACTGGAAACACTGGGTCGTCATCCTGATCGTGGTGGTGCTGGTGTTCGGCACCAAGCGCCTGAAGAACCTCGGTTCCGACCTGGGCGAGACCATCAAGGGCTTCCGCAAGGCGATGAACAGCGACGAGGACAAACCGGCCGAGGCACAGCCGCAGGCACCGGCGCAGCCGGCCGCGAACGCCAGCACCGACGTGCCGCACAAGCCGCAGACCATCGACGCCCAGGCCCAGCGGGTCGAAGAGCCGGCACGCAAGGACTGAGCCCTAGGCCATGTTCGATATCGGCTTTTCCGAGCTGCTGCTGGTCGGCCTGGTGGCGCTGTTGGTGTTCGGCCCCGAGCGCCTTCCCGGCGCCGCGCGCACCGCCGGCCTGTGGATCGGCCGGCTGAAGCGCAGCTTCAGCGCGATCAAGGCGGAAGTGGAGCGCGAAATGGGCGCCGACGAGATCCGCCGCCAGCTGCACAACGAACAGATCCTGCAGCTGGAGCGCGAGCTGCAGCAGTCGATCCAGCCGCCGCAGCCCGCCAGCCAAACCGCGCCTGCCGGTGCCCCGGGTGAAGCGCCTGGCGCCTCGGCCGCCGCCGTCACTCCCCCGGCCACCCCGGAGCCGCCGCGCCAGCCATGACCCAGCCGTCCCCCGAAAGCCAAGCCCCGCAGGATGCCGAAATGCCGCTGGTGGCGCACCTGACCGAGCTGCGCACGCGCCTGCTGCGCTGCGTGATCGCGATCTTCATCGTGTTCGCCTGCCTGTTCTACTTCGCCCAGGACATCTACACCTTCGTCTCGGCGCCGCTGCGTGCCTACCTGCCGGAAGGCGCGACGATGATCGCCACCGGCGTCGCCTCGCCCTTCCTCACGCCATTCAAGCTGACCGCCTGGTGCTCGCTGTTCCTCGCCGTGCCGATCATCCTGCACCAGGTGTGGGGCTTCATCGCCCCGGGGCTGTACAAGCACGAGAAACGCATCGCCCTGCCGCTGCTGGTGTCCAGCATCTTCCTGTTCTATGGCGGCATGGCATTCGCCTACTTTCTGGTGTTCCCGCTGATCTTCCACTTCTTCGCCAGCGTGACTCCGGACGGGGTGGCGATGATGACCGACATCAACGAGTACTTGGACTTCGTCCTCACCCTGTTCTTCGCCTTCGGCGTGGCCTTCGAGATCCCGGTGGCGACCTTCCTGGTGCTGTGGGTCGGCATCGTCGACATCGAGACCCTGAAGAAGAGCCGCCCCTACGTGATCGTCGGCTGCTTCGTGGTCGGCATGATCCTCACCCCGCCGGACATCTTCTCGCAGACCCTGCTGGCCGTGCCCATGTGGCTGCTGTTCGAGGTCGGCCTGTTGTTCGGCGGCCTGGTGCGCAAACGTGGCGAGCAGGAAGAGCCCGAGTCCGACGACCAGCCGCCCGCGCCCCTGCAATGAACCTGCTGCTGCTGGAAGACGCCGACTTCGTCGCGGCGGACCGCGCCATCCTCAGCGGCCGCAGGCTCAAGCACCTGCATGAGGTGCATGGCGCCGAGAGCGGCGACAGCCTGCGCGTCGGCCGCCTCGGCGGGCCGATGGGCCGCGGCACCCTGCTGGCGCTGGACGAGCAGCATGCCGAGCTGCGCGTCGAACTGGACCAGCCACCGCCGGCCAAGCTGCCGCTGACCCTGCTGCTGGCCCTGCCGCGGCCGAAGATGCTCAAGCGCGTGCTGCAGACGGTGGCCGCCATGGGCGTGCCGCGGCTGGTGCTGCTGAACAGCTACCGGGTGGAAAAGAGCTTCTGGCAGACCCCCTTCCTCAGCCCCGAGGCGATCCGCGAGCAGCTGATTCTCGGCCTGGAGCAGGCCCGCGACACCGTGCTACCCGAGGTGAGCATCGAGCAACGCTTCAAGCCCTTCGTCGAGGACCGCCTGCCGGCCATCGCCGCCGGCACCCTGGGCCTGGTCGGCCACCCCGGCGACTACCCCGCCTGCCCCCGCGCGGTCAGCGAGGCGGTGACCCTGGCCATCGGCCCGGAAGGCGGCTGGATTGCCTACGAAGTGGAGAAGCTGCAGGAGGCCGGACTGGCCCCCGTGCAACTGGGCCAGCGCATCCTACGCGTGGAGACGGCGGTCCCGGCGCTGCTGGCCCGCCTTTTCTGAGCGGCGTTGTTCTGCAACACGCACGGGCTTAGGCTGGGGCCACGCCAGCCAATATGGAGTTCGCCATGCGCCCGCTGACCATCGACCTGGACGAACTGGCCTGCGCCCTCAACACCGAGGGGCTGGATCACTACCTCGACCTGCTCAGCGGCAAGCTGCTGCTGATTCCCGAGACAGACGCCGATCCCGAACTGGAGGCGCTGCTGCGCGAGGAGCCGGAGCGCTTCCTGCTGGTCGAGCCGCTGCAGCCCGGCGACAGCCTGGCGCTGATGCGCGAATTCCTCGCCGAGGTCATCCACCCGCATGCCTACGGCGAGCTGCAACAGGCCCTGGAGAGCCGCCGCCCGGCGCGCACCTTCAACCACGTGCTGATGCAATACCCCGCCCTGCTGCAGGCCTGGCAGACCTTCGAGGCCGAGCGCCTGCGCGAACTGGCTCAGGACTGGCTGGAAGAACACGAGTTGCAGCCGGCAAGACCGCTGCACTGAGCGGAGAGCGGCTCAGATCTCCAGGAGGAAGGTCACCGGTCCATCGTTGACCAGGTGCACCTGCATGTCGGCGCCGAAGCGCCCGGTGGCGACCTGCGGGTGCTGCTGGCGGGCCAGCGCGACCAGTTGCTCGAACAGCGCCAGGCCCTGGGCCGGCGGCGCTGCGGTGGAAAAACTCGGGCGCAGGCCGCTGCGGGTATCGGCGGCCAGGGTGAACTGCGAGACCAGCAGCAGACCGCCATTCACGTCCTTGAGCGACAGGTTCATCTTGCCGGCGGCGTCGGCAAACACCCGGTAGCTGAGCAGGCGCTGCAGGCCCTTGGCCAGGGTCTGCGCATCGTCCTGCGGCTCGATGCCGACCAGCGCCAGCAGGCCCTGGTCGATGGCGCCGACTATCTCGCCTTGCACCTCGACGCGGGCGCCGCGCACCCGCTGGATCAGCAGCTTCATGCCTCTTCCGGCGGCAGGTTGAGCAGGCGCCGGGCCATCTGGTCGGCGGCGCGCACCAGGGCGTCGGTGATGCCCTGCTCCGCCGCCGAGTGACCGGCGTCGCGGATGATCTGCAGCTCGCTGTTGGGCCAGGCCTGGTGCAGGGCCCAGGCATTGTCCAGCGGGCAGATCACGTCGTAGCGGCCGTGCACGATGACGCCCGGCAGGTGGGCGATCTTCGGCATGTCGCGCAGCAGCTGGTCTTCCTCGAGGAAGGCGTTGTTGACGAAGTAGTGGCACTCGATGCGGGCGATCGACAGGGCGCGGTGCGGCTCGCTGAAACGGTCGACCACCTGCGGGTTGGGCCGCAGGGTGGCGGTGCGGCCTTCCCAGGTCGACCAGGCCTTGGCCGCGTGCATCTGGGCGATCTGGTCCGGGCCGGTGAGGCGCTTGTAGAAGGCCTGCACCAGGTCGCCGCGCTCCTCGGCGGGGATCGGCGCCAGGTAGTCCTCCCAGTAGTCGGGGAACAGGCGGCTGGCACCCTCCTGGTAGAACCAGCTGATCTCCTGCGGGCGGCAGAGGAAGATGCCGCGCAGGATCAGGCCATGCACGCGCTCGGGATGCTTCTGCGCGTAGGCCAGCGACAGGGTCGAGCCCCAGGAGCCGCCAAACAGCACCCACTTGTCGATGCCCAGGTGCTCGCGGATGCGCTCCAGGTCGGCGACCAGGTGCCAGGTGCTGTTGCCCTCGAGGGTGGCGTGCGGTGTGGAGCGGCCGCAGCCGCGCTGGTCGAAGGTGACGATGCGGTACAGGTTCGGGTCGAAGTAGCGGCGGCTGGCGGCATCGCAACCGGCGCCCGGGCCGCCGTGGATGAACACCACCGGCAGGCCGTCCGGAGAGCCGCTCTCGTCCACGTAGAGAACGTGCGGTTCCTCCACCGCCAGCTCATGGCGGGCGTAGGGTTTGATCTCCGGATACAAAGTCAGCATGGCGCACTCCCGAGTCTGTGCGTAAGGTCCCTGTAGCTGCCTGACGGCAGCCAGCCGTGCCGGGCATCATAACCATGAATCGGGAGTTGAGCATGCCAGCCAAGCGATTTGCCCTGCCTTTTCTGCTGATCTGCGCACTGCTCGCCGGCTGCGGCCGCGACGATCCGCAGGCCGCCCTGGAGGCGGCCGTGCAGCAGCTGCAGGACAACCTGGAAGCCAAGCGCAACGATGCGGTGCTGGAGCAGCTGCATCCGCAGTTCGCCGCCCAGCAGCAATACGACCGCGAGTGGGCGAAGCGCACCATGGCCCTGCTGTTCCTGCGCCACAAGCAGGTGCGCATCCTGGCCATCGGTAGCCGCAGCGAGATCGATCCCACTTACAGCAGCAAGGGCCGCACCCAGGCCGAGGTGGCCCTGACCGGCGCCGAGGGGCTGATCCCGGACAGCGCCCGGCACTACAGCGTCACGCTGGAGTGGTGGCTGGAGGATGGCGAGTGGCAGCTGGCGCGGCTGGACTGGGAGTAACCCGGCTCAGAACAGCCAGGGGATGAACATCCGGCTGCGCTCCATATAGTCGCGGTAGGCCTCGCCGAAGTAGGCCAGGCATTCGGCCTCGTCGCGCCGCGCGGCCAGGTACAGCAGCACGCTGGCCAGCAGGGCGAGGACCAGGGTGACGGCGTGCAGGTCTTTCCAGGCGATGCCCCAGGTCAGCAGCATCAACGAGCAGAACAGCGGGTGGCGGATGAAGCGGTAGATGCCGCCGGTGACCAGCTGCGAGGTGCGCTCGAAGGCGTACAGCTCGTCGTCCTGGCGCTGCTCGCCGGGCTTGCCGTCGCGGCGCAGCTGGTAGATGCCGAGCAGCAGCACGCTGAGCGAAGTGAACAGCAGCACCCAGGAGACCTTCTGGTGCAAGGCGTAGCGGTCTTCGAACCAGACCGGCGCGTTGAGCACCAGCAGCGCCAGCATCGCCTCCCAGGCGAGGAAGCGGTAGAAACCGTGGGAACGGGTGTTCTTCAGCGCCCGCCAGGAAATCCCCAGCAGCGCCAGCGAGCCCAGCGCGAAGGCCGTCGCCTGTATCCACAGCATCCCGTCACTCCTTGCCTCGTATCGATCGAACCAGCGCGCTCTGCTGGTACACTGCCGGCCAAACCCTAACGACCGCCCGCAATGGACCGCACCCAACTGCACCGCCTGCTGCCGCACCAGGGCCAAGCCCTGTGGCTGGACGCCCTGCTCGGCCACGATGCCGAGCGCATCGAGGGGCTGTCCGCCTGGCATCACCTAGACGCCCTGGGCCACGACGCCTCGCCCTGCCTGCTGTTCGAAGCCGCGGCCCAGCTATGCGCCGCGCATGGTGCCCTATATGGCGAGGATAGCGCCATCGACATGGCCCTGGTGGGCAAGCTGTCGCAGTTGCAACTGCACTTCGAGCCGCAGCGCCGCGAGGGCCCGCTGCACGTCGCCGCCACCCAGGAGGCGTTGAACCCGGCCGGCGCCCTGTACGCCTTCAGCATCCACGCCGAGCAGCGCCTGCTGCTGGACGGCAAGCTCCTGCTGGTACTGGTCCGTGCTTGAACTGAGCAACCTCGCCCACCGCTACCCCGGCGCCGACACCCCGGCGCTGCAGGGCATCGACCTGCAATTGCAGGCCGGCCAGTGCCTGGGCCTGCTCGGCAGCAACGGCGCCGGCAAGACCACCCTGCTCTCCCTGCTGGCCGGCGTGCTGCCGCTGCAGCAGGGCGAGATCCGCTGGGACGGCGAGCGCAGTCTCGGCCTGGTGCCGCAGCAGCTGGCCTTCTACGCCGAGCTCAAGGTGCGCGAGAACCTCGAACTGTTCGCCGACCTCTACCGCCTGCGCGGCGCCGAGCGCGCCCGCCGCCTGGAGCTGTGCATCGCCAGTACCGCCCTGGAGAGCAAGCTGCAACGCCACGCCGCGCGCCTGTCCGGCGGCGAGCAACGGCGGCTGAACTTCGCCATCGGCCTGCTGCAACCGGCGCGCCTGTACCTGTTCGACGAGGCCACGGTCGGCGTCGATGCCGCCAGCCGCCAGCTGCTGCTGGGCGCCGTCGAGCGCCTGACCGCCGAGGGCCACGGAGTGATCTACACCAGCCACTACCTCGACGAAATCGAGCGTGTGGCCCAGCGCATCGTCCTGCTGCACGAGGGGCGGGTGCGCCTGGACCTGGACAGCCGCCAACTGCTCGACGACGGCCACGGCCTGCTGCTGGAGTGGCAGGGCGAGGAGCCCGCCGGCCTGGGCGAGCTGCTGGCGAAACTGCACCTGAACGCCGAGGCCCTGCCGGGCGGCCTGCGCATCGCCGCGCTGGATGGCCCGCAACTGCTAGAGATCACCCGCTTCCTCGCCGAGCGCCCCGAGCTGCCGCACCTGCTGCGCTTCGGCCGGCCCTCGCTGGAGCAGCTCTACCTGCGCCTCAACGGAGGCCGCCTATGAGACTGCGGGCCCTGGTGCGCAAGGAATTCCTCCTGCTGCTGCGCGACCCGCACGCGCTGGCCGTGCTGTTCATCATGCCGACCCTGTTCCTGGTGCTGATGGCCGGCGCCATGTCCAACTACCTGCAGGACAAGCCGCCGGCACTGCGCCTGGAGCTGCAGGCCGAACCGAACGGCAGCTACGAGCAGGTATTTCGCGCCGCCCTTGAGGCCCAGCTGCCGGGCAGCGAACTGCTGGCGCAGGGCGATGCGCGCAGCGCCAGGATCAGCCTGCCCGCCGACTTCAGCGCGACCCTGCTGGACGACGAGCGCCAGGGCCTGACCCTGAGCTTCCCGCCGCAGCTGGACAAGCTGTCGCGCCAGCACCTGCGCGGCGCCGTGCGCATCGCCCTGGCGCAGACCCGCCTGCTCGCCTACCTCGAGGACAGCGGCGAGCTGGAGCCAGGCCTGCCGCTGGCCGAGCGCCTGGCCCTGGTGCAGCAACGTACGCAGAGCAGGGTCGAGGAACACGAGCTGCTGGCCAGCGGCGACCTCAGCGGCCGCGCCAACGCCAGCCAGCTGAGCGTGCCGGCCTGGCTGATCTTCGGCATGTTCTTCGTCGCCCTGCCGATGGCCGGCGGCTTCCAGCGCGAGCAG
>Ga0247725_1001763_pt1 | contig 10307 bp, 11 predicted proteins | sample OKSTACKMCFT3sol_FD_183021 | JGI IMG/M metagenome (GOLD analysis project Ga0247725, IMG submission 183021) | Subsurface sediment microbial communities from gas well in Oklahoma, United States - OK STACK MC-FT3-sol | ecosystem: Environmental > Terrestrial > Deep subsurface > Rock core/Sediment... | reverse complement strand
AAGACCATCCCCGCCGCCACCACCCTGGCCGAATTCCGTCGCCGCTTCCCGCTGGGCTCGACCAAGCGCGCCGTCCTGACCGGCGAGACCGGCCGCTATGCCGGGATCGTGGCCACCGCCGCCGTCTACGCCCAGCCGCCCGAGAGCGAGGCGCCGCTCGCCTCGCTGGCCGCCAACGCCGACGTCGCCCTGACGCCGGAGCTGTCGATCAAGGCGATCATGACCGCCTTCGACGAGACCGGCGCGGATGAGCTCGCGGTGGTCGACGAAGGCGGCGAGGTCATCGGCCTGATCACCGAAGCCCACGTGACGCGCCGGTATGCGGAAGAGCTTGAGAAGGCGCGGCGGGAGCTGACGGGGGACACGGGGTAGGGGACCGGCGCTACCAGCGGATCGGCGCGACGCCAGCGATGTCGGTAAGGCTCTCAAGGGTTACCCGAAGCTTGGACAGCTCGGCGCTGGCGCAACCCAGCTCGAAGGCAAGCTGGTCCTCGGTCCGGTCTTTCCACGTAATCCTGGCGTCGCCCTGGTCTTGCGCGCAGTCAGTCTCCTTCTAAGAAGCTGCATGACACGCTTCAGTAGAGGGCCGACCTTTACTCAGACACCGCTGGCGAAAAAGGCCAATAGCAAAAAGCTCCACAAGCCGAGCGGTAACATTGGAAGGACGCTGGCTAGCGCTATCCATCTGCGGGCCATCACGAGCGATATTGCGAAGATCAGCAGCCCAGCGAAGAAGGTCACTAGGCCAGTCACCATGAATCCCCGCAGCCACAATTCGCTGTTAGCGCCTAGCCATAGGGTTAGAAAGGGCGAGGCGCCCACCAAAGTAGCACCTCCAAGCGCCAAGATCGCCAACTGAGAACGGTTCGGTCCATGATAGACCGCATAAAAGCTTCCAGCGGTTGCTCCCACTCCAATCAGGGCGATAAGAACGATCGGCGTGGCAGACGCCAGGACAGTCGCTGGTGAAACCACTAGACTACTCCTAACAGTCGTCAGGGCCATTGTCGTTGGCATCGACGTAGGCGGCGATCTGACTATCCAGACTACCCCACAACGGTCCAGAACCCGCTACATTGATGCCAGCAAATTGGCCGGTCCCGGTACCGGTCGTTTGAATGTAGACCTTGCCGTTACTGACCACCACTTCGCGCGTCACCGTGCCCGGATAGAACAGATGTCCAGGCAATGTCGAATTAACGATTTTCATATGGGCCGCATCAACTGAGTGCTGAACGGGCCCAAACAGTGGCAAGTTGGAGACTTGTCCATCGGATACAGGTCCAGCTCCTGGCGCCGCGAACTGCTGCAGGGCTGCCCAGGCCTCGTCGGCGTCACAGGCGGTGTCTCCGACCTGATTGAGCGTGACATACCTGTGTGGGCCGGCGCCGAAAGCGATGGCGCCCATCGTCGTGACAAGATCGTCAGCATAAGACGGGGTAAGCCGCGCAATTGTACGGGCGAATTCGAATTCGGATGCTAAGCGTTTGCCAGTGATGATGAGCCCTTCAACGACGATGTTTGGCTCCTTCGGAGGCTTAGCCTGGGCGCCGAACATGAGGCCGTCGGATTGTAAGCTATCCGCGTGAAGGGTTGCCTGCGAAACCTCTGTGCCGTCGGCGTTGTAGGTCACGATCTCGAAGGAAAATCCAGCGAGCGTGTTGTTGAAAGCTCCGCCGCCGTTCCAAAGCGAGCCTCCGTCCCACCACGACGCCCACGTTTCGTCAGGAACCCGCTCAATATCTCCCCCTTCCCAGCCGTTGGTAGATGCAAACGCAGTTGGGAGCGTGACGCCTTCGCCTGAGGGCGGCAGTCCAAGCGTACTGATTACGCCGCCGGTTGGTTGTATCGAGGAAGTGGGAGCAGGGGCAAATTCGGCGAAATCGTGCATTTCGACTACCTTTAAGGTTGTGGGCTACTAACTCTCCCTAATTTTGCAAAATGCAACCAAAACTAGTATTTCTCTCTATGGGGCCATATGCCATCGGTGGTTTTGGTCGGCGAGAAGCGTCCGCCCCCGCCTCACCCCAGCGGCATGAACGCGTCCGCCTTGTCGAGCGACGACAGCGGCGCGTCGATCGCGCAGCGTAACCCCTCGGCGCGATAGTCCACCGACACCGTGCCCGCCAGCTCCCCCGGCAGCGCCGCCTCGACGATGCGCGAGCCGAAGCCTCGGCGTTCGGGCGGGCGGACGGGCGGGCCGCCGCTTTCGCGCCATTCGATGTGCAGACGATCTTCCGGCTCGATCGTCCAGGTGACGTCCACGTGACCTCCCGCCGCCGACAGGGCCCCGTACTTGAGGGCGTTGATCGCCAGTTCGTGGAAGGCCAGGGCCATGATCACCGCCGTCTTGGGCGAGACCTTGAGGTCGGGGCCCGTCACGGTCAGCTGGTCGGGGTTCGAGCGGTATGGGATCACCGAGCCGTCGACGATCTGGCGCAGGCTGGCGGCCGACCAGTTCTGGTCGGTCAGCACGTTGTGGGTCGCGGCGATCGCCATCAGCCGGCCCTCCAGCGCGTCGCGCACGGCGGTGTCGACCCCCGCGTTGCGCAGCGACTGCTTGGTGATCGACTGGATGGTGGCCAGGGTGTTCTTGACCCGGTGGTTCAGCTCGTTGACCAGCAGCTGGCGATGACTTTCGGCCAGGCGCGCGCCGGTGATGTCGCGCGAGGTGGCCAGCACCCGTACGACCTCGCCCTCGACGACGATGGGCGAGACCGTGGTGTCCCACCAGCGCGGCGCGCCCTTGGCGGTGGGGTTGAAGGCCTGGAACGACACCGCCCGACCTGCCAGCGCCGCGCGCAGGGCGTCTTCGACGGACTGGCGGCTCTCGGGCGGCCACATGTCCGGCCAGTAGCGATTGCGATTACGCCCCTCGAAATCCTCGATCTCGAGCAGCTGTTTCCCGCGGGCGTTCATGTATTCCACGTGACCATCGGCGCTGATTACGCGGATACAGTCTTGGCTGGCCTCAATGACGCTTAGAAAGTAAGCGCCCGCGCCCTCGAGGACTGTCTCGTCAGATCCGCCGTCGGCCACAAATCGCTCCCGTTATGAGAGCATGATTACCTTCCCGCGTGGGAATTCAAGCGGAGCCTTGTTGGAACACATCCAGACCCCGCCAAGCTCAGGCGGTTTCCGGCGAGCCGTCCTCGTCGCCGGGGCGCGGTCGCCTCGCGGCGGCCTTCTCCGCGGCCTTGGCCGCCTTCTGGCGTTCGCGTTCCTTGCGCTCGAAATCGTAGTTCGGTTTGCGGGCCATCGATCAGCCCCTCGCCTTGCGAGCGGCGTAGCGCGCGTCGCGCTTGGCCTTGGCTTCGGTGGCGGAGAGGGCCTTGCGTTCCTTTCGCTCGCCACGCTTGGCCGCGAGGGCGTCGGCGGCCTGGGCGTCGGCGGCGTCGACCAGAGCCTGGGCGGCGTCCGCCACGGCCTGACGGTGCGAGGCCTTGGCGGCGGCGCGGCTCTGGCGAATCTGGTTCAGCGCGGCGGTCCTTAGGGCCGCCCGTTCCTCGAAGCGCGGATCGACGCTGGCCTCGCGCGGCTTGAACTTGGCCAGAAGCGCCGCCTTGGCGTCGGCGGCGGTTTTCTGGCGCTGGGCGTGGCCGATGTCTTGCGATGAGTACATGAAATCTTTCGTGAAAACGACACGGTGGCGTCGATCGAATATCTATGAAGCGATAAAAAACCGGCCGCGAAAATAGATAAATCGGCGCGGTTCGATTTCATAAATCTAGATATTTTGCGTGTCGATTATGAGCATTTGGCTCGTCGGTAGCAATGTTTTTCGGGTTTTATTTTTGCTTATGCGGCGTTTGGCCCTAAATACTCTCCTCATATCGAGGAAATTGCATGGCTACGGTCAAGGTCTTGAAGGCTCCCCGAACGGGGCAGGGCGCGTTGGGGCTCTCGGGCGAGGAGCGGGCGGTGTCGTTCTCGATCCGGTTCGCCGATGGCCAGAGCGCCAAGCGCGGCGGCAAGGGCAGCGTGGTGGCCGATCCCGACCTCCTGCGCCGCGCCTTCCGCGCGGGCGAGTGCCGGCTGACCCTGGATGACGGCCTCGTGCTGCGCGTGTCGGTGATCGCCCACACCGAAGGCGGCGATACGGCCTATTTCGAGTTGCGTTGAAGCCGGGGCGGGCGGAGTCTCCCGCTTATCCGCCGCTTTTCCACCGCATGAGTCTGGTCAAGCAAGGTTTGATTAACCCTGCGATCCGACTCTCCGCCCATGGCCTCCAACGCGACACACGCCTTCGCCCGCACCGACCGCACCGCGCTCGGCCTGTGGTGGTGGACGACGGACCGCTGGCTGCTGGGGGCGACGGCCATCCTGGCGACGCTGGGCATGCTGCTGTCGTTCGCCTCGAGCCCGGCCGCGGCGCAGCGGATCGGCATCGACGACCAGTTCCACTTCGCGATCCGCATGTGCTTCTTCGCCAGCGCCTCGTCGGTGCTGATGCTGATCGTGTCGATGCTGTCGCCCAAGGGGATCCGGCGCGCGGCCTTCTTCATCTATATCGGCGCGATCGCGATCATGATCGCCCTGCCGTTCATCGGCCACAACGCCAAGGGCGCCACGCGCTGGCTACAGTTCGGCGGCTTCACCCTGCAGCCGTCGGAGTTCATGAAGCCCGCCCTGATCGTGCTGGTCTCGTGGATGTTCGCCGAGGGGCAAAAGGGCGAAGGCGTGCCGGGCGTCTCGATCGCCTTCCTGCTCTACTTCATCGCCGTGGCCCTGCTGCTGGTGCAGCCCGACGTCGGCCAGACCGTGCTGATCACCGTGGCCTTCGGCGCGGCCTTCTGGATGGCCGGCGTGCCGATCTCTTGGATCATGGGCCTGGGCGGCGTGGCCGTGGCGGGGCTGTGCTCGACCTATTTTCTGTTCGACCACGTGCACGCCCGGGTGCAGAAGTTCCTCAGCCCCGACCAGGCCGACACCCACCAGATCACCCGCGCCGCCGAGGCCATCCGCGCCGGCGGCCTGTTCGGCCGGGGGCCGGGGGAGGGCGTGATGAAGCGCCACGTGCCCGACCTGCACACCGACTTCATCTATTCGGTCGCCGCCGAGGAGTACGGCCTCGTCTTTTCCTGGGCCCTGATCGCGCTTTTCGCCTTCGTCGTGGTGCGCGGCCTCTACAAGGCCATGAAGCTGAACGATCCTTTCGAGCAGGTCGCGGCGGCCGGTCTTTTCGTGCTTTTGGGTCAGCAGGCCCTGATCAATATCGCGGTGAACTTGAACATGATCCCGACGAAGGGCATGACGCTCCCGTTCATCAGTTACGGGGGCTCTTCGATGCTCGCGATGGGTTTGACGCTGGGCATGGCCCTGGCCTTGGTGCGGAAGCGTCCCGGCGCTTACGGCGTGACGGGCGAGCTCGCCCCGCAGGGCGCCTACGCCTGACATGAACAAGCTGGCTATCGTCGCCGCCGGCGGAACCGGCGGACATCTGTTCCCCGCTCAGGCCTTGGCCGAAGCGCTGGCCGCCCGGGGCTGGCGCATCGTGCTGGCCACCGACGAGCGCGGCGCGCTCTATGCGGACAAGTTCCCGGCCCAGGAGCGCCTGGCCCTGTCGGCCGCCACCGCCAAGGCCAATGACCCGCTGGGCATGGTCAAGGCCGGCGTCGTCGTGCTGCAAGGCGTGATGGAGGCCCGGGCGGCCTTCAAGCGCCTGGATCCGGCGGTCGTCGTCGGGTTCGGCGGCTACCCCGCCTTGCCCGCGCTGCTGGGCGCGCTGAGCCAGGGACGGCGCACCGTTATTCATGAACAGAACGCGGTCCTGGGCCGGGTTAATCGCTTCCTGGCGTCCAAGGTCGACGAGGTCGCCTGCGCCTTCCCGACCCTGGAGATGGCCAAGCCCGCCGTGAAGTCCCGCGCCCATGTGGTCGGCAATCCGGTTCGTCCGCCGGTCCGCGCGCTGTACGACGTTCCGTATATGCCGCCCGAGGTGCAGCTGCGCATCCTGGTCACCGGCGGCAGCCAGGGCGCGCGCCTGTTGTCGGAGCTGATCCCCGAAGCCGTGGCCAAGCTGCCCGAGGACCTGCGCTCGCGTCTGAAGGTCTTCCAGCAGGCGCGGCCCGAGAGCATGGAGCAGGCCCGCAAGACCTATCGCAACGCCATGGTCGACTGCGAGGTCGCGCCGTTTTTCCGCGACATGGCCGGCTATCTGCGCCAGTCGCACCTGGTCATCGGCCGTTCGGGCGCCTCGACCTGCACCGAGCTGGCGGTGGCCGGCCGGCCGTCGATCCTGGTGCCGCTGAAGATCGCCGCCGACGACCACCAGCGATTCAACGCCAAGCTCCTGGAGGAGGCGGGCGGCGCGGCGGTGTGCCTGGAAGACGAGCTGACGGTCGACGCCATGGCCGGCGCGCTGAACGCCCTGCTCAAGGATCCGGAGCGTCTGGGCCGGATGGCGGCGGGCGCCCGCTCGGTGGCCAAGCCTGACGCGGCCGAGGCGCTGGCGGATCTGGTGGAACGGACCGCCCGCTAGAGGCGGACAAACGCGCGCGGCGGTAAGCCTAACGCCCCGCGCGCCGTTCACCATATTGGCAAACGATTAACCGCGATGCTTGGGCGTTCATTAGCTCTTCTCTGCGACAAACCGCGCATCAAGTTTGTTTGCCGCACACAAGGGATGGGCGCCTCTTATGAAATTCTCGATCGCGATCGCCGCGGGTCTCGCGGGCAGCTTCTTCGTGGCTCAGGCCGCTTCGGCCGCCGGTGGCTTTGAAGACCAAATGGGCCGCTGCCTGCAGCAGTTCGCCAACACCCGCGACGCGGCTCAGGTGATGCTGGAATGCAACGCCGCCGACGGCAAGCTGTCGGACTGCAAGGTCGTCGACAACAGCGCCGCCGGCAAGGGTTTCGACAAGGCCGCCATGTGCATCGCTGAAAAGCTGCCGATGGGCGCCAAGACCGGTTCGGTGAAGGTTCCGTTCCGCTTCCCGGGCGGCGCGTAAGCCTCGCTTAGGTCGCAAGACTAAAGAGCCCCCGCCCGGGACCGCCGGCGGGGGCTTTTTCATGTTCAGGGCCCATTCTGCTCAGGGCTCGGCGCCGGTTTCGATGAGCGGCCGACCGAGGCTGACCGCCTGCTCGACGCTGGTCGCGACCGGGACCTTGGCGAACGGCCGCCAGCCGTCGCAGACCACCTTGGCGGCGGCCTCGTCCGCGCCGCCCGCCGGCAAGGGCTGGGCCGGACGCTGGTCGCCGGTCAGCGGACCCTCGCGGCCGCCCGCCCGGATGCTGGAAAAGCCCGCGTGGGCGATCGTGCGGGCGTCGCAGTCGATGACCTCGTGACGCCAGCCGCCCCAGAACTCTTCCGTCCCCGCCTTGAAGCCGCCCTCGGCGACCTGCAGCACGCGAAGCTTGGCCACGCGGCCCGTCCACTGGACGCCGCCCATGTCGACGAAGGTCGCGAAGCGCCCCACGTCCGCCAGCCGAAGCTCAAGCGGCGCTGAAGGGGAGGGCGCCGCGGATGGGGTTTGGGCTGTCACCGGCCCCGTCCACAAACAGAAGGCCATGAGGGCGTTTCGCGCCGCGCGGAATTGGTCTAATCGGCTCGTCATGATCCAGCGTCGACGCCCCGTCCCCTTCGAACTCGGCCCCGTGCACTTCATCGGCATCGGCGGCATTGGCATGTCCGGCATCGCCGAGATCATGCTGCGTATTGGCTACACCGTTCAGGGCAGCGACGCCAAGGCCAGCGCCAACACCGAGCGGCTCGAAAAGCTGGGCGCGCGCATCTTCATCGGCCATGACGCCGCCCACGTCGAGGGCGCTTCGGCCATCGTCTATTCGACGGCCGTGAAGGCCGATAACCCCGAGATGGTCGCCGGTCGCGACAAGCGCCTGCCGCTGGTCCGCCGGGCCGAGATGCTGGCCGAACTGATGCGCCTGCAGTTCTCGGTGGCCGTGGGCGGCACGCACGGCAAGACGACGACGACCTCGATGGTCGCCACCCTGCTGGACGCCGGCGGTCTGGACCCCACCGTCGTCAACGGCGGCATCATCAACGCCTACGGCACCAACGCCAAGGTCGGCGAGGGCGACTGGATCGTGGTCGAGGCCGACGAGAGCGACGGCTCGTTCCTGCGCCTGAAGTCGACCGTCGCCATCGTCACCAACATCGACGCCGAGCACCTGGACCACTGGGGCGACTTCGACGCGGTGAAGAAGGGCTTCCAGGACTTCATCCAGAACATCCCGTTCTACGGCTTCGCCGCCGTCTGCATCGACCACCCGGAAGTGCAGGCCCTGACCTCGCGGATCGAGAACCGCCGCCTGGTCACCTACGGCACCAACCCGCAGGCCGAGGTGCGGGTCTCCAACATCGAGATGGGCCCCGACGGCGCCAAGTTCGACATCGTGGTTTCGCCGCGCGACGGCGAGGTCGTCCGCTATGACGGCCTGAAGATGCCGATGGCCGGCCACCACAACGTGCTGAACGCCGCCGCCGCCGTCGCCGTGGCGCGCGAGCTGGGGGTCGACGCCGAGGCGATCCGCAAGGGGCTGGCCGGCTTCGGCGGGGTCAAGCGCCGCTTCACCACCACCGGCGTCGCCAATGGGATCCGCGTGGTCGACGACTATGGCCACCACCCGGTCGAGATCGCCGCCGTGCTGAAGGCCGCCCGCGCCGTGTCGACCGGCAAGGTGATCGCCGTGGTCCAGCCGCACCGCTACACGCGTCTGCGCGACCTGATGACCGAGTTCTCCAGCTGCTTCAACGACGCCGACACGGTGATCGTGGCCGACGTCTATTCGGCTGGCGAGCAGCCGATCGAGGGCGTCAGCCGCGACGCCCTGGTGGAAGGTCTCAAGAAGTTCGGCCACCGCCGCGCCATCCCGCTGGAAAGCCCGACGGCCCTGCCGCGCCTGATCGCCGCCGAGGCGACCAGCGGCGACCTCGTCGTGCTGCTGGGCGCCGGCGACATCACCACCTGGGCCTACGCCCTGCCGGGCCAGCTCGAGGCTTTGACCAAGTGAAGCTTCCTTCGGTCCCTCCCTTCTCCCCTTGTGGGAGAAGGTGGCCGCGCAGCGGCCGAATGAGGGGTCGTTTGGCGGCGCCGAGAAACCCCTCATCCGTCAGCCAGCGGCTGACACCTTCTCCCGCAAGGGGAGAAGGGGAGACGTACCGATGACCTGGAAGACCCATCTCCCGACCGTCCGCGGCAAGCTGCTGATCGACGAGCCGCTGGCGCCGTTCACCTGGTTCCGGGTCGGCGGTCCGGCCGACGTGGTGTTCCTGCCGGCCGACGAGCAGGATCTGTCGGACTTTCTGAAAGCGCTGGATCCCTCGGTTCCGGTCATGGCGATCGGCGTGGGCAGCAACCTGCTGGTCCGCGACGCCGGCGTCGACGGCGTGATCATCCGTCTCGGCAAGGGCTTCAACACGGTCGAGGCGCTGGGCGACAACCGCATCAAGGCCGGCTCGGCCGTCCCTGACGCCATCCTGGCCCGCAAGGCGGCGGAAGCCGGGATCGCCGGGCTGGAGTTCTACGCCGGCATTCCCGGCACGATCGGCGGCGCGGTGATCATGAACGCCGGCTGCTACGGCTCCGAGACGGTCAATGTCGTGAAGTCGGTGCGGGTGATGGACCGCGCCGGCGCCGTGCGCGAGCTCTCCGTCGGAGATCTCCACTACACCTATCGCCACAGCGCCTTGCAGGACGGCGAGACCGTGATCGTCCTGGACGCGGTCTTCGAAGGGACCGCCGACGCGCCTGAGGCGATCAAGGAGCGCATGGCGCAGATCACCGCCCGCCGCGAGACCACCCAGCCGATCCGCGAAAAGACCGGCGGCTCGACCTTCAAGAATCCGCCGGGCCACTCGTCCTGGAAGCTGGTCGACGAAGCCGGCTGGCGCGGCAAGCCGTTTGGCGGCGCGATGTTCTCGCCGCTGCACAGCAACTTCCTGATCAACACCGGCGAGGCGACGGCGGCCGACCTGGAGGGTCTGGGCGAGGCCGTCCGCGCCGACGTCAAGGCCAAGACCGGCGTCCAGCTGGACTGGGAAATCAAGCGGATCGGGCGGGCGGGGTAGGGCGGCTTTCAGTTCCTCCCCCGTGACACGGGGGAGGTGGCCCAGAGGGCCGGAGGGGGCCAACGCGGCCGATTTCCAGCTCGCCCCCTCCGGCCCGCTGGGCCACCTCGTGTGATGGAGATGAGCTAGCGTGAGGAGCGGCCGGTCGAAGCGCTGATCACGCATCGGCCGGCCGCCGCACGATCGAGGCCGTCGCCACCTTGGTTGGAACCCGTGGGGGAGCTTGGGTCCGACGTGCGTCCTTCTGAACCCGAACGGTTGCCTGGGCCCAGAGCCC
>Ga0247725_1001762_pt1 | contig 10314 bp, 11 predicted proteins | sample OKSTACKMCFT3sol_FD_183021 | JGI IMG/M metagenome (GOLD analysis project Ga0247725, IMG submission 183021) | Subsurface sediment microbial communities from gas well in Oklahoma, United States - OK STACK MC-FT3-sol | ecosystem: Environmental > Terrestrial > Deep subsurface > Rock core/Sediment... | reverse complement strand
ACGCACCAGCTTCATGGCGGTACGCATATCGGCGGCGAAGAAGCGTTTGACTTGCATGGCTTAGAACCCTCAGTTCTGGCCGACCGTGGCGACGATCGTGACCTGCTTGTTGTCCGGTATTTCCTGGTAGGCCAGTACATGCATGTTGGGTACGGCGAGCCGCGCGAATCGCGACAGCATCGCCCGGACCGGGCCGGCCACCAGCAGAATCACCGGCTTGCCGAGCATTTCCTGGCGCTGCGCCGCTTCCACCAGGGAGCGTTGCAGCTTCTCGGCCATTCCGGGTTCGAGGAGGATGCCGTCCTCGGAGCCCTGACCGGCCTTCTGCAGGCTATTGAGCAATAACTGTTCCAACCTGGGCTCCAGAGTGATCACAGGCAGCTCCGGCTCTAGTCCCACAATGCTTTGCACGATTGCGCGGGCCAGCGCGACGCGAACCGCGGCGACCATCGCGGCGGGATCTTGACTCTTGCCGGCGACATTGGAGATGGCCTCGGCGATGCTGCGGATATCGCGCACCGGCACCTGTTCCTGCAGCAGCGCCTGCAGCACCTTGAGCAGGGTCGATAGCGAGACCATGCCCGGCACCAGCTCCTCGGCCAGCTTCGGCGAGGTCTTGGCCAGCAGCTGCAGCAACTGCTGCACCTCCTCGTGGCCGATCAGCTCGTGGGCATGCTTGTGCAGGACCTGGTTGAGGTGGGTGGCGACCACGGTGCTGGCATCCACCACCGTGTAGCCGAGCGACTGTGCCTGGTCGCGCTGGCTCGGGTCGATCCACACCGCCTCCAGGCCGAACGCCGGATCCTTGGCGGCGATGCCATTGAGGGTGCCGAACACCTGACCGGGGTTGATCGCCAGTTCGCGCTCCGGATACACCTCGGCCTCGGCCACGCTGACGCCCATCAGGGTCAGGCGGTAGGCATTGGGCAGCAGGTCGAGGTTGTCGCGGATGTGCACCGAGGGCATCAGGAAGCCCATCTCCTGCGACAGCTTCTTGCGCACGCCCTTGATCCGCGCCAGCAGCTGACCGCCCTGGTTGCGATCCACCAGCGGGATCAGGCGGTAGCCGACCTCCAGACCGACCATGTCCACCGGGGTGACGTCGTCCCAGCCCAGCTCCTTGACCTCCTGGGCCTTCTGCGCCGGCAGCAGCTCCTGCTGGCGCTTGACCTCCTTGACCTCCTCCTCCTTGACCTTGCGCTGCTTGTTGGCAATCCAGTAGGCCGCGCCGGCGGCCACCAGGCCGAGGCCGATGAAGGGCACGTGCGGCATGCCCGGCACCAGGCCCATGGTGATCATGATCGCCGCCGCCACGGCCAGGGCCTTGGGCGAGGCGAACATCTGCCGGCTGACCTGGGCGCCCATGTCCTCGGAGGTGGAGACCCGGGTGACCATGATCGCCGCCGCGGTGGACAGCAGCAGCGAGGGGATCTGCGCCACCAGACCGTCACCGATGGTCAGCAGGGTGTAGATGCGCCCGGCCTCGGCGAAGGGCAGATCGTGCTGGGCCACGCCGATGGCGATGCCACCGATGAGGTTGATGAAGAGGATCAGCAGGCCGGCCACGGCGTCGCCGCGGACGAACTTCGAGGCACCGTCCATCGAGCCGTAGAAGTCGGCCTCCTGGGCCACCTCGGCACGGCGTCGCTTGGCCTCGGCCTGGTCGATCAGGCCGGCATTGAGGTCGGCGTCGATGGCCATCTGCTTGCCGGGCATGGCATCCAGAGTGAAGCGCGCGCTCACCTCGGAGATGCGCCCGGCACCCTTGGTGACCACCACGAAGTTGATGATCATGAGGATGGCGAACACCACGGCGCCGACCACGTAGTTGCCGCCGATCACCACCTCGCCGAAGGCCTGGATCACCTTGCCCGCGGCGTCATGCCCCTCCTGGCCGTGCAGCAGCACCACGCGGGTGGAGGCGACGTTCAGCGCCAGGCGCAGCAGGGTCGCGGCCAGCAGTACGGTGGGGAAGACGGCGAAGTCCAGCGGCCTCAGCGAGTAGATGGCGACCAGCAGGACCACGATGGACAGGGCGATGCTGAAGGTGAACAGCACGTCGAGGAGGAACGGCGGGATCGGCAGCATGACCATGGCGAGCATGACCAGCAGCAGCAGCGGAATACCCAGATTGCCATGGCGCAACCCCGCCAGGTTGCTGCGTACGTCCCCGATGATTTGCGCACGATCCACTGCCACTTGTTATCCCCAGCCCATTCAATCTTTTGACGCGAAAGGCGCCGTGCAGGGGTAGTGGCAAGAAGCATTCCAACTCTGCCGAGAAGGCAAGAGAGACGGCCGCGGCGCTACTCGTCGCGGCGCAAATCCGGCGGGATCGGCAGGTCCGGCAGCGGCCCCGGGCGCTTGCCCTTGCCGGCGCGGAACTGCTTGAGCTGGTAGACGTAGGCCAGCACCTGGGCCACGGCCAGGTAAAGGCCGGCGGGAATTTCCTGGTCGACCTCGGTGGAGAAGTACACCGCCCGCGCCAGGGCCGGCGACTCGAGCAGGGTGACCTTGTGCTCCTGGGCGATCTCGCGGATCTTCAGCGCCAGGAAATCGCCACCCTTGGCCAGCAGCACCGGCGCATTGCCCTTCTCCGGATCGTACTTGAGGGCCACGGCGAAGTGGGTCGGGTTGGTGATCACCACGTCCGCCTCGGGCACCTGCTGCATCATGCGCCGCTCCGCCATCTGCCGCTGCAGCTGGCGGATCTTCGACTTGACCTCGGGCTTGCCTTCGCTGTCCTTGTACTCGTCCTTGACCTCCTGCTTGGTCATCATCAGCTTCTGCTTGGTATCCCAGAGCTGGAACGGCACGTCCACCGCGGCGATCAGGATCAACCCGCAGGCCATCCACAGCAGGCTCCAGCCGGTCACCAGCATGGCATGCAGGATGGCCGCCTCGACCGGCTCGTCAGCGATGGCCAGCAGGTCGTCCTGGTCCGCCTTGAGCACCGCCAGGGCCACCAGCAGGATGATCACGAACTTGGCAAGGGCCTTGAGCAGCTCCACCAGGGCCTTGGTGGAGAACATGCGTTTGAGCCCCTCCCAGGGGTTCATGCGGCTGAACTTGGGCTGCAGCGCCTCGCTGGAGAACAGCCAGCCGCCCAGGGCGACCGGCCCTATGATGGAGGCGATCAGCATGACGATGAAGAACGGCTGCAGCGCCAGCAGCGCCTCCATGCCGGTGCTCAGCAGGTGGCGGACCATGGAGCCGTCGTCCAGCAGCACTTCGCGCGGCAGGGCGAAATTGCCCTGCATCATGCCGAGCATGGCCTGGCCCATCTGCGCGCCGAAGATCAGCAGCGCCGCGGCGCCGCCGAAGGTCACCGCCAGGGTGCTGAGCTCCCGCGAACGGGCGATCTGGCCTTTCTTGCGCGCCTCTTCCAGGCGCTTGCTTGTTGGCTCCTCGCTCTTGTCCGCGCCGCTTTCGCTCTCAGCCATTGAGCCTCCTCAGCGTACGCGCGCGAGTTCGCGCAACTGTTGCAGGGCTTCGCTGGTGAGCACCTGGAAGTGCGCCAGGAAGTCGGTCAGCCCCAGCCAGAAGATGAACATGCCGAGCACCAGGGTCAGCGGGAAGCCGATGGAGAAGATGTTCAGCTGCGGCGCGGCGCGGGTCATCACGCCGAAGGCCAGGTTGATGATCAGCAGTGCGGTGACCACCGGCAGCGACAGCAGCAGGCCGGCGGCGATCACCCAGGCCAGCTTGCCGGCCAGCTCCCAGTAGTGGTCGAGCAGCAGGCCCTGGCCCACCGGCAGGGTGACGAAGCTCTCGGCCAGCACCTCGAACACCACCAGGTGACCGTTCATGGCGAGGAACAGCAGGGTCACCAGCATCAGCAGGAACTGCGCCAGTACCGGCACCGACACGCCGTTGGCCGGATCGACCATGGAGGCGAAACCCAGGCCCATCTGCATGGCGATGATCTGCCCGGCCACGGTGAACAGGTGGAAGTACAGCTGCAGGACGAAGCCGAACATCACCCCGATCAGCACCTGCTCGCCAATCAGCAGCATGGCCTGCAGGCTCACCGCGTCCACCTGCGGCATCGGCGGCAGGGTCGGCGCCAGCACCAGGCAGATGGCCAGGGCCAGGTACAGGCGCACCCGCGCCGGCACCAGCTGGGTACCGATCACCGGCATCACCATCAGCATGGAGGCGATGCGGAACAGCGGCAGGAGGAACTGGCCCACCCAGCCGCCGATCTGTGCATTGGTCAGTTCGAGCATCAGCCGATCAACAGCGGAATGTTCTGCACCAGCGTCTGGGTGTACTCCATCAGCTCGCGCACCAGCCAGGGCCCCGCCCACATCAGGGTGAGCAGCATCACCAACAGGCGCGGGATGAAGCTCAGGGTCTGTTCGTTGATCTGCGTGGCGGCCTGGAACATGGCCACCAGCAGGCCCACCAGCAGGCTCGGCAGCACCAGCAGGCCGACGATCAGGGCGGTCAGCCAGAGCGCTTCGCGGAACAGATCGACGGCGATTTCGGGAGTCATCTGGGCCTCGCTATATCGTGCCGAAGCTGCCGGCCAGGGTGCCCATGATCAGCGCCCAGCCATCGACCAGGACGAACAGCATGATCTTGAACGGCAGGGAAATGATCAGTGGCGACAGCATCATCATGCCCATGGCCATGAGGATGCTGGCCACCACCATGTCGATGATCAGGAACGGGATGAAGATCATGAAGCCGATCTGGAACGCGGTCTTCAGCTCGGAGGTGACGAAGGCCGGGATCAGGATGGTCAGCGGCGCCTGCTCGGGCGAGGCGATATCGGTGCGCTTGGACAGGCGCACGAACAGCTCCAGGTCCGAGGCGCGGGTCTGCGCCAGCATGAACTCCTTGATCGGCACCTCGGCCCGGGCGATCGCCTGCTGGGCCGGCAGCTGCTCGTTGAGGTAGGGCTGCAGGGCGTCCTGGTTAATCCTGTCGAACACCGGGGCCATGATGAACAGGGTCAGGAACAGGGCCAGGCCGATCAGGATCTGGTTCGACGGCGTCTGCTGCAGGCCCAGGGCCTGACGCAGGATGGAGAACACGATGATGATGCGGGTGAAGCTGGTCATCAGCATGACGAACGCCGGGATGAAGCTCAGCGCCGTCATGATCAGCAGGATCTGCAGGCTGACCGAATACTCCTGCTGCCCCTCGGCGTTGGTGCTGAGGGTGATGGCCTTGATCGACAGCGGGTCGTCGGCGCCGAAGGCCAGGGGCGCGGCCAGGGCCAGCAAGAGGGTCAGCAGGAGGCGCCAGAGGCTCATGACTTGTCCTTCTGGTCCTTGCCGAGCAGCTCCATCAGGCGCTGGGCGAACTCCGGGGTGGCCGGCTCGGCATCGCCAAGCGGCACCGGCTCCTTGAGTACGTGCAGCGGCGTGATGCGCCCGGCGCTGATGCCGAGCAGGATCTGCTCGGCACCGACCTGGACCAGCAGCAGGCGGTCACGCGGGCCCAGGGCCTGGCTGGCCACCAGCTTGATCGCCTGGCTGCCGCGCGGACCGATCTGCTGCACCCGGCGCAGCAGCCAGGCCAAGGCGAAGATCAGGCCGACCACCAGCAGCAGGCCGAACAGCAACTGCGCCAGCTGGCCACCGATATCGCTGCCGGCCATGGGCGTGGTCGCCGCCTTGGCCACCGGTTCGGCCGCCAGCGCCGTCAACGGCGCCAGCAGGAGAAGGCTGCAAAGTCCACGCATCATCACCTCAGCGCAGCTTCTTGATGCGTTCGCTGGGGCTGATCACGTCGGTCAGGCGGATGCCGAACTTCTCGTTGACCACCACCACCTCGCCATGGGCGATCAGGGTGCCATTGACCAGCACGTCCAGCGGCTCGCCGGCCAGGCGGTCGAGCTCCACCACCGAGCCCTGGTTGAGCTGCAGCAGGTTGCGGATGCTGATCTCGGTGCTGCCGACTTCCATGGAGATGGACACCGGGATGTCGAGGATCACGTCCAGGTTCGGGCCCTCCAGGGCCACCGGGCCATTGCCCGGCTTGGGCGCGGCACCGAACTCTTCCATCGCCATGCGCGGCGCGGCCGGAGCGGCGGCGCCACCCTGGTTCATCAGCGCATCGATGTCGTCCTGTCCGGCGTCGCCGGCCTCGGCCAGGGCCGCGGCCCACTCGTCGGCCAGGGCCTGCTCTTCTGGGCTGGTACCTTCGTTTTCGTCTGCCATCGCTCTACCTCGGCTGGCTGTCTATCTGTCCATCTGGCGGGCCGGACCGGCCGCTCAGGTTAATGACTACCCGTGTCAGCGCGCCTTAGCGCAGGCGCTCCACGGGTTCGAGAATCTGCAGGGCCAGGTTGCCCTTGTGCGCGCCCAGCTTGACCTTGAAGGCCGCCACGCCGTTGGCGCGCATGATCATCTGCTCCGGCAGTTCCACCGGGATCACATCGCCCGGCTGCATGTGCAGGATGTCGCGCAGCTTGAGCTGGCGGTGGGCCAGGGTCGCGCCGAGCGGCACCTTGACGTCGAGGATGTCCTCGCGCAGGGCCTTGATCCAGCGCTCGTCCTGGTCGTCGACGTCGGACTGGAAGCCGGCGTCGAGCATCTCGCGGATCGGCTCGATCATCGAATAGGGCATGGTGATGTGCAGGTCGCCACCGCCGCCGTCCAGCTCGATATGGAAGGTGGAAACCACCACCACTTCACTGGGGCTGACGATGTTGGCCAGGGCCGGGTTCACTTCCGAGTTGATGTACTCGAAGTTGACGTCCATCACCGCGTGCCAGGCTTCCTTCAGGTCGACGAAGGCCTGGTCGATGACCATGCGCACCACGCGCAGCTCGGTGGGGGTGAACTCGCGGCCCTCGATCTTGGCGTGGCGACCGTCGCCGCCGAAGAAGTTGTCCACCAGCTTGAACACCAGCTTGGCGTCGAGGATGAACAGCGCGGTGCCGCGCAGCGGCTTCATCTTCACCAGGTTGAGGCTGGTCGGCACGTAGAGCGAATGGACGTACTCGCCGAACTTCATCACCTGCACGCCGCCCACCGCCACGTCGGCGGAGCGGCGCAGCAGGTTGAACATGCTGATGCGGGTATAGCGGGCGAAACGCTCGTTGATCATCTCCAGAGTCGGCATGCGTCCGCGGACGATGCGATCCTGGCTGGTCAGGTCATAGCTCTTGACGCTGCCGGGCTCGCCGGCATCCTCGGTCTCGACCAGGCCATCGTCGACGCCATGCAGCAGCGCGTCGATCTCGTCCTGTGACAGCAGGTCTTGTACGGCCATGGCTAGCTCCCGCCTACTGCAGCACGATGTTGGTGAACAGTACCTGTTCGACCACGGTTTTGCCGGTTTCCTTCTGCGCCAGCTCCTGCACCACCGCGGTGGCCTGGCTGCGCAGCATCTCCTTGCCGACCGGGGTCATCAGGGCGCCGAAGTCCTGGCCGGAGAACAGCATGACCAGGCGGTTGCGTACCAGCGGCAGATGCACCTTGAGGGCGTCCAGTTCGGCCTGGTTGCGCGCCATCAGCGCCACGCTGACCTGCATGTAGCGCTGCCGCCCCTGGTAGTTGTAGTTGGCGATGAAGGCCGGGGCGATGGCCTCGTAGATGGCCGGCTGCTTGACCGGTGGCGCCGTTTCGCTGGCGCTCTCCTCGGCCGCCGCCTCATCCTCGGCACCCTTGTCCTTGCCCAGGAAGAACAGCGTCGCGCCCACCGACAGGCCCACCGCCAGCAGCAGGGCCACGACGATCAGGATGATGAGCTTGAGCTTGCCCTTGCCGCCGGTCTTCTCGCCGCCTTCGGCCGCCGGGGGTTTGGGAGCTGGTTTCTTTGCCATGCCAGAAATCCGTCACTGAACTGAGATTTGTCCTTGGTCAAGGGCTTAGGAGCAAGTGTTATGCCACCTTGTAAACAAGATAGTCCTTTACCGCGTCCCCCGATACCGGCTGCCGATATACCAAGGCAACGATCACCTGTCACCCTAAAACGACTGCGCCCGGTGCTTTATCGGCACCGGGCGCAGTTCACTGCAACAGGCTCTGGCAGGCGTCAGGCGTAGTAATCCACCAGCCCGCGCGGCGCCGAGCCGGCGGCCGGAGTGCGGATCTCGCTGACACCGCTCAACACTTCCTCATCGCCGGAGCCAGCCAGGCCGCGACCCGCGGAACGTCCCTGGCCTTCCTCGCCACCGCCCTGGGAGCCACGCGCCAGGGACTGGTCGGAGACGTTGACGTCGAGCTGGTTCATGCCCTGCTGGGCGAACAGCTCGCGCAGGCGGTGGGCCTGGCCTTCCAGCTGGTCACGCACGTTGGCGTTGGCGCTGACGAAGGTGACCTGGGCCGCCTGGTCCTTGTTCAGCTCGATTCGCACCTCCAGGCGCCCCAGCTCAGCCGGGTCGAGCTGGATCTCGGCGGACTTGAGGTTCTGGCTGGACAGCCACATGACCTTGTCCACCACCGCCTCGCTCATCCCAGGCTGGCCGACCTGCAGCGGCTGGCCCGGTACCAGTGGCAGGCGCTGGGCGGCGCCGGTCTGCTGGTTGATGGCCTGGCTCAGGGCGCTGAGCTTGCTGGCGAAGGCTTCGGCCCTTGCATCACTCTGCCCTTCACGAAGATTCGGCACTGAGGTATCCAGGGCCTCGCCGAGCAACTCGCCCTCCAGCCCCTCGCTCGGCGCGTCCTCGCTAGGCATGGCCTCGCCGGCGAAGGCCGCCAGGGCATTGGCGAAGCCCTGGCCCGGGTTGCTGGCCCGCTCGGCGGCGACCGCGCCCGGGCTCAACTGCTGCTGGGCTGCGGCCTGATTCTGCGCGCCGACCTCAAGCGCCAGCTTCACCGCGGGCAGGCTGTTGAGCATGTCCAGCTCGGGATCGTGACTGGCCTCGGTGAGGGTGGCCGGTGCGGCGCTGGCCACCGTCGGGGTGGCCGCCTGCAACAGCGGATCGGCCGTGTCGGCCGTCACCTGTGCGTCACCGCTCAGTGCCGGATCGACGGTCTCCTCGGCCGGCAGCTGGCCGGTCATGGCCATCAGCAGCAGCGGGTCGACGCCCTCCTCGCCACCTTCGGGCAGATCCTCCGGCAAGCCTTTGCCGCTTTCGGCAACGACCGGCTGCTCGACGGCAGCCTCGCCCTTGGCCTCGTCTGTCGGCCTGGCTTCGGCCGAGCGTTCCTCGGCAGCCTTGGCGCTCGCCTCCTTGCGCTCGGCAGCCTTGGCCTGGCGCTCCTTGGCATAGACCTCGGCGAAGCTGGAGTCCCCGTTCTTGACGGGCTCCGCGCCTCCTGACGGGGCCTTGGCGGCAGGCGCCTTGGGCCGCACTTCGGGCGCGGACTGGAGGAGGAAGTCGGGTGCAACGGACATGGGTACTCTCCGTTAGGGATGGATCGTACCGGGGATAGAGCAAGGGCCGGGCCAACTCGGCCACCCCGCCCGAAAAGACCTCAGCGGTAACGCTGGCGCTCGGACTTGAGCAGGATGCGCACGATGGCGAACTCGCGGCCGATCTGCTCGATCAGCGCCGGCGCCTCCTCCAGCCGCTCGCGCCGGGCGGCCTCCTCCAGCTGTTTGCACAGCCCGGCCAGCAGGGGCGCGCCCATGTTGCTGCAGCTGCCCTTGAAGCTGTGGGCGGCCAGGCGCAGGGCCTGGGCGTCGGCGGCGGCCATGGCCGCCTGGATATGCCGTTGGCGCTCGTCCGAATCGACCAGGAAGGTATCCAGCAGCACGGGATACTCTTCCCCCATGACATCCTGCAGGGAGGCCAACACGTTCTGATCGAGATGGTTATCGGACACCGGCTCACTCCATGATCGGACAACGCCGCGATTATGCCTGAGATGGGAGGCGCGTCGCCTGCGCATATTGGCAATACGCCATCACCGTCACACTGGCCAGCGAAACTCCACCCTCACGCCGCGGCCATCGCTGCTCCACTGGCACTGGTCGGCCAGCTTGCGCACCAGGTGCAGGCCGCGCCCGCTCAGGCGTCCGCAATCGGCCGGCTGGGCGAAGGTACCGGCCACGTCGAAACCGGCGCCGCTGTCCTGCACGCCGATACTCAGGCGCCCGCCCTCGGCTTCCGGGCTCAGGTGCAGGTCGAAGCGCACGAAACCATCCTGCAGCCCCTGCAGGCGCAACCCACGCTCCTGGTAATAGCGGGCAAAGCCCTGGGCATCGGCCTTGAGCGCCGAGTCCAGGCCCAGCACGCCATGCTCCAGGGCATTGGAATAGAGCTCGGCCAGTACGGTGTAGAGCGCCCCGCCCTGGGCCCGCAGGCCCTGCACTTCCATCAGCAGCTGCAGCAGGAAGGGCAGCGGGTTGAAGCGCTTGAGCGTCTCGGCACGAAACTCGAAGCTGGCCGACCAGTCCAGCGGGCTG
>Ga0247725_1001761_pt1 | contig 10324 bp, 9 predicted proteins | sample OKSTACKMCFT3sol_FD_183021 | JGI IMG/M metagenome (GOLD analysis project Ga0247725, IMG submission 183021) | Subsurface sediment microbial communities from gas well in Oklahoma, United States - OK STACK MC-FT3-sol | ecosystem: Environmental > Terrestrial > Deep subsurface > Rock core/Sediment... | reverse complement strand
TGACACGCAGAAGGTAAAGCCGATCGAGCGTGATCCGACTGACGCGCCGTGATCTTTCCGCAAAACGGAACACTGACGAATTGCTCCCCCTATCGACCTGGGCTAGACTCCGCCGCATGAAACGACGACTGCACCTGCTGTTGCTCCTACTGCTCAGCCTGACCCTACCCCTGAATGGGGTGGCGGGTGCGCTCGCGTTTTCGGAACCGTGCCCCATGGAGCAGCAAGGCATCTCGATGGAGGATATGCAGTCTTCGTGCTGTGAAGACCATCAGCAGCAAATGTCCAGCGGCAAAGTCTGTAAGACCGGACAAGAGTGCAAGAGCAGCAGCATGCTGCAGGTCTCGGTCATCAAGACGCCTCTTCTGTGTTCTCGCTCCGTAGTAACCACTCCTACCCACGATTTCCTTCCAGCCGCGTCCCCTTCTGGGGTGTGGCGGCCCCCTCGCGCCTGATTCCCGTGCTGACTTGAGTTCCGTTTCCCCCGCTTAGGCGGCGAGACGGTGTGCGTGTGCCCCTTTGGGTGCGCGCCGGATCATCCACAGGAATCGTGAATATGAGTTTCCGACGCTATTGCGGAGGACGCCTTTCGCTGGCCGCCCTCACGCTGTGCGCCCTGGCCGTGCCCGGCCTGGCCGCCGCCCTTACCCTGGACGAAGCCCTGCGCCTGGCGGAGCGCGAGGCACCGTCACTGGCTGCCCAGGCTGCCAACCAAGATGCCGCCATGCAGGCCGCCATTCCCGCCGGTGAATTACCGGACCCCAAGCTTGCCCTAGGTATCCAGAACTTTCCCATCGAGGGCGATGCCCGTGGCAGCCTCACGCGCGACTTCATGACCATGCAGATGGTCGGGGTCATGCAAGAAGTTCCCAACCGAGCCAAGCGCCGTGCCCGTGTCGAGGCTGCCCAGGCGGGCATCGACAGCGCCGATGCACTGGAGCGGGTCGAACGCCTCAAGGTGCGCCGTGAAACTGCGCTTGCCTGGATCGGCGGCTTCGCGGTCGAGCAGAAACTGCAACTGTTCCAGACTCTGTACGACGAGAATCGCCTGCTGGCCAAGGCCGTACAGGCCAGCTTGGCCGGCGGCCGTGGCCAGGCGGCTGACAGTTTGGCGCCCAAGCAGGAAGCAGCACTGCTCGCCGAGCAGGAAGATGAACTAGAACGCAACCGCACGCAGGCCCGCGCGGCCCTGCGCCGCTGGGTCGGGCCGGTGGCGGTCGAGCCGCTGTCCGGCTCTTGGCCGAGCTGGCGAGTCGATGACCTGCATTTCCGCCACAGTTTGGATCGTCACCCTGAGCTGCAGGCCTTCACGCCGATGACACAGGAGGCAGAGGCCCAGGTGCGTCTAGCCGAAGCGGACAAGAAACCCGACTGGAGCTGGGAGCTGGCCTACCAAAAACGTGGCGAGGCCTTTGGCGACATGGTCTCCGTGCAGTTCACCTTCGACCTACCCCTGTTCACCGCCAGCCGGCAGGACCCGAAGATCGCCGCCAAGCGCGCCGAAGTGCTGCGCCTGGAAGCCGAGCGCGAAGCCATGACACGGGAGCACGCGCAAGCGCTGGCCGACGATCTGGCCGAACACCGCCGCCTGGAGCGCGCCGTGGAGCGCAGCCGACAAACCCTGGTACCGCTGGCCGAGGAGAAGGTACGCCTGGCCATGGCGGACTACCGCGCCAGCCGTGGCGAGTTAATGGCGCTAGTGGCCGCGCGGCGCGAACTCATCGAGGCCCGCCTGAAACACATCGACCTTGAACAGCAACGTGCACAGACCAGTGCCCGCCTGTATTTCGCCTATGGAGAAAGTAGCCAATGAAGACTCGAATCTGGAAAGGCGCGTTGCTGACGGGCTTGGCGCTCGCCATTGGTGCAGCGGGCGGCTACTGGTTCGCTCAGCCCCTGGTGGAGGCCGGGGCCAGCATGGCCAATGCCCAGGAGTCCTCCGCACCGGACGAGCGCGAAGTGCTCTATTGGTACGACCCCATGTACCCGCAGCAGAAATTTGACCAACCCGGCAAGTCTCCCTTCATGGACATGGAGTTGGTGCCGCGCTACGCCGGCGAGGCGAGTGACAGTGCCGCGGTCAGCATCGACCCAAGCGTCGTCCAGAACCTGGGCATGCGCCTAGCGACTGTCACCCGTGAACACTCGGTCACTGAGTTGGAAGTGGTCGGCAACCTGGCCTTCAATAGCCGCGATGTCGCCGTGGTGCAGGCACGCAGCGGGGGCTTCGTCGAGCGCGTGTATCGGCGCGCGCCCGAGGATCTGCTGGTTGCTGGGGCCCCGTTGGCTGACCTGCTGGTACCTGAATGGGCGGCTGTTCAAGAAGAGTTCCTGGCCTTGCGCGAGGTCGGTGAAAGAGCATTGTTGGACGCAGCCCGGCAGCGCCTACGGCTGGCTGGGATGCCGCAGTCATTGATCGAGCGAGTCGAGCGTAGTGGCAAGGTCCAGGCCCTCTGGACGGTCACTAGCCCGATTGCCGGCGTGCTGCAGGAGCTCAATGTCCGCGAAGGCATGACCCTGGCAGCCGGCCAACCCTTGGCCACAGTCAACGGCCTGAGCAGTGTCTGGCTAGACGTGGCAGTGCCTGAGGCCGAAGCCGGTGGCGTGCAGCTCGGCCAGCCGGTGGAGGCATACCTGCCTGCTTTCCCCGGTGAAGTGCTGGCGGGCAAGGTGAGCGCCTTCCTGCCGCAGGCCAACCTGGATAGCCGCACGCTGCGCGTGCGGGTCGAACTGGATAACCCGGCGGGCCGTCTGCGGCCAGGCATGACCGCCAAGGTTCGGCTGAGTCGCCCGAGCGAACAGAACGCATTGTACGTGCCGAATGAAGCGGTGATCCGTACCGGCCGGCGTGCCCTGGTGATGCTAGTCGAAGGCGAGGGTCGTTATCGACCGGTTGAGGTCCGTCTTGGACAGGAAAGGACTGACAAGGCGGAAATTGTCGAGGGCCTGGAGGAAGGTCAGCAGGTAGTCGCCTCCGGACAGTTCCTGCTCGATTCCGAGGCCAGCCTGCGCGGGGTACTCGCCCAGGACCTCGCATCACCCGACGCTCAGCCGATGCAGGCCCTGCATGAGGCGGAAGGCAAGGTGGTCGAGATCGACAACGACTCGGTCACCCTGGCCCATGGTCCGTTCAAGACCCTCGGCATGCCTGGAATGACCATGACCTTTCCGTTGGCAGATCCGACTCTGCTGGAGGGCGTACAGGCAGGGGACTCGATACACGTTGGCGTGCGCGAAACGGACGACGGCCTGTTGATCGAGCGGCTGGATAAGCTGGAGGTGCAACCATGATCGCCAAGCTGATCCGCTGGTCGGTGGCCAACCGCTTCTTGGTGCTGCTGGCCACCCTGTTCGCCGTCGGCTGGGGTGTCTGGTCTGTGCAGAACACCGCCATCGACGCGCTGCCGGACCTCTCCGATGTGCAGGTGATCATCCGCACGCCCTTCCCGGGGCAGGCGCCGCAGATCGTCGAGAACCAGGTGACCTATCCACTGGCCACCACCATGCTCTCGGTGCCGGGTGCGAAAACGGTGCGCGGTTATTCCTTCTTCGGCGACAGCTTCGTCTACGTGCTCTTCGAGAACGGCACCGACCTGTACTGGGCGCGTTCGCGGGTACTGGAATACCTTAGCCAGGTACAGGCCCGTCTGCCTGCGGGAGCCACGCCCGCCCTGGGGCCGGACGCCACCGGGGTGGGCTGGATCTATCAGTACGCCCTGGTCGACCGCAGCGGCACGCATGACCTGGCGCAGTTGCGGGCGTTGCAGGACTGGTTCCTCAAGTTCGAACTGAAGACCCTGGCCAATGTCGCCGAGGTGGCCACCATCGGTGGCATGGTCAAGCAGTACCAGGTGCTGCTCGATCCGATCAAACTGGCCAGCCGCGGTATCACCCAGCAGCAGGTCGCCGAGGCGATCTCCAAGGCCAACCAGGAAACCGGCGGTGCGGTGCTGGAACTGGCCGAGACCGAGTTCATGGTGCGCGCCTCGGGTTACCTGCAGACGCTGAATGACTTTCGCGCCATCCCCCTGCGCCTGGACAGTGGCGGCGTGCCGGTGACGCTTGGCGAGGTGGCGCACATCCAACTCGGCCCGGAAATGCGTCGCGGCATCGCCGAACTCGACGGCGAGGGCGAGGTAGTCGGCGGCGTGGTGATCCTGCGCAGCGGCAAGAATGCTCGCGAGGCCATCGCCGCGGTCAAGACCAAGCTTGACGAACTGGGCAAGAGCCTGCCCTCGGGGGTGGAGATCGTTACCACCTATGATCGCAGCAAGCTGATCGATCGTGCCGTAGAAAACCTCAGTCACAAGCTGATCGAGGAGTTCATCGTAGTCGCCCTGGTTTGTGCGCTGTTTCTCTGGCACCTGCGCTCATCCCTGGTGGCTATCGTCTCGCTGCCGGTCGGGGTGCTGATCGCCTTTATCGTCATGCAGCAGCAGGGGATCAACGCCAACATCATGTCCCTCGGCGGCATCGCCATCGCCATCGGCGCCATGGTCGACGCCGCGGTGGTGATGATCGAGAACGCGCACAAGAAGATCGAGGCTTGGCGCGAGGAACACCCGGGCGAGGACCTCAAGGGCGAACATCACTGGCACGTGATCACCGAGGCGGCGGTGGAGGTCGGCCCGGCACTATTCTTCTGCCTGCTGATCATCACCCTGTCGTTCATCCCGGTTTTCACCCTGGAGGCCCAGGAAGGCCGCCTGTTCGGTCCGCTGGCCTTCACCAAGACCTACGCCATGGCGGCCGCCGCCGGCCTGTCGGTGACCCTGGTGCCGGTGCTGATGGGCTACTGGATTCGCGGGCGGATTCCCAACGAGGAACAGAACCCGCTGAACCGCTGGCTGATCCGCATCTATCAGCCGGCCTTGGACGCGGTACTACGGCGGCCGAAAATCACCCTGCTGGTCGCGTTGCTGATTCTTCTCAGTGCGCTCTGGCCGATGAGCCGTCTCGGTGGCGAGTTCCTCCCGCCGCTGGACGAGGGCGACCTGCTCTATATGCCCACCGCGCTGCCGGGGCTGTCCGCGCAGAAGGCGGCGCAACTGCTGCAGCAGACCGACCGCCTGATCAAGACGGTGCCGGAAGTCGCCCATGTGTTCGGCAAGGCCGGCCGTGCCGAAACCGCCACCGACCCCGCACCGCTGGAGATGTTCGAAACCACCATTCAGTTCAAGCCGCGCGAGCAGTGGCGACCGGGGATGACCCCGGAGAAGCTGGTGGAGGAATTGGACCGTACCGTGCAGGTGCCAGGGCTGGCCAACCTATGGATTCCGCCGATCCGCAACCGCATCGACATGCTCGCCACCGGCATCAAGAGCCCGATCGGCGTCAAAGTCGCCGGCAGCAACCTGGCGCAAATCGACGAGATGACCCAGGCAGTCGAGCGGGTCGCCAAACTCGTGCCCGGCGTCAGTTCCGCTCTGGCCGAGCGCCTGACCGGTGGGCGCTATGTGGATGTGCAGATCGACCGCGAAGCAGCGGCGCGCTATGGCTTGAATATCGCCGATGTGCAGGCGATCGTCGCCGGCGCCATCGGCGGGGCGAACATCGGCGAGACCATCGAGGGCCTGGCGCGCTTCCCGATCAGCCTGCGTTACCCGCGCGAGTGGCGCGATTCACTGGCAGGGCTGCGTGAGCTGCCGATTTATACCCCCCAGGGCAGCCAGATCACCCTTGGCACCGTGGCGCAGGTCAAGATCAGCGATGGTCCACCCATGTTGAAAAGCGAGAATGCGCGTCTGTCTGGCTGGGTCTACATCGACGTGCGTGGCCGCGATCTGGCTTCAGTAGTGGGTGACCTGCGCCAGGCCATTAATGATCAGGTCAAACTACAGCCGGGCATGAGCCTGAGCTACTCCGGGCAGTTCGAGTTTCTCGAACGCGCCAATGCCCGGCTCAAGCTGGTGGTGCCGGCCACCCTGGTGATCATTTTCGTCTTGCTCTACCTGACGTTCGCTCGCTTCAGCGAAGCCCTGCTGATCATGGCCACACTTCCCTTCGCACTGGTCGGCGGCATCTGGTTCCTCTACCTGCTCGGCTATAACCAGTCGGTGGCCACCGGGGTCGGCTTTATCGCCCTGGCCGGGGTCGCCGCCGAGTTCGGCGTGATCATGCTGCTGTACCTGAAGAACGCCTGGAACGAACGGCAAGACGCCGGCCGCACCGACGAAAGTGCGCTTATCGAGGCAATCCGCGAAGGCGCCGTGCAGCGTGTGCGGCCCAAGGCGATGACCGTGGCGGTGATCATCGCCGGCCTGCTGCCGATCCTGCTGGACAGCGGCACCGGCAGCGAGGTGATGAGCCGCATCGCCGCGCCCATGGTCGGCGGCATGGTCACCGCGCCGTTGTTGTCGTTGTTCGTCCTGCCGGCGGCCTATCGGCTGATGCGTCGCCGCCAGACCTCTGAATTCATCCCCAACCAAGCAGAAGGAAAACTCGCATGAAGAACTACACCCTCCTAGGTGCTCTGACTCTGGTCCTCGGCCAACCGGTCTTTGCCACCGAAATGCCTGCCATGCCCATGGACAAGATGCCCATGAAAGAAATGCAGATGGAGCAATCGGGGGCTATGGCAACCGCCCAGGCTTCCGGCACCGTCAAGGCCATCGATAGTCAGAAAGGCAGTGTCACCATCGCCCATGGCCCCGTGCCTGCCGTGAAGTGGCCGGCGATGACCATGGGTTTCAAGGCGACGCCCGAGCAACTGGCTCAAGTGCAGGTCGGCCAACAGGTGATGTTCGAGTTCAAGAGCGAAGGTATGACGGCGACGCTCCTGTCGATCAAGCCGATGCAGTAATAGCGCCAAGAATGGCCGGTCCGGTGAGCTATATCCTTTCGCCGGGCCAGTCTTTCGGATCAGTGATTTGACTCAACCATGGGTAACTGTGCTGCCATCCTCCCGTTGCTCCTTTGGTTTGGAGGTTGGCCCTAGGCGCCTGGATCAGGCGCCTCTTTTTCGAAAGAGGCCTTGGCACAGATTGCCCCTCACCTGGAGAAGCAATCATGCCTCTGACATTCCTACTACGCGGTGCAGCTAGGCTCGGGCTGCTAGTCGGCGTCACCATTCTTGCCGCCTGCGGCGATGCAGCGGTCACCCTGGAACATGTACACGGGCTGGCGTTCAGCCCGGATGGTCAACAGCTGTCCATTCCCAGTCACCATGGTCTGGCCGTCTACAGCCAAGGGCGCTGGAGCAAGGCACCCGGACCTGCACACGACTATATGGGCTATTCGGTGACGCGCCAGGCGATCTACAGCAGCGGCCACCCGGCCCGCGGCAGCGGTCTGGTCAATCCGTTCGGAGTGATCAAGAGCAGCGATGGAGGGCGCACGTGGCAGCAACTGGGCCTACAAGGCGAGTCGGACTTCCACCTGCTGGCCAGCGGTTACGATAGCGCAACCCTATATGTCTACAACACCCGTCCGAATTCGCGGATGAGCGCCCCGGGCTTGTATTACAGCCGCAACGATGGAGCCAATTGGCAGCGCGCATCCGCGCAGGGAATTGGCGAGGCGCCGACCGCACTGGCGGTGCATCCGAGCGACCACCGGCTGGTCGCGGTGGCGACCGGAGCGGGCCTGTACCTGTCGCGCGATGCGGGTCAACGCTTCAGGGCGGTCGTCGAAGGCGAACAGGTAGTGAGCGTCACCTTCAGTCTTGATGGCAGCAGCCTATGGTTCGGTAGCTACGGCGACGCGGCCAAGCTATCCAGGCTGGATCTGAAGACGCGCGAGATTACCCCGCTCGGCGTGCCTGAGCTGGATGAGGACGCTATCGCCTATCTTGCACAGAACCCAGTCCAGCCAAAGGAATGGGCGACGGCGACCTTCAAACGTGACGTCTATCTATCAAAGGACGCCGGCACGACCTGGAGCGCGATCGCCAAAGCCGGTCAGACTCTGGAGTGATGCAGCCGCGGCTCAAAGGCAAGCAAGGAAGGCCGGGGCGACGCGGCATGGTTGTCCCGCGCAGAGGTGGGACGAAGTTTTCCGCAGCATCCGGCTATTTGGGATGGGGAAAGAACAGTGCGTGGAGAAACCGCCCCCACTCCTGCCGGCGTGGAAAGAACATCGGTAGGTGCCGGCGATAGGCTTGATAGGCCTCGCCGAACCGCGCCGTCAACACTGATTCTTCCCGCCTGGCCAGGTGAACATAGGCAAAGACGATCACCGGAAACAACAGCAAGGTGATGATCGTTGGCCAATGGATGATCTGACCGAAAACGGCCAGCATGATCCCTGTGTACTGCGGGTGACGGACCAGACTGTAGACGCCTTGGGTGGCCAACTGGCCCTCCAGGCTGGCGTAGTAGACCTGAACCCAGCCGCGGATCAACAGCATCAGACCAATGACGATGAATACTCCGCCCAGCAGCATTTCCAGCGTGGCGCCGAGGCTGCCGTAGCCCAGCAAGGTGGCCCAGAGATGCCCGGAATAGCCCGTCAGAGGAAGATCGATGCCCAGAAACCCCGTCAGCAGATAGATGGTCAACGAGAAGCCATACATCTCGGCGTATAACGCGATGATGAACGCTTGCACCAGGCCGGCGCCCGTCCACTCACGCCAGCTGCGTGGGGCGGCAAAGCGGTAGAGAAGCCAGGAGGCAATCAATACCATCACCAGCACCCAGCCCCAGTGCCCGTAGTGCATGGCGAAGTCATTCATGGTCAGGCTCCTTCCTATCGATCGGCAGTGGAACTGTGTAGCGAAAATCTCGAAGCGTCCGGGTATCGACACCGCTGACGGTGCCGTACCCGGCGCCATTCACTTATTCCCCTCTACGCCGGAGGCTTAGAGGGGGTGGCAAGCAACGAGCTCTTTACTGCGCCTTGCTGTCGCCTTGACCCGCCTCCTTACTCATCTGCTTGTTCATGTTTTCCATCATTTCGTTGCAGTTCTTCATCATTGAATTCATCTCCTGCATCATTCCCATCATTGGCATTTTATTGCCGTCCATCATGTGCATGCCTTCTCCCATCATCATCTCGGAACCGCTCTTGGCGGTATCCTTGGACGCCTCGGCAATAGCAACGGAAGCCGTACCAAACGTTATTGCGGAGGCAAGTGCGGCGGTATAGATAAGGGCGTTACGCATGGCGGTTCTCCTGATCGACAACAGTGGTTTCGTTCATTCGGGTTAGCGATGATTGCTCTGGAACTTCTTGTTTGCAGGTCTCGCCACCCATGCTCTTCATGCAGAGCCAGACCATCACCAGGCACGGCAGAACAGAAAGCAGAACAGGCAGGGTGGCTACAGCAAACAGGCCGCCCAGGTTAAACAGCAGAGTGAACGCTACGGCAACCGCAAGTCCCGCAATCAGTGGGTGGTGCTGCAACAAGCCTTTTAGGTAAAGCGTCGTGTTCTTGATCATGGTGTAGTCCTCAAGGTTGGTTCAGGCGCATCCGCTCAATTATCAGAACAACCGCCGCCATAAATCTGATACTCCAAGGCCCGTGGGGCTCCGCTGCTGTCTTCGTACCGCATGATCGAAGGCACAACGCCGCACTCCTGGCTCGTATCGCTGATGGACAAGACCCGGGCAATATCCAGCTTCATCCCGTAGTGGTAGGTCTCGACCGGGATCTGCTGAATATCGCCCTGTACCCCTTGTATGGCTTGTTCCTGAGCGGCATGAGCCATACCTCCAGCCACGAGCAGCGCCACTGCAGCGAGTAGAGCTGTGGCTCGTCTTGTGCATATCGATACAGGCACAAGCAAAAGTTTCAGTTTTTTCATTGGGCACTCTCCTCAAGCGGATAGCGGTCCCTGGCGATTCAGGGAATTGCTTCCGCATGCTTGTCGGCATGAACAACAATCAAAATGTCGGCGACCATATCCAAATTTTTTCGTCTAAACAGACGCCCAGCGGACGTCAACGAACAGCTTCAGAGATTGATCAGAACAGTCTGCTTAGGAGGAAAAGGATCGGGAGCGACGGCCATGCGGCCAAGGAGGGAGGTGTAATAATCGTGTTGCGGCGAAGTGTTGACGGGCGATGAGTCGACAATGCTTGTTACTGCTCCAGTATAAGAGGCAGCGCAACTGATCGAGCAGGACATTTGATCATCCATGTAAGGACACAAACCGCCTACTTGCGTGTCGGTCTCAGTCTGCATTCCTTGCATGACCAAGCAATTGAGGGATGAACTCGCCGACCCAGGGTTGAATTCCTGGGTGCTGCCATGGGCTGGGGTTCTACCCCATTTCCACGGACGGTTTGAAAAGGGCTGAAAACTTCAAATCTTGCCGGGCGACTCTACGACGCATTCGGGGGTTATGAAACCGCTCGATGTAGTCGAATAAATCCGCCCGAGCCT
>Ga0247725_1001760_pt1 | contig 10332 bp, 13 predicted proteins | sample OKSTACKMCFT3sol_FD_183021 | JGI IMG/M metagenome (GOLD analysis project Ga0247725, IMG submission 183021) | Subsurface sediment microbial communities from gas well in Oklahoma, United States - OK STACK MC-FT3-sol | ecosystem: Environmental > Terrestrial > Deep subsurface > Rock core/Sediment... | reverse complement strand
CGTGGTGCTGGATGGGGTCAAGGCCAATCGCAACGCGGCGGGGGACGTCCTGCTGACCGGCGGGGCGACCAACGTCTCGGGCCTGGAGATCGCCGACCCGCGCCTGTCCTGTCGGATGACCAAGGGGCGCGCGGCGGCGGGGACGGTCTCGGCCGTGGTCCAGGGGACCATCCCGGTCGGCGGCAAGTTGATCTTCGCGGCGATCAACCTGGGCCAGGCCGCTGGCCCCTGGGATCGCTGGACCTGCCAGGTGGTCGAGGCGCGGGCCCTGTAAGCAGGGGCTCATTCCGGCCCTTGTAAGCCGTCCGCCGATGGCCGCGACCCATGGGAGGGCGCAGGTCCTCTCCCGTCATCAGCACGGGAGAACCGCAAATGACCAAGTGCTGCGCCCTGGGCGCCAGCCTTCTGATCCTGTCCTTGGCCGCCCCGGCCTTGGCGGACGCCGCAAAGCCCGCGCCGTCCGCGCCCAGCTGACCCGCGTCTACGCCAAGGCCGGCGTCCGCTCGCAATCGGCGCTGATGGCGCTGTTCATGGAGGAGCTGGTGGAGGCCGGGTCCGAGCTCCCGGCGGAGGCGGAGGGGTAGGTCGGCTCCCGACCCCTCTTCGACGTTCGGAAAGCCGGCTAGCTGGCCTGCTCATGCCGCATCGCCTCCGCGCCGAGCGCCACGTGCTCGGGAATTCGTCCCTCTGACTTTCGCTCGCTATATCGGTCGACCAGATAGTCGGCCCGGTCGCGGGTGAGCAGGGTGAACTTCACCAGTTCCTCCATCACGTCGACGACGCGATCGTAGTAGCTGGACGGCTTCATGCGGTCGTTCTCGTCGAACTCCTTGTAGGCCATGGCCACCGACGACTGGTTGGGGATGGTGATCATCCGCATCCACCGGCCCAGCAGGCGCAGCGTATTGACGGCGTTGAACGACTGGGAGCCGCCGCTGACCTGCATGACGGCCAGCGTCTTTCCCTGGGTCGGCCGGACGCTGCCGATTTCCAGCGGGATCCAGTCGATTTGCGATTTCATGATCCCGGTGATGGCGCCGTGCCGCTCCGGGCTGCACCACACCTGGCCTTCCGACCATTGCGACAGCGACCGCAACTCCTGGACCTTTGGATGGTCCGGGCTGGTGGCGTCGGGCAACGGCAGGTCACGCGGATCGAACACGCGGGTCTCGCAGCCTAGGGCTCGGAGAATGCGCTCGGCCTCCTCGACCAGCAGCCGGCTGAACGATCGCTCCCGCAGCGACCCATAGAGCAGCAGGATGCGCGGCGGATGGGTGGATGGCGCAGCGACCTCCAGCCGCCCTTGATCGACCTGGGCGAGGAACTTGGCGTCGAGGGCGGGGAATTTGGTCACGGGCGACTCCAACAGCGTCATTGAACTGTCTAATAATTCGAGCATATTGGAAATATGGAATCAAAGCCCGCTGTCAACATGCTCTCCGCCTTGGGCCACGAAGGGCGTCTGGCGATCTATCGACTGCTCGTGAAAGCCGGCCCCACCGGCGTCGCGGCGGGCGAGATCGCCCGCACCCTGGCCGTACTGCCCAACAGCCTGTCGGCCAATCTCAACGTCCTGTCCCATGCCGGGCTGATCGTCTCGCGCCGCGAAGGGCGCTCGATCATCTATTCGGCCGACTACGGCGCGATGAGCGGCCTCTTGGGCTTCCTGATGGAGGACTGCTGCAACGGCGCGCCCCAGATCTGCGCCCCGCTGAGCGCGATCGTCGCCAAGGCCGAGGCCTGCGATGGAACCTGCCTGACCGAAAGGGAACCCGCATGAGCGCCGATCACCGCCCCATGAACGTCCTCTTCCTCTGCACCCACAATTCCGCGCGCTCGATCATGGCCGAGTGCATCATGAACCGGGTGGGCGCGGGCCGCTTCAAGGCCTATTCGGCCGGCTCGATGGCCAGCGGTCAGGTCAATCCGCACGCCATCAGCCTGCTGAAGACATTGAACTACAAGACCGACGACCTGCGGTCGAAGACCTGGGACGAGTTCGCGGCGCTGAACAATCCCGACGCCCCGGAGCTCGATTTCGTGTTCACGGTCTGCGACAACGCCGCCGGCGAGGTCTGTCCGATCTGGCCGGGCCAGCCGATGAGCGCCCACTGGGGCGTTCCCGACCCGGCCGCCGCGACGGGCTCGGAGGCGGAGATCGCCCTGGCCTTCGCCGACGCCTACCGCCAGCTCAACAATCGCATCACCCTGTTCTGCGCCCTGCCGATGAATTCGCTGGATCGCCTGTCGCTGCAGCGCCGGCTCGACGAGATCGGCAAGGTCAAGGCCGCCGACGATACGGCGGCCTGACCCCATGGCGCCATTCAGCGTCGCGCGCCGCCTGGTCGCGGAAGCCCTCGGCGCGGCCCTGCTGCTGGCCGTGGTCGTCGGCTCGGGGATCATGGGCGAGCGCCTGGCTGGCGGAAATGTCGCCATCGCCCTCCTGGGGAACACCCTGGCGACGGGCGCGGCGCTGGTTGTGTTGATCTGGGTCTTCGGTCCGATCTCCGGGGCCCATTTCAACCCGGCGGTGACGCTGGTGGCGGCCCTGCGGCGGGACATGCCTTGGCGACTGGCGCTGGCCTATCCGGTCGTGCAGATCGTGGGCGGCGTGCTGGGCGTGTGGGCCGCGCACGCCATGTTCGGCGAGGCGATCCTCCAGGTCTCGACCAAGCTGCGGGGCGGCGACGCCCAAGCCTTCTCCGAGGCCGTCGCCACATTCGGCCTGGTTGGGGCCATCCTCGGCACGGTCCGCTTCCGGCCCGAGGCGACGGCGATGGCCGTCGGGCTCTACATCACCTCGGCCTACTGGTTCACGGCCTCGACCTCGTTCGCCAACCCGGCGGTGACGATCGCGCGGAGCCTGTCGGACACCTTCGCCGGCGTCGCGCCCTCCAGCGCGCCGGCTTTCATCCTCGCCCAGATCGTCGGCGCGCTGCTTGCGGCGGGCGTCTTCGGCTGGCTTCTGAAAGTGGACAAGTCCTGATGAGCGACGCCGACTTCCCGATCGTGATCTTCCACAACCCCGCCTGCGGAACCTCGCGCAACACCCTCGCCATGGTCGAGGCCGCCGGCTATCAGCCAAAGGTGATCGAGTATCTGAAGGCCGGCTGGAGCCACGATCAGCTCCGCGCGCTGGCCAGCGAAGCCGGCCTGACCTTGCGCCAGCTGATGCGGGAGAAGGGAACGCCGGCCGCGGACCTGGGCCTCTTGGCCGAAGGCGTCGCCGAAGAGCGCATCCTGGACGCCATGGTCGAGCATCCGATCCTCGTGAACCGGCCGATCGTCGTGACGCCGAAGGGCGTGAAGCTCTGCCGTCCGTCGGAGATCGTGCTCGACCTTTTGGATCGAAAGCCGGAGAGCTTCACCAAGGAGGACGGCGAGGTCGTGAAGCTCTGAGCGTCTGCTTTGGGGTTGGATGCCGATTTCCGCTTTCCACCCGTCAGGGGTGTTGTGAATGCCAGCTTGTAGGGCTGGCTGATTGAGTTAGCGTCGAGCCATGTTGCGCATCTGACGCGATGTCCGCCTCCCACCCATATCTACCTCTCAGGGCTTGTGTCTTAGCGCCTTGCACTCCTCGTGGCGGAAGCAGGTGACGAAGTGGTCGTTGACCATGCCGGTGGCCTGCATGAAGGCGTAGACGATCACCGGGCCGCAGAACTTGAAGCCCTTGGCCTTCAGCGCCTTGGCCATGTCGACGGCCAGCGGCGTCTGGGCCGGCACCTGCGCGCCGTTCTCCCAGGCGTTCTGGATCGGCGCGCCGCCGACGATGTCCCACAGGAAGGTCGACAGGTCCTCGCCGCGCTCGCGCATGTCCAGATAGATCCGCGCGCCTGAGATGGCCGCGTCGATCTTGCCGTTCGAGCGGATGATGCCGGCGTCGGCCATCAGCCGGGCGCGATCGGCCTCGCCGAAGCGGGCGACCTTTTCCGGATCAAAGCCCGCGAAGGCGGCGCGGAAGGCCTCGCGCTTGCGCAGGATGGTGATCCACGAGAGCCCGGCCTGGAACCCGTCCAGCACCAGCTTTTCCCAGAGGGCGCGGCTGTCCCACTCGGGCACGCCCCATTCGTGATCGTGATAGGCCTCGTAGAACGGGTCGCCGTTCATGCCGCGCCAGGTGCATCGGGTCGGTTCGGTCATGCGGCGACGCTAGCACAACGGCGTCGCCTGGCTAGAACTTTTCAGGAACATCGCGCGCGGCGACGGAATGGCCGAGTTGGCCCGTTCAAGCGACCGAGGGACCTCATCATCTGAAGGAGACGCCGATGAAGCGCCTCAAGACCTTGGCCGTGCTCGCGATGGCGGGCGCCGTGGCCGTGGCGACGCCCGTGCTGGCCCAGCGCCACGATCATGACGGCAATCCGCCCGGACCGCGCGGCGGTCCGGGCACGAACTGGGAGAACCCGCCCGGCTGGCGCGGCGGCCCCGGAGCCTCGCCGGACCGCCGCTATTACCACTGGCATGGCCAGCGGATCGAGTTCGTCTACCGCAACGGTTACTATTACCACCCGGCCTACGGCTATTATCACCCGCGCTATGGCTGGTGGAACCAGGCCGCGCGGTGCTGGCTGGACAATGACAACAATCCGCCCGGCCCCCGCGGCGGCCCCGGCACGAACTGGGAGAATCCGCCGGGCTGGCGCGGAGGGCCCGGCGCCTCGCCGGACCGCTACGGCCGCTGCCGCTAGAGCGCCATCCAGGCCGGCCGGTCCACCGCGACCGGCCGGCCTTCGGCCGTCAGGTCCGCGCCGTCGATGCGGTCCAGGCGCAGCAGGGCCATGGCGCGCCCGTCGCGGCCGCCCAGCACCTCGCCGGCGCGCAACTCTCCGGCCAGAACCTCGGCGCCGAAGGCGGGCGGCGGACCGTCGAACGCGATCGGCAGCATGCGGGTCTTGATCGTCCCGCGCCGCTTCATGCGGCTGGTGGTCTCCTGGCCGACGAAACAGCCTTTCTTGAAGTCGATGCCGGCCAAGAGGTCGAAATTGGCCTCGATCGGATAGGTCCGCTCCTGCCCCCAGTCGGCGGGGCCGGGAACGCCCAGAGCCAGGCGATGGGCGTCGTAGGCGTCCTCGTCGGCGTTGGCGGCGCGATCGTCATAGGCCCGGGCGCCCAGGGCCGGCAGGCGCGGATCGGCGTAGAGGCCCTCGCCCGCGACCTCGCCGCCGAACACCGCCAGCACCGGACGATCGCTGGCCTCCAGAGTCACCTTGGCGCGCAGGCGGTACATCGTCAGGCGCTGCAGCAGGGCGTCGCGCTGGTCGGCCTGGACGTCGAGCAGGGCCCCGTCCTCGGTTCCGGCGACGAAGAGGTCGTAGAGCAGCTTGCCCTGCGGGGTCAGCAGCCCCGCGAACCGCAGCTCGCCGGGCGCCAGGGTCTCGACATCCTGGGTCAGCAGGCCCTGCAGGAAGCTCCGCCAGTCGGGGCCGGAGACGGCGATGACGGCGCGGGAGGACAGGCGGGCGACGGTCGGGGTGGTCATGGGCCAGATGTGGCGCCGAGGCGACGCTCGCGCCAGTCCCGAACATCGCGGAAAGCTGAAGTGTTAACGTGGGATGCGCCGACTCGCCGACGGCCCTATACATGGACCGATGACACAGCGGGCCTTCCCGATTCTCTTCATCACGGCGACGCGCATCGGTGACGCGGTGCTTTCGTCCGGCCTGATCAAACTTCTCTCGGATCAGATCCCCAACGCGCGCTTCACCATCGTCGCCGGTCCCCTGGCCGCGCCGCTGTTTGCGCACGTGCCCGGTCTCGACCGGGTGATCGTGATGGAGAAGGGCCAGGGCAAGGGACACTGGTTCAAGCTGTGGAACCAGGTGCGCCACAAGAAGTGGGGCCTGGTCGTCGACCTGCGCGGCTCGGCCACCGCCCTCTTCCTGCGTCGCGACAAGCGGGCGATCTGGAAGAAGACGCCCGGCGAGCCGGTGCACAAGGTGGTCGACGCCGCCCGCGTCCTGAAGCTCGAGGGTGAGCCGCCCGCGCCGCACCTCTACATCACCCCCGAGGTCGAGGCCTTGGCCGACGAGCTCCTGGGGCAGGGCGGCCCGATCCTGGCCGTGGGGCCGGCGGCCAACTGGATCGGCAAGGTCTGGCCGATCGAGCGCTTCGCCCAGACCGCCGCCCAGCTGCTCGACAAGGACGGCCCGCTGGCCGGCGGGCGTCTGCTGATCCTGGGCGGTCCCGAGGACACCCGGATGGTCGAGGAGCTGCGCATGGCCTCGGCGCGCGGCCGCACGATCGACCTGACGGGCAAGGTGGATCTCCTCACCGCCTATGCCTGCCTGAAGCGCGCCAGCCTGTTCATCGGCAACGACTCCGGCCTGATGCACATCGCCGCCGCCGCCGGCTGTCCGACGGTCGGCCTGTTCGGCCCCTCGGATGAGCGCCGCTATGGGCCGTGGGGCGACAAGACCGTCGCCGTGCGCGGCCCGCGCACCTTCCAGCAGTTCAAGGCGATCGATCCCGAGCTCTCGCAGGCCATCCGCCATATGAGCGACCTGCCGGTGCCCACCGTGGTCCGGGCGGCCAAGGCGCTGCTGGCCCGCGTGGCGACGCCGGCCGAGGTCTCCGAGCCCGAGACGGTGGTTGAGGCGGCCGAGCCCGAAACCTCGCCTTGGGGCGAGCCCATCCAGGACGTAGACGCCCTCCCGGAAGCCCAAGGCGAGACGGTCGCCGACGCGCAGGCCGCGGCGCCCGCTGAAAAGGGCGCCACCCGCAAGCGCGCGGCCAAGCGCGACGCTGGCTAGTTCCGGGTTGCCTCGGGCGCGGACCGGTCCTAGATCGCCGCAACTGTCCCGAGGAGCCGTCCCATGACCCAGACCTTCGACCTGATCGTGCGTGGCGGCGAGGTGGTGAACCACGCCGGCCGAGGCTTCGCCGACATCGGCGTGCGCGGCGGCAAGATCGTCGCGATCGGCGACCTCTCCCAGGCCAGCGCTGGCGAGGTGTTCGACGCGACGGGCCTGACCGTCCTGCCGGGCGTCATCGACAGCCAGGTCCACTTCCGCGAGCCGGGCCTGGAATGGAAGGAAGACCTCGAGAGCGGCTCGCGCGGCGCGGCCCTGGGCGGCGTCACCGCCGTCTTCGAGATGCCCAACACCGAGCCGACCACCACGGACGCCGACGCCTTGGCCGACAAGCTGGCGCGGGCCAAGGGGCGCATGCACACCGACCACGCCTTCTATGTCGGCGGCACCCACGAGAACGCGGCCTTCCTGGGCGAGCTGGAGCGCCTGCCCGGCTGCTGCGGGATCAAGGTGTTCATGGGCGCCTCGACGGGCTCGCTTCTCGTGCAGGACGACGAGGGCGTCGAGAACGTGCTGCGCCATGTCAACCGCCGCGCGGCCTTCCACTCCGAGGACGAATACCGCCTGGCCGAGCGCCGCGCCCTGGCGCGTCCCGGCGACTGGACCAGCCACCCGGAGGTGCGCGACGCCCAGGCCGCCCTGCAGTCGACCCACCGCCTGGTTCGCATCGCCAAGAGCCTGGGCAAGCGCATCCACGTGCTGCACGTCACGACCAAGGAAGAGATCGACTTCCTGGCCCAGAACAAGGACGTCGCCAGCGTCGAGGTCACGCCCCAGCACCTGACCCTGGTCGCGCCGGAAGCCTATGAGCGTCTGAAGGGCTTCGCGCAGATGAACCCGCCGATCCGTTCGGCCGACCATGTGGCCGGGATCTGGCGCGGGGTCGACGCCGGCGTCGCTGACGTCCTGGGCTCCGACCACGCCCCCCACACCCGCGAAGAGAAGGCCCGGCCCTATCCGGCCTCGCCCTCGGGCATGCCGGGCGTCCAGACCCTGGTTCCGATCATGCTGACCCACGTGGTCGAGGGCAAACTGACCCTGGAGCGCTTCGTCGACCTGACCAGCCACGGCGTGAACCGCATCTTTGGCCTGGCCGACAAGGGCCGCATCGCCGAGGGCTTCGACGCCGACTTCACGATCGTCGACATGAAGGCCCGCCGCGTCATCACCCACGACTGGATGGCCACCCGCTCGGGCTGGACCCCGTTCGACGGCTTCGAGGCCAAGGCCTGGCCCAAGGCGACGATCGTCCGCGGGATCGTGGTCATGCGCGACGACGAGGTGATCGCCGAAGGGCGTGGGGAGCCGGTGCGGTTCCTGGAGACGCTGGCGGGGTAGGGTTTTAGCCCAAAACTGCGTGTCATCCCGGAAGCCTCGCAGAGGCTATCCGGGACCCAGGGGCCGCCGCACTGCCGCTAGCCCCTGGGTCCCGGCTCTCCGCTACGCTACGGCCGGGATGACAAAACTCTTTGGCTAGGGCTGGATATCCATCCGCCTACGGATCAACCAGCGCCGTTCCGCGTCGGCCGGCCCCAGCGCCAGCGCCCGGTCATAGGCCGCCAGCGCCTCCTCCCGCCGTCCCAGGCGCGCCAGCAGATCCGCTCGCACGGCGTGGAAAGGCTGGAAGTCGGCCAGGCGCGGCGCGTCCAGAGACTCCATCTCGGCCAGCGCCGCCGCCGGCCCCGCGATCTTGGCCAGGGCCACGGCGCGGTTCAGGCGGACAAACGGGTCCTCGCGCCAGCTCAGCAGCATGTCGTAGAGGGCCAGGATCGCCGACCAGGGCGGCGGCTCGGCCAGCGATCGCCGGCGGCCCCAGGCCGCGTGCAGGGCGGCGCGCAGCTGACGTGGTCCCGGCGCGTTCAGCCGGGCGGCGCGGCGCAGCAGCGCGTCGCCGTCGGCGATCAGCGCCTTATCCCAAAGCTGGGGGTCCTGCCGGTCCAGGGGGACCATCACGCCCTCGGCGTCCACCCGCGCCGGCCGCCGCGCCTCGGCGAAGCGCACCAGGGCGGCGAAGGCGAGCGCTTCGGGCTCGTCCGGCAGCAGGTCGGCCAGGACGGCGGTGAGGTCCAGCATCTCGCGGGCGTAGCCGGCGTGCGCGCCCGTGCCGGCCGCGTCCTCGTGGGCGCGGGCATAGGCGATCTCCAGCGTCGAGAGCACCGCCTCGATCCTTTCGGGCCAGGCTTCGGGACCAGGGACTTCGAACGACACGCCGGCCTGGGCGATCTTCTTCTTGGCGCGGGTCAGGCGCTGGAACATCGTCGGTTCGGAAACGAGGAAGGCGCGGGCGATCTCGGCGACCGACAGGCCGCACACCAGCCGCAAGGTCAGCGCCGCGCGGGCCTCGGGCGCCACGGCCGGGTGACAGCAGATGAAGATCAGGCGTAACCGCTCGTCCGGGATCAGGCGGGCGTCGGAGGCCAGATGCGCCTCGACCGAGGGCTCGGGCTCTGGCGCGTCCGGCGCCAATCGGCGTCGAATGCTCCGTTTACGGATCATGTCCAGGGCCCGGCGACGGGCCGCGGCGTAGAGCCAGGCGGCCGGGTCCAGGGGCGGGGCCGCCGGCCAGACCTCCGCCGCCTTGGCGCAGGCGTCGGCGAAGGCGTCCTCGGCGATGTCGAGGTCGCGGAACGCCGCCGCCAGGGCGGCGACGATCCGGCCTCCAGTCTCCCGGAACGTCTGGTCCAGCCGCGCCAGGCGCCTAGTCCTCGTCGATGATGGGCCGCACCTCGACCGAGCCGTCGCCGGCGAAGGGGATGCGCTTGGCGATGGCCAGGGCGGCGTCCAGGTCCGGAACGTCGATCAGATAGAAGCCGCCCAACTGTTCGCGCGCCTCGGCGTAGGGACCGTCATGCAGCGTGTCGCCGCCCCGCGACCTGCGCAGGGTCGTGGCGGTGTCCGACGATTTGAGGCCCGAGCCGCCGCGCAGGACGCCCTCGGCGGAGAGCTGGGCCGCGAGGGCCTGATGCGCCGCGATGATCGCCTCCAGGCTGGGTGCGTCGGCTTCGGTGTAGATCGCTTCGTTCTCGTAAAGCAGCAGGGCGTATTGCATCGTCATCTCCCATCGAGCCCGCGACCCTCGCGGCGCTTCGATCCCAGAGACGCGCCGGCTCAGGGGGATTCGACAGCGCGCGCCGAAAAATGTCGAGGGGGAGAAAGGATCCCTCTCCCCTTGCGGGAGAGGGTGGCCCGAAGGGCCGGGTGAGGGGTCGCGCGAGCGGCGCCGGTGATCAACCCCTCATCCGTCGCCTTCGGCGACACCTTCTCCCGCAAGGGGAGAAGGAGCGTTCGCGGCGCTCTTTCATCCGCGTATCCGGAATCGAACTGAACGAAATCAACGGCTTCCCATTTTTACACCCCGCTGGATCATCCGCGTTGAAACCGCGCCTATCCTTTACCCACCTCGTCGCGAGGAAAGGGCGCATGGCCAGCGACCATTTGCGGCGGCGGGGGGCGATCGAGCGGGGACAGGTTCGAGGGGGTTACTCGGACGGTCCGGGGCTGAGCTTGCTGGGCTCACCCGCCC
>Ga0247725_1001759_pt1 | contig 10337 bp, 6 predicted proteins | sample OKSTACKMCFT3sol_FD_183021 | JGI IMG/M metagenome (GOLD analysis project Ga0247725, IMG submission 183021) | Subsurface sediment microbial communities from gas well in Oklahoma, United States - OK STACK MC-FT3-sol | ecosystem: Environmental > Terrestrial > Deep subsurface > Rock core/Sediment... | reverse complement strand
ACCCAATCGTCACCCCACGCGGCGGCGGGCGCACGCCCGGCGTCAAATTCACATCATGATCTGGTCTATGGACTGGATGCCAGACCACCGCTGCCGCAGACTATCTTTGCCGCCCTGCAACATATGCTGGCCATGTTTGTCGGCATCATCACCCCGCCACTGATCATTGCCAACGCACTGGGACTCAGCGGCGAGGACACCCGTTATATTGTCTCCATGTCGCTGTTGATGTCGGGGATTGCCTCCTTTATCCAGAGTCGGCGCTTCGGTCCTGTGGGCTCGGGCCTGCTCTCGGTGCAGGGCACCAGCTTCAACTTTTTAGGGCCGATTATCGCCTCGGGCCTGGCCCTCAAGCAGGCCGCCATGCCGACCGAGCAGATGCTCGGCACCCTGTTTGGCACCATACTGGTCGCCGCCATCAGCATGATCATCGTCAGCCGCTGCCTGCATCTGATCCGTCAGGTCATCACCCCACTGGTCACTGGTATCGTCGTGCTACTCATCGGCCTGACGCTGATCAAGGTTGGTCTGATCAGCATGGGTGGCGGTTTTGCCGCCATGGGGAACGGTAGCTTCGGCAGTGGCGAAAATCTCGGTCTGTCGCTGTTGGTGCTCGTCACCATAGTGCTGCTGCAACGCAGCCAGAACCCCTGGTTGCGACTCTCGGCCATCGTCATCGCCATGCTGGTCGGATATATCGCCGCCTTCTTCATGGGACGACTCAACCCGCTGCAAGGAGCTGAAGCCTGGATCGCCCTGCCGCAACCCTTCCGCTATGGCATCGGTTTTGACTGGCAATTCTTCATTCCGATCACCGTCATTTTTGTGGTGACGGCCCTGGAAGCCATAGGTGACATGACCGCCACCTCCGATGTCTCCGGCGAGCCGGTCGATGGCCCGGTTTATATGGCCCGCATCAAGGGCGGCGTACTCTCCGACGGTCTCAACTCCATGCTGGCCGCCGTGGTCGGCACCTTCCCGATGTCGGTGTTTGCCCAGAATAATGGCGTCATCCAGCTGACCGGCGTGGCCAGTCGCTATATCGGTTTCTTCATCGCTGCCATGCTGGCGTTGCTGGGGTTGCTGCCAGGCGTGGCGGCCTTTATCCAGCAAATTCCGGAACCGGTTCTGGGCGGTGCCACCGTCGTGATGTTCGGCACCATAGCCGCTGCCGGGGTGCGTATCATCTCCCGCGAAGTGCTGGATCGGCGCGCTTTGATGATTTTGGCGGTCTCCCTGGCCATGGGCCTGGGAGTGGCGCAGGTACCGGAAGTGCTGCAACACCTGCCGGAGCTGCTCAAGAGCGTGCTCTCCTTTGGCGTCGCCACCGGCGGCATCACCGCCATGGTACTGAACCTGTTGCTGCCCCGCCGCAAAGTAGCGGTTGCCAGCTAACCCCGGCAACGGCCTAAAAAACCAGGGGCGCTAGAGCGCCCCTTTGTCTTGGTGCCCTGAAGCTGAGCCCGCCATGGCTGGAACTTGTGTGAGCATAGATTCAAGTGCAGGGTGATTGGGATGGGTCAAGCGGAAGTGCCGTAGATGTTCGTCGGCTTGTTGGGGCTCGCCACTGCGTTGCAGGGCCATCGCCAAAGGCAATTCAGCCTCCAGCACGCCATGCCCAAACGCCTTTTCCAGATAGAAAACGGCTCGCTTATGATGACCGGAGGCCAACAAGAACTGGCCATAGCGAGAGAGGGCATCCCCGTCTTCCGGGCTTTGCAACAACCAGCGATTGAAGGCCAACTCGGCACGTTCGGCCGCACCGCGAACCCCCAGCTGATAGCCCATGGTTGCCAGCAGGGCATAACGCTTGAGCAGCGCTGTCGTCCCCTGCTCCAGTACCGCTAACCCGACAATCGACTCCAGCGCCTGCAGGTCGGCCATCACCCGTTGCCGTTCATCACGCGTATCAAATCCGGATGGTGCAGCCTGGGTATGCGCCGCCAAATCGGCCAGCCACGAGTCGAGATAAGCAAAATCAATCTGGCTACGAGTGTGCGCCTTGTCGATCGTCACCAACCGCTCGGGATGATAATGACCATACTCGCCCGCAGACGCCTGCTGGGTGAATACCGACAATACCAACCCCATGCAACCCCATATACAGCAGCGCATCTTGATCCTGTGTCCAGGTTAAACGATGAGAGCCATATTAATCCGCAGGTTGCGAGCTGTCTGCTTTTTGAACGATGGATGAGCTGAAATTTGGTGATGGCTCACTCCTCACAAGCTCGGCCGGGGTAGCCAGGAAGCGTGGCCGCCGCCGGTAAACACGCCAGAATCTCGCTGGCTTTGAGTAGGGTCGGCAGATTGTCTGCCGTGACCTGACGCCAATTGAGTTTTTCGCCCAGATATTGCGCCCAGGCAAACTCGATGAAGTAGATTTGCCCCTGCTTGGCATACAGGCCCGCATCTTCGGCAAAGCCAGCCAGGGAACGATAGGGATAGTCGGGTAACAGCGCGATATGGTTGGGCAACTGCTCGGGCTTGACCTCATGACCACGCTCATCCTTGAGCCAGGCCCAGTGGTGGGCCTGCATCTGTGACCAGAACAGCTCAGGTTCGGTCAAGATCCCTTCAATGACCACGGGGACCTCCCGCATCCCCAGGCTCCACAGGGTGCGCGTCAAATGATGACGGTCCACCAGCCAGAAACGACCATCCGGACCAATCACCACCGGAATGCGCTTCTTTTCAGCCAGGGCCCATAACTTCTTGGCACTTTTATGTTTCAACGCCCTGGCTTCGGTCTGCACCTGCAACAACCCCACACCCGGCTGGGTCGGATGCAACTGGTTAATGGCTAATCGACACCAACTGCCAATCTTCAGATCGGGCTGACAGGGATCAGCGGTCTGTTTAGCCCACAAAAGGGGAGAGCAAAGAGAGAGAAAGATGAAGATCAGGGTACGACGAATTACATCCCATACCCGGTATCCAACACGGTACCATCTTCGAGAATGGCCCAACTGCATGCCTGATTCCGCCATAATTTGCCGCTCGAGGCTCAACAAATAACCTGCTGAAGCTCGAGTCAATCTTCAAGTTCTGGCTACTCTACGCCTTGGCAAAAATGAATGGCAATGAAGCGCAGAGCCGTCGCCACAAAACCAGGCAAGGGCTTGATGTATATCAAACGAGACTGGAATTAATGCGGAGCCGGCGTTCCCCACTCCCGTCGAACCTGGTCATACACGGGTAACAAGCCATAACGAGACCAGATACCCTGCACTGAATCGGCAAACACTCCCACAGGTAATGCTTTGCGTAACCCATTGAGCGTCGCAGGTGAAAGTTCGGGATGACAAGCCAGCCAGCGCTCGACTCGCGCCAGAACCATGACTCGTTCTATCGTCACCCTCTCCGACTTGGCCATCAGCAACTCAGGCAACACATCACTCACCAGCAGATCAAAACGGTTGGCCTGCAACATGGCAATTCCATTCCCTGCCTTAGCGAGTGGTTCATAGCGGATGGCGGCGTTATCCAGTAACTCATTCAGTTCGGCCACATCAATGGCTCCGACCCGATACTGACGCAACTGTTCCAGATTGACCATCTTGCCGACTGTTCCGGCTCGGGCATAGACAGCCAGCGTAATGGGGGCCACCCGCCCGATATAACGAATGGTCTCCGCCTCTCCGGGAGCAAAATTAACAGCCAGGCCACAACTGTTCGGTTGCACAGCAAGCCGCTTCATCAAGCGCCGAACCGGCATCGCCTGATAATGCACATCGATGCCCTGCTCCTTAGCTAATTGCGTAAACGCATCGATATAGGGGCCACTGAGTTGTCCACCCTGCAGGATAATGAAAGGCGGATAGAGGTCGGCGTATACCTCGATTACCGGACTTGCAGCCCAGCTACTGCCGGTGAGTAAGCAGCCCCACAAAAGAAAGATCATCCATTTCACGGGGATTACTCCTTTGCCATCACGGCAGAGTCACCAATTGAACCGGTGTTTGCACAATACCTGGTAAATCGGCTTGTTTAGTCCCTTGCGCGAGCGCGTGCAAAGCCAGTTCAATCGCATACTCAGCCTGTCGGTTCGGATACTGATCCGCAGTCGCTAACACGCGGCCGTCCTGAATGTAACGGCGAATACCGGGAATGTGGTCATAACCTGCAATCAGCACCTGCCCCTGTTTACCTGCTGCCGCCACCGCCTGGACGGCCCCAATCGCCATATTGTCATTCCCGCAGAGCAAGGCCCGCAATCCAGGCTCCGCTTGCAACAAATCGGCAGCCGCCAGACGACCTTGCTCCACATCCCAATAACCGGAACGGATACCCGCCACGGACAAACCGGCGCTCCGCAAGGCAGCGCGAAAACCATCGCTTCTTGCCCGAGCGTTAATGGAGCCGGGAGGCCCTTCAATCAAGCCGACACGGCTCCCGGCAGGCAATTTTTTAGCCACAAAATCACCAACACTGCGCGCACCAGCAAAGTTACTAGGACCCACAAAGGGAATGTTAACCCCCTCCAGAGCCAAGGCCCGGTCGTCCAACTTATTATCCATATTGATGACCAGAACCCCCGCAGCAATGGCTTGCATCAACACTGGTAACATGGCGACCGAATCCGTCGGCACGATAATCAGAGCGTCTATTTTTTGCTCTAGCAAACGACGAATAATCAGTTCCTGTCCCGAAACATCGGTTTCGGCCTTCACCCCTTCCACTGTCAACCGTAATTGCTCTGGATGTGCGGAGGCGTAAGCCTTGGCACCATCCGCCATCTGGACGAAAAATTCGTTTTGCATCGACTTGAGTACAATAGCTACCGCCGGCGGATCACTGGCCCATACCCATGAGGATTGGGTTAATAACAAGAGGGGTAGACAACACCAGAGTCTCAACCACTTCATATGGTGTTCCTTCTTTGGAGGCATCAGGACAAGCCATAACAACCGCTGAATTCAAGTGTAAGTGACCGGTTCCTATGCGGTTGAAAATAGAGCCTGGTTTTGATAACTGGCACCGCAAAAAACCGATGTACTCGCTACTTTTCTTGATGTGATTCAAGGCGTACCTTAGAACCCTTGCCACACAGAGCAACCATTCACCCTGATGGTTCATTCGTTTCATCTCTGGAGTATTCCTACCCATGCACCTGGCGCATTCTTATTTCAGTCAACTCAACCACGATTATCTGGCTGTTCATCATCAAAAGGAGACCCTGTTCTGGGATACCTATATGGGGATCAGCGAGGATCACGAAGGTTTCGCCGCAGCCGAGAAACAGTACAAACAATTCATCGCCAATGGCCAGCGACTGGGAGAGTTACGCGCGCATATCCAGCGTCTGGAACAACAGGCTCCCAGCACAGAGCGCGATGATTTACTCGTCGGTTTACGGGGCTGGTACAGCTTCTTCGATTGCAACGCCATCGAAAATGCCAGCGCCCAAGCCGAACTGGAGTGCTTGATTGAACTCGAAGCCGAGCTGTTCGCCCGCCGCAAACACTTCAAACCCACCCATCTGGATGGCAGCGGAGAGCGCGTCGAAGCATCCTTAGGTGCCCTGCTGACGAATCTGGCGACCAACGAAGTGGAGGAGCAGCGTCTAAGCTCCCATCAGGCCCTGCTGGGAGTAGAACAGTGGGTCCTGGAACATGGACTCATTGATATCATTCAGCAACGCAACCGCTTCGCACGCAGCCTGGGCTATCGCAACTATTTTGACTACAAGGTCCAGAAAAGCGAACGCATGACCCCGGAACAACTGTTTGCCATCCTCGATCGCTTCGAAGAGCAAACCCGGGATGTAAATCAGCGGAGTCTAGAACAACTCAAGGAACAACGCGGAGCAAGCGCAACGGCGCCCCATAACGTGCGCTTCTTCAGCAGTGGCGATGTCAACCGCAAGCTGGATGCCTACATGCCGTTTGCCTCGGCCCTGTCACGCTGGATCCGCAGCTTTCAGCGCCTGCATATCAATTTTTCCGGCGCCAACCTGACGCTGGATCTGCTCGAACGTGCTGGCAAGTATGAAAATGGCTTCATGCATGGGCCGGTACCAGCATTTCTCAATGCCGGTCAATGGCAACCCGCAAGCATCAATTTCACCAGTCTGGCGAAACCGGATCAGGTTGGCAGTGGCCTCAATGGTCTCAATACCCTGTTCCATGAAGGAGGCCATGCCGCCCACTTCGCCAATATCCGGCAAAATGCTCCCTGTTTTTCCCAAGAGTTTGCCCCGACCTCCATGGCCTATGCCGAAACCCAGTCCATGTTCTGCGACAGTCTGCTGGATGACGCCGACTGGTTGACCCGTTACGCCACCGACTCGCAAGGCGATCCCATTCCCGCCAGCCTGATCCACGAGATGATTGTCGCCAAGCAGCCGATGCGCGCCTTCGGTGAGCGCCATATCTTGCTGGTGCCCTACTTTGAGTGGGCTTGTTACCAGATGAGCGACGAACAGATGACACCCGCCGCCCTGACGACACTGGCTCGCGAGGTGGAACAGCGCATTCTCGGCATTGCGGCCAGTCCCCGTCCGACGCTGGCGATCCCGCACTTGCTCTCCCAGGAATCGGCCTGTTCCTATCATGGCTATCTGTTGGCGCTGATGGCGGTCGAGCAGACCCGCGCCTTCTTCTTACGGCGGGATGGTTACTTGACTGACAACCCGGCCATAGGGCCGGATCTGGCGCGTCACTATTGGCAACCGGGCAATCGGCTGACCCATGGCGAGACCCTGCGCAGCCTGACCGGCGAAGGATTCAACCCGGATTATCTCGCCAAGGTCTGCAACCTGAGCGTGGAGGCTTGCTGGCAGGCCGCACAGGCCAGCATTGCAGCCGCCGCCTTACGCCCGATACCGACGGATGAGTTTGCATTAAATGCCCATATCCGCCTGGTACACGGCAGCGAGCTCATTGCCGATAACCAGCACGGCGATGAGCAGATGTGCGAACAATTTGCCGCCTGGATCCGGCGCCACTACCGGTAGAAGCCCACACAACAGCCCCGACAGGGGCTTTTTTCCTTACATGGGTTAACGTTCTTTGCTGAAGTTTACCCCTCGCCCGCTTGTCCGTGCCCCCACTGATTCCAGATACTTGATTCCTGGATAGTTTGATATAACGGCAGGCTCGAGATGCTGGCACAGACGGCTGAGCACGTGAGGAATTTGTACATGAAGTCCATGATCTGGTTCGGTGTTGGTCTGTTGGTCTCGACAGCCACCATGGCGCAACCGGGCGGTCCAATGCCCGAAGGCTTCCCCCGCGATCAACCGGGACGCTTCGCCCCCCAACCTCATCGGTATCCATCGCCACATCCAGCTCCGGGTCTGATGGTCGATATCTTACCTCCAGGCTACAAAACAGTGCTGTTTGCTGGCTTGACCTATTTTGTGTTCAACGAAATCTGGTATCAACTCCACGGTGGGCGCTATGAAGTGGTGGCGCCACCGCCACAACCAGTCCTCCAACCGACAGCAACAGACAACCCCTATTATGAAAATGGTCTGACCCGGGTAGACATCAACGGCGTGCGCTATTATGTCCGTGATGGGCGCTACTATCGCCGCACCGCTGAGGGTGACTATCTGGAAGTACCGCCTCCGCAGTCATGATCGCTGGCAAAGTGTTCCTCGCTTGCTCCATACCGCCTTCATACAAGTGCAAATCTAGCCCGAGTTGGCAATCCAAGGCATGCCTTGCGATCTGAAGAGCGTTGACGCCTCGCAAGAGGCTGTCCAATCGCGCAAAAAAAAGCGTCCTCCGAGGAGGACGCAATACGATCAACGTGGAAACAAAGGATAGTTTTATTGTGCTGCGAGTGAGTAAGCCAAGGTGCTGTCATTGAAGGTCACCAGGTAGGTGCCGACAACTGCGGTCTTGATATCCGCTCCGCTCAGGTTCGCCACGCCATCAGCATTGGTATCGCCGTAGTTCTTGGTCCAGTCGCCCAGAACGTCGAACTTGAAACGTTGGGTTCCAGAACTATCGCCCGCACCAGTGAAAGTGATGGTTGCTTGCCAAGTATTGTTAGCCACCAGCTTCATCGCCGTTGAACCCCAGCTGTTCGGGGTGCCACGGAAATTGAGGCTGGTCAGATTACCGGTATAGACAGGGGTGTCATTACCGGAAACCTTGGTCAGCGTGTACTTCAGGGTCGAGTCGTTGAACTGAACCTTGTATTGGCCCACAACGGTGCTGTAGATATCAGCGCCGCCCTGCTCGGCCGTGCCGTCCTTATTGGTATCGCCGTAGTTCTGCGTCCAGTCACCCTTGACGTCGAACTTGAAGCGCTGGTTGGCTTGGCCGTCGAAGGTCACAGTGGCTTCCCAGACGTGATCAGCAACCAGCGTCATAGCGGCGCTACCCCAGCTGTTGGCGGTACCACGGAAGTTCAGCGTCGGCAGCGTCTGCAAGAAGATACCGGCGTCATTGACCGTCACCACAGCGCTAGCTGTAGAGGTCAGCCCTTCATTGTCGGTCACAGTCAATGTGATGGTCTGGGTGCCCTTGGTGTTAAAGGTCACACTTTCCGTCTTGCCGACACCACCGGTTGACCAGCTATAGCTAACGATTTGACCATCATCGGTTGAGCCGGAAGCATCCAGTACCAGAGTATCACCCACTTTGACGGTCTGGGTCTTTGGAGAGACCGCCGCCACAGGCGCTTGTCCGCCATTGGCCGCGGTCAACGTGTACTTCATGGTCTTTTCATCGACTTCGACATGGTATTTACCAACGCCGCTGAACAGGATGTCGCTGGTGCTGGCTTTATCCAGAACCCCGTCGGCACCGGTATCACCGTAGTTTTCGGTCCAGTTGCCATAGACGTCAAACTTGAAGCGTTGTGAACCAGTCGCATCACCGGCACCGGTAAAGGTCACGTCAGCCGCCCAAACGCGGGTGGTCGGATTGACCGTCAGGGCGGTGGTTGCCCACGCATTCTGCGTGCCGCGGATAAACAGGCTCGGGAACTTAGGCACTATACAACCGGCAGGGTTGGTGCAGTCGTCCATGGCTCCGATATGGATAGCCGCCGCTTGCTTAGCTCCCACAGTGAAGGTGGCATTACCACTCCCATCGACAGTGATGACGCTGCCGCTACACAGAGCAGCCCCGGCGAGAATGTTGCAGTAGTTACCAGCCTTCAGCCCCGTCTGTAACGTCTTGGTCAGCGATGAAGATTCATTGTTGATGACAATGAAACCCTTGGCGCCCCGGCCAAATGCAATCTGGTTATTGCCGTTATCCCACCAATTCAGCACGCTTGGTGCATCTTTGGTGACATTATGGAAGGAGACCATGTTGGCGATGTTGCTCCAGCGATGTTCACAGTTCCAACCTGAACCTGCCGCACAGGCGGTGGCACTCGGACCACCGATATCAGTGTTCGAACCATAATCGTAACCAGACATTACCTGTGGGTATTCGCCATAAGGCCAGGCCAGCATAAAGACGTTGGCTAGGTTGTACAGGGCACCGTCCTTGTAGGTCAGCATGCCACCACCGCCATGGCCGCGCTCGCGGTCATGGTTGACAACAAAGACTTCTGCCTTGTTGGATGGCAACAGTCCCCAGCTTTCGCCAAAGGTCTTCAGGTTCTTGATCTGCCCCTTGAAGTTAGATGCCAGATCGGTGCCGTACTTGAATTCGGTCACCACACCCAGTCCAGTGTATTCACCCGGTTGGATCGGTTCACCTTGGGCACCAATTACTTCTTGGAAGATGAACGGATTACCGGCCTGAGAATAGATAGCGCCCAGATCCGAAGTGGTCATGTGCTTGGCGGCATCGATCCGGAAGCCAGCGACACCCCAGCTGGTCAGCGTTTTCATATAATTGGCGATTTGGCCCTGAACATAGCTGGAGCCAGTGTTCAGATCCGGCATGCCGAGCAAACCACAGTTTTGTACCTGATAGCGGTCACCGTAGCTACTGATGGAGCAGGGGCTGTGAAAATCGTTATAGCCCAGATAAGGGTAGTTGCGATCGGAGTAGCTGCTACCGGCCGTACCGGTGCCGGTACCGCTGGCCATCTGGTTGAAGACCGCATCGACGTAAATCTTGACCCCAGCAGTTTTACAACGCTGAATCATGCTCTTGAGTTCAGCTTCGTTACCGCCGCGGCTGGTAAATTTGGTGTAGGAAACCGGCTGATACACGGTCCACCACTCGCCCCCCTGCTTGTGCTCGTTCGGCGGCGTAATCTGTACCGCATCAAAGCCCTTGGGGCCGAGTACGGTTTCACACTCATTGGCGATGTCGTTAAACTTCCATTGAAACAGATGCACCATGACACCCGCGTTGGCCGCGTTGCTGGCCAACGCCAGAGCAACGGCTGCGCCCAGCGTCAAAGCACTGAACTTC
>Ga0247725_1001754_pt1 | contig 10349 bp, 8 predicted proteins | sample OKSTACKMCFT3sol_FD_183021 | JGI IMG/M metagenome (GOLD analysis project Ga0247725, IMG submission 183021) | Subsurface sediment microbial communities from gas well in Oklahoma, United States - OK STACK MC-FT3-sol | ecosystem: Environmental > Terrestrial > Deep subsurface > Rock core/Sediment... | reverse complement strand
CCTATCGCTGCGGTGGGGCGGACGACGATCTCATTGACGTCCACCTGATCGGGCTGCTCGATGGCGTAGCGAACGGCGCGGGCGATGGCCTCCGGCTTCAGGGCGATGGCGCGGTAGCTCGCCATGGCTTGGATCGCGACCGGGTCGGTGATGGTCGAGGCCAGTTCGCTTTCGACCACGCCGGGCATGACACAGGTCACGCGCAGCGCCGCGTTCTCCTGCCTCAAGCCGTCCGAGATCGCTCGGACCGCGTATTTGGTGGCGCAGTAGACGGCGGCTGTCGGCACAACCGAAAGCGCGCCGATCGAGGCGATATTGATGATATGACCCGAACCCCGGGCCGTCATCTCGGGCAACACGGCGGCGATGCCGTAGAGCACGCCCTTGATGTTGACGTCGACCATGCGGTCCCATTCCTCGACCTTCAGCGAGGCCATCAGCGACAGCGGCATCACGCCGGCGTTGTTGACCATCACGTCGACGCGGCCGAACGCCTCGCGCGCCGCCTCGGCGAAGGCCTCGACGCTGGCGCGGTCGGTGACGTCCAGCGCGTGGGCCCGCGCCACGCCGCCCGCTGCGGTCAGTTCGGCGACCAGCGCTTCTAGCCGGTCCACGCGACGCGCGCCCAGCATGACCTTGGCGCCGGCCGAGGCCAGTTCGCGGGCGATGCCCAAGCCAATGCCGCTCGACGCCCCGGTGATGAGTACGACCTTGTCCATGCCTGTCTCCTTGGATCGGGACGTTGCGTCCCCGCCCAAGGAGTTAGGCCTGCTAGATTGGAGCGACTATTGGCGCAAATGTGACCAAGCTGGTAAGTAGTGCTTACCAATGGCCCTCGACCTCAATGCCGTCGCCCTCTTCGCCGCCGTCGCCGAGGCCCGCAGCTTTCGCGTGGCCGGCGACCGGCTGGGCGTCACGCGCTCGGCCGTGAGCCAGGCGGTGCGCAAACTGGAGACGGGGCTGGGGGCCGCGGCGTAGACACGCCCCATGGACGTAATCAGATTGCAATCGGCACCCACTCACCGGGTCGGCTACATGTAAAAACTGTAGCTCACCTGGGGTTTTTCGGTCGGACTAACATACTTCATAATGTCGCCGATTTTGCTGGCGCACTCCAAGGTGATCGGCAGGCGACCATCCATTTGGGTGTTGTTCCAGTTCATCTTCGTCAAGCCAAGGATTTCCTCGCACAGGCTTTCAAGCGAGGAGTCTTGCTCGTAGACGGTGATCTTGAGCGGGTTCGGGACGTACATGCCCGGGTATGTCTTATAAAAGTCGACGGTCCCGCGCGTATAAAGCACGCCTTCGGTCTCTGAGATGGTCAGCAGCGTCCCCCGCTTGGGCGGATAGTCCTGGTCTGCGAACATCCGGATGTCGGTGCCGGTGATGGCGACAAAATCCTTGGACCGAATCCCCTTCTCATCAAGCGCACGAAGGAAGCCTGCGCGCTCGCTCTCGCGGAAATGGCTCGATTTGTGGATCACGATCCGCGCAGGCATGTGCTCCAGCGCCCGGTCGTATTCGTCCAGAGCGTCGCGCAGCAGTTCATAGGCCTGGTCTTCGCTGAGGTAGGGGTGGCGGTTCTTCTTGTCGATCGACACCGGCGTCCCGCGAAGGATGATGCCGTGGCCGAACTCGTCAAAGACCTGCGCGAGGCTCGATGACACGGTCTCGCCATCCCGACTCTTGTAGAAGCCGACGCCGATGTAGCACGAGCGCAGCTTTGCCGTGTCCTCGACAAGCCGCCACGGGATCGTCCGGTTACCCTTGTAATAGAGCGCAGTGCAGAAATTCCACGCCTTTGTGGCGGGATCCTGCTGATCGCCGGCTTGCTTGGTGATCAGGATGGTCTTCTCGCGCACCAGCTGCAGCGGCGTCCCCAGGTGCATGCATTTAGCTTTCAGGATGCGCCTGAAGTTATGTTCGAGTTCACTCTCCTCCGCCTCATCGTCATTCGCTGCGCTCGTGACGGAGTCAAACATCTCGTTTGGCATCACGCACACGATGACGTCTACGGACCGGTTTTCCGCCAAGAACCGGATCTGCTCGTAGTAGAGCGCGACCGCCTGCTCCACGCGCTCCGCGCGGGAGCTCAGCTTCAGGATCCCCGAAATATCCGACTTCTTGATGGTCCGAGTGTACTGCGGGGAATTGATCAGCCGCGTGAGGAACCCGTAGCTTTGATTGATGCCACCGAACCCTCGGAAGAGGTTCAGCAGGGGCGACTCCTTCTTACGCTCGATGCCGTTCCGACACCGTTCGAGCCAGTCATCCAGCAGGTCGACGCCCTCTCCCCGGCCGACCACTCCGATGCGCAGCTCCGTCCGACGCAGTTCGTCTCGCTGGTCATAGACGCCCATGTGCTCGATGCCGGTACGGGGGCAGATGTGTGTTCCCGTCCCAAACTCCAGCAGCGGCTCGCTTAGGGTCGAGATCTTCATGCCGCCGTTCCTTCCGCCAGCTCTTCATCGGCGCCGTTGGGGTCGTCCTGTGACTCGTCATCCTCGGCGTCCCGGACGTCGAACTCGATCAGCGACAGGAAGCGCATCCCGACATCCGCGCCGGCCGCGCATTGGGTGTTAGAGAGGAAATAGGCGACGAAGCGCACGGCGTTCCTGACGCTCGAATTGTGTTCGAGCCGCTTCTGCTGAGACAGAAGGTCGTCATGCCAATGCGACTGCACAAAGCCGTTATAGGAATAGTACCAGCTTGGAACGATCTGGGCGTACCACTTATCGACGAGCTTCGTGAACGTCAGCTCGAATGAGAAGTGCTGATGATGGGCAACCTTCTGGGGGTCTTTCTTCTGGTACTTGACCTCATAAACCCGCCGGACCGATGACCGCTTCCCGACCCAGGTCTCCCGCCGCTCAAGTTGCGCTTCCTCCGTCGGCCCGAAAAAGAAGAAGCCGTCCTTCGGGTGGGTGCGGACTTGCCGATGCTTCAGCTGCTCGCGGGTCTCAGCCGACAGCAGTTGCTTGAGGATGTTGATGTTGTCGACCTCGTCAGAGTCGGCCAGGTCGGTCGTCTCGAGGCGCTCAACCGAGCCCGGATCGACCACGCTCAGCAGGCCGGACTGCTCCATGTCTTGGAACGAGAACAGTTTCTCATCATGGAAGACCCAGGAGTCCGTGCCGACGCCGTTCAACAGCAGCGCCATCTTGACGATTGACTTGCGGCTTCGGGCCTTGCCCTTGTAGCCCAGCTCCGACTTAGCCCGAGCGATAACCGACTTATCGTCGATCATCAGCTCGGCGACGTACAACGCTTCGGGCAGTTGGACTTCCTGCAAATTGGTGGTGATCGCGGTCGGCGCGGCGACGCTCTCGGAGCTGAAGCTGATGAAGGCGTCCACTTCGCCGAGGATATGCCGGAACTCCGCCAGCACCCGCTCTTGGGCTGCCAGCCGCAGTCCGCCAACCAAACCGAGGAGGTCGCCGAGATCGATGATGTGCTTCTTGCAGTTGAAGGCAAATTGGTCGGTCAACAGCTCATTGATGGACGCTTGACTATAGGACGCCTGCTTCCGCGTCAGGATCAACAATACAGCTCGTCGAAGGTGTTGAAGTACGAGCGGTCCATGAACTGCCGCACCGTAGATTTGACCTTGTCCAGCGTCGAGGTCGACGTCAGCTGGAAAGCGACACGGTCATGATCGTCGCCTAAGTCGATCCCAGGGAAATTCTTCTGTTTCCGATTGAGGTTGATCAGGTGCGGCAAGTTGTAGACAGACCTAAGGATCGGAATGAAAGCGTCTTCCAACGCTAGGTTGATGTCCGTGCGCCCCTGCGCTGTCGCGAGCTCCACCTGCACGATGATGCGGCTGACAACATCTCGGAGCTGATTTTCAATCTCGAGCTGCTTCATCCCCCCGCCCTCGCGCGCCTTGCCAACCCGAGTCATGGGAACGCACGGGGAACATTTCAAGGTCCGGCGCTCGCTTATCAACAAGATCGGGCGCTCGAAACCGGGGGGCTGGCGTCGCAGGCACACGCGGCACCGGACTACGCCTGGCGCTGCTGAGCGGCTGTTCGGAGGCGCGCCGCCGTTCAACTGGTCCCGCTCGACTACGCCGCCAGCGGTCCTCGTTGCTCAAGAGCGCGGCCGAAGGCTTTGCGAATAGCCAGCGACATGTTCAGGCGAGTGAGTGCCACTGCGTTCTTACGGGCCGCCAGGTACTTAAGGGTCAACTCCCGCATGTGGAGGCGGCGCGGAAGGACGACGGAACAAAAGGAGAATCATTATCTCGACGCGGCGCCACGGAGGCGCCACCCTGGCTCCATGAATTCCGATTCGAAAACCCCCGCCGTGCGCGATCTGGACCGCATCAACCTGCGCTTGGCGGGCCGGACCTTCTCAGCCATCGACGCGGCCTGCGCCGCTCGCCCCGGCAACGTGTCGCGCAACACCTGGATTGCCGAGGCCGTTGAGGAAAAGCTGGCGCGCGAACGCGTCGCGGCGGCGGCCATCGACAGCCAGCGCCGCTCGCATGGCTAAGTTCTACGAGTTCTTCGCCGGCGGCGGCATGGCGCGACAGGGGCTGGGGCCTGGCTGGACCTGCCTCTTCGCCAATGACTTCGACTTCAAGAAGGGCCTGACCTACCAAGCCAACTTCGGCGCCGACGAGCTGAAGGTCGCCGACATCCGCACGATCACTCCCAAAGATCTTCCGGGCGTCGCTGACCTCATGTGGGGATCCTTCCCTTGCCAGGATCTCTCCCTGGCCGGTGTGGGCGCCGGGCTCAAAGGGGAGCGCTCAAGCACCTTCTATCCGTTCTGGGATGTGGTCGGCGCCCTCGAGGCCGAGGGGCGGTCGCCCAAGCTCATCGCCTTGGAGAATGTCTGCGGCACCCTCACCTCTCACGCCGGCAAGGACTTTGAGGCGATCTGCAGGACCTTCGCCCAGGTGGGTTATCGTTGCGGCGCCCTGGTGATCAACGCCGACCTTTTCGTTCCGCAGTCGCGGCCTCGGCTGTTCATCATCGGCGTTCGCGCCGACACGCCGATTGACCCGGCGCTCCTGTCGCCCGAGCCGCTGGACCCGTTCCACACGCGCGCGCTCCGTCGGGCCGTCGAGGCACTCCCCGCAGCCGTTCAGGGCAACATGCTGTGGTGGAATGTGCCGACTCCAGGCCATCGCGTCCGGACCTTCGCCGACGTGATCGAAGAGAACCCCACGAGCGTCAGCTGGCACACCCCTGCCGAGACGGAACGCCTGCTGGCCAGGATGTCGCCGGTCAACAAGGCCAAGGTCGCCGCAGCGATCCGCGCCGGCCGCCGCATGGTCGGCGGCGTCTACAATCGCACCCGGCTAAACGAGCGCGGCGAGAAGGTGCAGCGCGCAGAGGTCCGCTTCGATGACGTGTCCGGCTGCCTGCGGACGCCGGCTGGCGGGTCGAGCCGCCAGGTGATCCTGGTCATCGACGGCAAGAAGGTTCGATCGCGGCTGATCTCGGCGCGGGAGACCGCGCGGCTGATGGGCCTGCCGGACGACTACAAGCTGCCAAAGAACTACAACGAGGCCTACCATCTGACCGGCGACGGCGTTGTGGTCGATGTCGTGCGCCATCTGGCGCAGCACATCCTCGAGCCGCTGCTGGCCGAGGCCTTGGAGGCGCGCGACGTCGCGTGACTGACCTCTTCCAGCGCAATCCCGACGCCACCAACTTCCCGCCGTTCGAGACCGAGGATCTGCGAAGCAATCTCGCGGCCTTCCTAGACACCCCATTCGACGATCCTTCGGGGGCGCGGCCGTTCGTCGGCAACTACCGTTGGGGCGTCTACGCCTTCTTCGATTACGACCGCGAGCCGATCTACGTCGGTCAAACCAATGAGCGGCTGCGCACGCGCATCCGCCGCCATCTGACCAACCAGCGGACCGATGCCGTCGCCATGTCGGTGCTCGACCCATTCGAGGTGTTCGAGATCGAAGTCTGGCCCCTCCCCCAGTTCCAGGACTCAAACCGGGCAGACCTGGCTGCTCGCCAGCACTTGGACGCGCTCGAGCGCCTGATCACCGAGCAGGCAATTCAAGGCTCGCAATTCAAGGCGATCCTTAACGAGAAGGATCCCCCGCCGGGCGCCCTGGTGGTCGAGGCGCCGCGCTCCTTTCGGGGCCGGATCGTCTCCGACCGCGTCTACGAGCTGCGCTCTCATCCGGATTTCAGAATCGCGCGTCGGGCTCTAATCATCTCGCGGCTGGCGCAGGTCATTTCCGAGCGCAAGGTGCAGGGGGGGCTTCGCCGCGTCCTGCTAACCCAGGCCAAGCGGCTCCAATGGCTTTCGTCGCGTCGCTACGAAGCGCTCGGGGGGGCCGCTTCGGTGGCGAGGGAGGGCGAAGGCGAAGAGGTCTAAGTGGAGCTGCCTTAATTGGGTGGCCGACCGCCTCCCCGACTGGCAGAACCTAGCAGCGCTAAAGCATCGAATACTGTGGCCTCTTGCCGGCCCAAGGCCGCCCCTTCGGTCTCTTCGACTATTGATCGGGCGCTGACCGACGAAGCTCATCAAGGCGCCGGAGTGCATCATTGATCTCCATAAGCGGCACAGGATCCTCGGCGCCCGGAAGCCAGCGCAGCCCAGGATGATCCGGAGGGGCGAAGGCGTCCGAAGCCCAGGCGGCCAGAAGTTCGCGCTTCTCCTCCAGGCTTAGGGCGGGATCCTTCACCACGTCCTCCGGTCGGTTGAAGCCGACAGGAGGACGCATGAGCTGCGTGAGGAAGAGAAATCGGCCATGCGCGTGCGCCGCGCCGTCTCCCTGCTCCGACATCGATGGCCTCCACCACTGCGGTTCGTCCACACATAGCTAGGGCGGAGCGGCCTCGCGGCAAGACGACCGCCAAGGCGGGCGTCTCGGCACGCGCACGGTTGCTGAACGCCGGCCGCCAACCTTACCTTCGCACGATGGACGACTGCTGTTCCTCTAAGGGATGCGAGCTGGAGCAGTTGGCCCGCGAGGCTGGCCAGCGGCGCGTGCTGACCGCCGTGCTCGCCATCAACACGGTGATGTTCTTCGTCGAGTTCGGCGCCGGCGTGGTCGCCGGATCGGCCGCCCTAATGGCCGACGCAGTGGACATGCTCGGCGATGCCTTGGTGTACGGCTTGAGCCTCTATGCCCTCGCACGAGGTCCGCGCTGGAAGGCCGGGGCGGCGCTCGCCAAGGGCGGGTTCATCCTTCTGCTTGGGATCGGCGTGCTGGTGGAAATCGGCGTCAAGATCGTCACCGGCGCGCCGCCGGCGTCCGGCCTGATGCTGCTGTTCGGGGGTCTGGCCCTTGCAGCGAACCTGGCCAGCCTTGGCCTGCTGTGGCGCTATCGCCGCCAGGACGTGAACATGTCGAGCACCTTCGAGTGCTCCAGGAACGACGTCGCCGCAAAACGTGGGCGTGCTTTCGGCGGCCTTGGCTGTTTCCATGACGCACGCCGCCTGGCCCGACATCCTGGTCGCAGCGGCGATCGCCGCGCTGTTCCTCCGATCGGCGGTGCGCGTCCTGAGCTCCGGCTGGCGTGAGTTCAAGCGGCCGAACACGGACCAGCCGACCTTCGCGATCTCGCCCCGTCGCGCCGCGAAGGTCGACTAGGCCCTGTCCTCGGCAGCGGCCAAGCGGCTCCGCCGTGAAGCCTGGGCTGAGAACCCAGGCCTAATCCGGTCGGACCGTCTCAACGGGCAGTCCAAGCCCGTCGAGCTGACCTCGGACCTTGGAGGCATCGCCCACGACCACCCAGACAATCCGCGCCGGGTCGATCGCCGCCCGGGCCGCGGCATCGAGCTGCTGAGCGGTCATGGCGCGATAGCGGTCCGCGACCTTCTCCCAGTAGTCGTCGGGGCGGCGATAGAGAGCATTGCTCCGCAGGGCTCCAAGGACGGCCGCGGAGGTCTCGAACTGACCGGCGAGCTGACGCGTGTTGGCGTTGATCACCTGCTGGAGCTCGCCCGGCGTGATCCCCTTGCCGCCCACTATATCGCGGACGTGGGTGACCAGGGTCTGCACCGCCGGGCCGGTCTTGTCGGCCTGAACCGGCGCGATCAGAAGCAGGCTCGAACGGTCCTCGAGCAGATCGACGCTGCTCCGGGCGCCGTACGACCAGCCCTTGGTCTCCCTCAGGTCCATGTTGATGCGGGACAGGAAATTGCCCCCGAGCACCTCGTTGGCGGCCCTGAGGTCGAGCGTATCGTCGCTGCCGCGGACGGGGAGCACCTGGCCGGCGTAGATGTAGGACTGCGGCGACTGCGGCCGGTCCACGAGGACGATCCGCGCCCGGGCCGCCGGAGGTTCGACAGCGAAGCGCTTCTCGCCTTTGGGCGCAGCTGGCGGACGCCAGTCCCCGAAGCGGCGCTCCAGCTCCGCGACCAGGCTCGAGAGCGGGATGTCGCCGACCGCGAAGACCGTGGCCGTGTCCGGCCGGATCCAGGCCTGATGCACTCGGACCAGGTCCTCACGGCGCACCGCTTTGATCGACGCTTCACGCCCGGTCCCAGAGGGTGGATGTCCATAAGGGTGCTCTGGACCGTAGATCAACGGCGGAAGCGCTCGTTGCGCCAAGCCGGCCGGCTGGGTGAGCTCCTCGGCGATAAGGGCGAGTTGCTGGGCCCGCAAGCGCTCCACCTCCGCCGGCGCGAACGCCGGATTGCGGATGATGTCCGCCAGCAGGTCCAGCGACGGCCCGAGGTTCGGCGTCATGGCCGTCATAAGCAGCGCCGAGCGGTCCCGCGACGCGGCAGGCTGAATCTGGGCGCCGAGCCGCTCCTGTTCCTCGGCGATCTGTACGGAGCTGCGGCTGGTCGTGCCTTCCGGCAGCAGGCGTAACATCAGGGACTGGACGCCCGCAGCGTTCGGCGGGTCCGCCGCGACGCCCGCGTTGAACTCCGCGGCGAGGCGGATCACCGGCACCGTCTGGCGCCGGGCGTAGACCACCTCGATGCCGTTGGAGAGGCGCGCCCGCTCCACCTCCGGGAAGTCGAGGTCCGCGATCTGGCCGACCGACGGCGGCTTCCGTTCGGTTCTCGCCGCCGCGGTCGCCGCGGCGGCGGCAGGCTCTCCGGGCTTCGCGGCAGTCGCTTGGCCAGACGTTGCGGTCTCGGTCGCAGACGCCCGCGCTGCGGCCGCCTCTTCGTAAGGTCCCCGTTCGCCGGGGACGACGGTGAGCGCGTAGACCGGGCGCGTGAGCCACTTGCGCAGCACCTGCTGGACGTCGGCCGGCGTCACACGGCCGAGCGCGAGCAACCGCTTGCGGTAGAACTCCGGGTCGTCGGCATAGAGCGCGCCTTCCGCCAGAGCCGTGGCCTTGCCGCCGAATCCACCAACCTGTTCGAGGCCGCGGATGCGGCCTGCGACTTCGGTCATGACGACCCGCTGGACCTCATCCTCAGTCGGCCCCTTCGCGATCAGGTCGGCGATGATGGCGTCCAAGCGGCGCGCCACCGCGTCGGCGTCGGCGCCCGGTTTCACGTCGACCTGAACCTCGAAGATCCCGACCCGGTGGAAAGCTTGGTTCTCGGCTGACACCCGCACCGCGGTCTGGTCCTTGCGGACCAGCTCGTTGTCGAGGCGAGAGCTGGACAGGCCGCCGAGGACGCCGGCGGCGACGGTCAACGCGGCGCTCTCGGAGTCCAGCAGGCCCGGAACGGCCCAGTTGCGGTAGAACCGGGTGTTGGCCACCCGGTCTTTCATCACCTCGGTGACGGGCGCAGGGAGCGTCGGCACGGGGGCCATCGCCGGACGGTTCTCTGGCCCGCGGGGAATGTGCCCGAAATACTTCTCCACAAGCGGTCGGGCCTGGGCGGCGGATATGTCGCCGGCGAGCACGAGCACGGCGTTGTTCGGCCCGTATTTCGCGCGGAACCAGGACCTCACGTCGTCCAGCGAGGCGGCGTCGAGATCGGCCATCGAGCCGATGGTGGCATGGCGGTAAGGGTGGCCTTCGGGGAATAGGGCGGCGAGCTGCGCATACTCCACCAGCCCGAACGGTTGGTTATCGCCCTGGCGCTTCTCGTTCTGCACCACGCCGACTTGATTGGTCAGCGTCTCTTGGCTGACCGCCCCCAGAAGGTGGCCCATGCGGTCACTCTCCAGGAAGAGCACGCGCTCGAGGGCGGGGCGCGGGACCGTCTGGAAATAGTTGGTGCGGTCGAACCAGGTCGTCCCGTTGAAGTCGGTCGCCCCGACCTCACGAAGGGGCTCGAAGTAGTCGCCTGGCGCGTTCTCCGAGCCGTTGAACATCAGGTGTTCGAACAGATGGGCGAAGCCCGTCCGTCCGGGCGGCTCGTCTTTCGAACCAACATTGTACCAGACCGACACCGCCACCACGGGTGCCTTGCGGTCCTCGTGCACGAGGACGCGCAATCCGTTGGCG
>Ga0247725_1001753_pt1 | contig 10358 bp, 12 predicted proteins | sample OKSTACKMCFT3sol_FD_183021 | JGI IMG/M metagenome (GOLD analysis project Ga0247725, IMG submission 183021) | Subsurface sediment microbial communities from gas well in Oklahoma, United States - OK STACK MC-FT3-sol | ecosystem: Environmental > Terrestrial > Deep subsurface > Rock core/Sediment... | reverse complement strand
TTTGTCGGGTTTGTTGCGGGCGGGGGTAAACCCCGCCCCTACAAAACCCGTTTATTTATTTATTACCCCAACCTATGACGGTTGGCACGCCTCTGTCTTTATATCGACATCTGCGGTTTTGTCTGGGCTCGTTGCGGGCGGGGGTAAACCCCGCCCCTACAAAACCCGTTTATTTATTCATTACCCCAACCTATGACGGTTGGCACGCCTCTGTCTTTATATCGACATCTGCGGTTTTGTCTGGGTTCGTTGCGGGCGGGGGTAAACCCCGCCCCTACAAAACCCGTTTATTTATTCATTACCCCAACCTATGACGGTTGGCACGCCTCTGTCTTCATATCGACATCTGCGGTTTTGTCTGGGTTCGTTGCGGGCGGGGGTAAACCCCGCCCCTACAATGCCCGTTTATTTATTCGTTCTAACCCAACCTATGACGGTTGGCACGCCTCTGTCTTTATATCGACATCTGCGGTTTTGTCGGGTTTGTTGCGGGCGGGGGTGAACCCCGCCCCTACAATTCCCGTTTATTTATTAATTACCCCAACCTATGACGGTTGGCACGCCTCTGTCTTTATATCGACATCTGCGGTTTTGTCTGGGCTCGTTGCGGGCGGGGGTAAACCCCGCCCCTACAAAACCCGTTTATTTATTCATTACCCCAACCTATGACGGTTGGCGCGCCTCTGTCTTTATATCGACATCTGCGGTTTTGTCTGGGTTCGTTGCGGGCGGGGGTAAACCCCGCCCCTACAAAACCCGTTTATTTATTCATTACCCCAACCTATGACGGTTGGCGCGCCTCTGTCTTTATATCGACATCTGCGGTTTTGTCTGGGGTCGTTGCGGGCGGGGGTAAACCCCGCCCCTACAATAACGCCCGTCTGTCCGGTTTAATCCGACACTCGGGCGGGGGTAAACCCCGCCCCTACAATTCCCCGTGTCTCAATTCATTATCAGACATCCGTAGGGGCGAGGCATGTCCTCGCCCGTCTGTCCGGTTTAATCCGACGCTCGGGCGGGGGTGAACCCCGCCCCTACAATAACGCCCGTCTATCCGGTTTAACCGCATCGACGTTTTTCTACGCCTATCTGATAATTTAAAGCCCTGTGCGAACACAGGGCTTTAAAGTTAAATCAACGTCGACTTATTCAGAGTCAACAACGCTCTGGTAACCAGCGGCGTCTAATAAGCCTGCCAGTTCAGATTCGTCAGAAATCTTGATTTTGAACATCCAGCCGTCACCGTATGGTGCGCTGTTTACCAGCTCTGGAGAATCGTTTAATGCGTCGTTTACTGCAACGATTTCGCCAGATACCGGAGCGTAGATGTCTGATGCTGCTTTTACAGACTCAGCTACAGCTACGTCGTCGCCCTGAGCTACAACATCACCAACGTCTGGTAATTCAACAAATACCATGTCACCTAACAGGTCCTGAGCGTGCTCAGAAATACCTACGGTGAAAACGCCATTGCCTTCGTCACGAACCCATTCGTGTGACGGAGCGTACTTTAATTCGTTAGGGATGTTGCTCATGTTCAATTCCTTAAATCAGACCTTGGTGGCTTTTGTTTATCTGCTAGTTAGACCGCAGCCAGTCTACTGACTGACTCTGGCAAACAACATAGCGAAGCTATGCTTTTGCCGCAAGCTTAAGGCGGCTCACCTTATCTGTTTATTTCTTAGACAAAAACGTTTCAGACGAAGCAAGCCGCTGTATTTAAATCAGATTACTTTTTTACCCATACGCACAAAGTTAGGCTTCACTACTTTCACCTGAACCAGTTTGCCGCGGATATCTACTTCTGCAGTGTCGCCAGTCGAAGCTGGTACACGGGCCATCGCAATACTGAAACCTAAAGTAGGAGAGAAAGTACCAGACGTGATTTCGCCTTCGCCGCCTTCAGTCACAACTTTCTGGCCGTGACGTAATACGCCTTTTTGTTCCATCACTAAACCAACCAGCTTCATGGTGCCAGCAGCTTTTTGCTGTTCCAGTGCTGCACGGCCGATAAAATTACGGTCGCTTGGCTCCCAGGCGATAGTCCAGCCCATATTGGCAGCCAGTGGAGAGACGGTTTCGTCCATATCCTGGCCATACAGGTTCATACCTGCTTCTAAACGTAAGGTGTCACGAGCGCCTAAACCTGCTGGTTTTACACCAGCGTCCAGCAGTTTTTGCCAGAAGTCAGCGGCTTCTTCGTTTGGTAAAGAGATTTCGTAACCGTCTTCGCCTGTGTAGCCAGTGGTTGCAATAAACAGAGAACCAGCCTGAACACCAAAAAATGGCTTCATACCAGCAACAGCAGCTTTTTGCTCTTCAGTTAATAAGGTGGCTACTTTGGCTTTGGCTTGTGGGCCTTGCACTGCGATCATGGCGAACTCTGGACGTTCGGTCACAGTAACGTTAAAGGCGGCAGCTTGTTGGTTGATCCAGGCTAAATCTTTTTCGCGGGTGGCTGAGTTCACCACTAAACGGAAGAAGTCTTCAGTCAGGAAATAAACTATTAAATCGTCAATCACGCCACCGGCTTCGTTTAACATGCCGCTGTATAAGGCTTTGCCTGATACGGTCAGTTTGTTAACGTCGTTGGCTAATAAATAACGCAGGAAGTTGCGGGTGTTTGGCCCTTTCAGGTCAACGATAGTCATGTGAGAGACGTCGAACATACCAGCGTCCTGGCGGACATTGTGGTGTTCTTCAATTTGTGAACCGTAGTTCAGCGGCATATCCCAGCCGTGAAAGTCCACCATCTTTGCGCCACATTCTACATGCTTTGCGAATAATACTGTTTTTTGGGCCATCTAGCTTCTTCCCAGTTTTTTTGCTGCCGAAGCAGACAATAAATTCTGGCCTGCGCTGCTGGAGCTTTTCAGGCCGCGTGAACAACAGGAACTTGTCATCAGTTAGTCACAGAAATCTGCTTATAACCATATGACATTTTTAAGATGAACCGGATTATAACCGATGGCACCAGAGGCCAACAGCCCCTTTTGGATTAGATTTAATAATGCGAATGGCAGGGATATAGCAAATAACCCTGCCATTTTAGATCTTTTATCAGCCGATTATTTGGCTGTAGGGCGCGCTATATAAGGCAAGTCGCCAGAATCCCCTAAAGCCGCGGCCATTATTTTTTGTTTTACGAAAGGTAGTTTGTCGGTCAGCGACATTCCCACACCGCGAACTAATTTCAGCAGCGGGTTTTGGCGGCCAAAGCCTTGTTTAAAGGCTTCCATAGCGGCGATCAGAGTTTGAGCTTCGGCTTTGCGCCAGCGCTCGTAATTTCGCAGCATACGTTGCTCGTTAATAGGTTTTTGCGCGTTAATTTGCTGACCTATTAGTTCTGCTAATGCGGCAACGTCCATTAAACCCAGGTTCATGCCTTGCCCCGCCAGCGGGTGAATGGTGTGAGCAGCGTCGGCCACCAGCACGGTTTTATTCAATACCCATTCGCTGGCATAACGCATTTTTAGCGGGTAGCTGTTGATGTCCGATTCAATCTGCAACAAACCCAGCACAGAATTACTGGCTGCTGTTAAAGCCTTATTAAACTGATCGGCGGGCATAGCTTGTAATTTAGCGGCCTGCTCAGGGCTGGTACTCCAGACAATAGAAACCAAGTTCGGATCGGCCAAAGGCAATAAGGCCAATGGGCCTGTTGGTAAAAACACCTGACGGGCGCAGCTTTGATGCGGTTCAGTGGTACGGATTTGTGCCACTAAAGCCTGATGCTGGTAATCCCAAAAGGCGATAGGCATCTGTAGTTGTTGGCGGACAAAAGAGTTAGCGCCATCAGCAGCTACCAGCAGTTTGCACAGGATCGGGCTTTGATCTTGCAGCGTCAGCAGGTTTTGTTGCTCGCTATTGCTGATGCTTTGAATCGTGCTTTGAAACAGGCAACTGACATTAGTTTTGCTTTTTAGTTTGCGGTAAAGCACGGCACGCAGCTGTTCGTTATCCACTATAAAGCCGAGCTCGTCACAACCTTGCTCCAACGCAGAAAACTCAATGCGGCCAAAACTATCGGCTTCCCATACCTTCATATCGCTATAAGGCGCAGCTGATGTTAAATCCTGCCAGACGCCAAGCTGACTCAACAGGCGTTTTGACGCCTGATTCAGCGCGCTCACCCGCTTTAAGCTGGGTGTAACAAGCTCTGGCGCCGGTTCTTTATCAAGCACGGCAATTTTAAGCGGCAAGTCGGCAAGCAATAGTGCAAGCGTTAAACCTGCACTGCCTGCACCTACTATACAAATATCATTTTCGACCATTGGTGCTCTCTTTTTTAGGCGAAGGTTCTTTTTTAACTCAGCTGCGCCTTTAACTGGCGAATAGAATTTAGCCCCATGGCCTGGTTAGCCACGACTTGTTTTAATTCAGGACAAAGGTTTAACGCGAATAAGCCAGTATTACGGCCAAGCGCCATCAGGCGCGATGAATTAGAAAATAGCCGCACCAGAGAATCAGTATACAAAATCACTTGCTGCATATCTGGCAAACGCGCCTGTTGATAGGCTTTGGTCAACTGATAACAACCAGCGTCTGTCTGATGTTTTTGCAGCAACAAACTTAAACTAAAAATATCGCGGATAGCGAGGTTAAAGCCCTGCCCCGCTATAGGGTGCAGGTTATGCAAACTATTGCCGAGTAATACAGTGCGATGGCGCGCCGCTTCAGTGGCCCGCTTTAAACTTAAGGGATAAACCACCCGCTGACCGACAGATTTAAATACCCCTGCCCTGTGGCCTGCGGCTTGTTGCAAAGCTGCTAAAAACGCTGCGTCGCTTTGGTTTAAATGCTGTGCTGCTTGTTCTGGCGTTAAAGTCCAGACCAACGAATAACGCTGCCGGGTTAAAGGCAATAAAGCCAAAGGCCCTGTTGGCGTAAAACGCTCAAAAGCTTTGTGTTGATGCGAGTCGCTTAAACCTATATTGGCAATCAGCGCATGCTGCTGATAATCATCCGACTTCAGTTCAAAACCCGCTAAGGCGCGGCTGGGTGATAAACCACCTTCAGCTATCACCAGTAACTTGCTTTGCAGTTGCGCACCACTTTTAAGGCTGATGTGCTGTAACTCTGTGGTTGGATTTAAGGCGCTAATAGCGTCCTTGTAAAACCAGCTTAAACGGCCTTGTGTTGTGAAGGCTTTTAATTTTTGCCACAAGACTTCGCCTATGGCTTCAACTTCAATCACCTGGCCTAACGCAGTTAACTGATAATCGGCGGCATTTAAATAGGTTTTACCAAAATGACCACGGTCGGAAATCTGAATATGCTCAATAGCGCAGCCGCTTTGCTTTAAATCCTGCCATAAGTCCCATTGCTGCAGTAGCTCCACACTGCCATGGGCCAGCGCTATGCTACGGCTATCAAAGCTGGCTTTGGAGGGTTGTTCTCCTGAAGCCAGTTCAGGGCTTTGCTCCACGATAGCCAGCTTTAATGCAGGGTTTTGACTCAGCAGCACATAAGCCAGCAGCGACCCGGCCATACCGCCGCCTGCGATCACCAGATCCAAAGCTTGTTCTGCACTGCGATTGTCTGACATCCGTCCATCCTGTTGTTAGCTGTGGCCCTGCGCCATTAAAGCTTCGATTTCGGCAATTTCTTTCGGCACTAAGTCTGTTAAGTTGTCGTGCCCTTGTGCTGTGACCAGCAAATCATCTTCAATCCGTACAGCCAGGCCCCACCACTTCGGATCACAAGGCGACCCTGTGGGGATATATAAACCCGGCTCTATGGTTAAAATCATGCCTGGGGCAAAGGGCCGCTCTTCGCCAGCAACTTTGTAAGCACCAACATCATGCACGTCTAAGCCTAACCAGTGGCCTAAGCCATGGATAAAATAGGCTTTGCAGGCGTTGTCTTTTACTAGCTGCTCCAGATCACCTTGTAAAATGTCTAACTCCAATAAGCCTTTAGTTAGCTCTAAACAAGCTGCGTCGAGCGCATCTTTAAACTTATTGCCAGGTTTCACCTCTGCACAGGCGGCGTACTGCGCATTTAACACCACCTGATACAACGCGGCCTGTTCCGGGCTGAATTTGCCGCTGACCGGAAAAGTACGGGTGATATCCGCCGTATAGCCCTGATACTCAGCGCCAGCGTCAATCAGCACTAAATCACCGTCTTTGAGCTGACTGCTGTTGTCGGTGTAATGCAAAATACAGCCGTTTTCACCAGCACCCACAATGGTGTTGTAGCCAGGGAAACGTGCACCATGCATAGCAAACTCATGCAGGATATGGGCTTCGAGTTGATATTCCCACACACCAGCTTTGGCAGCTTGCATCGCTCTTTTATGCGCTTTGGCACTGATATAACCGGCCTGGCGCATCTGATGAATTTCGTCTTGATCTTTAAACAAACGCATTTCGGCTGTGACAGGCCGTAAATCCTGCTGCACTGTCGGTGCCACGTAGCCCCGTTTAGGGTAACGCCTTAAGGTGGCTAAGGTAGCTGCTACTTTGGCGTCAAATTCTGCGTAAGTGCCCTGCGCATAATAAAGCGTAGTTTTTTGATTCAGTGCTTTTAACAGCTCGTTTTCCAGCTCTGCAACAGGCAGCGCATCTACACCCAATTCAGCTTTGGCTTGCTCTGGCCCTAAACGGCGGCCTTGCCAGATTTCAGCCAACTGGTCCTTAGGGCGGCACAGCAACAGACTAGCAGTGTGGCCAGAATTGTCTTTGCTTAAGATCAAAAGCGCATCGGGTTCGTTAAAACCTGTCAGATAAAAGAAGTCGCTGTCCTGACGAAAAGGATATTCAGTGTCGCGGCTGCGGGTTAATTCCACCGCAGCTGGTACCAACACTACGCTGTTGTTTGGGATAAATGTAAGCAAGCGCTCACGTCTGTTTTGATGGAGACTCAAATTCATTGCGAAAGGCTCTTAATGCAAAGTTTTATTCTGAACTTCGTTTTTGCTGAATTTCAGCCCTACTTCGTTAAAGCAAGTCAGAACCAGCAAACGAATATGCTCCAGCACTAAAAAGTACGACTCTTCGTTACTCTCGGCGCTGTTGTCATCTATGGCAAATACGTCAATTTTGGTGATTTCGGTCAGCTCTTCTATCGCATCTTTTACTTCAGCCGAACAAATGGATAAATCGTTCTGTTGAATAGCAAAACCGACCAAAAAAGACTGAGTCCATTCGACCATAGCTTCAAGACGTTCCGGCAAAGAATCGTCGTCGCCCGGCAGCAATAAGGCAAAGGAATAGTCGGTCTGTGCCAAAGATTCGGACGTTTGCATAATTAAATCAGAAATATCTGCTTTAACAGGGGCAGATAAGGCTTGTCCATCATTTAAGAAGTCATGCAGAACTGGTAAAATCTTCGCCGGTTCTGCGCTCACACCACCACTTAGCAAACCTGCGATCAAGCCATGTACTTCGGCGGCCGACGCCATCAGGTAAGATTGATCCAGCAAACTGGTCCAGTGATCGTAAGATTTAAAACTTTCTGTCGTCATAATTTTTCGGCCCAAGCGACTTTTCAAGGCAGCTATCCTACCATTTGCTGGTTCTACCCGCCAACAGATGGACGCCCCAATCGCAGGCCTGAGGGAACTATCATGCATTTACGTAAATTTCGTCCCGTTGACCCACCTCCGGCTGAAGCTGTAGTGAAAAAACCTGTAGTAAAACCTGCCGCCAGTGCAAAACCTAAGCAACTGACGATTTCAGTTTTAGGCCGTGTGCTGAAAGTTTCCTGTCCTTTAGGTGAAGAACAACGGCTGCAAGCGGCCATTGATGAACTGGAACAACGAGTCGCCAGTACAAAATTCAAACCAGGCGTGCATATGAATGAGGACGTTTTGCTGATGATTGCTCTAAATTTATGCAATGAGCTCGTCGAAGTGAAAAAGAAGGCGGAATAATCAAAAAGCTGGTGTTATACTGAGTTCGTTCTCTGAGTTGTCAGTGATTAGGTAGATGTCCCTGAGCCGATAATTGTTTTACTTTAGGGGCTCCTTCTTGTTGCTTTTGTGCAGGCTCGGCTCGTACCGAGAAGCCTACGGTGACAAACTGACTCCCGCCTTGAACCTTAGGTTCAAGGGCTGATACTTGACACGGCAATTCGGAGAACCTTTTATCCTACGTACTTGAAGCCGCAGCTTTGTCATTTTCTCTCCATTCCCACGCATTGATTTAAACACCCGACGGACGAGGCAAGCCTCGCCCCTACAAATACTCATCACGCTGCAAATCAAATTCCTTGCCCAACTTTAGATTCATTCTGGATATAAATTGTAGGGGCGGGTCTTGTACCCGCCCGAAAGCGGCATCAAATACGACAACAAGTATTGGATGACAACCACGGGCGACCATAAAGATCGCCCCTACAATAAATCACCTGGCCAACAAGGTTTCCCAAGCGCAGGGTTTGTCCCCACACGCAGATCCGAACGCCAAACCCCAGACGGGTATTGTTTAAAAACCATGACCATATTGTAGGGGCGGGTCTTGTACCCGCCCGAAAGCGGCATCAAATACGACAACAAGTATTGGATGACAACCACGGGCGACCATAAAGGTCGCCCCTACAATAAATCACCTAGCCAACAAGGTTCCCCAAGCGCAGGGGTTGTCCCCGCAAACAGATCAGAACGCCAAACACCAGACGGGTATTGTTTAAAAACCATGACCATATTCTAGGGGCGGGTCTTGTACCCGCCCGTTTCAAATTCAAAACCTTTGCAGCTAACTTTTTCTGTTTTATAGTCCGCTTATCTTTGATTTTCAGGTTTAGTGTTTTGACTTCACGCCAACAGCTTCGCAGCCATATTCGTGCTTTGCGCCGGTCTTTATCTGCAGAACAGCAGCACCAGGCCAGTCTGGATTTAGTGCAGCAGCTATTGCCCCGGCCTGAAATACAACAAGCTCAGCACATCGCTTTATATCTGACCAATGACGGTGAGCTGGATACGACGCCGCTTATTCAGGCTTTATGGCAACAAGGCAAAAGCCTATACCTGCCGTTACTGCATCCTGTCGTAGCTGGTTATCTGGTGTTTCAGCTTTATACTCCGGATACTGTACTAACTCCCAATCAGTTTGGCATAGGCGAACCAGAGCTGAATTGCAGCTTGTTACGCCCTGTCAGCCAACTGGATCTGATGTTTACACCTTTGGTGGCTTTTGACTCTCAAGGTCAACGTTTGGGGATGGGCGGCGGTTTTTATGACAGAACCTTAAGCCAACTGGATTCTACAGTCAGAAAGCCGCAACTGATTGGCTTAGCTCATGATTGCCAGCACGTCGAAGCAGTGCCAGTCGAAGCCTGGGATATTCCGCTTCCGGCTATCTGTACTCCCAGCCGTTTTTGTACTTTTAGTGAACAATAAGTAAAAACTGAAATTCTTTCCGTTCTTTTACCTTTTGCCCCTTTTGCCCGATCCCCCTTTTCGGCTACTATCCATCTGTATGGCTAAACGTGGCTCAAAAACTTTCCGGTAGACCTATGACTCAAGATCAGATGAAAAAAAATGCCGCTTGGGCAGCATTGGATTATGTAGCGCCTCAGACTATTGTCGGTGTGGGCACTGGCTCAACTGTCAATCACTTTATTGACGCGCTGGCCACTATCAAAGATCAGATCAAAGGTGCAGTGTCCAGTTCAGTGCAATCCACTGAAAAAATGCGTGCTTTAGGTATTACTGTGCTGGACTTAAACGATGTGGAAAGTTTTGGGGTGTACGTCGATGGTGCTGACGAAATTAACCCGCAAAACCATATGATTAAAGGCGGTGGCGCAGCGCTTACCCGCGAAAAAATTGTCGCAGCTGTGGCTGAAAAGTTTGTTTGTATTGTTGATCAAACCAAACAAGTGAATGTACTGGGCAAATTTCCTTTACCTGTTGAAGTGATCCCTATGGCCCGTGCTTATGTCACTCGTGAGCTGGAAAAATTAGGTGGTCGCCCTGTCTGGCGTGAAAATGTAGTGACAGACAACGGCAATATTATTTTAGATGTGCATGGCCTTAGCATTACTAAGCCAGAAGAATTAGAACAACAAATAAACAACCTGGTCGGCGTAGTAACAAACGGTATTTTTGCCCGTCGCGCGGCAGATATAGTTCTGGTCGGTACTGCCGAAGGCACAAAAATCTTAAACTGAGCTCGTCGTACTTGAAGCCGCAGCTTTGTTGACCGCGTTCGCTCGCCCCAATCACATAGGTTAACTATGTTCATGGGGTCTCGTTCGCTTGTCGTCGCGCTGCAACTCCAATTACTTAGAGCTGGGATGAAATGAATCGAATTTAAATTGCAACAAGTTAAAGAGAAGTAAAATGGAAAAATTTTCGCTGCCCAAAGACAAGATCAAGATCCTGTTACTGGAAGGTTTGCACCAAAGTG
>Ga0247725_1001752_pt1 | contig 10367 bp, 7 predicted proteins | sample OKSTACKMCFT3sol_FD_183021 | JGI IMG/M metagenome (GOLD analysis project Ga0247725, IMG submission 183021) | Subsurface sediment microbial communities from gas well in Oklahoma, United States - OK STACK MC-FT3-sol | ecosystem: Environmental > Terrestrial > Deep subsurface > Rock core/Sediment... | reverse complement strand
TAAGCCACTCCGGCCGGGCGGACCGATCAAGGAGCGATCCATGTCCCTGGCCCTCGTCCACAGCCGCGCCCAGGTCGGCGTGGAAGCCCCCGCCGTCACGGTGGAGGCGCACCTGGCCAACGGCCTGCCGTCCCTGGCCCTGGTCGGCCTCCCGGAAACCGCCGTGAAGGAGAGCAAGGACCGCGTCCGCAGCGCCCTGCTCACCAGCGGTTTCGAATTCCCCCTGCGGCGCATCACCCTCAGCCTTGCACCAGCCGATCTTCCCAAGGAAGGCGGACGCTTCGACCTGGCCGTCGCCCTCGGCATCCTCGCGGCCAGCGGCCAGGTGCCCGCCGCAGCCCTGGAGCAGTTGGAGTGCCTCGGCGAGCTGGCCCTGTCCGGTGCCCTGCGTCCGGTGCAGGGCGTGTTGCCCGCGGCGCTGGCGGCTCGCGCTGCCGGACGGGCGCTGGTGGTGCCCCGGGAGAACGCCGAGGAGGCCAGCCTGGCCAGCGGCCTGACGGTGTTCGCCGTGGGTCACCTGCTGGAGCTGGCCGCCCACCTCAACGGCCAGTCGCCGCTGGCACCCTTCCAGAGCCAGGGCCTGCCGCTGCAGGCCGCGCCTTACCCCGATCTCGCTGACGTCCAGGGCCAGCTGGCGGCCAAGCGCGCGCTGCTGGTGGCTGCTGCCGGAGCCCACAACCTGCTGCTGTCCGGCCCGCCCGGCACCGGCAAGACGCTGCTGGCCAGCCGCCTGCCGGGCCTGCTGCCGCCGCTGGAGGAACACGAGGCCCTGGAAGTGGCCGCCATCCATTCGGTGGCCAGCCAATCGCCGCTGGCGTGCTGGCCCCAGCGTCCCTTCAGGCAGCCTCACCACAGCGCGTCCGGCCCGGCCCTGGTGGGCGGGGGCAGTCGTCCGAAACCTGGCGAGATCACCCTGGCGCACCAGGGCGTGCTGTTCCTCGACGAGCTGCCGGAGTTCGACCGCAAGGTGCTGGAGGTCCTCCGAGAGCCCCTGGAGACTGGCAGGTGGTATTCTCACACTTCCTAAGATCTCAGCAGGAAGCCCGGAATGCCTACCGCCTACGCCTATATACGTTACTCATCCAAAGCCCAGGGCGAAGCCGGTAGGGACTCAGTAGACCGTCAAATGGCTTCGATCCAAGCCATCACCAAGCAGCAAGGTATCGAACTACGGACTGAAAACATTTTCAGCGATACCGGCATATCTGGCTTTGATGGCTCCAATAAAAACAAAGGAAAGCTCAAAGACCTTATTGACTTAATCATTAGTCAAAAAATCCAAGAGGGTGATTTTGTCTTTGTTGAATCAATAGACCGGCTATCACGCCAAAAAATGAGGCTTTCAAAAGACCTTGTTTATACGATTTTAGACCGTGGCGTTACCCTTGTTACGACTATCGACGGCCAAATGTATAGCCGTAATAAAGATGGTATGGAACAAGATATTATGCTCTCGGTGATTTCAACCCGAGCACATGAAGAAAGTAAAACAAAATCAATCAGGCGTAAATCTGCTTGGAATAGAGCCAAAAAATTAGCAGACGAAGAAAAGGAAATTTTTAACGGTCATAATCCACCTTATGGAATTTCATTTAATAAGGAAGAAAATCGCTTTGAAATCGTAGAAGAAGAAGCCCAAGAGATTAGAGACATATTTGAAAGCCTTAAATATGTTGGCGTTTCATTGACCATCAAAAAGGTAAATGAATATTCAAAGCGAAAATGGACAAACCGCAACATTAAAAATCTTTTAGACACTAAATACGTTCTCGGCTCATATATGGCTCAAAGACGGGACGAAAATAAAAAGAAGGTATTTGAAAGGTATATTGAAAATTATTATCCTCAAATCGTTTCATTTGAGTTATTCAATGAAGCAGTTGCTTCAATGAAAAATAGAGCACATCGCAAACATTATGGAAATCAAACCGTAGGTAGTTTGAATATTTTCAGGCACTCAATTAAATGCAGTAATTGTAATGCTTCAATGCTATTTGAAAAGCAAACAAACCCGAAAGGTGTTGTATATCCATACTTTCAATGCTTCACAAGAAAAGAATTAAAAAACGGGTGCGACCAGCCACGATTCCGTTTTGATTTGGCTTTTGGTGTTTTTTTAGAATTGGTCAAATTTGCTACAACAAGCAGCGAATCAATTAACCCAAACGAATGGGATAATGAAAACGCATCAGTTGGTTCATTTCACAAAACCTTGTTCAAACTTTTGACAAGCACAGAAAAAGATAAAGAACTCGAAAAGAAAATTTCACATGTGAAAAAATTACTGCTTGAACAAAAGAACTATCAGGACAATATTAATAAATCTTTTGAAGCATTCACAGATGGAATCATACCAGCCGCTTTCATAAAGAAAGCCAGCGAAACAGAAATCAAGATTGAGACATTAGAAAGAGAGCTTGCGGAACTTAATATTGAAAGCTCAACAAGGAATGTTTCTTTGCTTGTGCATTCTTACAACGACATAATTGATTTATATAAGACAGAAGCCGGAAGGTTAAAAATCAATAGTTTCTTCACAAGCAACAATATTGCTTTCAGTTTTTCATTTAGTCAAAAAACCAGAATGTTAAGATGCAAGATTTACTACAAAGATATACATGCTGATGTTATCAACAAAAAGTTTCCACTTCACAATCCCTTGAAAGAGTTTGGCATTGACAATCTAAATCAATATTTCAATTAGCCACTTTGTTCAGTTATCCCAGGCCGCTATTCAGTGGCCTTTTTCTTTTCCTATACATCCGCCCTATACATTATTTTCGCCCTATACATTGCTGCCCTATACATATGTGCCCTATACAATAAAAGCAGCCCGCCCTATACAACTTGAAAACATTAAAATATATGGTAACTTGAAAATATAAGTAAGCAAAAGATATAGGCGAGCAATGGGAATGTATAGGATAAAAACTTCGTTTTTCTCCTACCGTTTAAAAGTCTTCGACATTTTTCACTTACTTCCCTACTCGATTTTTCTGCACTGCGTTTGAAAAATAGGAGAGCAAATAATAATACAGGAGGCTATATGGCAAGAGAAAGAAAAGGTGAACAGTTTAGTATGAGAATATCAAAGGAGGCAAAAGAGCAGATAAGAAACAACGCCAAGTTGTTAGGTATCAGCCAAGCAAAGTATATAGAGAAACTGGCAATTGAAGGCTGCACAATCATTGAAGTAAGAAACGATAGATATATCGACTGGATTGAAAACAAGATGCAACCAACGATAAATAAACTTGGCAGCAACCTTAATCAAATTGCCGCAGCAGCAAATAGCGGAAACTACAAAAAATTAGACCAGAACATCGGGACAATAAATGATGCTCGCAAAATGTTTGATTATCTCTACAAGAAATTTTCCGAATATGAAGAAAGGGTGGTGATTAAGAACAACAACAATGGGGATATATGATAAGAGAAAAATTAAGCACACAGAAAAGCAAAGTAGAAACACAAAACACTCTTGGATATGCTTTGAAGAAATCAGCCCTTATAGAGAGCAACAGACTTCAAACAGGCACAACGCAAGAATTTATAGAGTTTCTAGCCAAGAAATTCGATAAGGCTTGCAAAGGCAAGCAGCAAAATACCAGTTTTCACGAAATGGTATCTTTTGACCCTTCCGATAAAATCACCCCAGAACAAGCCCTTTCCATAGCCAAGGAATTGTATGAACACACTCACGGATTAAACCGTGAGCACGCCTTTGCTGTTCATACAGATAAAGAACATATTCATGTTCATTTTATTTGGGCACCAAGGGACTTCAACAACAAGATATACAATCAGGTTGATGATTATCGAATCATAGAGCAAAAACTAACAGATTTAGAGCAGAAGCACGGACTAACTCAGGTATTGAACAGAAAGTCTTTAAAGCCAGACCTTGAAACACAACCACCACAGAATAAGAAAGAACAGGCACTTGAAAAACGTGGGTTAACATCAAAGAAAAAGCAGTTTAAAGTCGAACTTAAAGAGTTAATCAATGACAGTATAAACACAACTGCCTTCTTTAATATTATGAGCTTGTCCGGCTATTCATTTATACAGAATGGAAAAACTGGTTATTCAGTAGAGAAAGAAGGCGAAACATTCAAAGCATCAGATTTGGGCATTCATTACACAGCACTTAAAAAGAACCTTGAAGAAATACACCAATTTGATGAGCTGCTTGAATATTACAGCAAGAAGCCAAAAGAAAACCATATTGCTCTAATTCAAACGAATGAAGAAACTGACTTTATGAAAGGTAAGTGTAAAACAACCCTTCATAAAGATTTTACCCAGCAATGCAGCTCCAAATCGGTTGAGTATTACTATAAGAACTCAAATAACAAAAAGGCTTTTGAATATCACAAAGCCCCGTCTAAGGTTCAGTTTAATGACCTTTCCAGCAAATCAATAAAAGCCGGTTTACAGCGTCTTACTGCTGACATGAAGAAACCAGGGCCATTGACTTGCAGCGGGCCAGACTGGGCGAAAAAGAAGATGTGGATGGAGTTTCACATGATGAATCTGGAAGCCAAAGGATTCACCTTGTCAGGCTATAAACCAACCCCGGCAGATACCAAGGAGCTTGAAATTAGAAAAGCTGAGTATGCTGAGAAGCTCAAAGAGTGGAAGAAGAACGACCAACCGAACCCACCAAAACAAGCCATAGAAGCACCTGAATCGAATCAGCCGCTACCTATGCACCAGGGCGAACCTAACCCGCTTAAAAATGACATAGAGCAGCCTGCGGCATCAGGTTCTGACGAACCTAAAAAACAGGTTGAACAGGATAGGCTTGATGACTTCAAGATTTTCGTAAATGAATTACTTGAAGAATATAGCCACTATGATGAAACAGAATTACTTGAAAACATTCGTGATGTTTTAGAAGGTAAAATAATTTCTGATGCTGAAATTTTCGATAAGGTAATGGAGAGAGTAAAAGACTTAGATGATGATACTAAAAAAGTCTTTTTAGAGCATATCAATAAGTTGCTTGATGATAGCGGTTCAGGCTCACCAATTGACGGAAAACCGAAGGCCGAGAGCAAGAAAAGGAACAGATATAAGATATAAATAAAAAGCCCGTAAGGGCTTTAGAATGGTAATGCTTCATCACAGATAGATGATTCATCAGTATTGCTTTTAGGTTTCTCTGGAACCGTTGGTAAAAAACCTTCTCTTCTTTTTGTAAAAGCAACTTTATAACCTTCAATTTCTTTTTCAGGCTTAACCGTTTCAACTGATTTAAGAAATTTAAGGTCTATCAATTCCTGATGTGCTTTGTTGATTTTTCTCAAAACTTCATTTTTTACTTGGCTTTCAGCTTGAAGCCTTTTGAATATCTCGCTCAATTTAAATGTTGAGTTATTAAATTGATTTGTTGTATAGAACATAAAAAGTATTTTTGCGTAATCGCTCTTTATTTTCTTGTAGTCACTCAAACAAATATTAAAAATTAGATTTGCATCATATGCATAAAACTGTTCAAAGAATTTACTGAAGGTAATTTTTATTTCTTCTCTGTTTTCTTTATTTTCTTCTACATGTGTAAGTAAATGGCACTTATATGTTTTGGGGCCATAACTAAACGCAAGATAGAAATCAAGCATATTCTCCAGTGACTTGTGTATCTTTTCTATGTAAACTTTTTTGTTGCTTGGATGCACTTTATGAAATTTCATAAAATGATTTAAGTTGATAGTAAAAGTCAGCCTATCACTTTTTAACTTCATTTTTAGAAGATAATAGAAAACGTCAAAGTCGAAATTTACAGACAATGGATAGAAACGCATTTCCACATTGTGGAAGCCATAAAATCTATCTATGATTATTTCTTTTCTTATTTTTTTACCAGTAGTCACGGACTGGAATATTGGGAGATGAAGAATTGATTTAGCAAAAGAAATAAAGTCATCTTGTGCGTATATTTCTTTTTCACTCTGTAAACTGTTAAATATGTATGTCATATTGCTCCTTATTTGATTATATAGTTATATCAAACCATATAATTTCAATAAGTCAACAGAACAACACTACATATACCGCCCAGCATTATAGTGTTTCATATAGCCATACATATACACATCATAGAGCCCCCCCCCCATATCCATCATATGGTCATACATATATCTATCATAGAGCCATACATATACACATCATAGAGCCATACATATATGACCCTAAATTTTGGCTTAAAATCAGCCTTAAATAACCGTCCTAAGTATCTTTTAAGTATTTATAAGAAGACTTGAAAACTTTTTCGAGTGCAGCAGAGCACGCCCTAACGGGCTAAAACCACTGGAATAAGCGAACGAAGTTCGCAGATTTGAAGAGCGAAGCGAAGCAAATCATAAAACGAAGTTTTTCAGTGCGTTTTGCATAATGGTTATTAACACTTAATCATTGAAAATATATTTAAAAAGTTCCTCCGACTTTCTTGACATTATATATTTATATGGGAAAATATAAATAAGAGAATAAGAAAGAGGGATATATGAGTGGAGATAATAAAAAGTTTGATAAGTATGTTTGTGAAATCAACGACCTTTTAGTTTCTTATGTTAATAAAGAAGCTGCTTATGATGTTTGTAGTGTTTATTTGATTGACGATTATGACGCTTATTTATCAATCATCGAAAAAGTAAAAGAGATTGAAAGTAAATATTCTTTTGCTAGAAAAGTATCTTTTATTGAAGTGCCTAGTAAAGCCTTCGCAAAGATAAACGCAACGAATTTCCCTTCATTTAAACTTATTAAGTCAAAGAAGTGCTCTAACCTTCTTCTTAATAATTATGCGAGTGAAAACCCTAATCTTGCAGAAATTTTCACAATGGAAAATGTAAGTGCAGGGAAAATCAAATTATATGAGAAGGTTTTCCAAGATTGTCTTTATCTCTCATATAAAGATTCCGCAACTAAAGAAACAGTTATAATCAAAAGAAACATTGGAATTGGAACTGTAATTTTCTCCAATAATCATTTTGCTACTGAAAGAAAAGCAACAATGATGAGAATTGATAGAAAAGAAAACCAGCCAAATGTCATCAAATACAGGGATTGGTATTTGTTAGAAATGGACGATGACATACAACAATTGGTCAATATGGTTGAGTGCTGACGACTGGTCATTTAGAACGCTTGAACGAGTTCAATCGACCTAAAAGACCTTAAATATAGTAGCCATAGCAGCCTTATACATACGCAAAGGGTTGTCACAATAGCTATTGCTCAGCCCCACAGGAAAAGTTAATATTCAAATGAACCTATAACGAGGATGCATAGAAATGGAATATTTTATTGGGGCAATTATTTTTGGGGTGATTTGCTTCGGCCTTATAGTTAAAGGGAAAGTTGATAAATTCAACAAGCAAACTCGATTGAAATTCTCTGACTGGCTTGCACTTTATAAGCTCAGCGAACCACATGAACAACATGGAATGGCTAGGGCTATTACTTTGCAAACATTTCATTTGGCCGAAGTAATGAGGGTTCTATCACCCGCAGAAAAAACTGAACTAGAAACGGCCTCAAAAAAGGTAGACCCCATCGCTATGTTTACTGGCTGGACTGATACAGTAATGCCAACAATCATAGATATATGTGGTGAAGAAGAAGCTTTATCCTTAGAAGCACGGCTCGTTGGGGTTCTTATGCTCGTAGGATTGAAAGGCGGAAATCCAGATAGAGATATTCGTGATTTTCTGCAGGCGACTAATACTCCTTTAGTGTGAGATTCACCCCTACCATTCGAAAGTGGCGAGATCATCATCGCCCGGGCCAATGACCGGGTACGTTTCCCGGCGCGCTTCCAGCTGGTGGCGGCCATGAACCCCTGCCCCTGCGGCTACCTGGGCGACGACACCCACCGCTGCCGCTGCACGCCGGAGCAGATCCAGCGCTACCGGGCCCGGCTATCCGGCCCGCTGCTGGACCGCATCGACCTGCACCTGACGGTCGCCCGCGAAGCCACACACCTGGGCGCGCCCGTCAGCGGCGGGCTCGACAGTGCCACCGCCGCCGGGGAAGTGGGACGAGCCCGGCGTCGGCAACTGGCTCGCCAGGGCTGCGCCAACGCCTTCCTCGACCTGTCCCGGCTGCACCAGCACTGTCCGCTGACGCCCGACGACCAGCATTGGCTGGAGCAGGCCTGCGAGCGCCTCGGGTTGTCCCTGCGTGCCGCGCACCGGCTGATCAAGGTGGCCCGCACCCTCGCCGACCTGTCGGACGAGCCCGACATCCAGCGCCAGCACCTGGCCGAGGCCCTGCAATACCGGCCAGCGATCCAGTCATGACACCGCTTAAAGCTATTGATGGGGAACTTTCAAGAGAGTCCGACTATCGATTGTGCTAGCATTCGCCGCCTTCCGCCCTTGGCGGCCATCCGATCGAAAGGAGAGCTAGCTCAATGGAGGCACGTTCGTCTTCTTCCCCAACCACCCTCAATCCCCCCGTATTCTTCGGCTCCGCCGCCCTCATCATTGCCCTGGTGCTCTACAGCACCCTGGCCCGTGAACAGGCCCAGGACCTGTTCAGCCAGCTGCAGAACTGGATCATCGTCAACGCCAGCTGGTTCTACGTCCTCACCGTCGCGCTGATCCTCATCACCGTGGTCTTCCTCGCCGTCAGCCGCTTCGGCGACATCAAGCTGGGGCCGGACCACAGCCAGCCCACCTACCGCAACAGCACCTGGTTCGCCATGCTGTTCTCCGCCGGCATGGGCATCGGGCTGATGTTCTTCGGCGTCGCCGAACCCCTGATGCACTACGCCAACCCACCCGTGGGAGACCCCAGCACCGTGGCCGCCGCGAAGGAGGCGATGAAGCTGACCTTCTTCCACTGGGGCCTGCACGCCTGGTCGATCTACGCCATCGTCGCGCTGATCCTGGCGTTCTTCTGCTTCCGCCACGACCTGCCACTGACCCTGCGCTCGGCGCTCTACCCGCTGATTGGCGATCGCATCTACGGCCCCATCGGCCACGCGGTGGACATCTTCGCCATCCTCGGCACCGTGTTCGGCGTCGCCACCTCCCTGGGCTACGGCGTGCTGCAGATCAACAGCGGCCTGAACCACCTGTTCGGCCTGCCGGTCACGGTCCCTGTGCAACTGGGCCTGATCGCCGCCACCTGTGCCCTGGCCACCCTCTCGGTGGCCAGCGGGCTGGACCGGGGCATCAAGCTCCTCTCCGAATTCAACCTGATCCTCGCGGTGATCCTGCTGGGCCTGGTGCTGGTGCTCGGCCCCACCGTGTTCCTGCTCAAGGCCTTCGTGCAGAACACCGGTGGCTACCTGTCGGAGATCGTCAGCAAGACCTTCAACCTCTACGCCTACGAACCCACCGACTGGATAGGCGGCTGGACCCTGCTCTACTGGGGCTGGTGGCTGTCCTGGTCGCCCTTCGTCGGCCTGTTCATCGCGCGCATCTCGCGGGGCCGCACCATCCGCCAGTTCGTCTGCGGCGTGCTGTTCGTCCCGGCCGGTTTCACCCTGCTGTGGATGACCGTTTTCGGTGACACCGCCATCCACATGGTGTTGCAGCAGGGTGTGCACAGCTTGGTGGAAACGGTGGCCCAGGACAGCTCCCTGGCGCTGTTCGCCTTCCTCGAGCAGTTCCCGTTCTCCTCCGTGCTTTCGCTGGTGGCGATCCTGATGGTGGTGGTGTTCTTCGTCACCTCGGCGGACTCCGGCGCCCTGGTGGTGGACATGCTGGCCTCCGGCGGGCAACCGGTGACGCCGCTGTGGCAGCGCCTGTTCTGGTCGATCCTGATGGGTGTGGTGGCCATGGCCCTGCTGCTGGCCGACGGCCTCAAGGCCCTGCAGACCGCCACCATCGCCAGCGCACTGCCGTTCTCGGTGGTGCTGCTGGCCGCCACCTGGGGCCTGCTCAAGGCCCTGCGGCTGGACGCCACCAAGCGCGGCATCCGCTACCAGGCGCTGGCCCTGTCGCGCCCGGCGCAGCAGCAGCTGGGCGGCTGGCAAAGGCGGCTGCGCAACATCCTCATGTTCCCCCGGCGCAGCCACGTCACCCGCTTCATCGACGAAGTGGTGCGCCCGGCCTGCCTGGAGGTGGCCGAGGAGCTGCGCAAGCAGGGCTGCGCGGTGGAAGTGCTGAACGGCGAGGACGGCCGCTGCAAGCTCAACGTCGGCCATGGCGAGGAGGTGGACTTCAGCTACGAGGTGCGTCCGCGCTCGCTGCTGCTGCCGCGCTTCATGGCCCGCGAAGGGGGCGAGGAGAACGGCGACGCCCGCAAGTACTTCCGCGCCGAGGTGTACCTGCGCGAGGGCGGCCAGGACTATGACGTGATGGGCTGGAGCCGGGAGGAAGTGATCGGCGACCTGCTCGACCAGTACGAGA
>Ga0247725_1001750_pt1 | contig 10369 bp, 9 predicted proteins | sample OKSTACKMCFT3sol_FD_183021 | JGI IMG/M metagenome (GOLD analysis project Ga0247725, IMG submission 183021) | Subsurface sediment microbial communities from gas well in Oklahoma, United States - OK STACK MC-FT3-sol | ecosystem: Environmental > Terrestrial > Deep subsurface > Rock core/Sediment... | reverse complement strand
TCTGTCAGAACCGACAGGACGGATTTTTTTCCTCGTTATCTGTAGGTGACGGTTAGTGATTTAGTTTATCGAGCCGAGATTGATACGGCTGCATCATGCGGGGGTCTGATATTTCAATGCTGATTGCCGACAGCATGGCATTCATGGTTGGGTAAAGATGACAGCATGTCGATATCCTTTCAATTCACCAGGGCGAGGGAGTGAATGATGGCGTCTCAGTTATTGTCGGTACAGCCAAATGAGCTAGAACAAATATCCTGTCAGGAGTTGCCTTCCATGCTGCAGGATATTGTCCATCTGATCGGCATGGAAAATACCTATCGGCTGTTGAGTCAATATGGGGGTCAGATAAAATATGTGACTAAACATCCGAGTAAATGTATTTTTCGCTCCTGTGTTGCTGAACAAGATCTCACTTGTTTTTGTCATGAATTAGGTGGCTTGACGATTGAAGTTCCCAAACTGGATCATTTAGAGAAGCGGGTGCGGAATATTCGCATCAATCAGGAGCTGCAGCGCGGTGTCTCGGTCTCGGAAGTGGCGCGGCGGTATCAGCTCTGTGTGCGCCATGTACGGAATATTAAAAAGCTAGCCTGTTGATGGGGGGCATGGCTCGGCGGGTGAGATCCGCGGACAAAAAAAGGGGTGAACACGAAGGTTCACCCCGGAGCGAGCCGACTCCGCGTCTAGACGCGGAAACGGTGGGCCAAGTCGCTGAGGCGGTGTGCCAGTGCGTTCAGCTCCTTGCAAGCACTGGCGGTCTGGTGGGTTCCTTCCGCCAGTTCGGCGCAGGCGGTATTGATATTGATGATGTTGCGGTTGAGATCTTCGGCCACCGAGTTCTGCTCTTCGGTGGCGGTGGCGATATGGGTATTCATATCGGAGATATCGGCGACCGAGGTGGCGATGACGTCGATGCTGTGGCCCGCTTGCTCGGCGCGCTGCACGCATAGCCCGACCATTTGTTGTCCGGCCTGTGTCGCTTGTACGGCCTCTTTGCCCCGTTGTTGCAAGGTGCCGATGATGCTGTTGATCTCCTGGGTCGACTGTTGGGTGCGTTTGGCCAGCGTTCGCACCTCATCAGCGACGACGGCAAAACCGCGCCCCTGTTCACCGGCTCGAGCCGCCTCGATGGCGGCGTTGAGGGCCAGCAGGTTGGTCTGATCGGCGATGCCGCGGATCACCTCCAGCACCACACCAATCCGGCTGCTGTCCTGATCCAACTCCTGTACCACGCGCGTGACCAGCTCTACCTCGTTGGCGACTCGCTGGATGGCTTGCAAGGTTTCATTCACCACACCGCCGCCCGCCACCGCTTCGTTGTTGGCTTGTTGTGCGGCAGTCGCCGCCTGGGTAGTGCTGCGTGCGACTTCATTCACCGTGCTGCTCATCTCGTTCATGGCGGTGGCCAGGTAGGTGATTTCACTCTGCTGGCGTTGCTGGCCCTGCGCCGATTGTTCGGCGATGGTGCTCACCTCTTCGGCGGCGCTGCTGAGTTGTGCGACCGCCGAGGTTAATTCCTGCACCAGGGTGCGCAGATTCTGCTGCATACGGCCAAATGCCCGGGCCAGGGTACCGATCTCGTCCTCCGAGAAACGGTTGTAGTCCAGATGACTGGTGAGATCGCCATTGGCGACCAGTTCGGCTTGCTGTAACAACCGCTGCAGCGGGGAGCGGATCAAATTGCCGAGTCCCCAGGCACAGAAGGCGACTAGCAGCAGCGACACCCCAATCAGGCTCCAGATCAGAAGTTGCGCGTTGGCGTACAGACGGTCCCCTTCGGCGCTGGCGGCAATCGCATCTTGCTGATTGTGCGCTATGAGTTGTGCCACCGTCTCTTTCATCGCCTTGAACTGCTCATCGCCGGAACCATTCAGCAGTCCGGCCGCAGCGCTCAGATTGGCTTGCTGCACCAGGGCATTCATCTGTTGCTGTTGGGCGACATAGGCTTGCCATTGGCTGGTGAGGCTACTGATCAGCGGGCGCTGCTCTGCATCCATATCCTGATTCTGCAGAGCGTCGACACTTTTCTCGAGCGCGGCCTGATCCTGTTGCAGTCGCTCGGCATATTTCTGGCTTTCAGCTGCGCTGTGCTGCTCCAGCATGCGCAACTGCCGACGCCGAAAATCCGAGAGTTTGACATCGATACTGTTGACCAGCATCAGACGGGGCAGATGCTTCTCGACGATGACGGTGCTGCTGAAGTTGACCAGATCCAGCTGTTTGATGCTGAACAGCCCCAGCACCAGCACGACCAGCGCCATCAGGCTAAAGGTAACGAGCAATTTTTTGCCAATCGGCAGATTCAGAAAAAATGACATGGTGTTTCCCTACACGGAGTGATGGACCCATTTAGCATAGTTCTGCCGTGGCCATCAGATGGGGATCCCGCGTAGATTTTGCGGTCAGTCCAAGGTTTTTCGGAATCGGCTGAGACCGATCAGCATCATCACCCCGGTGAACAGCAACAGCGGCCATAGATCCGGCCAGATGTCGCTGAAGCCGTTGCCGCGCAGCATGATGCCGCGGGTGATGCGGATGAAGTGGGTGATGGGTAGCAGTTCGCCAACCCACTGTGCCCACTGCGGCATGCCGCGAAACGGAAACATGAAACCGGAGAGAATGATGGAGGGCAGAAAGAAGAAGAAGGTCATCTGCATGGCCTGGGTCTGGTTGTGGGCCTGGCTGGAGATGGTGATGCCGACCACCAGATTGGCGGCGATAAACAGCATGATGATCAGTAACAGCAGGAGCAGGCTGCCGACGAAGGGCACAGTGAAGAGCCAGTAGGTGGCACACAGGATAATGGTCACCTGCAGCAGGCCAATCAGCAGGTAGGGCGCTATCTTGCCGATCATCACCTCCAGTGGGCGGATCGGGGTCGCCAGCAGGTTCTCCATGGTGCCGCGCTCCACCTCGCGGGTGATCCCCAGTGCCGTCATCATGATCATGGTCATGGTGAGTATGACCCCCATCAGCCCCGGAACCGTGTTGTACTGGGTGATGCCTTCCGGATTGTAGCGGCGATGGATGCGCAGCTCGAAGGGGGCGGGTGTCGCGGCCAGACTGGCCAGCGGTCCTTGCAGATCGTGCTGCAGTGCGGTTTGACTCAGCAACTGCATGGCATTGATGGCATTGGCGGTGGCGCTGGGATCGGTGGCATCCGCCTCCAGCAGCAGGGTGGGTTTCTGCCCCCGTTGCAGGGCGCGAGAAAAATCGGGCGGTATGGTGATGACAAACTGGGTCTGCCCGCGCGCCAGCCGCTGGCTGGCTTGCGCCGACCCCAGCTCGGTACTGTCGATGGCAAAGTAATCGGAGAGCCGCAGTGCCGACACCAAAGAGCGACTGAAGGGACTCTCGTCCTGTACCACCACCAGGGTCGGCAGATGCTTGGGGTCGCCATTGATGGCAAAGCCGAACAGCGTCAATTGCAACAAGGGTATGCCAATCATCATGGCGAAGGTCAGGCGATCCCGCCGCAGCTGGATAAACTCCTTATGGATCATTGCCAACAGGCGCTGAGCGCTGAAGCGAATGTTCATGATGTGCCTGCCTGGGTAAAGTTATCGCTGGCGCTCTGCATCAGCTGGATAAACAGGTCTTCCAGTTGGGGCGGTATGGACTGCCACTGGGTATCCGGCTGTTGTTGCCAGGGCGCTATGGCCTGGGCCAGCAGAGCCGGATCCCGGCCACTCAGGTGCAGGGTGTTGCCGAAACGGGTGATGAGCTCAACCCCCGGCTGACCGTTGAGGGCAGCAAACAGCGGTTGGGTGGCACCACTGACCTGCCAGGTGTGTAGGCCGCTGTTGGCTACTAATTCGTGGGGCGTCCCGCTGGCTAACAGACGACCATAGGCGATGTAGCCCAGGCGATGGCAGCGTTCGGCTTCATCCATATAGTGGGTCGAGACCAGCACCGTCATGCCTTCGGCGGCCAGATTATGGATCTCTTCCCAGAAGTCGCGGCGGGCCTTGGGGTCAACGCCCGCCGTCGGCTCATCCAGCAACAGCAAGCGGGGTTGGTGCAACATGCAGGCCGCCAGCGCCAGACGCTGTTTCCAGCCGCCGGAGAGACTGCCCGCCAGTTGCTTCTGCCGCGCTGCCAGCCCGAGCCGCTCCAGGGTCTGGCTGACTCGCTGCGGGATGCGGTCCATGCCGTAGATACGGGCTACGAACTCCAGATTCTCGCGCAGGCTCAGATCCTCGTAGAGGCCGAAGCGTTGGGTCATATAACCAACCTGCGCCTTGATGGCGGCGCTGTCCCGCACTATGTCATGGCCCAGGGTGCGGCCCGAACCGGCATCCGGGGTCAACAGACCGCACATCATGCGGATCGAGGTGGTCTTGCCGCTGCCATTGGGGCCGAGAAAACCGTAGATCTCGCCGCGTTGTACCTGCATGGAGAGATCATTGACCACGGTTCGCTCGCCATAGCGCTTGGTCAGCCCCTGGACGTCGATGACCGCAGCTTCGCTCATGGCTGGGCCCCTATCGCCACTTCCAGCGGTTGGCCCGGATGCAAGAGCCCGGGGTGGTCCGGTTCGGGGCGAGCCTCCACCAGGAATACCAGCCGGGCCCGGTTTTCCTGGCTGTAGATCACCGGGGGGGTAAATTCGACCTGATTGGCGATATAGCTGACCCGGGCCGGGATCGGCTGTTTGCAGCCATCGCAATACAGGGTGACCGTTTGGCCAACCTGCAACTGGGGGCGGCTGGCTTCCGGTAGATAGAAGCGCGCTTTGACGCCGCGCTCCGGCAGCAGGCTGAGTACCGGAGCTCCGGCCGGGACCCATTCGCCTGGGCGGTAGAGGATCTGCTCCACCCGGGCACTTTGCTGGCTGCGTTGTTGTTTCTGCTGCAGTTGCCAGCGTTGCTGATCCAGCTCGGCTTGCGCGGCGGCGACCGCTTGTTGCGCCGCCTGGCGCTGATCGTCCCGGGCGGCCAGCCGCGCCACGCGCAATTGCGCATCCAGCGCCTGCCGATTGCCCTGTTCGAGCTGCCAGCGGGCGCGATAACTATCCAGGGTCGCCACGCTGACCACGCCCTGCCGGGCCAGCTGTTGTTGCCGCAGCAGATCTCGGTGGGCCAAGGCTTCGCTGGCGCGGGTGGCGGCCAGTTGGGCTTCGAGCACCGCCAGCTCATCCCGGCGCTGGCCCTTATCCAGGTCGGCTAGTTGCGCCTGACTCTGTTGCAGCCGCGCGCTGGCAGCCTCAACCGCGGCTTGCTCCGGCTCGGACTCCAGGGTGAAGAGTAAGGCTCCGGCGGTGAGCCGATCCCCTTCTCGTACCGGCAGGGCTTGCAGTCGCCCGCCCGAGGGTGCCGCGACGCGCACATATTCGCCCTCGACATAACCGGGCAGGCGGCCGTTTTCGGCGTCGCAGCCACCGAGCAGCACCGTCAGGATTGGCAGGATCAGGATTGCGGGGCGCATGCGCTGGACTCCTCATGATGCTGACGCAGGGCCTGCAAACCGGCCCAGCTGAATTCGGTGATATGGTCGGCAATCTGCTGCAGTCCGGCCTCGTCCAGGCTGCGCTCCGGCGTCAGGCGGGCAATCATGGGTCGTCCGGTCATGTAGAAAATGCACTGGCCAAACAGGCTGTACAGACTCATGGCCACCACAGGCGCCGGCACCTGAGGGCCTAACAGTCGGGTCAGCACCTCCAGGCCGAGTTGAAACTGGGTGGAGGCAAAGCGGGTAAACATCAGCTCGAAGGCGGCGGTGGGGGTCATCATCTCGCGTAACAGCAAGGGGCCGATGCGGCTGGGATTTTCCGGATCCACCATCCGGTGCAACAGGGCGCTGACGAGCCACCGCAGTTGTGCCTGGGGAGGGAGGTCTGGCGACCCCTGCAGCGGCTGGCGGGCAATGGCCAGTTCGGCATGCTGGCTGAGCACCGCCTGATAGAGCCCCTCCTTGCTGCCAAAGTGGTAGTTGATGGCAGAAAGACCCAGCCCGGCGTTGCGGGTAATGGTCTGGACCCGGGCGGCTTGAAACCCCATGGCCAAAAACTCCTCGGTGGCGGCTTGCAGCAGGGCCTGGCGACTCTCTTCACCATTGCTGTTCTTGTTGGGGAGCTGAGGGCGATCAAACATGGGGTGTTGCCGGGCAATGAGTTATGAAAAGAGTTTATGAAAAATATTTTCCATAAACAAGCCGATGAGCAAAAATTGCGCGTCACATCCGATCCGGCTGCCACTCCGCCATAGTCCCAAGTCGATGATAGAAAGCGGTCGAGGATGGAGAGTCTCTGCCACGGTATCGGCATCTGCCGATGCGATGTAACTGAACTCTGGCGCTACCGCTGATAGAATGGCCCAGGAATGGATCCAGGTTAGGGATGACCGATGCGATTGACCAATCAGATAGTGGCGCTTCTGTGCCTGTGCGTCATTGGCACCGTGCTATTGGTGCTGACGGCGGCGGGTATGGGCTTTCATGGCTTGACCGAGCGTTTTCAGCGCGATGAACTGCGCGCCGTGGTCGATATCTTCGAGGAAGAAGTGCTGTCACAGCCGGACGCGCCGCGTCTGCAAGGCTGGTTGCCGCCACTGCTGCGCGCCAACGATGTGAAGGGGCTGACGGTCACCCTGGATGATGGCTTGTTGTTCGAGTATCAGGAGCCCACTCTGGATCAGCAGCGCCATCGCCTGGAAGAGGTCCATCTGGCGGGCAAGCGCTTCCCAACCTTGCATATGGATTTTTGGGTGGCCTCCAGCTTCAGCCAGCTGGATCGGCTGTATGCTCCCCTGGCCAGTCTGGCCACCGGATTGGGCATTATCAGTCTGGGTCTCTGGTTGGCACTGCTTTGGTTACGGCGGCAACTCAAGGGTGTGGAGCTGTTGGCGCGACGCGGCCAGCATATTCTCAGTGGTGATCCGGGCAAATTACGGCATGAGGTGGCCCTCGAGTGGCCGGTCAGCGTCAGTCAGGCGCTCACCTTCCTGCAAACTGAACTGGCCGATGCCAAGAAGGAGCGCAGCCGGTTCGACACCTTCATCCGTCGCAACGTGTTCATCGACAAACAGCTAGGCGTTGGCAATCGCATCTTCTTTGATAATCGCCTGGAAGCGGCGATGAGCGATGCCGACTACAGCGTCGGCTCTGTCTTGCTGCTGGAAGTTGATGCGTTGGATGCCGTGATGCGGCACGACGGAGAGGAGCGGGCGATCGAGGGGTTGCAAGAGTGCAGCGCCTTGGTTGGTCATTTTCTGCAGCGTTATAACGGGGCCATTCAGGGGCGTTATGCCGGTAATGTGCTGGCGATCCTGCTGCCGGGGCTGTCGAAGCAAGAGACGCTCACCGCCGCCGATCAACTGCTCAAACGCCTGCAGCATCTGAGCTGGCCGGATTATGTCGATGCGGATCGCGCCCTGTATATCGGTGCCGTCTGCTATCAACCCGGTGAGCTGATTGTACAGGTCGAGGAAGAGGCGGAGCTGGCGTTGCGTGGAGCCCGTCTGCAGCAGGAGAGTGGCTACTTCCTGTACGACAAACCGCTGCGGGTCGATGCCTCGGACAAGGGGACTGTGCGCTGGCGAACCTTGCTGGAGCGGCAGTTTAGTCGTCAGCAACTCACCTACCGCTTGCAGAGTGCCTACAGCGGCAAACCCCTGGTTCCGCAACTCCATGAGATGCTGGCGCGTTTGCCCGATGGCAAGGGCAAGCTGTTACCGGCCGCCGGGTTTGTCGCCATGGTGGAAAAAGTGGGCATGCAGCTGCCATTTGATCGTCAAATGAGCCAATTAGCCCTGTTACTGTTGCCTCGTGAAGAGGGCGTTCCACTGGCGTTGAACCTGCATCCGTTAAGCTTGCTGGATCCCGAGTATCGGCAATGGTTGTGGATGGCGCTGTTGCGGCTCGGGCGACGCCGCTCCGCCATGCTGGTGGTGGAGTTGAACGAGGCTCATGTTGGTCGTTATCAGGAGGCGTTGCGAGCGCCGTTGCGGGAGTTGCGACTGCTGGGATGCCGGTTATCGGTGGACCATGCCGGCCAGGATGTGGTGAGTATTCACTACATCAAGGAGTTCGAATTGAGCTTTTTGAAGATACACCCCAGTCTGGTCCGCGACATCCAGCACAGACCGCTGAACCAGATGGCGGTACGCTCTCTGGTTGGCGGTTGTGCCAACAGCCAGACTCAGGTGATCGCGGTCGGCGTCGAGAGCGAGGCCGAGTGGCGCGTTCTCCAATCGTTGGGCGTGGTCGCAGGCCAAGGACACTGGTTTGATGGGCAAAATCAGGTTTAAATGGAGCTTTATTGCACCCTGCAAATACTCGGCAGCGCAATCTGTGGTGAAAAGCCGCACCAGGGTTCAGATTTAACCAACGATGGCCTATGATGGTCATCTAATTGATAAGTGAGGGCTTTCTGTTTTGATCCGCACAATCAGCACGTGGTTTCAGCGCGAGGGGAGTCGGCCTGCAGTAGCGCTTGGTTTTGGCCAAGAACGCATCCTGCTGGTGCGCGGACAACCAGAGCCGCTGTTTGAACAGGAAGCTTGCAATGGTCAGGCGGATTGGCCGCGGGCCGTGCAGAGCCTGCTGACCCGGACGCAACTCGGAGGCAGCCCGGTTCATGGGGTGCTGCCAGCCTCATTATTCCAGCAAGTCCAGATTGAACGACCCGATGTCCCGGAGGACGAATTGGCGGGAGCCTTGCCCTGGGCGGTCAAAGACTTCGTCAATGAGTCGGTGCTGCAGCTGAGCTTTGACTATTACGATCTACCCACCAACCCGGCGGCGCGTCCCCGGCTGGCGGTGGTTTGCGTGCCGAAAAGCCGGATGCAGCTAATTGCCCAGGGCGTCAATGCGGTGGCGTCTCTGCAATCCGTGACCACCGAGGAGCTGGGATTGGCCGATCTGCTGGGCCACAAAGAGCAGATGCAACTGCTGTTGTACCAGGTACCCGCTCAGGATGTGGCGGTACTGGCAGTCTATCGTGGCCAGCTCTGCTTCAGTCGCCAATTACGCGGTTTTGCCCAGTTGGCAGAGCATGCGGTGGGAAATCTGAATCCGGATCTGCTGGATAACCTGTCGCTGGAAATTCAACGCTCGCTGGATTATCTGGTCGCGCAACTGAAGTTACCGGAGGCCGCTCACCTCCATGTGGCGATCGCAGCCCCGGATCTGGGAGGGCTGGTGCGCCATCTGGCGGGGAATTTTTCCATGCCGGTCAGTGCGCTGGCTAATCCGGCGATTGTCGCCGGAATCGAATACTTGCCGCTCTACGGATTACTGCAGGCGGAGGTCTCGCCATGAAGATCCGTATCAATCTATATGGCGATGAATTTCGCCCCCGCCGGCAGTGGGCAACCCTGCCGCAGATGGTGGGCAGCTGGTTGTTGGTGCTGCTGCTAATTGCAGGCTCGCTACTGGGATTGAATCAGTTACATGCCGGACAACAGGCGGCCAATCAGCAACAGGAACTGGCTCTCAACGCCCTGCGACTGGAAGGGGAGCGGCTGGTGGCCGAGCAAGCCCGCCATAAGCCAGATGCGGAGCTGCATCGACAAAATAAACAGCTGCAGCATCAGGTCCAGATCAAGCAACTGCTGCTCCATAGCCTGTCGGCTCGCGCCATGCTCAAGAGCAGTGGCTTTGCGGTGTTGCTCAATGATCTGGCTCGTATCCGCAGTTCGGGTATTGCCTTGCAGCATATTCAGTTGGATGAGGGGCGAGTCGAGCTCGCTGGCTTGGCGGCTAGTAGCCAGGATGTGCCGGCCTGGGTCAATCGCTTTACCGAGGCTGAGTCCCTGACCGGCAAAGAGTTTTCCGAGTTGCAGATCTCCCGCGATGCCCAGGGGCAACTCTCGTTTCACCTGAGCAGCCCGCAGCCTGCCAGCCCGACTGCGGCGGCCAATACCGGCAAGGGAGGCAATAAGTCATGAAGCAGCAGTGGCAACAACTTTCAGCCCGCGTAGTGGCGATGAGTCTTCGTGAACGCTGGTTGATCTTGCTCGCCGGTGCCGCCCTGCTCCTGATGCCGGCCTATAGCCTGCTGCTGGAGCCGACGTGGCTGGCTTACCAGAGCCAAATTGCGCGGAGTCAGGAGCTGGCAACCACCATAGCCCAGTTGCAATTGGAAAATCAGAGTCGCCAGCAGGCTCTCCTGCTGGATCCCAACCAGCCGGTGCGGGAACAACAACTTCAATTGACACAGCAGCTGGCCCAACTGGATGCACAACTCAAGGATCAGACGCTGGATCTGATCCCGGCGGAGCGGATGCCGGGCTTGCTGGAACAGATGCTGGCCAGTTCGGGTCGTCTGCGACTGATCTCTCTGACTTCGCTGCCACCCAAGCCGTTGCTGGATGATCCTGAGCAGAACCTGCTGTTTCAGCATGGCATCCAGTTACGTCTGAGGCAG
>Ga0247725_1001749_pt1 | contig 10372 bp, 11 predicted proteins | sample OKSTACKMCFT3sol_FD_183021 | JGI IMG/M metagenome (GOLD analysis project Ga0247725, IMG submission 183021) | Subsurface sediment microbial communities from gas well in Oklahoma, United States - OK STACK MC-FT3-sol | ecosystem: Environmental > Terrestrial > Deep subsurface > Rock core/Sediment... | reverse complement strand
CCGCTTCCATCATCGACAGGCCCTTGGTGGGCTGGCCGTCGATCTTGACGATCAGGTCGCCCGGCTGGATGCCGGCCTTGGAGGCGGGGGTGTCGTCGATGGGCGAGACGACCTTGATGAAGCCGTCCTCGGTGCCCACTTCGATGCCCAGGCCGCCGAATTCACCGCTGGTGCTTTCCTGCAGTTCCTGGAACGCCTCGGGTTCGAGGTAGGCGGAGTGCGGGTCGAGGTTGCTGAGCATGCCCTTGATGGCGTTCTCCAGCAGGGTCTTGTCGTCCACCGGCTCGACGTAGGCCGATTTGATGCGGTCGAGCACCTCGGCGAAGGTGCGCAGCTCGTCGAGGGGCAGGGGCGCCTTGCCGGGGGCCGGGGCCGGTGCGGCTGCAGCGGGCGCGGCGGCTTTGGACTCCTGGGCGGCGTGGATGAGCGGCGAGCCCATGAGCAGCGCCAGGGCCATGGCCAGGGGGGTAAGGCGGGACAGATGCGGCATGCGTATCAACTCCTACGGGATTGGGTGGCGCTTATCCTTGCGCTCGGCACCACTGTGCGGGGTCGCTGGGGCGCCCCTGCTGGCGGATGGCGAAATACAGCGCGGGTGTGTCCTGGCCGCCGGTGGTGCCGACGGTGGCGATGGACTCACCGGCTTTGACGACGTCGCCGGCGTTCTTCAACAGGCTCTGGTTGTGGCCATACAGGCTCAGGTAGCCGTTGCCGTGGTCGAGGATGACCAGCAGCCCGGCGCCGCGCAACCAGTCGGCGAACACCACGCGCCCGCCATGGATGGCGCGCACCTGGCTGCCGGCGGAGGCTCCGATGAGCACACCGTCCCACTTGGTTCGTTCGTCTTCGCCGCGCGGAGTTCCAAATCTCGCCACCAGGCGACCATTCACCGGCCAGGGCAGCTTGCCCCGGGCGCTGGAGAACGGGCCGCCGTAGGAGGTGCCGGCGCTGGAGACCAGCGGGCCTTCGACGGTGCGCGGCGGGGTACCGGGGGTGCGCTTGAGGGCTTCTTCCTGGCGCTGGCGCTCGGCCAGCTCGCGCTTGCGCGCTTCCTCGGCTTCACGGGCCTGGCGGGCCAGGGTTTCCTCGATGGTCTTGAGCACACGGCCGAGCTCGGCCTGCTCCTGCTCGCGGGCCTTGAGCTTGCGGTCGCGGTCGCTGACGTCGCGGTTGAGCTTGGCCAGGGCCAGCTGGCGCTCCTTGCGTAGAGTGGCGAGCTGCTCGCGGCGGCCGTCCAGGGCGCTTTTCTGCTCGACGAGGGCGGCCTGCTGGGTGGCGATGTCGCGCTCGACGTTGGCCAGCTGGCGCAGGGTCTCGTTGAAGGTGGCCAGCTGCTCCATGCGCGCCTGGCTGAGGTAGTCGTAGTAGGTGAGGGTGCGGGCGAACTTCTCGGGGTTCTGCTGGTTGAGCAGCAGCTTGAGGTATTCCTGCTGGCCGCTCTGGTAGGCGGCGCGGGCCTGGATGCCGATCAGCCGCTGCTGTTCAGCGCGCGCGCCCTGGAGTTTTTTTTTCTCCTGATCCAGGCGCTTCACCTCGCCTTCGCCCTTGTCCAGCTCCTGCTGGAGGTCCTTGACCTGCTTCTCCAGCTGGCCCATGTCGGACTCGGTCTTCTTCAGGTCGGCCTGGACGCCGGATTTTTCCTCTTGCAGCTGCTTGAGCAGCTTCTTCAGCTCGGCGACGTCCTTGGCGGCCTGGTCCAGCTGCTGCTGGGTCTGGGCGCGTTCGTCGGCGAAGGCCGGTGCCAGGAGGCAGGCGCAGAGGAGGAACGTGAAGGCGCGGAACATGAGGGGTGCGTCACCAGGCGGGAGGACCGGCCTAGTATGCCCGTCACGCTCTGTAAAAAAAACGCCCCGGGGCCTGCGCACCGGGGCATTCGGACCAATCCGAGGGGCCGGCGGTCGGCCCCGGGGTCATTTCAGCTCGACGATCGGGGTGCCGGTCATCTCGGGTGGCACCGGCAGGCCCATCAGGGTCAGCACGGTGGGGGCCACATCGGCGAGGACGCCGCCTTCGCGGATGCGGGCGGGGCGCTTGCCGTAATAGATGAAGGGCACGGGCTCGCAGGTGTGTGCGGTGTGGGCTTGGCCGGTGGCTTCGTCTTCCATCTGCTCGACGTTGCCGTGGTCGGCAGTGATCAGCGCTTCGCCGCCGACCTTGTCGAGGGCGGCGGTGATGCGGCCCAGGCAGGTGTCCAGGCACTCGACGGCCTTGACCGCAGCCTCGAACACGCCGGTGTGGCCGACCATGTCGCCGTTGGCGTAGTTGACGATGATCACGTCGTAGCGCTGGTGCTCGATGGCGTCGACGATGCGGTCGGTGACCTCGGGGGCGCTCATCTCCGGCTGCAGGTCATAGGTGGCGACCTTGGGCGAGGGGATGAGGATGCGCTCTTCGCCGGCGAAGGGCTCTTCGCGGCCGCCGGAGAAGAAGAAGGTGACGTGGGCGTACTTCTCGGTCTCGGCGATGCGCAGCTGGGTCTTGCCGTTGTTGGCCAGGTATTCGCCGAGCACGTTGTTCAGGGATTCGGGCTTGAACGCGCTGGGGGCGGGGATGCTGGCGGCGTATTGGGTCAGCATCACGTAGCCGGCCAGGGCGATTTCGCGGGCACGGGCGAATTCCTTGAAGCCCGGCTCGACGAAGGCACGGGACAGCTCGCGGGCGCGGTCGGCGCGGAAGTTCATGAACACCACGGCATCGCCGTCTTCCACCCGCACCGGCGCGCCGATGGTGGTGGCCTTGACGAACTCGTCGCTCTCGCCGCGCTCGTAGGCGGCGGCCAGGCCTTCGGTGGCGGTGGCGACGGCGAATTCGCCACGGCCTTCGGTGATCAGGTTGTAGGCGGCTTCGACGCGGTCCCAGCGGTTGTCGCGGTCCATGGCGTAGTAGCGGCCGATCAGGCTGGCGATGCGGCCCTTGCCGAGGCGGGCGAAGGTGGCGTCGAGCAGTTCGATGGAGGGCTGGGCGCTCCTGGGTGGGGTGTCGCGGCCGTCGAGGAAGGCGTGCAGGTAGATCTTCTCGGCGCCGCGCTGGGCGGCCAGTTCGGCCATGGCGACCAGGTGGTCCTGGTGGCTGTGCACGCCGCCATCGGAGAGCAGGCCCATGAAGTGCACGGCCTTGCCGGCGGCGACGGCCTTGTCCACGGTGTCGACGATCACCGGGTTGGCGAAGAACTCGCCGTCGCGGATGGCCTTGGTGACGCGGGTGAAGTCCTGGTAAACCACGCGGCCGGCGCCGAGGTTCATGTGGCCCACCTCGGAGTTGCCCATCTGCCCGTCGGGCAGGCCCACGTCCATGCCGGAGCCGGAGATCAGCCCGTTGGGCTGGGTCGCGCGCAGGTGGTCGTAGACCGGGGTGCGGGCGGCGTGGATGGCGTTGTAGTCCGGGCTGTCACTGTGACCGAAGCCGTCCAGGATGATCAGGACCAGGGGTTTGGGCGTGGCTGTCATGGCGTCCGACTCGCAAGGGGGCGTGAGCAAAAAGGGAGCGGCATTTTACGTACAAGTTCCTTGTACGTCACCGCTGGCCGGGGTTTGGTGGACCTGTGGCGCTGTGTATACTGGCCGGCATTTTACCGCCCCGGGACCCGTCGATGCTTGCCCACCTGATTGAATTTGCCACTAACCACTATGTGCTGAGCGCTATCTTCGTCGTCCTGCTGGTGCTGCTGATCGCCCATGAACTGCGCCGCAGCGGTCGTGCGGTGAGCACCCGCGAGCTGACCGCGCTGGTCAACGCCGGCCAGGGCCTGGTGCTGGACGTGCGCTCGGTGAAGGACTTCGGCACCGGCCACATCGTCGACTCCCTGAACATCCCCTTCGAGAAGCTCGCCGCCCGCATGGCCGAGCTGGAAAAGCACAAGGACAAGGCCATCATCGTGGTCGATGCCATGGGCCAGCACGCTGGCACCGTTTGCCGTGACCTGAAGAAGGCCGGTTTCAATGCGCTCAAGCTGTCCGGCGGTATCGGCAGCTGGCGCGGCGAAAACCTGCCCCTGGTGAAGTGAAATGCCGAACGTCGTCATCTATTCCAGCGACTGGTGCCCCTACTGCATGCGAGCCAAGCAGCTGCTGCAGAGCAAGGGCGTCCAGTACGAAGAGATCAAGGTGGACGGGAAGCCTGATGTACGCGCCGAGATGACCCGCAAGGCGGGCCGCACCTCGGTGCCCCAGATCTGGATCGGCCCGACCCATGTGGGCGGCTGTGACGACCTCTATGCCCTGGAGCGGGCCGGGAAGCTGGATGCCCTGCTCGAGGCTTGACCCTCCGGTAACGGACGAACAAGAAGGTTCTGCCAAATGACTGAACAAGCAAACGGCGCTTCCCAGGAAGCCGCACCGCAATTCTCCCTGCAGCGCATCTACGTGCGTGACCTGTCCTTCGAGGCCCCCAAGAGCCCCGAGATCTTCCGCCAGGAGTGGTCCCCCAGTGTCGCGCTGGACCTGAACACCCGCCAGAAGAACCTGGACGGCGACTTCTACGAAGTCGTGCTGACCCTGTCCGTGACCGTGAAGAACGGCGAGGAAACCGCCTTCATCGCTGAAGTGCAGCAGGCCGGCATCTTCCTGATCAAGGGCCTGGATGCGGCGTCCATGAGCCATACCCTGGGCGCCTTCTGCCCGAACATCCTGTTCCCCTATGCTCGCGAAACCCTGGACAGCCTGGTGGTGCGCGGCTCCTTCCCGGCGCTGATGCTCTCCCCGGTCAACTTCGATGCCCTGTACGCCCAGGAAATGGCGCGTATCCAGGGTGGCGAAGCCCAGGCCTGAGCCGTTCCGGCTCCATGAAAAAGCGCCCTTCGGGGCGCTTTTTTGTTGGCGGCGACCGGCCCGGGGTCAGTCCAGGCAGAAGCCGTGCTGGCGCCAGGCCTCGTAGACCGCCACGGCGACGCTGTTGGAGAGGTTCAGGCTGCGGCAGCCCGGGCGCATCGGCAGGCGCAGGCGCTGGGATTCGGGCAGTGCGTTGCGCACGTCGTCCGGCAGGCCGCGGCTCTCCGGGCCGAAGAGAAACGCGTCGCCCTTCTCGAAGGCGACATCGTGGAACAGCCGGCTGCCCTTGGTGGTGAAGGCGAACACCCGGGGGTGGCCGAGGCTGGCCAGGCAGCTGTCCAGGTCGGGATGACGCCGCAGGGTGGCGTACTCGTGGTAGTCCAGCCCGGCACGGCGTAGGCGCTTGTCGTCCAGCTCGAAGCCCAGGGGCTCGATCAGGTGCAGGTCGCAGCCCGAGTTGGCACACAGCCTGATAATGTTGCCCGTGTTTGGCGGGATTTCCGGTTGAAAGAGGATGACGTGGAACATGCGTGGCCCCGAGCCCGAAACAGGGCGGCATTCTAGCGCCGAAAAGGACGAGCGTAGGCGTCTGTTGCCGCGCTTCATCGGCTCGCTGGCGATCTTCGGCCTGCTGCTGGGAATGATGATCGGCCGCCTCACCGAGCCCGAGCCCACCCGCCTGGAGCGCATCGAGGTGGCCGAGGGTGGCCTGGTGCTGTGGTTCAACCGCACGCCGCGCCAGACCGCCGAGCACCGTGACGGCGCACTGGCCTTCGTCTTCGAGGCGCGCGCCCAGTCGGCCCAGGGGCGTCTGCAGATGGCAGGGCGACCGGTGAACTGGCGATTGCAGATGACGCCCGCCGGGGCGGTGCTGCACTTCGTGGCCATGCGCCCGTTGAAGGGCGAGTGGCAGGGGGCTTCGGTGGACGGCCAGTGGCGCCTGTCCATCGACCTGCACGAAGGGTAGGGAAAAGAAAAGGGCTCCGGGCCTGCCTGTACCCGAAGCCCCTGAAGGGTGCTCGCCACGGTGCGTGGCTGGAGCGCTACAAGAAAGGGGATTCCCCGGCCTGCCTGTACCAAGGTCCCCGAAAGGGTTTGCCCGTTGCCGCGCCTGGGGCGGCGGCTGCGAGCGGCTTTAAGAAGGGGGATTCCCCGGCCTGCCTGTACCAAGGTCCCCGAAAGGGTTTTGCCCGTTGCCGTGCCTGGGGCGACGGCGGCGAGCGGTTGTAAGAAAGGGGAATCCCCGGCCTGCCTGTACCTGGGCCCCCGAAAGGGTTTGCCGCTGTTCGGTCGCGGAGCGGGGCTCGACGCGGGACCGGGCAGCGGGTGGTGCATGTAAAGAGGGGGCTTCTCGGCCTGCCTGTACCAAGGGCCCCTGAAACTGTATGTACCAGGGCCAATGCAGAGGCTGTGCCAAGTTGTGTTCCGGCGTGGTTCTGTCGGCTGTGGATAACGCTGCAAGCCAGTGGATACGCGGCCTGCAGCCTTACAGGCAGTGCCTTCGCGGAGAGCTGAAAGGGGGGCTGACAGGTAGGCGCTGAGCCCGTGCTTCGGCACAGGGCTGGGGCATCTGATCGAACGGTTGCACAGGTGCGGGGCAGGCGGCTGATGCGTTGAAAGGCCTGCTGCAGAGCGATTGCCAATGAAAAGGCCGCCCGCAGGCGGCCTTGGAGGGCGGGGAGGGGTCAGGCGTCGTCGCCGTCGTCCTCGTCGGCGCCGTCCACTTTCATGCCCAGTTCCTTGATCTTGCGGGTCAGGGTGTTGCGCCCCCAGCCCAGCAGCACGGCGGCGTCGCGGCGGCGGCCGGCGGTGTGCTTCAGGGCGGTCTCGATCATGATCCGCTCGAAGGCGGGCACGGCGGTGTCCAGCAGGCTGGACTGGCCACGGCCCAGGGCCTGGTCGGCCCATTGGCGCAGGGCCTGCTCCCAGTTGGTGACCGGGGCGGCATCCTGAGGCTGGGTGAGCAGTTCCGGCGGCAGGTCGTCGACATGCACCTCGCGGCCCGAGGCCATCACGGTGATCCAGCGGCAGGTGTTCTCCAGCTGGCGCACGTTGCCCGGCCAGGGCAGGTTCTTCAGGTATTCCTCGGTCTCCGGCTTGAGCAGCTTGGGCTCCACGGCCAGTTCCTGCGCCGCGCGGGCGAGGAAGTGGCGGGCCAGGGCGGGGATGTCCTCGCGGCGGTCGGACAGCCGGGGAATGTGGATGCGGATGACGTTGAGGCGGTGGAACAGGTCCTCGCGGAACTTGCCGGCCTGCACCAGGTTTTCCAGGTTCTGGTGGGTGGCGGCGATGATGCGCACGTCCACCTTCACCGGGGTGTGGCCGCCCACGCGGTAGAACTCGCCATCGGCCAGCACCCGCAGCAGGCGGGTCTGGGTGTCGGCGGGCATGTCGCCGATCTCGTCGAGGAACAGGGTGCCGCCGTCGGCCTGCTCGAAGCGGCCACGGCGCTGGTTGGCCGCGCCGGTGAAGGCGCCTTTCTCATGGCCGAACAGTTCGGACTCCATCAGGTCCTTGGGGATCGCCGCCATGTTCAGGGCGATGAAGGGCGAGGCGGCGCGCGGGCTGTGGCGGTGCAGCGCATGGGCCACCAGCTCCTTGCCGGTGCCGGATTCGCCGTTGATCAGCACGGTGATGTTGGAGTGGCTGAGGCGGCCGATGGCGCGGAACACCTCTTGCATCGCCGGCGCTTCGCCGATGATTTCCGGGGTGCGCGGCTGGTTGGCCGGGGCCACCAGGTTCTGCTGTTCCTGGGCGTGCTGGAAGGCGCGCTTGACCAGGGAAACGGCCTCGTCGACGTCGAACGGCTTGGGCAGGTACTCGAAGGCGCCGCCCTGGTAGGAGGCGACTGCGCTGTCCAGGTCGGAATGGGCGGTCATGATGATCACCGGCAGGCGCGGGTGCATCTCGCGGATGCGTGCCAGCAGGTCCAGGCCGCTGGCTCCGGGCATGCGGATATCGGAGATGATCACGTCCGGCTGCTGCCGGGTCAGGCGGCTGAGCACGCTGTCGGCGCTGTCGAAGCTCTGGGTAGTCATGCCTTCCTGCTGCAGGGCCTTTTCCAGCACCCAGCGGATGGAGCGGTCGTCGTCGACGATCCAGACGGTTTCACTTCGGGTCATGAGGATGCGGCTCCTTGTTCCAGCGGCAGGAAGAGCGAGAAGACGGTGTGGCCGGGGTGGCTCTCACACTCGATCAGGCCCTGGTGCTGGCTGATGATGTTCTGGGCGATGGCCAGGCCGAGGCCGGTGCCGTCCGGGCGCCCGCTGACCATGGGGTAGAAGATGGTGTCCTGCAGCTCGGGGGGGATGCCCGGGCCGTTGTCGATGATCTCGACCTTGGCCACCAGGCGATGGCGGGTGTGGCCGATGGTGAACTGGCGCAGGGTGCGGGTGCGCAGGGTGATGCGGCCCAGGCGCAGGTCGTTCTGGCCGGACAGGGCCTGCATGGCGTTGCGCACGATATTGAGCACGGCCTGGATCATCTGTTCCTTGTCGATGAACACGTCCGGGATGCTCGGGTCGTAGTCGCGCACCAGGTTGACGCCGCCCTGGCTCTCGGCTTCCACCAGGCTGCAGACGCGCTCCAGCACCTCGTGGACGTTGGTCATGGCCAGCTGCGGCAGCTTGTTGGAGCCGAGCATGCGGTCCACCAGGTTCCGCAGGCGGTCGGCCTCTTCGATGATGACGTTGGTGTAGTCCTTCAGGCTTTCCTCGGGCAGCTCCCGGGCCAGCAACTGGGCAGCGCCACGGATGCCGCCCAGGGGGTTCTTGATCTCGTGGGCGAGGCCGCGCACCAGCAACTTGGTGGTCTCCTGCTTGGAGAGCTGGGCCTCTTCCTTGGTGATGCGCAGCAGGCGGTCGCGGGGGTGCACTTCCAGCAGCAGCAGGGTGGCGCCCTTGTTGAGGATGGGCGTCACCGCGTAGTCCACCGTGATGGTCTGCCCGGAGAGCGAGGTCAGCATGGCCTCGCGCTTGGTGAAGGGGTGAGCCTGTTCCACGGCCTGGCGCAGGGAAGCCAGGGCCTCGGGGGATTCGGTGAACAGCTCGCTGATGAACTGGCCGTGGCTGCGCTGGCCGCTGACGGCCAGGAGCATTTCCGCCGCCGGGTTCATGTACTCAAGGCGCAGGTCGGCATTGAGCAGGATCACCGCGGTGGTCAGGTTGTCGAGCAGCAGTCGATGCAGGGCGTCGTTGATGGTCATGGGTCGGTCATCTCGGCGATGCGCGGGAAAATGCAAGAAGCAAACCAAGCCCTGAAAAGACGCGCGGAATGCCGCCCACAGCGGTGCCCGGCCACGCGACGGCGCATGCCGGGGCGCAGCGGGCGAACCAAAATGGGGAGAGTATAGAAAGTGGTGCGCCTGCTCGCACCGAAATGGTGCGAGGCGCGATCAGAGGAACGGCAGGATGCCGATGATGCCCTTGTCCGGCTCTTTCGGCTTGTCCTTCAGCGGGCATTCGGGGCGCACGCCCCAGTCGGCTTTCTTGCAGGGTTTCACGCGGCGCTTCTGGTCGAGGGACACGCGCTTCACGTGCACCGGCTGGTTGGGGGTGCGCTCCACCACGCGGCCCTGCGTGTCGATGATCTCCACCGCCAGCTGGTGGGTGCCCCGGTCCAGGTTGCTGAGGGGGAAGACCGGGCTGCGGCCGGGCTCGCCCTGGACGTTGCCGTCGAGCACCAGGCGGTAGTTGTGGCCGTCGCGCAGTACCGGGTCGCTGGTGGCGGTGACGATCAGGCCGCCGTCGCCGGTAACGGTGGCATCAGGCTCGGGGATCAGGATGCGCAGCACCTGGTAGCCCTGTTCGCGGGGGATGGGGGCCGGTGGCGCCACCAGCGGCGCGCCGCGCTGCGGGGTCATGGCGTTGGAGGGGGCCAGTTCGATGCGCTTGGCATTGCCGGGCTTGGGCTGGTCGGTGAAGACGCGGTTTCCCTCCTCGTCGATGTAGGTGTAGACCTGGGCGACGGCGGGCAGGCTGGCGAGAAGCAGGCAGAACAGGAGCGTGCGCATGACTAGGGTTTGGGAGTGGGTTTGGGAATAGGTTTCGGGCGAAGGGCCGGGCTATGGGTATTGACCCGCTGCAGGGTGAAGGTCTGGGCATCGCTCTGCTGCACCACCTTGTCACCCTCCAGCACCTGGACAGCCAGGCTGTGCTCGCCCCGGTCCGCGCTGACCACCTGCAAGCGGGGCACATTGGCTGGCTCGCCGTAAGGTTGACCGTCCATCACCAGGCGCAGGCTGTGGCCAGGCTGCAGGCGTGGCTTGATGCGTACCGGAACGCTGAAGGTGCCGTTATTGGCGCGCAGGGCCTCTTCATCCGGCAATTCAAGGCTCAGTTGTTCGTAGGCGGCATTGGCCTTCTTCTCGGACGTAACCGGTGGCGTGGCAACGGGTTTCTGGGCCTCGACGGTGTTAGTCGGAGGCAGGTCGACCGTTTCCACCTTGCCCCCTTCCGGCGGCTGGTTGGTGAACACGGTATGGCCGTTGGCGTCGGTGTACTTGTAGATCTGCGCGCTGGCGGGCAGGGCGAGCGTCAGCAGCAGGCAGGCGAGCATGGGGCGCATGGCCGGTCTCTCCGGATGGGAATGGCGCTAAGCCTTGCACC
>Ga0247725_1001748_pt1 | contig 10376 bp, 6 predicted proteins | sample OKSTACKMCFT3sol_FD_183021 | JGI IMG/M metagenome (GOLD analysis project Ga0247725, IMG submission 183021) | Subsurface sediment microbial communities from gas well in Oklahoma, United States - OK STACK MC-FT3-sol | ecosystem: Environmental > Terrestrial > Deep subsurface > Rock core/Sediment... | reverse complement strand
CTGATCGCTTCAAGGTGGCGTATACGACCGCTGGTGTGAAAGACAATCGCTACTGGCTCAACGGTGTGCATATCGACACTGATCGCGGCCTAGTGGTCAGCACCGATGGCCATCGCGCCATGGTGATCGAAGGCTTGGACCTGTCCATGGTTCCGCCAAAGCCGGACGACAATCGCCAATACAGCGTATTGAACGCCAAAGGCGAGTGGATCGAGGGCAAGTTCCCCGACTGGGAGCGGATCATGCCGCGCGAAGGCACTGTCCCCGGCATGAAGAAGTTCACCAGCAAGCGGGTTTCGGCTTTCACGCGGGGCGCGATCAAGGCCGGCAACTACGTCCGCCGCAATGGCCATATCGCAGTCAAGGTGCAGATCGACGATGACGTTGCATTCGTGTCTGGCGAGTACCTGCGCGACATGGCTGAGGCATTCCTAAAGCTGGGCTACGCCTCGTTCAAGATGGGCATTCAGCCTGGTAAGGGCGACCGCTCGTTCTACGCTGAGTCGCAGGATGGCAAGGTGCGTAGCGTCATCATGGGTCTGCGCGTACAGAAGGCCGAAAAGCTGTTCGCGCCGCTCATGCCTGACGGCCAGGAGCCCGAGCAGGCTGCGCCAGCAGCGCCAGCCCCCACTGCTACGCCCGAGCCAGTGCCAGCCGACGATGACGCGAACATTGGCCGCAGCTGGCTCAACGGCTACGGCGAGACCGTTTCGGTCGAATCGGTTCGCGACGGCAAGTATTACACCTTGCTGAACGGCAAAGTTGGAGGCGCCCCCATCATCCCGGTCGCTGACCTTGAGCAGACCATTGCGCTCGACGAACGCCAGTACCAAGACAAGCTGGCTCGCGAGCGAGCTGCTGCCGAGGAGGAGGCCCAAGAGGCCGCCGCCAAGGCTGAGCGAGAGGATACTGACGGCTTTGCAGAGCAGTTCCCGCAAGTGCAGCGCGACCGCATTCGAGCCACGCTGGCCGGCAATCGCAACACGCCGAAGGGCGTGATGAGTCTCCGAAACTTCGTGCGCGCACTGGTTGCCGATGGCCGCGTGATGAGTGAGTGGGACGGCGAGCGGGTTCTGCAAGATCCGGCTACTGAGGGCTTCTACAATGCCAAGGATCTGACCAAGACCGGATTGGATTATGCGGCGTATCTGATCGCTCGCCGGCCTGCTGCCGAGCCAGCCGACGACCAGAGTCAAGCCGCCCGCGAGCTGCTGCAGTCGGTTATCGACGGCACCGCCGATCTGGACGAAGGATTGACCGAGCGCCTGGAAGCCGTGCATGACCAGTTCCAAGGCGATGCCGAGATCATGGCGCTGTTCGAGCAGGCGGCCAATGCCTTCTCCGATGCCATGGTGGCCAAGGCAAAGGCGGCGCTGGCGTGAAGTCCGAGGATATCAGCGCCCTGATGGGCGCCTTCCTGGCCGGTGGTGGTGCGATCACCAAGCTGAACTACGCCGGCCAGCCGGTCGGCGTGGTGACAGAGGATCTGCCCGCGCCCGTTCCGCTGCCTGCTCCGCTCGTCGAGCTGGAGCCAGCGCCCTCCCCTGCCGCGCCTGGCATCGACCTGATCGCCGAGCTACGGGCTATCCGCAGTACGGCGCGGGCCTGGCTGAGCCGCCTCGACGGCCTGCCCTGCGCCGCATAACGATCACGCTACCTGCGACCTTTGGCCCGCTTCGTGCGGGCTTTTTTTTGGGCCTGCGTTCCTGCAATTGAATTGCGCCAAATCACATAGCGCAAGGCCGTTATTTGCGCATGGTTTGCATTGGGCTTTAATATGAAAAACGCATGACGGAACGCCGCCAGATTCCGGCACTCAAACCCTCGCGATCCGGCATACGAGAATCACCGAAAACCATCGGATGCCACCATGGTTTCAATCGGTTTTTCATCGCTTTTTCATATCAAAGGAATGCGTAAATGATCATTACGATTGGGCACACCAAGGGCGGCGTGGGCAAGTCCACGTTGGGCGTCAATATCGGCGTGGCGCGCAAGCTGGCAGGCCGTGACGTATGGGTCGTGGATGCCGACCGCCAGCGCACCGCGCAGAAGGCGCTGACGCTGCGCAATTGCGACGAATCGCTGCCGCCGATCCCCTGCGACTGGTATGCCGACGCCGCGACGCTGATGAGCCAGGTGCGCATGCAGGCGTCGCGCTATGACGATGTGATCATCGAATGCGGTGGTGGTGATACGGCCGCGCTGCGCACCGCCATGGCGCTCTGTGACGTGATGATCGTGCCGTTCCCGCCGCGCAGCGTAGACGTGTGGGCCTTCGATGAACTGGTGCCGCTGATCAACGACGTGCGCGCCGTAGGCAAGGATCTCAAGGTCTATGCCGTGCTGAACCAGGCCGACCCTGGCGTCAACGCCGCCGACAACATCGCCGCGATCAAGCAGGTGCAGGAGGATTACCCCGAGGTTGAGCTGCTGACGCAGCGCCTGGTGCGCCGCAAGGCGTTCTCCAACGCCGCCGGTAGCGGACTGTCCGTCTACGAGGTCGAGCCGCACGACGCCAAGGCGGTTGCCGAGCTGAATGCGCTTATTTCCGCAGTATTCCGGTAGTGAATGGCGATGGTTTTCATATCACTTTCATGCGCAAACCACATCGCATCCATAGGGAGCCCATAGCATGGTGATGAAGCGTTCCCCCAAACTGCCGCCCGCTGCTCCGGCCGCGAAGCCAGACCCTGATGCGCTGGCCCGCTTCATCGCCGGAGCGCCTGACGCCGGTGCTGCCGCCGAACCGGCGCAGCAGAAGCCCAGCAAGCGCACCAAGAAGGGCCGGCGCGTGCAGATCAGTCACACCCTGCCCGAGGCGCTACTGGAGCGCATAGACGCCGCTGCCGAGGCGCTGAGCATGTCCCGCGCGGCGTATCTGAACATGGGCGCCATCCAGCTGCTGGAACGCGGGGCCGTCATCGACGGCACCCCGCGCAAGCGCGAGGAGTAGGGCGGAAAGCCTCGGCAATTGGCTTGCGCTGGCGCGGCGATCATTGGGCATCTATAGCCTTGTGAGCGCTGCGCGCAATGATCTTCCTCGACGCCATCACCCCCTTCGAGCGCATCAAAATCAGCGGTGCGCTCGCCTCAAAAGTCACCGAGCTGCAGTCCGACCTTAGCGCCCTGGCGCGCGTGCGCGTATCGCGAGAGGTGCTGGAGCTGCTGGCCAAGCTGGAGGTCGATCTCGACCGGCCGCTGAGCGAGGAGGGCGCTGACGATGGCCTGTCCGACGACCCCAATGCTGAGAACTACCGCTACCGCGATACCGGCTACATCGCCGGAAGCCGCAAGGAGCTGGCCGAGGCGCTGATCAAACGCGCCAAGGACGAAGGCCGCCAGGTGCTGGCCACCGATCTGGACTGGGAGGAGATCGAGCGCAACCCGCGCGCGGCGGCCGAGATCATCACCAAGTCGAACCTGTTCGGGCAGACCGACTGGGAGGCGCTGAAGGCCGGCGGCATGAGTGCGGCAGCGGGCTTTCTGATCGACCGCGTGTATGCGTCCATTGGCACCCAGCCGGCAGAGAGCACGCCGCGCGCCCGCCAGGACTACGCCATTGCGCTCAAGACCATCCGCGTGCGCCTGGAGGCCTGCAAGGAGCCCCAGGACGTCACCGACGTGCTGCAGGAGATCCGTGACGAACTGTCCGGCAGCCAGCTCAATGCCGAGGAGTCGCTGCAATACCAAGCTCTGAGTGAGCAGATCAGCGCCATGTCGGACGAGTGGCGGCGTCTGAATGCTGAGCGTGATGCGCTGGTCAAGGCGCAATATGCCGCCGGCGCGAACGTATGGGAGTTCCAGCGCAAGCAGGATCAGCGCGCCCGCCGTGGCTGGAAGCCTGACCCCGAACTGCAGGCGCAGATCGACGCGCTCAAGCCGGCGCAGGAAGCGGCCATTGCGGCCGTCAAGGCGTGGGACGAGGCGCATCCCGAGTTTCAAGAGACGCACACGACCCAGCGCGATGAGCGCGGCAGCCTGACCACCCATACCGGCGGCATGCGCTTTGAGATCGGCCAGCTGCGCCAGCAACAGTCGGTCATCGAAAAGCGCGCCCAGGCACGCAACATCGCCGAAAGCCCCGTTACACGCGGCTGGCTGACCTTCGGCGAACGCTTCTTCAAGCTGATCAACTGGCGCCACTACAGCAAGGGCTCCGATGCCTTCGCCAGTCACGTCACCAACGCCAAGAATGGCCGCATCGCCGACTGGTCGTGGGCGGAAAAGGAGCGCGTGGTAGTCAAGAAGGCGACCAAGCAGGAGACCACTTTCCGGCTCAAGGTGGCTGAGAACATCCAGCGCATCGGCGGCACACCGGTAACGGTCGATTCAACCATGGCGCTGAAAGACATGCTCGGTTTCCGCGACGTGCAGTCGGGCAACTGGGTGCTGAAAGACCCGGCGAGCGCCAAGTTCCACGTCGAGCACACGGCCGGCGCCATGCTCGACATGGGTGACCTGCTGGGTATCGACGTCAAAGCGCTTGGCCTGGGTGGTCGCCTGGGCATGGCCTTTGGTGCGCGCGGCAAGGGTAACCAGGGCGGCTCGACGGCCGCAGCTACCTATGAACCCGTGCATCGGGTCATCAACCTGACCAAGATGAGTGGTGGCGGATCGCTTGGGCATGAGTGGTTCCATGCCATCGACGACATGCTGGCCGAGCTGGTGACCGGTGAGGTGACCGAGGCGCGCAATTATGCGTCGGTCGATGCCAGTCGCCTGCCGGAAGGCCCGTTGCGCGGCGCGATGATCGGCGTGTACGGCGCCATGATGCGAGGCGAGGTGCGCACGCCCGAGATCATCAAGATCGGCCCGAAGGACAAACGCCTGGCCGAGCACAACATCGACACCGGCATGCCCAACAGCATCGCCAAGGCGATCAAGGCGGCCGGCAATCTGGACGCGGCGGTCATCGCCGTGGCGGACTTCTTCAAGGGTCGCAGCGACAAGCGCAGCCTGAAAAACGAGAAGCAGTGGAAAGTGCTGGCGGCGGCCTACTACTCGCCGGAAGGCACCGAATACGCCCGCGCCCTGTCCGGCCCGAAAGGGTCGAGCTTCTACGCCGAGGCGATTCGCCTGGACGAGGGGCAGGCCGAAAAATACTGGTCGCGCCGGCACGAAATGGCCGCGCGCGCCTTCCAGTCCTATCTGGAGGATCGCCTGCAGGGGCAGGGACGTCGTAACGACTACCTGTCGAGCTATGCCGACAACAAATACCACTACGACCCGATGCTCGGCATCCAGTGGAATCCCTACCCCGAAGGTGAGGAGCGCACGCGGATCAATGCCGCGTTCGATGAGCTGTTCGCCGCCATCCGTGACGAGCGGGTGTTCGAGAAGGCGACGAGCAATAAGGCCCTGCTCGATGCCATCTTCGGCTCAGACACCGACCCGAAAGCCGAACTGATCAGCCTGCTGCACGACCTGCGCCAGCCGCTGCCGGAAGACGAGCGCGTGCGCCTGGCGCAGCGCGTCATCGAGCTGATCCCGCAATCGGTATTCGACACACCCGAGGAGGAGGAGGCCGCTGTCGCCGCCGCCACGCAGATTCTGGAGGAAATGGCATGACGGCCATGATGATGCTCGACGACGTAAGCCCGCTGGAGCGGATCAAGCTATCGGGCCAGCTGGCGGCGCAGATCGCTGCGGCGGCCACGGCCACCGGCATGGAGCGGGTGCGGGTAGCCGGCACCATTGCCGGCATCCTGGCGAAGCTGGGGGCAGCGCAGGCGGCTCCCGAGCGCACCAAGCTGACCACGCAGAAACTGCATGCCGTTATTCAGGCTGGGGTCGGTGTCAAGAGTTCCAAGTATTCCCCAAGCCAGCGGATCGACCGCACGAGCTATGACGTTCACACGCAGATCAAAGGCATGTATGGCGTCATGTCTTCCCAGTATATCGAGGCGATTGCAGCTGCGCTGAGTGCCGCCGGTATCGAGTTCGATGACAGCGATATTGCCAGGGGCTTCGTCAAGGTGCCCGTGTGGCAGCGGCAGGTCACTGATCCAGCGCGGACGGATGCGCCAGTGCCGTTCGCCACCTTCGAGCCCAAGTCCGACGGCAGCCTGATCGTGCGCGGCGATGCCGAGGCGCTGACAGCTGCAATCCAGGCAATCGGTGGCAAGCCCAAGGCGGTCGCGGGCGGTGTGCGCCTGACGGCTGGCGAGGCACGTCTTCGCCAGTACATTCCGGTACGCATCGAGCGGCTGCCGAGCGGCGCGCAGCTGGAATACAGCGAGAGCGGGGCGGTCGGCGTGCGTGGCGACTTCCTGGGCGGCTACATGGGTGCCGCTGCGGAGCTGGCCGAACTTGAGCTGTATTTCGCCCAGGACTACGGCCCCGAGGAGTTCGCGCGGGTGTTTGGCAAGCCCGCGCCGGCCGAAGGCATCGCCCTGCATCAGCAAGAGCAGGCCGAGATCGCCGCACGCAAGGCAGCGAACGCTGCGCGCGCAGACGAGCAGCGCATCGACTACGCCAAAAAGTCGGGCAATTGGACGCAGCTGAGCGATGACGAGAAGGCCGCACTCAAGGCTGAGGCCGACGCGCTGACAGCTGAGTTCGAGCAGAAGCAGCAGGCTGCATGGGAGGCGACCACCGGTGCCGGCGTATCGTCAAACCCGCGCTACCAGGCCTATCTGGACACCCTCGAAGACATTCCGGCGATTGGCCGAATCATGGTGCAGGTCGGCTACATGGGCTGGATTCAGCAGCGCCTGACCGAGTACAAGGCAACCGGCGTCGAGCCGATGCCATACACCAACGGGGCAGCCCAAGACGAGTGGCAGCGCAAGGCCACGGCATTCGTGCGTGAGTGGGCGGATCAGCACCTTTCTGAGCGAGTGAAGGCGCAGCGCCAGGGCGCCGCAACTGAGAGCACCGCCGAACCCGAGGCGCCCGCCTTCGAGGTCATCGAGCACACCACCGGACGCGGCAAAGTCATTCGCGGCATCGTGCGCACGGATATCAGCTACGCCGAAGCCAAAGCCATCGACGAGTACACGTTCAAGAAGGACGGCGGCTACTTCATTCGCGAGAAGCATCTGGAGGCCATGGGCCTCCCGCCCGCGCCGCCTGCGCCAGCCGAGCCCGTCGATCCTATCCGTCAGGCTGAACTCGACGCCGAGCGCGAGCAGCAGCGTCTGCAGGCCGAAGCCGACCGCCTGGCCAATGAGCAAGCCCGCCAGCGTCAGAAGCTGGAACAGCAGGTCAGCAAGCTGCGCAGCGTCGCCGCCAGCACCCTGGAGAAGGCTGAGCAGGAGCTGGGCCGCGACCGCCTGGCCAACACCAGCCGCCGCGCCGCCATGGCTGCCAGTGGCATCGCCGCCGCCGAGCGGTCCCGTGCCCTGGCGTTGACCATGAACAACCTGGCTGACGCCATCGAGCGCGGGCAGGCGCAGCACCTGGCAGGCATCAGCAGCCGCGCTGACGTCGAGACGCTGACCGAACGCCTGAATGGCGCCCGCTACGAGTACGAGAGGGCGAAGGGCATCAGCAGCATGGATCGTGAGCGCCGCAAGCATGAGCCGATCACTGCCGAGGAGGTCCGCTATGCGACGTTCCCCGATCCGAAGTGGGATAGCGCAGGCGCACGGCGTTCGACCATTCTGGACATGCTCAAGGGCAAGCGTGGCGGCCCCGCCATTGCCGAGAAGATCCGCTATTCGAGCAGCATGACGGCCGAGCAGGTCAAGGCGCTGCGCGACCTGCTGGGCAAGAAGGAGGTCGATGCCGAGCTGGGCTGGTGGAACGTCGAGCAGCTGGCCAAGGTTGAGCGCCTGAAGCGTGCCGGCATCACCAACACCCTGGAGCTGCGCGACGCCCTGGCCGAGTTTCTGGAGTTCCGCACCGGCGCCCGCGCCGAAGACCCCATCGCCAAGGCTGAGCGCGCGATCATCGGGCAGAAGGTCGGCATCGACTTTTTCCCGACACCCAAGGCGCTGGCGGCGCGCATGGCCGATCTGGCCGGTGTGAGCGAAGGTGATCGCGTGCTGGAGCCGTCAGCCGGCAATGGCAACCTGGCGGATGCGGCGAAGTCGGCCGGTGGCCAGGTGGACGTGATCGAGATATCGAGCCAGCTGCGCGACATTCTCACGGCCAAGGGCTATGAGGTCGTGGCCCACGACTTCGACGCCTTCACGCCGAGCGAGCCCTACGACGCTGTAATCCTCAACCCGCCATTTTCCAATCGGAAAGACGCGGAGCACATCATGCGCGCGTTCGGCATGCTCAAGCCCGGCGGGCGCCTGGCGGCCATTGCAGGCGAGGGCGTGTTCTTCGGCACCGATGCCAAGGCTGTGGCCTTCCGCAAATGGCTTGACGACCACGACGCCGATATCGAGCCGCTGGGTGCGGGCACGTTCAAGGACACCAGTCTGCTCGCCACCACGGGCGCAAACGCTCGCCTGATCGTCATCCACAAGTAGCTTCGGAAAGTCTCGCGAAAAGCCCCTTCGGGGGCGCTTTAGATTGGCAGTAGCCCTGATTGTGGGCCTCAAGCCACTATTGAGAGACGAGACTCTATGAGCACACGAGCCAACTACACCACTCTTGGGGCTGCGCACACTGAAAAAGTGTTCGACGCTCTGTTCGAAGAAACCAAGGGCGGCGTAGCCCTGGATAGCGCGGACGGTGCCACCAAGCACTATCTGGAAACCGCTACCGAAGCCATGCCGGAGTTCCTGCAGAAGCTGCTGGACAAGACCGGCGGCGAGCACGGCCAGATCGCGCTGGATTCCGTCGTGCAGGGCATGCGCCTGTACAAGAATCGCCATGGCGTGCTGCCGACCGCCGACGTGATCGAGGCCGCCCTCGACCAGGCTGTCGCCTACGCCACTCCGCTGAAAGAGCTGAAGCTCGACGGCGTGGGCAGCACCAGCCACCACGACCCGATCTCCGCGCAGCCCGAGCGCATCCAGATCGGCATCCTGACCGCCATCGCCGAAGCGTTCCCGGTCGCCACCTACCTGCCGACCGATATCGGCTCCAACGAGGCCCTGCTCGGCATCGTCAGCCACCAGGCCGGTTCCACCGTCGGCGGCTACGAAGTCGGTGCCCTGCTCGATGGCGTCAACATCGGTGACACCTTCATGTCGTCCGAGCGTCATGTCGCTCTGACCCTGGATCTGGAGCGCGATGCCGCTAGCGGCAACCTGTCCCTGACCAAGGGCGGCGCTGCCAACGTCAAGCTGCTGCGTGGCCGTACCCAGGTCTTTGTCAACGGCTTCCCGGTTGCTGAGGAAAACCCGCGCGTCGCCGCGTCCACCGTCAACTCGCCGATTTCCGGCGTGGCGGTACTGGCGGGCACCACGCACACCATCAGCGGCACCGTGAACCTGACCACTGGCCAGGTTGACCTGGCGTTCGCGCCGGCACTGCCTGTCGGTACGCTGGTGACCGCCGAGGGCTACATCGACTTCGAGCTTGATCCGTCGGTGACCCCGAGCATCAAGACCCAGGTGCAGACCTACAGCCACTACGCCGTACCGTGGCGCGGCCTGCTGAGCCAGACCATCGACAGCAAGACCCAGTACAACAACGAGCTGGGTATCGACCTGCAGAGTGAGTCGCTGATCTGCGCGCGCAATCAGGTCACCGTCGAGCGTCACCGCTCCCTGCTGCGCAAGGCCATCGCCCTGGCTGCGCAGAACACCGAGACGTTCAACTTCGACTACACCACGCAGATGGCCGAGAAGTCCCGCGCGCAAATCTGGTCCGACCTGCCTGCCATCCTGGGCATCGTCGATCAGAAGATGGCCGAGGACACCATGGACCGCGGCGTCACCCATCTGTACGTCGGCAAGACCATCAAGGCGCAATGGGAAGGCCTGCCGCGCGATATCTTCGAGCCGTCCGGTCTCGTGGCCGTGCCGGGCATCTACCGCATCGGCCGTCTGTTCGGTCGTTTCGAGGTCTACTACTCGCCGTGGGAGATTCTGGAAGACCAGGCTGCCGGCACCGCGCAGATTCTCTGCCTGGGTCGCTCCAACAGCCCGGCGCGCAACACCTTCGTGATGGGTGATGCGGTTCCGGTGACCGTCCTGCCGCTGGCGATGGATGCCAACATGAAGTACGGGCAGGCGATCTACACCCGCAACTTCTCCGACGTGAACAAGCACCGCCCGAGCGCTTCGGGCTGCGCAATGATCAACGTCACCAACCTGTTCGCGTAACCGAGGGATAAAGCATGGCGAAGGCAACTTCGCCTGCTCCCGCTAAGTCGGGGCAGGCAAAAACACGCGGCACTACCAAGGCGAAGGCGACCGAAACCGCAAAGCCGGACGAGATCGTCGCGGGCGCTGCCCCGACTGCCGCTGCACCTGTTGATCCGGCCGCTCCGGTGGCCGGATCGACGCAAATTCAGGATGGCGCGCCTA
>Ga0247725_1001747_pt1 | contig 10378 bp, 6 predicted proteins | sample OKSTACKMCFT3sol_FD_183021 | JGI IMG/M metagenome (GOLD analysis project Ga0247725, IMG submission 183021) | Subsurface sediment microbial communities from gas well in Oklahoma, United States - OK STACK MC-FT3-sol | ecosystem: Environmental > Terrestrial > Deep subsurface > Rock core/Sediment... | reverse complement strand
GGCTCAAGGATGCCGACAGTCTGGATGCCAGCGAACTGCCGGCGCCCGAAGTGCTGGCTGGTGAAGCCATGGCTGAGCTGACCGAGGCTCTGCGTGAGCTGGATCAGCTGATGCAGGCGCTGGGGGCAGGTGATGAGGCCGAGCAGCAGAAAAGGATGCTGGCCGAGGTGATGGGGTTGGCGGTCGCTCAGGAGGTTGGGGATGAGTGAGTTGCCAGCCTCTTGGTCAGAGGTCGAGATTGGCCAAATTGCCGATGTAGTAAGTGGCGGCACACCGAATGCGAATGAACCTGGAAACTTTGCTATTCCGGGAGAAGGCATTGCATGGCTGACACCGGCAGACCTGAGTGGCTACACCGCTAAAGAAATTTCCCATGGTGCGAGAGATCTGTCAGAACAGGGCTATCAGTCATGCTCAGCCAAACTTATGCCCAAGGGCAGTCTTCTATTCAGCAGTCGCGCGCCTATTGGCTATGTTGCTGTAGCAGCCAATCCGATATCGACCAACCAAGGATTTAAGAGCTTCGTTTTTGCTGACGATATAGACTCTAGCTACGCGTTTTATTACTTGAAAAGCATTCGATCATTGGCCGATAGCTTGGGAACAGGTACAACCTTCAAAGAACTGTCCAGCACAGCGGCTAAAACCTTACCGTTCCTCATGGCTCCAAAAGCCGAACAACCCCGTATCGCCCAAAAACTCGATGAACTGCTGGCCCAGGTCGACACTCTCAAAGCCCGTATCGACGCCATCCCCGCCCTGCTCAAACGCTTCCGCCAATCCGTCCTCGCCGCAGCGGTTTCCGGAAGGTTGACGGAGAGTTGGAGGAGCAATAACTCTAGAGGCTGGCCTTGGCCACAAAAGAAACTTTCTGAAATTACTGAGCGAGTAGTGGTTGGATACGTTGGACCGATAAAGAGCTTTCTATCTCAAGATGCCTCAGGCGTACCTCTTTTAAGCACAACCCATATCACAGAAGATGGATTTTCCTGGAAAGATAAAAGACTGGTGGACTCTGAGTTCAATATCAAAAATAAAAAGTCGAGAGCCGTACCTGGCGACCTCATCATCGCCCGCCATGGAGACTCTGGCCGGGCATGTGTAGTACCCAGCGACTATCCCGAATATCAAACATCCAATGTTATTCTCGTAAAGACCAGCAAGATTTCTGCTTTACCCCAATACCTGAATATCGTCCTTAACGCATCAAAATATCTTGTACAAGATATGCAGGTCGGCGGGGTAATGCAGGTCGTTAATACCAAAGCAGTTGCCACATTCCAGCTTCCATCCCCCCCCTTAGCGGAACAGGCTGAAATCGCCCACCGCGTCGAACAGCTCTTCGCCTTTGCCGACCAACTGGAAGCCAAGGTCGCCACCGCTCAGGCCCGTATCGACCGCCTGACCCAAAGCATCCTGGCCAAGGCCTTCCGCGGCGAACTGGTGCCGCAAGACCCGAACGACGAACCCGCCAGCCTGCTGCTCGAACGCATCCAGGCCCAACGCGCCGCTGCTCCCAAGGCCAAGCGCGCCAGAAAGGCTTCTGGCCTGAGCAGACCATCAACTCGCTGAAGGAGCAGCCCCATGAACCCCAAGGATTGGATTGACCTGCTGCAACGCCTGCTCGGCTGGATCAGTGACCGACGCAATCCGGTTCGCCGGCAGGCCGCGCGCGTGCTGGCGACCTTCGAGGCCCACGGCGTGGCCTGCACGGAAATCAACGCACTGCTGCCGGCCTCGCTACAGCTGACGGCGTACCAGTGGTCCAACCCCGATCAGCTAAAACTGTTACTGCAGCAAGCGCATCTCGACTGGATCAATCAGCATTTCGCACTGAAACCGGGCTGGCTAAGCGGCCTGAGCGGTGCCGCTCACCAGCAGATTTTCAGTTACAAGGCTCCGGCTGAACTGCATCAGTGGTTTCTGCAGCACGGCCATATCGCCACAGGCATCGAGTTTCGGCTCTATCTGATCACCCCAGACACTCGCGAAATCGGCCCAGCCAGTGAGTGCTACTACGCCCTGGTATTGGAGCAGCTGGGCGATGATCTTTCCGCCTGCAGCCGTTTCTTCCACCTGACTGAAGGTGGCCGTTTTGGGTACTACCCAAGCCTGGTACATCTACTGCAGGTTCAGGCCATTGCCTACTACCACGGTGCCATCTTCCAGCGCTCGCAGCTGGAAGCCTCTGCCCTGTATCAGCTGAGCCATCACCAGGGCCTGATTCCGTCCTGGCTGGATCGCTGCCGGCCCCACCCACTGGTGGCCGACCATGAGCTATGGCCGCACTTCTCCGGACACTCGCCCTGGCTGGATGCATTGCGCGCCGAGGCCGAGGAAGGCCTGCTCCGCGCCGGGCTGACCGAAGTGGTTGAGCGGCTGCACACCGATACCCAACGTTTTTCCCGCCAGCCCAGCAGCGGTCCATCGCCTGCTGCTCTAGCTCGCTGATTGCAAGGAGGCCCTATGCCCATTCCAGACTTCCAGAGCGTCATGCGCCCGGTGCTCAATGCCGTGGCCGATGGCACACCGCTGAGTCTTAGTGCACTGCGTGAACGCATTGCCGACGAATTCCAACTCAGCGAAACAGAACGCCATGAACGCCTGCCCTCCGGGCGCCAGACCGTGATCAACAACCGTGTAGGCTGGGCGCGCACCTACCTGAACAAGGCCGGGCTGCTGAGCATTCCAGCCAAAGGCCAGGTACAGATCACCCCGCGCGGGCTGGAAGCCCTAATCTCAGGTCCAGAGCGCATCACCGTGGGCTGGCTCAAACGCTACCCGGAGTTCGCCGAGTTTCACTCGGCACGGCCCAGCAGCACCGACAGTGAAGTGTTGCCAGTCAGCGTCGATGAAGACATCACGCCCGACGAGCAATTGAGCCAGGCACACCAGGCCCTGATGAAGTCGCTGGCGGATGACTTGTTGGCCCAGGTGCGCGCCGCAACGCCCAATTTCTTTGAGCAGCTAGTGGTCGACCTGATGATTGCCATGGGGTACGGCGGCTCGCGCAAGGAAGCCGGACGTGCCACCCAGCAGACCAACGATGACGGCATCGACGGCATCATCAAGGAGGACAAGCTCGGGCTGGACGTGATCTACCTGCAAGCCAAGCGCTGGACCAACACGGTACACCGCCCGGAAATCGACAAGTTCATCGGCGCCCTCACCCGCCAACGCGCGCGCAAAGGCGTATTCATCACCACCTCGGAATTCTCTGCAGGTGCTCGTGAAGCTGCCTTGGGCCTGGACATCAAAGTGGTGCTGATCGACGGCGTGGAACTGGCCCGCCTGATGGTCGAGAACAACCTCGGCTGTAGCGTCAAACACACCTACGAAGTGAAGCAGCTGGACAGCGATTACTTTGTCGAAGAATGATTGGCAACAACGCAAAGGACTGCCATGAACACGCTCGTCATCCTACAGCCCCTAATGGACACCCTGACATGGCTGATACCGGCCATGCTATTGATCGGCCTGCTGAAAACACCCTGGTTCAAGGGTTGGTTCGGTGAGCGGCTGGTCAGGGTATTTGCCCACTATCAGCTTGATCGTCAGATCTACCGTCGCCAGCATGACGTGACACTGCCCACCCCGGACGGCACCACACAGATCGACCACGTATTCCTCTCGCCCTACGGCATCTTCGTGCTGGAAACGAAGAACATGAGCGGCTGGATCTTCGGCAGCGAGAAGCAGGCGCAGTGGACGCAGAAGCTCTACAAACGCACCTTCAAATTCCAGAACCCGCTGCGGCAGAACTACAAACACCTCAAAGCCCTGGAAGCCACCCTTGGCGTTAACCCCGAGCACCTGCACTCGGTCATCACCTTCGTCGGCGGCAGCACCTTCAAAACCGAAGTGCCAGCCAACGTGACCCAGGGCATCGGCTTTATCCGCTATATCAAGTCATTCCAGCAGCAAGTATTCAGCGAGTCTGAAGTCGACGCCATGCTGCACGCCCTGCAAACCGACCGCCGCGCGCCAACCCTCGCCACCCACCGCGAGCACGCTCAAAACCTCAAACGCCGTAGCGATCCGACAGCCGAGCGGCAATGCCCGAAATGCGGCAGCGCGCTACTGATTCGTACCGTGAAATCAGGGGCGAAAGCGGGGCAGCAGTTTTGGGGATGCTCGGCGTTTCCCAAGTGCCGAACGATGCAGAGCCTTTAACAACCACCCATTGATACGCAGGACGCTCATCTTCATCACACTCTCAGCTTTGCTAGCTGAGCAAGGCCATTAAGCTCGATTCAACGTAAGGATGGAGTTGTATGAAGGGCTCGAAACACGGCGCCTCACGCGCGGGGTCGCATGCCGGGCGTGGCTTTCGATACCAGGATGCCGCTGGCGTCTGGCTGGCAACTCAGTGCTGGAGTGAGGAGCTGCCTTACGGCGAGGTGGTCCCGGAAGGGCTGGACGACTACGAGCTTCGCGGAGCGACGCGCTCTGCCCTTGTTCAGGTGAAATCACGCCGTGACCACCTAGGACCGTTCTCAGCCAGCGAGGCGGCAAACTTCGTGCGTGAACTTTGGTATCGAAGCGAGGGCGCATCCTCCCCCCTTACCGGTGATTTGATCTTGCTTGTGGAACAGCCGATCGCAGGTGGCCCCACCACCGATCACAGGCTGGCCGATAACCCGAGCCTGGCCAAGGCCATGGCGAGCGATCCACGCTGGAGCTCGCTCGCACCTCATACTCTTATTTGGATTACCCCCGCGCCTTTTGAAGTTGCACTAAGGTCCATCAGTCGAATTACATCCTGCGCTCCCTTGGCTGCACAGGTCCATTACGCTGAGCTACTCAGCCGCATCGGCAACTTGGCCGATGCCAATGGCTTAATCACAGACGCCCGCTATGCAGGCCTGGCCGTATCTGACGTGGAGGCTTGCGTGCGCAGGATCGAGCCGATCCTCGACCTAAGCGGCATGGAGGCAGCATTACGCGACGGACTCTGCGAGGCGCTCGATTTCCTGACACCCACAGATGACCCCAGCTTTTATCAAGGCATCAATACACGCCCGGGGCATCTTGCAGCCGGTCTGGTCGCCGAACGACCGGAGACGCGCAGCATAGTCCTCGACGCTCTGGAAGCCAGTGGCGCCACGTTGATCGTGGGCCAATCTGGTAGCGGCAAATCGGCGCTGATGTGGGAAGTGGCTCGTACGATCCGGCATACCGTGCGCTGGTTCGAAATCAAGCGCGGAGATGCGGCCGACGTACACCTGTTCATGCGTCTCGCCCAGGCATTAAGAGCATCCCCTACCGCACCGCTCGGTTTCATCCTGGACGATGTCGGGCGCGGAGGCAGCAGTCTGTGGGATGGTTTGAGCAAGGAAGTCGGCGGTGGAAGCGGAATTCTATTGCTCGGCTCGATCAGAGAAGAAGATGTATTCATGCTGACCGCGCGGGCGCGCGCAAAAGAGGTTCGCCCTCCCGTTGAAGAGGCGGTGGCAGAACGAATTTGGCACCGGCTGCTTGACCAGGGCCGGACCTCTTGGGTGGGTTGGCGCGAACCCTGGGAGCGAAGCGGCGGGCTCCTGCTCGAATTCACACATATCTTGACGCGTGGCGAACGGATCGAGACGGTTCTCAGTGAGCAAGTGGATCGACGACTGCGCGAATCTCGCGATGCCGAGCTGGCCATCCTTCGCGTTACTTCGCTCGCCAGCATGGCGGGCGCCACAATTGATGCTGAACGGCTGTCCACCGCGCTGGATATCGCCCCTGGTGATCTGAGTCGAAGTCTACGCCGCCTGATTGATGAGCATCTCGTTTCGGCGAATGAAGATGGACGCATCGGAGGCCTTCATCAGCTGCGGTCGGCAATGCTCTTCGACCTTTGCCATGCTTACCCACCACCGGCGCCATCACGAACGGTGACCGAGGCGGTTCATTCCGTGCATAGCGATAGCTTGGAAGCCTTGGCCGCCCACGTGCTGGTGAATCACCCCGGCGCGACAAGCGCTTTCGTCGCTGCCCTCGCCTCACGACTGGAGCGCGAGCACGATCCCGTCGCGCTAGTCACAGCACTGTCCGGCATGGGCCAGGCTCACATCGAGGCGACACTACGAGCTTGGGTAGCAGAAGTTCTGTCGGCCGGACTGGAACCGTCTCAAATCACCCTAGCGGCTATGTTCGCAGTCGCAAACACAGATGTTTCCTCAATACCTCTACCGGATCGCCTGAGGAGTGCCGTAGGAGCATTACGCCCCCGACCAGCTGCAGACCCACGAACGGATCTACTGTCTGCCCTTTCTCGAATCTCCTTGCATCAGATGGTGGCAACCACCGATATCCATCGCCTTCGAGCACTCATAGGAGCGCTGGTCGGCATGGAGCTGCCGGAGTCTTTGCGATCGGCACTGCTGGCGGTGAAGCCCGATTTCGAAGCAGTCGATCTTAGCGGCCTTGCTGATCTGCTGGGCGCGATCCATCTGATAGATCCACGCATCGCATCAAGCTGGGTGGAGGCACCGGTGCGCAATCGTTTACTGGAGCGCGTCCCATGCGAAATTCCCTGGGCAGGGCCGGTTAAAGTCGAAGCTGCACCCGAAGGGCGTCTTCTACGCAGCGTCATTTACTACGTTGCCCCCTCCGCTCAGGCTCGACTCAACGATGAAGTGGCAACACTCTGCGCCACGCTGCTTGGGCTTGATCCAAGCGCAATGGTAGCGGCCGTCGATGCAATTGCGGCCGATGGTCTTCCATCCGAATTACCGGATGCCAGCAAACGCATTCCTAGGGAGAACACACCGTCCTCCGCACTACCCGCCTGGAACCAGCGGTGGATCGCTGCGGCAGCGCGACTGGTTGGCAACGAGAGCTACACCGACTATCTGTATCGCTCGTATGACATGCTGGAGCGCTTGCTACCTGTACTGGAGCGCATAGTGGATACCACTCTGCGCGGCAAACCGCCTCAAGCGAAGATGCTCGAGCGCTTCGGTAACCTTCACGACGCCTCTCGCCAACTGACTCCACCACGAGACGCCGCTCACAACGGCAGTGCCCCAGCAGTGCACAGTACGCCCCTGCAAAATCTACTTTTCCATTGCTCTGCCGATTTGATTCGACGCTTCATCAAGTTGCCGGATGACTACGGTGCATTCGTCCTATGGACCGGCAATTTACTCAAAAACGTGCAAGAGGCGCGCGAAGAGCCTTGGGAGCTTTTGGGGAGATCACCTGAAAAAGTGCTGGATCGATTGGAGAGCCTGATCGCTTCGTTGCGGCTATTGGCCATCGAAGCCGGAACCCAGGGCGTCAATCTGATGCAATGGCGCTCAATCGCCCGTAACGCTGTGCCGGACGATGCATTGCGCAGTGTCAATATAGCCGTTGAGCGCCAGCAGCAGACAAGCTCAATGAGCTATCTGCAGGGTGTTGAAGCCGAGCTTAGACTACAAGATATCGAGCTTGAGTTGCATACGCGTCCAGATTGGGAAACTCCCTTGCCCTGGCCGAATAGAGACTTCCTGGCAATCGCGGATATTTCATCACCCAGCGATTGGCCGGCATGGGTTGAAGCACATGCCGCCCAGGTTCAGGCGGCCATTGGCGAGGGCCGCCAGGTCTGGTTTGTCCCACGTATCGATCATCTCGCACTATCGTGTCTGACGATAAAAGGGCGGTACTCACTATTTGCATCGCCGTACTCTGGGGACGACTGGCTAGATACTCTCCAGCAGCCGCGACTGAACGATATTCTGACCCGAGAGGCGCAACGAGACATTGAGCTGATTACAGAGCTTGACGGCATGCGCCGCTTCAGACTGGGAGAAGAAGATAGATCCGCTGCCGAGCAAGCGGTACGGCAAGACCATGAACGACAGCTCGCAGTGGCTCTCAAGGCATTCGAGGCGCAGGCCGAGGGAACGTCAGTGCAGATGCAGCTGCGGAAATTCAGCGAGGACGTGGCAGCCGGCCATGTCGCCCTGGCGGAGGGCCTGGCAGCACTGCTGCGTAACCGACTGACTTCCGATTGGGCGGCAGCGCTCACACTTCAGAACGCTTTATTGGAGCAGGATCTGACTGCGGCAGGATTTGGGCGAAGTGAATAGCCCGGACTCCCAGAGACGTCAAAACCCCAAGAGGATGATCAGCAGGTGGAGCTGCATCGTCTTCGTGTCGAGCTTACGAGCAGGTCACCCAATGAGAACGCTAGGATGTGCCGCTTAGAAAAGTCCTTCCTATGCCGAGGTTGGGATACCGACCTACAGGACTGTCAAAAAAGTATGAGCTGCTTTGGGCAGTCACCGTGCTTTCAGACAATCGAGTGACCTCCTCATCACTTATGAACGCTAAGCACGCGAGATGCTCGTGCCTCTCATCCTTGAGGACGTTGGTGGCAAACCACGCCAAGGGATTGGGTACTTCTTGCGCGAGCTGCGTGAGCTCATCTCGATTCAGCCCTTCTAGTCTCAGCACCAGACATCCTGGTCGTGTCCCAGTCATCTGTGTCCGCACCGCATGCTTTGCAGTCTTCGACATGGCATCGAGTATCTGGAGCTTCCGACCACTGCAAACCTCAATGCAAAATCCCGACGAAGTGCTGCCCCCAACGAAGTAGGCCCGCGGCCCTTCAAGGTGAACCCATTCACGAGCTGCAAGACCACTAACCAGATGAGTTAAGAGTTGAGGATCGGTCACCCCGTCAGGAGTCACAATCCGGCTAAACGCCAAGAGTGCACCGGACTCAGTCGAGTCCTGCCCGTCACGAATAGCAGACATTACTTCGGCGACCAGCGTGTCTAAGGCCTTATGGGAGGTGGGAAGCCTTTTGGGGACCCGAATCTTCAAGGCCATTAGCTCTTTCGGGCCGAGGGCAGCGGTGAGTTCACGCCCCATCCGATAGAGGAACTCGCTAGCCTCCGATTCGGTGATTGGGCGCCCCTTGTCCGCGGAGCATGATTTGCACTCGACCTCGAACGGTGAAAGCCCCCCTGTGGATGCCAGGATATCGAACGTCTCATCGCCGGAGCTCTCGTCCGGCCACTCGATCTGGGCTCCCCGCTTATGCAGGGTCATGGCCGTGAGATGTTCGAACCGCAGTGCTCGCATGTCGATTGGATTTGCGAAAGCTCCGGACACGCGCCCCAGATAGGCTTTCCTGCCCATCTCGTCCTGGGCTTTGCTGACCAGATCGCAGACCTGGGCTGCAAACCCCATAGCTAACTGAACTGATGGCCAAACCTCACTACCCAAGATGGACATGCCGCCGCGTTCAAAGTGGCTGAGCCCATAGGCGATCATGAAGGCGGACTCAATCCTCTCGGCGGATAGGGGGTTAGCCCTGAGTTGCATTTGAAGCTGAGAAGTGGCCTTCAACCACGGTTTGTCAGGGAAGAGGTCAACGAACCTGGCGTAAACCCCAGGGAAGTCAATTTCATGAACTTCTGCAAGCATTGCAGGCCCTCGATCCAAGGGAATGGGGACCGTGCCGGATGCCAGTCGCCAATTGCGGTGACCTAATCTTGCCATGTGAAAAGTCCCGGCGAGAAGTTCGGAATCCGTTTTATCTAGGACACAAAGGCCCCGATCGAAATTGGGGTGGTATTTCCAGACAGAGAAAAGGTTAGGCACTTGGGATCTGAGCTTTCCAGGGCAAAAAGATCGGTACACTGGCGGTACAGTGCCCAGCTTCTACCCATTTCGCCAGATTACGCTCAACACCAGTAACCACGATGCTTTCAGCTCACTGTACCTGCGCTAAGCTACGCCCGATTTCACTGGGCTTGCAGCGTTTCTAGGCAACTCATAATCCTTTGGTCCACGGTTCGAGTCCGTGTGGGCCCACCACCTTCAAAGCCGCGCACTGCGCGGCTTTTGTCTTTATTGTGCTGGCGTCTGCTGCAGCGGCGGTAAGAGCTTGTTGGCTCGTGCTCAGCGCACGGTCAGGCCAAAGGGTTCCTCGGCGAAATCAAAGCACCCCAGAAAGGTCTTGATATCGAGCAGGCTGCCGTCGACCTTGACGTCGCCCAGCAGTGCGCCCTTGACCAGCCCGCCTTCCCCCGTCAGCAGGGTGTCCATGAAGCTCTTGTTCATGGTCAGCCTGAGCGGCGTGCCCTCCGGGATGCCTCGATGCAGCTGGGCGACGCCGCGGCGTACCTCCAGTGCCCACTGCTCACCCACGTCGGGAAAGTCGAAGCCCAGCGTCATCTGCACATCGCCGGCCTTCTCCGGGTCGATGCGGGTGACCCAGTTGCCGAGGAAGGCCTGCGGCGTGAAGTTCTTCACCATCTGCGGTGAAAGGAACACGCCACGCAGCACCTGGGCCTGTTCGCGCACGTCGTCGCCGTCGAACTTGCCTTCCAGCTCCATGGCGCTGCTCAGGTACCAGTTGCGCCAGTTGATGTTCATGCTGGCGTAGCCCAGC
>Ga0247725_1001746_pt1 | contig 10381 bp, 8 predicted proteins | sample OKSTACKMCFT3sol_FD_183021 | JGI IMG/M metagenome (GOLD analysis project Ga0247725, IMG submission 183021) | Subsurface sediment microbial communities from gas well in Oklahoma, United States - OK STACK MC-FT3-sol | ecosystem: Environmental > Terrestrial > Deep subsurface > Rock core/Sediment... | reverse complement strand
GAATCAGGGGGCGGAGACTAGCATGTGCAGCAGTTTCGAGCATTTAATGCGTGAAAAAGCAGGCGGTGGGTTGCCAGAATGAGGACATGAACGCCCCCCTGCAAAGGCAACCAAATTCTCTGCGTATTGATCGCTGTCGAGCGCCCGGGGCGAGGAAAGCTGCGAAAAATTCCTCAATCGTGGTGAAATACGCAGCCTTTGGTGGATTGTGATTCGAGTTTAACAATCGGAAAATCCGACCGGTTGTGTCAGAAATTTCGACTCCATGCGAGTGAAGCTGGATACATACGCGACTGGAGCCGTTACCTGTGCGGCGATTAATTCAATTTTTGAAAAGGAGGCCGCTTTGAGTGGTAGCTCGAAAATAATATTTGCTAACCAGCTCCGAGGAATCGCTGCGATCATGGTGGTTCTATCGCATCTTGGTTGCGTTTTTTGGGGCGCCAGGGAAACGGTCTCGTTCTATACCGGCGCACCGCCAGCCGAGGGCTCCCAGCCTTTTATTTCAAATTTTATTAATACCCAACACTGGAATTTTGGTGCGCTCGGGGTTGCCATCTTTTTTATGATCAGCGGCTTTGTGATTCCGATGTCACTTGGCACAGGCGGGCGATTAATCTTCATCGTCTCCCGCTTTATCAGGATTTATCCAACCTACATTATCGCGTTGTGCACCGGATTATTTTCGGTCTGGTTGTCGTGCCAATATTGGGGGCATCCATTTATGTGGGAGTTGCCGACGATCATGCGTAACATGTTATTGATTCATACGCTCACCAGCGCCCCTTCAGTGGATCTAGTCAACTGGACATTGGCGATAGAGCTGAAGTTCTACATCGTCGCCTGCCTCATGGGCAGTCTGATCATGGCTGGCCGCGTCTGGCCATTGCTGGCGTTTTCAGCCTTGATTTTTACCATAAACAAATTGATTAAGACCCCACTTGGCACTGAACTGATGTTTGTCAGCTTCATGATGCTTGGCGTCTTGTTTAACTATTTGTTTAGGAAACTGATTACAGCGTTAGAGTTTTTCGCCAGCGCCAGCATCATTTTTGCATTTTTCTTGCTTGGGACGCTACGATTTGGCCTGATGCTTTTTTTCAGGTGGCGCCAAACTACGTATATGGCTTTGTAATATTTTCAATGGCATATGTGTTTCGTGCGAATTTCCGTGACCTGCGCGTCCTGGACTTTTTTGCGGATATTAGTTATCCGCTGTATATCGTTCACTCTTTGATAGGTTATTCCGCAATGCGGATCCTCTTCGATAACGGCTATCAACTTCGAGTCGTCGCACCAGTGACGGCCTTGCTTATAATCGGAGTCGCCTACGCATTGCACGTTCTGGTCGAAAAACCAACGATGCTGCTTGGCAAGCGAATCAGACGTTCCCGGCAGTTGGCCTACGCTTAAGGGTGAAAAACGCACAGGCATTGAGCGGTCATCAGCTGCAGCCCGGCATATGAGTATGCTTCAGCCGTTTTTCAGCACCTTGCGATACACATCCAGTGTCTGCCTGGCGCATTCATTCCAGTTGTAGTGATGGGCGCGGGCCAGGCCGAGCTGGATTTTTTCTTCGCGCAGCGTCGACTGGTCCAGCACGTCCTGCATGGCCGCACTGATGCTCTCGACACTGTAAGGGTCGACCGGCCACGCTGCATGGCCGCTTACCTCGGGAACCGAGGTGCTGTTTGAGGCGATCACCGGGCATTGTGCCGCGAACGCCTCGATAACCGGCAAGCCGAAGCCCTCGTACAACGATGCGAACACCAACGCGCTGGCGCTTTGCAGCAAGGTCAAGACGTCCGATTGCGGCAGGTAGCTGAGCCAGCGGCCTTCGCCTTTCTGCTCCAGGGCATGCAGCTGCGGCAGCAACTCTTCATTGTTCCAGCCATCACGTCCAACAATGACCAGCGGATGCGCCTTGCGCACCGTGTCGGGCAGTTGCTGGAAGGCTTGCAGCACCCGCAGCAGATTCTTGCGCGGTTGCAGAGTGCCGACAAACAGGAAGAACCCGGGCTGCAGGCCATGCTTGTCCAGGACGGCGCGGCGTTGCTCGGCTTCGATGCGCTCGAAGTAGATCGGCTCCACGCCCAATGGCGTCACGCTGATGCGCTCGGGGGCGATCTTCAGGTGCTCGACCATGTCCTGCTTGCTGTATTCGGAAATGGTGATGATGTGGTCGGCTTTGCGGATCGCGGTGGCGAACAGCCAACTCTTGAGGCTGCGCAGGTCGTTCTTGATCCACTCGGGGTGCAGCATGGGGATCAGGTCCATGATGGTCGCAACCGTGGGTACACCGTGGATTCGCGGGATATGGTGATCGGTCGCATGGAACAGATCGATGTCCCTGGCAATCGCCCGCGAGTTAGGCAATGGAAGCTTGAGGATACCGCTCAGCAGCGCATGCACCGAGTAGCGCACGGCCAGCTGTTTGGGCGTGCCGCAGGCCATCGATGGCAAGTCGCGACCGAATGCATAGGGTTTTAGCTGGATATCGGAACCGCTGCCCTGGATGGTCTGGTCCAGGCCATCCCATAACGCACGTGAGTAAGTTCCAATACCGTCCAGGTGTCCAGCGCGCTCGCCGGCAGCCCAGACCGTACAGCTCAAGCCAATCTTCATTCTTCAACGATCTCGATCAACGAATTGCATAAATGGCTCGCCAGCCAGTGACCTGATTTCATTGTGTAGAGGTGATTGGAAATCAGGGCGCGGAGCCTAACATGACTGAGAGATTCAGGCATTTTTAGCACTTCACCCGCCATTAGCCTGCTACATCGTCATCCGTGCTCATGCCCGGCCTTCATGTCGCCATCCATATTGCATCCCTATTACACCCCCCGGATAATGTCTGCCCTTCGCTACGCCCTCGTGGCACAAGACTGGAGCTTCTATGTTTACCCCTGTAATCCTGGCTGGCGGTAATGGTTCACGTTTGTGGCCTCTATCGCGTCAGAGCTTTCCCAAGCAGTTTCTCGCCCTGGATGGGCAAGATCAGGGGACGATGTTTCAACGGACGTTGGCTCGCCTGCAGGGGCTGGAGCATTCACCCGCGATCATCGTGAGCAATGAGCAGCACCGTTTCATCGTGGCCGAGCAACTGCGGGTGGCGAAGATGACCAGCCGCCGGATCATTCTTGAGCCGCTGGCTCGCAACACCGCGCCAGCCATTGCTCTGGCTGCTTTGGAAGCCACTGCCGACGGTAGCGATCCGATCCTTTTGGTGCTGGCTGCTGACCACCATATCCATAACGAAAAAGCATTCCGTGACTCGGTGTGTCAGGCTCAGTCCTATGCGGAAAAAGGGCATTTGGTGACGTTCGGCATCACGCCAACCCACGCCGAAACCGGTTTTGGCTACATCCAGTGCGGGGCTGCCATCGACCAGGGCGGCTTCGCGATCGCCGCCTTCAAGGAAAAGCCTTCGCTGGAAGTGGCGGAGGAGTACCTGTCTTCGGGTGCTTATCTGTGGAACAGCGGCATGTTCATGTTCCGCGCCTCGGTGTTCCTGGCCGAGCTGAAGAAGCATCGCCCGGACATTCTGGCCACCTGCCACGTGGCGCTGGAACACGCTGAAGTGGACAGCCACTTCCTGCATGTGCAATCCGAGCATTTCGTGATGTGCGCCGATGAGTCGGTGGACTATGCCGTGATGGAGCACACCGACACCGGTTTGGTGGTACCGCTGGATGCCGGCTGGAACGACCTGGGAAGTTGGGCGGCGATCTGGGACGTTGGCCCGCACGACACCCACAAGAACCGCCTCGAAGGCGACGTGATGGCCATCGATACCCGCAACTGCCTGGTGCAATCGCATCACCGCCTGGTGGCCACCGTCGGCCTTGATGACTTGATCGTCATCGAAACCAAAGACGCCGTGCTGGTCGCCAACAAGAACGACAGCCAGCAGGTCAAGGATGTGGTCAAGCGCCTGTTGGTCGAAGAGCGCGCCGAGTTTGTCACCCACCCACTGGTCAACCGTCCCTGGGGCCACTACGACACGGTCGACAAGGGCGAACGCTATCAGGTCAAGCGGATCAGCGTGTTGCCGGGCGAGTGCCTGTCGTTGCAGCTACATTACCATCGCGCTGAACACTGGATCGTGGTGTCCGGTACGGCTCGAGTGATCTGTGGTGACAATGAATTGATCCTTTCCGAGAACCAATCCACGTATATCCCGCTGGGGGTCAAGCATTCGCTGTCGAACCCGGGCAAGGTGCCATTGGAATTGATTGAAGTGCAGTCCGGGGTTTATCTGGGGGAAGACGATATCGTGCGCTTCGAAGACCGTTACGGACGCTTGGCTAAATAATTAGCGGTCCCGTCTTCAGGATGAAAAAGGGCAGCCTCGTGGCTGCCCTTTTTGCTTATCAGGCCGTGAAGTCTCAGGTGAGAGGCGCTTTTTGAGGCACCTGGCAAGGAACAGCGTATCGGTTATGTCCAGGTCAGCAGCTAAGGCCAGAACCCGCCAATTGGAACAGTTGCATATCAACTATGCCGGGTTTTACCCCGGCAGACTTACCATTTCCTCCTTAGAAGTACAGGTCCCAGTCTGTGGTCGCACAGCTTGTGCCCTGTCATTTCCACCGAAGTCACAAAGCCATTTGCCACATCAGTTATGGTGCTTTCATTGTTGAGCTCATTAACCCATTAGGACTTGCCCTCAGCGTCTGCTGAACGACCAAAGACAGCCGTGACAGCCTGCGGAAACCAGCGCCACTGATGACTGATCCGCTATGCAACCGACCGCCTTGAGCGATTTTTTTGTGCCTGGAGAATGCCCGACACGTTCGTAATGCTGTTCACTTAAGTGGAGCAGCCTTACGGTCTACTGGAAATCGGGTTTTTGAGATCTTCACCGTCCTTGGCCTCGAAGGCCTTGGACGGTGATCCAGAAACAATCCTCCAATACCTGCCCTTAACTCTGCCAAGCGTCTCCCTGTGGCTGAAATCGGGTTGGCCGCTGCCATCACAATCAATTGCACCGCGATGTACTGACAAGCCGGTTTGAAACGGATGTCCGAGGGCGCTCGGCCAAACGCCACCGCTGCCTGACTGGCTTCCCGACGAATTACGTTGTAAGCCAGCAAAAGTCCCCACACCTCCTGATAAATCAGCTCGACTTTTTTGCTGCGCAAGGTCATGGCGTTCTGTTGCATCGAACTCTTGATGTCTCTGAAGCCCAGCTCGATCTCCCAGCGTTCCTGATAAAGCTTGGCCACGGCTTTGGCGTTGTAGGTGTCAACCGGCAAGGACGTCATGACGGTCTTCACCTTGCCTTGAATTTCATAGCTGACTTCACGTACCTCCCAGTGCGATGGAAGGGCCGGATTTCGCTTTCTGGCCTGCGGCGAGACTTTCATGCGCACCAAACGATCATGCTGGCTGTAGCGGCTCACTTCTTCGCAGACCAGTCCTTTTTTTGCCGGGATCAACCAGTGACGGTTGCTACCCGCGCTGCTCAGACTCGACAGCAGCTCGGCGCCCCAGAACCCTTTGTCGAACAGCGTCACCGAGTGGTCGGGAATCTGCTGCAAAAACTCGTCGGCCAAGCGCATTTCACTGCGTCGGTAAGGGCTCAATTGCGCATCCAGGATCACATGCGAACGCACATTCATCAGCGCCACCAGGCGCAGCATGGGAAACGGTGTCTGGCGCTCACTCGGAGTATTTCCCGACCCGAAGTGGTCCCGAAGCTCGGGCGTATCCGGGGTGCGTAAAAGTGCACCGTCCACCGCGAATAACCCACCACCCTTGGCCACACAACAGCCCGACTCAATGGTCGGGCTGTTAAGAACTAGTCCCTTAGCGATTAGTTAGCGCCCTCTTTCCCATTGGTAGATATTCCATGAAAAAGATTTTCTCAGGCTTGGCCATCACCACTGCTCTCGCTACAACCTGCTTGGCGCATGCGGCTGACGTCAAGCCTACGGTGGTTCTCGTGCACGGCGCTTTTGCTGATTCGTCGAGTTGGAATGGTGTGGTGAAGATTCTAGAAAAGGACGGCTATCCCGTCATTGCCGCCGCCAATCCATTGCGTGGTGTTGCCAGTGATGCCCAGTCCGTTGCGAGCATCGTCAAAAGCGTCAAAACACCCGTTGTACTCGTTGGCCACTCCTACGGCGGAGCAGTCATTAGCGACGCGGCTTACGGTAGTCAGAATGTAAAAGCATTGGTGTATGTCGCAGCCTTCACCCCGGAAAAGGGCGAAACGGCGGCGGAGTTGTCTGGACGTTTCCCTGGGGGAACGCTGGCCTCTGCCTTGGCAGCGCCTGTTGATCTTGCTGACGGCGGCAAAGATCTCTATATCCAGCAAGACAAATTCCACGATCAGTTTGCGGCCGACGTCTCTGAGGCGGACGCTCGCCTGATGGCTGCCGGTCAACGTCCCATCACTGTTGCTGCGTTGAACGAGGCCGCTAGCGAGCCGGCTTGGAAGACCATTCCATCGTGGTTTGTTTATGGCGACAAAGACAAAAACATCCCAGCCCAAGCCATGGCTTTTATGGCGGAACGTGCGCACGCCAAGCAAACAGTGGTAGTCAAAGGTGGTTCACATGTCGTGATGGTGTCCCACCCGAAGGTAGTCGCCAATCTGATCGAGAAAGCAGCTCAATAAAGGTCACGACTTTCAGGCTTTTACCCCATACAAACGAAAGGCCCGCGCAAGCGGGCCTTTTTGTGGGGGCAATTTAACAAATGTCCCGTTATGTGCAATGCCGTCAAGGTTTTTGGTTGTCGCTAAAAAGCTCTTGGGAAGCTAGTAAAACGAGAACTGTAAATACGTTATCCCTAAGCTAATCGGGATAACCGAACATGTCGAAACTCACCAAATACTTCAAAAAACTGACCATGATCGTAGGCTTTTTCGCTTCCGTGGTTAGCATTTCCGCTGGGCTCACAGCGGTCGCCTCACTCAATTTGCTGAAGCGCCAGTTCGATGTCGTGGAACCCAACAAGGTTTGGGTCACCGACATCACCTACACTCCGACCAAGGCAGCCCAGTACAGCAGCTCCGATTGGCGCAGCTTTTTGAAGGCGAACAATTGGTTGCCCGATTGATTTGTCTGGATCGTACGATCCGTTTTAAGAGGCTTTTGCAGAAGCACCAGAGGAATGGCCGAACGGCTACGGTGCGAAAAAGATTATGCGGTAAGGCTACTGGAAAAGGAAGAGGGCGACGCGCGCCCTCTTAGACCCCGGCAGTCCTGTCTGACTACGAGCGGAAGCTCCTACAAGCCCAGCCAGAAGCTTGAGATGCCGTCCACGTCCTCACGGCTCCTATTCTTGCTCTCAGTGTCCAGAAGAGATCGTGCGAGGTCGTCGCGGTTGGTGTATTTGCCGCGCAGAGGGTTGGCGGTCTCATCCCACATCGCAATGGCCTCAGACTCACCAGGCATTGGCTTCGGCAAGATGTAGCGATGCTCACGCTCCAACCCGCCCTTGCGTGGGCCGTAGTAGCTTTGGTTCGTAATCATGGAATGGCCAAGTACTGCCGCCATGTCATAGCGGCTGAATGTGCCGCTGCGACGTGCTTCCTCAGCAAAGGCGTGACGCGCTGTGTAGAAGCAGATCGAATTGCCTTCAGTGATAGCTGGGCTACTGGTCGAGGCTGCAAGCGATTTGAGCTTCGACTTCTTGGCTGGCGAGAACTCAGCCCCAAGGTGCTCGATAGTACCACCGTGGAACTTTAGTATTCTCGCCCATGCTCGTTGTAGCAGCTTGCGGCGGCTGTCGTAAAAACGACCGAACACCTTCGCATCCTCATGGCGATACACAATCTCAAGAAATATCTTCAGCGCACGAATCTGGTTGTCAGGCCAGTCTTCCAGCACAAGGTAGCGCTTGTTTTTGAGTGGATTGTCTTCGCGCCGACCAGACTGCTTGAGCGTTGTCACCTCCAGTACACGCCGAATGTTCAGCCGTGTGTCAGCGTCATAGTGATCTTCGAGGTAGCGTGCATAGGGCCATTCGTGCGGACGCAGGCCAGTCCATAGCGTGCACGTAAACCACATAAAGGTTTCCATACCAGCAATGCGATTACGCGATGGCTTTTCATCTTCCTCTTTCGTACGAGGGAGCGGCATCAGGTCAGCCTTCAAAAGCTCCAGTACGCTCTCGCTCATGAACGAAAGGTAACGCTGGTTCCTCTTCGAGGACGCCACGAACAGCTTTGTATCGTCCACGTCATTAAGCAGTACGTTCTCAGGGCTCAACGCAGCAGCCTGCCTCATACGTTCACGCCTGCTGGGTGGTATCCAGGCGCGAAGCTCTTGCGTTGACGTATGACCCAGATGTTCAAGATGACTCGAAACCCATTTGCGATAACACAGAGCGGTTGTCTCACCGAGGCCCTTTTCTGTAACGCGGTGATCGAGCCAGCGCGTGAATCTGCCTATGTCCACGCTCGTATCAGGGTGCTCAGCAGGAGAGGTCGTCTGAGGTGGCGCTGTGGATGATTCGGCGTGAACTCCTTTGCCTTGAGACGACACAAAGCTTTCAGGGTTGTCGGCTCTAAATGCGTTGAGGATGCCAATAGCTCGTAGTTGGATTTCACTGCTGATAGTCATTGTTTGCGTCCAATCCGGTGTTAACGATCCTACTCATAGCGATGACGAAGGATTAGCTATTGCTGCCATAAATAGGGTTGGCCGGTCGTTTCGCCATTTTTCGGTGTACCACAAAAAAACACCAAACCGTAATATACTCGGGACATTTTTTACAGAGTCCTAACCCCGGTACATTGGCGAATCCTAACCCAGGTACACAAAACATCCAACCCTTGGTACAGATAAGGTCCGATACCAGGTACAACGTTGTTTTGAACGGAGAAATGAGGTGCTCGTGGTGAACAACCTAGGGCCCGGCACCGATGGCTTTTGACATCTGAAGGGGAGGGTGTGTGTTGGCTTTTTGTGAGGCTCGAAACTGAATTACTGACTTGGGGCTGAGGTGCAAAAGGCCAATGCACTACCCACGGTGTTGTCTGGTGTTGGTGATGGATTGGCGGGCTCGCTAAACGCATAGCGAGGAAAAGGGGGATAACTCGCCATGCCATTTCAGTGGCACAACAAAGCTTTTTAATGCCACCGAAATACCGCCACTGCATTTCAGTGGCACAACAAAGCTTTTTAATGCCATCGAAATACCGTCACTGCATTTCAGTGGCATAACAAAGCGCTGATAAAGCTTTGTTAGGGCGCGGAAATGCTCGCGATGGAGCCCCTATGGAAGGTCTGAAGTAGTCAGCGATTTTTGATGTTCTCGTTGGTAGAGGTTCAAAAAACGCTGGCTGGTCAGAAATCAGACCTTTCTTGTTCTTAACTCATCGTTTCACCCTTGAGCGACGCCTTTTCAAGGCGCTTTTCCCGCATTACAGGCGCACCTCTCCCGCGACCAGCAGTCGTTTTCGCATCATCCACAGGTTCGACAGGGCAAATAGCGTGGCCTGTTGCGCGGTGTTTTTCATCAGGCCGCGAAAGCGCACTTTCGTATAGCCAAACTGACGCTTGATCACTCGGAATGGATGCTCAACTTTCGCCCGCACTTGTGCTTTCGCATATTCGATTTTGCGCCGCAGGCGCCCGATCAAACTCTTTTTCGCGTGTTTTTTATAGCTGCTGGGCCGGGCGGCAATCGACCAGATCATCTTGCGATTCTGATGCTCAGGACGCTTGTCCACGCCGGTGTAACCAGCGTCGCCAGACACGTATGATTCCTCGCCGTGCAGTAACTGATCGACCTGTGTCACGTCCGCTACATTGGCCGCTGTGCCCACCAGGCTATGCACCAAACCCGACTCGGCATCGACGCCGATATGCGCTTTCATCCCGAAAAAATACATGTTCCCCTTCTTCGTCTGATGCATTTCGGGGTCGCGTTTGCCGTCTTTATTCTTGGTCGAACTCGGCGCATGAATGATCGTCGCATCGACCACCGTACCGTGGCGCAACATCAGGCCACGGTCGCCCAGATAACCGTTGATGACCTGCAAAATTCCGCCGGCCAATTCATGTTTCTCCAACAAGCGCCGGAAGTTGAGGATCGTGGTTTCATCGGGAATCCGATCCAGATGCAGTCCCGAAAACTGGCGCAGGATAGTGGTCTCGTACAGCGCTTCTTTCATCGCCGGATCGCTGTAGCCGAACCAGTTCTGCATCAGATGAACTCGCAACATCGCCATCAACGGATACGCCGGACGACCACCTTCGCCTTTCGGATAATACGGCTCGATCAAGGCAATCAGACCCTTCCAGGGCACGACCTGATCCATCTCGATCAGGAAACGCTAGAGGCGGGTCTGCTTACGTTTGCCGGCGTACTCGGCATCGGCGAAGGACATCTGTTTCATCGGGGCTCAACCGTCGTGTTCGGATCA
>Ga0247725_1001745_pt1 | contig 10384 bp, 7 predicted proteins | sample OKSTACKMCFT3sol_FD_183021 | JGI IMG/M metagenome (GOLD analysis project Ga0247725, IMG submission 183021) | Subsurface sediment microbial communities from gas well in Oklahoma, United States - OK STACK MC-FT3-sol | ecosystem: Environmental > Terrestrial > Deep subsurface > Rock core/Sediment... | reverse complement strand
CTTCTCCATGGCAAAGCCTTCGGACCCCTGTTCGGACTCCATGGTGACGCGCTGGTTGATGTTGAAGGAGAGGCTGAAGCGTTCGTTGAGGGCGAATGCGACCCCCAGGCCATATTCATACCAGTCCCCCAGCTGGATGCTGCCGGGCTGGTTGCCGGGCTGGTAGGAGATATCGTCAAAGTCCTGCTTGAGGCTGTGGCCATAGTTGAGGCTGGCAAACAGGATGGCGGGATCCATGGTCTTGACCAGGGAGAAGCCGGTGGAGAGCTGCCAGAGCCCGTTGCCGGTGGCGAGCTCCTTGGGGGTCACCAGGTTGCCCGATTCCGAGGTGTTGACCTCGATGCCGTAAGGATCCTTGCCGGTCGGCGCCTTGGCCCGGAAGTTCCACACCAGATCCGGCCAATCCTCGCTCTCTGCCATGACCCTGTAGTAGATGGCGAGGCTGAGATCCCCCAGACCGCCATCGCTGACGCTCTGCTCCTCGAAGTCGCGGCTGGAGTTCTCCTTGCCGGTGCTCTGGTAGTTGGTGTTGCGGAACATGTAGGGGAGGGCCAGCTCCAGTTGCCAGCGATCGTTGAGGGTGTAGCGGGTGATGACATCCGCCGTCCACTGATCGGAGCGCACCCGATCCAGGTTGATTTCGCCAAGGAAGATGGCGTCCAGGGCGAGGAAGCCGCGCAGGGCGAGATCCTTGCGGTTGTAATGCTGGTAGGAGAGGCCCACATCGACGGTCAGGGCGCGGTCGAACACATTGTGCTGTTCGATCATCAGGTCTTCGGTACTGCGGCCGACTTCCGGCGTGCGCCGTGAGGCGTCCTGCTGGGTGGAGGCGACGGCGGCCCCGGCTCCGACCCCGGCGGTTGCCGTCGTGGCACCGGCGGCCTTGACGGCCTCCAGGCGGGCCTGGAGCTGATGAAGGGCCTGATTTTGCTGGATCAGTTGCTGGCGCAGGAGATCCAGCTGTTGTTGCAGGGCCTCCTCCTCGGCCGTGGCCCCCCAGCAGGCGAAGGGGGCGAGGGCAATCAACAGCATGCGAGACTGTTTCATCGGGATACGTCCTTGTTGTTTATCATCCTTTCTGATGGTTCAGCCCCCGGGCTCACCGGTGCTCAGCGCGAAAACCAGATGCGGGTCTGATTGAGCGTCTGCAAACCGTCCCCTCTGACCTTGTTGAACTGCAGCAGCCCCCGGCTGAAGTCGGTACCGCGCAGGCTCTGCTCCAGCAGGACCCGGCCGTCGGAAGAGTGTAGTTGCAAGCCGGCATAATTCCCCGAGACCCGATAGGTGGCGGTGCCAAGATCGCCCTGATGCTCGTAGCTGCCCGCCTGAACCAGGTGTCCCGTCATGGTCGGGGTGGTCAGTTCAATACCGGTCTGGTTGACCGAGCTGTTGCCGCTCCCCTCCAGTTGAACGACCTGCACCAGCCCGGCCCCCTGCACCTGGGCCTCCTTGGCGGGCGTGGCCGCGGGCTTGACCTCATCCTTGACGCGCACATCCAGCTTGGGTTTGTTTTGCACAATGCTCAGCGCCAGGTTCATGGCCGCCGTCTGCTGGGCCTGGGCCGTGGTCAGTGACGAGATGAACTCGATGCCGAAGTAGCTGATGCCATGGCTGCTGACATAGCGGCCGCGCAGGTGGGCCAGCTCCCCGTCCGCCAGTTCGGGCGCAAAGTGGTCTGACAGATGGGCCAGCGGGTCCGGTGCTGCCAGCAGCGGAGAGGCGATGCCACCCAGGCTGCAGAGGAGGCATAGGGCGGGTCGGGTATTCATGATGACCTCACATTAGCTCTTTGTGCTGAAAACCGAATTCCAGCAGGGATGTTTCATTGACCGGGGCGAAGAGCCCATCCTTGCCTCTGACAGAGAGCGGGGGAGAGGGGTTGGCAAGGGGGGCATCGGGACGATAGCCCGCGCCGATGACGGCGAGGAGGATGCCGTTCCAGCTCTCCTTGAACTCCTTGAACGTGATCACCCGGTTGCCGAGGGCCGGGTCTGCCAGATAGACGCGATCGTGGCGATCGATGGCCCGCAGCACGGCAAAGTGCTGATAGCCGCGAATGTTGAGCAGGACGATGGTGGGCACCCTCACCTGGCGCAGTTTTTCATCGCCCAGTCGATACCCTCTGACCCGCATGCCGAGCATTTGCAGGTACTGCTTCATGTCGAGCATGGAGAAGCCGTAGTGCTTGACCTGCTCCGGGTCTGCCATGGCAAGCATGCCATCCATGACCCAGCGTTCATTGGTTGCATGGCCGTAGGCGTAGCGCAAGATGGTGGCGACGGCGGCGGCCCCGCAGCTGAAATCCGTATGTTGGCGCTCGATGTTGGCGTACCGGCGCTCCAGAATGCTCTGCACCGGTTTGTTGAGATCCCCCAGCGCCGGAAGATGCTCTCCCAGTGGCACCGAGCCCGCCCAGACGGCAGGACAGCACAGCAACAGCAACAGCAACAGCCAGCGCATTCAGACCTCCAGTGTCAGGGAAAAAGGGGGCACTGGGCCCCCTCGCATCGACTTACTTGGCAAACCCTGCGGCCAGCGAGAGATTGTTCGCTTGCAGGTTGTTGGTCCCCGAGGAGACGTTCACCCCGATGTTGCCCACGGCACCGTTGAAGGCGCCGCCATCGATGGTTGCCCGGTTGAAGGTTTCGCGGCTGGTGTAGGTGTTGACCACGGGAATATACCCGACGGCGTACCCACTGAGCTTGATGTCACCCTCTTCCTTGAACTCGAACTTGCCATCATCTTTCGGGTTGTTGTTGCCGTACCTGTCGTTGTCATTGTCGTGGCCATGTCCTTTCTTGACATCATGACCGGTACCGCCCCCCTCGTAATCGCCCCAAGCCTTGAGACCGAGGAACACTCCTGCCTTGTCAACCGTCTTGGTTGCGCTCAGGCTTTGGTTTTCGGTCATGTTCTTGGAGACGCTCTGGCTGTTGGCCACGGTGGCCACGGCCATGTTGCCGGTGGACACGGAGGCTGCCATGTTGTTGGCCTGGACGTTACCCGAGCCCGAGGTCACGTTGACCCCGATGTTGCCTGCGGCATCCTTGAAGGCCCCATCGCCCACACCGGCCTTGTTCTGATGGCCGTGATTGGTCGTCCAGTTGTTGCTGGCGCTCTGGGTGGAGAAGACCTCGGCATCCGACGATCCGCCAGGGGCGCCATGTTGTTGTTGACCACGACCCATGATGAACTCGGCATCGACCTCGTCATAGGCGGCCAGGGAAGCGCTGTTGCCCTGTACGTTGGAGTCACCGGCTGCGACGTTGGCGCCGATGTTACCGGATGCACCCTTGAACGAGCCGTCGATCTTGCTCGTGTTCTCCGTTCTTGTATTGGCGGTGCCTATCATGGAACTGGACTGCTGGTTGTCCACGACGGCCATGCCGAGTTTGTTGACGTTGATGTAGCCGCCGACATTGACCCTGCCTTCGTATTCCACATCGACTTCTGCCTTGACCTTCTTGGTCAAGGTTGCCCCTGTCTCATCTCTGTCACCGCGGTAATCGGCGGATGCAGTGCCCGACATGGCCATGATGACCGCGGCGGCTAATGAGCTATAAATAAGTCCACGCATAATGAGTCTCTCCATTGAACTTTCAGCGGAAGATATGCCCATCGGCTGATACCCCCGGGCCTGGCTTCCTATCCCTGCGGCATCATGGGGATGCCGTTACTGCGCCAGCCAGGGGCAGGGAAACCATGTTGACTGACTGGTTTCCCTGTCCCGTGACTTGGTTCACCTGAATGACCCCCTTGCTGCCCGTGAGGGCGGTGTCATCCAGATAGATGCTGGTAGTGGTGTTGGCGGGGGGCTTTCCCCCTGGGGTCTTCGCGACGCTGGAGCTGAGATTGATGTCGGTCACGACACCCAGGCCGCTGTCATCGAGGGACAGGGCGAAGGCGTTCAGTTGCTGGTTGCCCTCACCCGCCCCTTGATTGATGCCGACCAGTCCCCGGTTCTGGCTCAGGGCCGAGCCCAGGATTGCGACGCTCTGGCTGCCGTTCAGATTGGTGGTGGATTGATTCAGCTGACCAAATTGAATGACGGCCGGACCCGAAATGGCGATGGCGGCAAGATTGCCTTGTTGGTTGTTATTGCCGGCAACCATATTGACGCCCATGGAACCACGAATATTGCTCAATGCCTGAGCACCGAGATCGACCCGGTTTTGTGCCATTGAGGGGGTGGCAAATGCCAGAAAAGGAAATGCTGCCAATGCAATATATATTTTCATGTTCTGTCTCCATATGCCAGGAGGGCTTATTGGAGAGAGCAACGACCATGCCAATTTACAACCATATGATTTTTAGTTGTTTTTTATTTGATATAATTGTTTTTACGTCTCAATGTTGAGAGCGACATATTATGTCGTGAAGTAAGCGCTTATTTATCAATGGATTTATTTTTTCTCACGGATAATTTGGCTGTCTCAATATTGTGGTGCCATCAATCTAAAGGCGGGATGGTTTATAGTTATCATCGTCTGGCCATATTAAATGGCGCCATTTGATGATAAAGGGAGTTATCTGGACAAGTCGTCAGACTCCTTCGTGCAGTGGCGATAACAAGGAGTTGTCCCTATGACAGAAACGGCATTGTTGCTCATCAATTCATGTGCCGTACTGGAAAGCCTGCTGGAACAAGGCGAGTGGCAGGTGGAGCAGGCAAGCTCCCTGGTGGTGGCAGAGAAAAAACTGCAGGAAAAGGACTATCCCCTGGTGCTGGTGGTGATCGAGCATCAGCAGCACGAAGCCCTCTACAACCTGATTGCGCAGCACTCCGGCGCCTTGTGGATCGGCCTCATCCAGCGGGACTGTCTCGCCAGCGAAGCCCTTCGCAATTTGCTGGCAGCCTGTTTTCATGATTTTCACACCTTTCCCCTGGACAGAGACAGGCTCTCCCACAGCCTGGGACATGCCCTGGGGATGGCGCGCCTCATCCGGCGACACCGCCCCCGACTGCAACCCCAGCTGCGTTTCATCCAGGGGGAGAGCGCCCCCATCCGCCAGTTGCGCGACCAGATCGTGCGGTTGCAGCATTGCCGCCTGCCCGTACTGGTGACGGGACCGAGCGGCACGGGCAAGGAGCTGGTGGCCCGGGAGCTGCACTACAGCACGTTCGGGGAGGAGAGCCCTTTCGTGGCGGTCAATTGCGGGGCCATGCCCCATCAGCTCATCCAGTCCGAGCTGTTCGGCCACGTCAAGGGGGCCTTCACCGGGGCACAGCACCACAAGATAGGCAAGATAGAGGCCGCCGATGGCGGCACCCTGTTTCTCGACGAGATAGGGGAGTTGCCACTGGAGGATCAGGCAACCCTGCTGCGCTTCTTGCAGGAGCAGTGCATAGAGGCGGTGGGCAGCCACCTGACGCGTCGTGTGGATGTGCGGATCATCGCGGCCACCAATATCGATGTGGAGCAGGCGGTGGCCAGCGGCGGATTTCGCATGGATCTCTACTACCGGCTCAACGTGGTGCGCCTGCGCACCCCGGCCTTGTGCGAGCGGGCGGAAGACATCCAGCTCCTTGCCGATGACATTCTGGCGGAAGTGCGGGGCGGGCGGGTGCTCAGCTTCACCCGCAAGGCGCGCCAGGCCATGCAGTCCTATGGCTGGCCGGGGAATGTGAGGGAGCTGCGCAACCGGGTTCAGCGGGCAGTGGTCATGTGCAGCGGCCCCTTCATCGAAGCCGATGACATGGAGCTGACCAACATGGACAGCCTGCTGCTCGACGGCTCGCTCAAGGCGGTGCGCGAAGCGGCGGAGCGTCAGGCCTTGCAACGGACGCTGGCCCGCTTCCCCGATCAGCTCGAGGAGGTGGCCCGCACGCTCGATATCTCCCGGGCCACCCTCTATCGCCTGCTGGACAAGCACGATCTGCTGTGAGGGGACGGCAGTATCGCCCCGTCATGCAAAAAGCCCGGGCAGCAGGCCCGGGCTTTTTGTCTGGCCCCGTCGTGGGGACTCGTGACTTCCGATGAGCTTCAGGCCATCTCCATGGCGAGGTGACAGAGTCGCCGCGCAGCCTCCTCCTCGCTCTTGACCACCTGATGCACGCCGCGCACGCGCAGATGATGCACCTCCTCGTGCTGGTGGGCACAGGCGGCGATGCGCATCAGGGCGCTGTATTCCTGCGCCCTGATGGCTATCTCACCGGCCAGCAGGCTGTCATCCAGGGTGATCAGCAGCCAGCTGGCGTTGGGCAGCGCCGCCGTCAGCAGATCCTGCTGGATGGGATGGCCCGCCAGACAGGTGATCCCCATGGCGCGCCAGGGGGCCAGCAGTCGCTCGTCGGTGTCGATCACCACCATCTCCCTGCCTTGTTCATGCAACTGCCGGATGAGGTGCTGACCTATCTCGTCGGCGCCCACTACCACCACATGGCCCTGCAAGGGGCAGAGGTGAGGTGACCCATCGGTGCGTGGATCGGGATGGCGCCTCAGCCAGCGCTCCACCTGGTTGAAGACCAGCGGATTGAGCACGATGGAGAAACAGGCGCCGACCAGCACCAGATCACGGGCGACTCCGGGGACCAGCTCGAGCATGACTCCGAGACCCATCAGGATGAAGGAGAACTCCCCCACCTGTGCCAGGCTGGCGGAGATGGTCAGCGCCGTGCGCTGGCTGTGGCCAAAGAGCCGCACGATGGCGAAGGCGGCCACGGATTTGCCGATCACGATGACGAACAGGGTGGCCAGCACGGCCAGGGGCTCGCGCAGCAGGATGACGGGGTCGAACAGCATGCCCACGGAGACGAAGAAGAGCACGGCGAAGGCGTCCTGCAGGGGCAGGGTGTCGTTGGCCGCCTTGTGGCTCAGATGTGAGCTGTTCATCACGACGCCTGCGAAGAAGGCGCCGAGGGCAAAGGAGACGCCAAACAGCTTGACGGCGCCAAAAGCGATGCCCAGGGAACAGGAGAGGACGGCCAGGGTGAACAGCTCGCGGGAGCCGGTGGCGGCGGTGCGGGCCAGCAGCCAGGGGATGAGGCGTCGCCCTCCGATGACCATCAGGGCGATGAAGGCAGCCACCTTGGCCAGGGTCAGGCCGATATCCGCCATCACCTGGGCCGGGGTCAGTGCCTCGCCCCCCTGCTGCAGGTTGGCGAGGATGGGGAGCAGTACCAGGGCCAGCACCATCACCAGATCCTCCACGATGAGCCAGCCGATGGCGATGCGTCCCTCGTTGGTGTCGAGCTGGCCGCGGCTCTCCAGGGCGCGCAGCAGCACCACGGTACTGGCGGTGGAGAGGGCCAGGCCAAACACCAGGCCGGCGGTCACGGTCCAGTCGAGCAGTTGGGAGAGGCCAAGGCCGAGCAGGGTCGCAAGGGTTATCTGGACGATGGCTCCCGGGATGGCGATGTGTTTCACCGACAGCAGGTCTTTCACGGAAAAGTGCAGGCCGACACCAAACATCAGCAGGATGACGCCGATTTCGGCCAGCTCGGGGGCGAGCCGCAGGTCGGCGACATAGCCCGGCGTAAAGGGGCCGCATACCACGCCGGCCGCGAGGTAGCCCACCATGGGGGAGATGCGCAGGCGGCTTGCCAGCATGCCGAAGAGGTAGGCCAGCACGAGGCCGCCTACCAGGGTGGTGATAAGGGGGAGTGAGTGGTCCATGTCGTCACCTCGCTAATGGCAGTCAGGGGCTACCAGATCACCCGAAGGCGAAGAGGGCAGCTGTCAATGAGCAGGGGGCGAAAGAGACAGAAGTTGGCCGTATCAAGGGGAAATCTTGAGGGCAACAGATGCCGTTTCTATTGAAAAGTAATGCATTTATATGCCATGAGCAACACTGTTCCAGTTTTTGCGTTGGTTTTGATGAAAAGCATCTTTAATGCATCGCGATTGGGTGAGAAGAGTGTGCAGTTAAAGAAAAATTGGCAGGAGTAATCAATCGATGATGATATTGGGAGGCAAGGGAGAACACCTATGAGCACACGGCATGGAGGAGGCTGGCCTCCTCCATGGTGAACGAGGGTGCTGAAGGGGCATCACTCCCCCCTGGCGACCCCCTCACGTCTGGGGTCTGCGGCCCCCAGCCAGCCGCCGGCATGGCGCTGGACGCCCTGCAGCCCGGAGGTCTGCTCGTTAAGCAGGACCTCGTGCCCTCTGGCCTTGAGCCCCTGTACCACGGCGTCGGGCGTGCGCCCCTGCTCCAGCTCGGTGGGGCCGTTGCGACTGCCGAAATTGGGCAGGTTGATGGCCTGCTGCAGGTCGAGCCCCCAATCCTGGGTGCCGAGCAGCGCCTTGCCCACGTAGTTGATGATGGCCGAGCCTCCCGGGGATCCCAGGCTCATCTCCAGCTCGCCGCTTGCCTTGTCAAACACCAGCAGGGGAGACATGGAGGAGCGGGGGCGCTTGCCGGGCTCCACCCGGTTGGCCACCGGCAGGCCGGCGGCGTCCACCGAGGTGAAGGAGAAGTCGGTGAGCTGGTTGTTCAGCAGGTAGCCGTTGACCATCAGCCGCGAGCCGAAGCCATCCTCGATGGAGCTGGTCATGGCCACCGCCATGCCGCTCTTGTCCACGATGGAGATGTGGCTGGTGGAGGGCAGCTCCGGGGTGGCGTCCCGGCCCCTGGCCAGCGCCCGGGGCGGGTTGCCGGGCTGGGCGACGCCCATGGAGCGGTTGCCGATAAGGTGCCCCCGCTGCGCCAGATAGCCCTTGTCCAGCAGGCCTGTCACCGGCACGTCGACGACGTCGCCGTCGGCCACGTACTGGTTGCGATCGGCGAAGGCGAGGCGTGCCGCCTCGCTGTAGAGGTGAATGGCCTCGCTGGAGGCGGCCAGTTGACCCTGCTCCCCCTGTACCGGTTTGAGGGCGGCCATGTCCCGGCTTTCCAGCATGCCGAAAATCTGGCCAAGGGCGATGGTGCCGGAGGAGGGGGTCGGGAAGCCGCAGATCTCGCTCTGGCGATAGTCAAAGCAGAGCCCGTCCCGCAGCTTGGCCCGGTAGCTGGCGAGATCGGCGGTGCTCAGCACCCCGGGGTTGGTCGGGTGGGCGTGCACCTTGGCCACCATGGCCTCGGCCAGCGGGCCGCGATAGAAGGCGTCGGGGCCGTCGCTTGCCAGGGTACGCAGCACCCTGGCCAGGGCCGGGTTGGTGAGCCGGGTACCTGCCGTCTTGGGAGTGCCGTCCGCCTGATAGAAGTAGGCACGGGCGTCCGGATCCCCGGCCAGATAGGGATCTTTTGCCAGCAGGGTGGCGAGGCGGGGGCTTATCACGAACCCTTGCTCCGCGAGGGTGATGGCGGGTTCGAACAGCGTGGCCCAGGGCAGCTTGCCATAGCGCTCGTGCGCCAGGGCCAGGGCACGCACCGTGCCGGGGGCGCCTACGGAGCGCCCGCCCACCACCCCCTCATAGAAGGCCATGGGTTTGCCCTCCTTCATGAAGAGCTGATCGGTGGCAGCGGCGGGGGCTGTTTCCCGGCCATCCACCGCCGCCACCTGCTTGCCGTCCCACACCAGCATGAGGGAGCCGCCGCCGATGCCCGAGGATTGAGGCTCCACCAGGGTCAATACCAGCTGAACGGCGATGGCCGCATCGACGGCGCTGCCCCCCGCCTTGATGATCTGGTAGCCCGCGTCCACCGCCAGCGGGTTGGCCGCCGCCACCATGAAGTCACGGCCCTGCCAGCCCGGTTTGTCAATCCAGCCGCTGGCCGCCTCCGGGGCGATCAGGGTCTGGGGAGGAGGGACATAGTGAAAGCCATCCTGGGAGGCGCAGCCGCCAAGCAGGCCGAGGGCGACCAGCAGGCCGAGGGGTTTGAGGGACATGACAGGCTCCTTGTCGGTTTCTTGTTCACCTGCCGAAATGTGTCACACTTGGAGCTTGATTAAAAGTTTGTCTTAATACTCATATGGTTACAAAACTATCAAGGAGGTGCTCATGACACACCGGGGGACGCTGGCGAAACCTTGCATGGCGGGGCTGCTCTGCCTGTTGCTGACGGCCTGCGGGGAGCCGACCTTCAGACCGCTGGCCCAGGGGGAGACCCTGCTCGCCTTCGGGGACAGTCTGACCGAGGGGCGCGGGGTGAGCCCGTCCCAAAGCTACCCCAGCGTGCTGGCGAACCTGAGCGGCCATCCCGTGGTCAATGGCGGGGTGTCCGGAGAGCTGAGCCAGGCCGGCAGGGCCCGCCTGCCCGGGTTGCTGGCCCGGCACAGACCCGCTCTGGTCATCCTGCTGGAAGGGGGCAACGACATCCTGCGTGGCAGCGGGGAGGCGGCCCTCAAGGCCAATCTCGCCGCCATGATAGAGGCGGTGCAGGGGAGCGGGGCCCAGATCCTGCTTGTCGGGGTGCCCCGAAAATCCCTGTTTGCCGATGGCGCTCCCCTCTACGAGGAGCTGGCAGATCAGTACGGGCTGGTGCTGGACAACGACAGCAT
>Ga0247725_1001744_pt1 | contig 10388 bp, 10 predicted proteins | sample OKSTACKMCFT3sol_FD_183021 | JGI IMG/M metagenome (GOLD analysis project Ga0247725, IMG submission 183021) | Subsurface sediment microbial communities from gas well in Oklahoma, United States - OK STACK MC-FT3-sol | ecosystem: Environmental > Terrestrial > Deep subsurface > Rock core/Sediment... | reverse complement strand
CAGGAGAAGGCGGTACGCGCCGTCGGCGGCCAGCAAGAGGTGGTGGTGGACGTGCGCATCCTCAGTGCCACTCACAAGGACCTGGCTGCCGAGGTGGCTGCCGGGCGATTCCGCCAGGACCTGTTCTACCGGCTCAACGTGATCGAACTGGGGGTGCCGCCGTTGCGTGAGCGCCGCGAAGACATTCCCCGCCTGGCGGACGTGATGCTCAAACGCCTGGCCGAAGCCTGTTCGCTGCCGGCCGCGACCCTTACTCGTGATGCGCTGGAGAAGCTCAAGACCTACCGCTTCCCCGGCAACGTGCGCGAGCTGGAGAACATGCTCGAGCGGGCCTACACCCTGTGCGAGAACGACCAGATCCAGCCCCATGACCTGCGCTTCACCGAGGCTGCTGGCGCGGCAGAAGGCGGCGAGGCGGACCTCGCCAAGATCGACAACCTCGAGGACTACCTCGAGGAGATCGAGCGCAAGCTGATCATGCAGGCCCTGGAAGAGACCCGCTGGAACCGCACGGCAGCAGCCCAGCGTCTTGGGCTGACCTTCCGTTCCATGCGTTACAGGCTGAAGAAGCTGGGGATCGACTGATCCCCAGACAGGTCAAAGGCGAGCGCTGGGCGCGTAGGGGGTGGGGGCGACAATCGGCTCGCGCCCCAGCATGAGGTCCGCCAACAGCCGGCAGGAGGCCGGCGCCAGAACCAGCCCGTTGCGGTAGTGACCGCAGTTGAGCCAGAGCCCCTCGAACCCCGGCACCGGCCCGATGAACGGGATGCCATCGGGCGAACCCGGCCGCAACCCCGCCCAGTGCCCGACGATGGGCTGTCTCGCCAGCGCAGGAATCAGCGCCTCCGCAGAAGCCTGTAGACTCTCCCGCGCCACATCGGTAGGCGTCTTGTCGAAACCCTCATGCTCCAGGGTGCTGCCCACGAGGATGTGACCATCCCGGCGCGGGATGGCATAGCGCCCCTTGGCCAGCACCATGCTGGGCAGGAAGCCCGGCTCGCACTTGTAGAGAATCATCTGCCCCTTTACCGGCTCGACCGGCAGCGAGAGGCCGAGCGTTGCGAGCAGCTCGCCGCTCCAGGCGCCCGCGCAGAGCACCACGCGGTCGGCGCGGAGTTCTTCATGGCCGATCCTGACGCCGACGACCTTCTCCCCTTCGACGATGAAACTGTCGACTCCCGTCTGCTCATGGAGCGTGACGTTGGGAAGCGCCAGAAGCGCAGTACGCAGTGACTGCGCGAGGCGCGGGTTGCGGATGTTGGCCACACCCGGCATGTGGATGGCCCGTTCGAACCCTGCGCCCAGGGGCGGCACCTGCCGGTGCACGGAAGCCATGTCCACTGCGTGAAGCGGACGCCCTTCACGGTGCGCCCATTCCAGGGCCTCGGTCTCGTCATCCAGATCCAGCCAGTACAAGCCGGTGGTGTGCACCTCCGGATCCAGGTCGGTGGCCTTCAGCAGTTTCTCTCCAAGGCCTGGGTAGAAATCTTGCGACCAATGAGCCAAGGCCGTCACCGCAGCGCTGTAACGCCAGGGATAGAGGGGGGATACAATTCCGCCTCCGGCCCAGGAGGCCTCGCGTCCCACGTTCGAACGCTCGACGAGCGTGACTTCGCTGGCACTGGCCAGCTCCAGGGCAGTGAGAAGCCCGATGACCCCTCCGCCTACAACAAGGACCGACACGAAGACCTCCTGACTACTGAGTCACTCCATGGAACTGGAGCAAGGACAAATGGAACGTAAGAATCGTGGAATGGGCTTGGCTTCCCAACTGGTTTCTCTTGCAGTGCTATCGACCATCATCGTGATGTTCCTGCCCTACTGCCTGTCCTGGGTAATGGGGAATCGCGTGGTGGGCTTCAGTCGTGACCTTGCCCATGCGGCTCATCAGGCTCGCCACTTGGCGCTTACCGAAGGGCGCCGCGTGACGCTATGTCCGCTCGATGCCCAGGGGCGATGCACACGCAACTGGAACGGCGTCCTGAGCACGTTCTTCGACGACGGCGCGCACCGCGCGCTGTCGTCTCCCGATCATCTGATCTCGATACTGGATGTGCCGCCAGGCATCGATCTCCACTGGGGTGGGGCCGGTAACAAACGAGCAGTGCATTTCAATGGAAGTGGCCTGACATCAACCACTAACGGCACGTTTCTAGTAAGTGCATCAACATCTCGAATCGAGCGACGGATTATCATCAATCGCCAAGGTCGGGTGCGCATGAAGCACGGCGGCGAATAGCCGCATCTCTGTACGACAGCCGCTCGTACGCTCCTCCACGCCGGCCATCCCATGCTGTTTGAGGTTGGAGTTTCGGCTCGCTAGCTTACAGCCTGCGCAGAGGAAGTACCCATGGAACGTATACGCGGATTCAGTTTGATCGAACTAATTGTGACGCTTTTGATTATGGGAATCGTAGCGTCCATTGCATTGCCCTCAATGGCCGGGTTCATCGTCCGGCAACGGGTGTCCGGGCAGGCCAGCGAACTCATGAATGCCCTGGCTGTGGCCCGTATCGAAGCGACCAAGCTCAACGCCAATGTGGTGGTACTGCCCATGACCAACAGCGAGGACGGGTGGACGGATGGTTGGTGCATAGGGCCTGCCAGCATCAACAATTGCGCAAGCGCCGATGTCATACGCACCTTCCAGGGGGCGACGGATGTCACGGTCAATGCACCGTATTTGCAGTCCACCAACAAGCTGACCTTCCGGCGTGATGGAACGCTGCTGTCAGGCATCAGCGCCCAGTCCTTCAAAGTGACCTCGGAGCGCCTGCAGGACAATGACGGCAGCGCACGCTGTGTCTCTCTCAATGCCATGGGCAAGGCTTCGATCAAGAAGGTGAACCGCGATGCGTCCTGTTGATAACGTTTCCACGCAGGCAGGGATCTCGCTGATCGAGGTGCTGATTGCCCTCCTGATCTTTGCCGTCGGCCTGCTCGGTTTTGCGGCACTCCAGCTCAGCGCACTGCAGAGCTCCGGGGACAGCAACCAGCGAACCCAGGCGACTTGGGTCGTACAGGACCTGGCGGAGCGCATCCGCGCGAACCAGGAGGCCGGCACCAGCGACTACACCACCGCCCCGAACTGTTCCAACTTGCCGGCCCAGCGCTGCAGTGACTACTACGATCCCATCACGGGTGCCAAGGTGAACGGGACCAATTGCACCGCTGCCCAGATGGCGGCTTATGACCGCTGGGAGGCCCAGTGCTCCTATAGCGGAACCACCGCATACGGCGCCAACGCGACGGCAGCTTCAGGGCGCTACACCAGTCGCGACTTCCTGGGCCTGGCAGCCAGTGGCACGCAACCCCTCGCCGTTGTCGCATCCGGAACCCAACTGAGTCTCACGGCGACCTGGCAAAGCAAGGCCAGCAAGAACTCGGCCGGGGAAAACCTGACCAGCAGTGCGCAGGTGCAACGATGAGCAAGCATTTCGTCATTACCTTTCAGCGGCAACGCGGCCTGAGCCTGGTCGAGTTGATGATCGGCCTGACCCTTGGGCTGATCCTGCTGCTGGGCATCATTCAGGTCTTTATCTCCAGCAAGCAGACGTTCGCCACCAACGATGCCATGGCGAAATTGCAGGAGAACGGGCGGTTTGCCCTTGAGTTCATTACCCAAAGCGCTCGCCAGGCTGGCTACACGTCCCCTGGCTCCACATTGAGTCGTCCTTTCCCTGTGGAAAGAACGGTCTGCGGTGTCGGTAACACCGGCAACAATCCATGCGCCGTGAACGGCAGCGGTAGTGCCGCCGATGTGGTGGGATTCACCTTCGAACCCCCGGTCATCGATGGGGCCAAGCGCGATTGCGCCGGCGCTGTGGTGCCTGACAACAATCTGGTGGTCAACGCCTTCTACATCATTCCGGCGGACGCAAATAACCCGACGGCTGCATTGGGTTGCAAATCTTTCAACCGGACTACCAACGCGGCCATCAGTGCCGGGCAGCGCCTGATCGATGGCATTGATTCTCTTCAGGTGCTCTATGGCATCGATACCGGGGGCAATTCCCAGAGCGTGAATCAGTACGTCTCGGCGGATCGCGTCAGCAACTGGGGCAAGGTCGTCTCCGTCCGTATCGCCGTACTGGCCAATTCGGTTGATGTCCTGAACCCGGCTCCCGTCCAGCGTAACTACTACCTGCTGGATGCCGCACCCTTTTCCTCCAATGACGGTCGTGCGCGCCAGGTGTTCACCACCACCGTCCAGTTCAAGAACCTCTAGGAAGCGCTCATATGCAGTCCCTACGACCGCTGCAACGCCAGGCAGGCGCCACCTTGATCGTCGCGTTGGTCTTTCTTGTCGTGTTGACTGCGGCAGGCATCACCGCAGTTCGCTTCGCGACCAACGACGAACGCATGGCCAGCAGCAACCAGTTTCGAAATACCGCATACCAGCAAAGCCAGACCGAGATTCGCTCCCAACTGCTCAGTTTGAATGTGGTGGCGAACCGTCAGCCGCTGATGTCTGCCACAAACGGCACTGCTGCCACATCAGCGAATGAGGACGACCCCAACTGGGTCAATTCGCTGTCTCGTTTCCCCTCCCTGAGGAGACCTATTTCCCTGACCTCGATCGTTCCCTTGCCTACATCGAGCAACAGCGACAACTCCCAGACCAACACCATCCGCAGTGTCGGCCAACTGGACTGTGCGAGTTTCGGCAAGGGGTACTCATTCGGCAACTACACCTGCCAGCAGTACGAGATCAAGGCGACCACCCGATTTGGCGGTGCTCTTTCCGATCAGGCACAAGGCCTGGTCTTCTTCAACCTCAAGTGATCGAGGCCAGCATATGAACCGTTTGATTCCATTCTTACTGGCGCTTTTCGTTTCCGGCTTCGCCTTGCATGGGGTTGCAGAGGAGGTCGATGAAACACCGCCGAAGTACATCGAAAGCGCCACGCTGATTGTCAGCCTGACCAGCAAGATTGGCGAGCCCGCCAGGGGGTATGTGCTCGCTACCGCTTGCCAGACCTGCGCGCCTCAGCGCTTTGAGGTGAATGACCAGACCAAGGTGTACCTGCGCGGCGAACCCACCGATTTCGCTCACCTGGGTTTGAAGATCGATTGGCAAGGCTCGTTGTTCTACACCCCGACCGGCCTGCCTACCGTTACCGAATTGTTCCTGAACTGACGCCGAGGATAGACCCATGAGCGTTACCAGAAAGCTGGCCCTTGGCGCCTCCGCGTTCACCTACCTGGCACTGTCCCTTAACACAGCGCTGGCCGATGACACCGAGATCTACACCACCCGTGACCTCCCGGCGGATCAGCGTGTCCGTCCCAACATCATGTTCGTGATCGACACCTCGGGTTCGATGAATAGTGGCGTGCCGGGGACCAACTGCAGATCTTTGGTGCCTCTGGATTCGAGCAACAGTGGCATTCCTAGAAACTGGTGCACCAGTACGGAAGGTAATCTGAGCAGGAATACCGGCCAGTTAACGCGTATACAGGTCGTTAAGCAGGTCGTTAACCAGTTAGTTGACGAGTTGGCGCTGTCCAACGACTCCAATATTGGTCTTGTTCGGTTCAGCTCCAATGATGAGGGTGGGTTTGTCAACGTGCCCGTGCAGCAGGCCGGAACTGTGGCGAGTACCTTCAAGACGGAGCTGCGAAGCTATTACGCAAGCGGTGCTACGCCCTTGCTCGAGGCATACCATGAAGCTGCCCAATATATGCGAGGTGGCTCGGTCATTTATGGCAAGCAGTCCCGTGGTGTGATCGAGAATGTGAAAACCTCTTCGACTCGCAACCCTTGGTACAGTGCTGCTAGTTCCTATACAGGTTCTACCTATAACTCGCCGATTCAGAACTCCTGTCAGAAATCGAGCATCATTGTGCTGACTGACGGCTTGCCTAACGGCGACAGCAGCAGCAACTCCAGTATTCAATCCCTGGTGCGGACTGGTACGCCCAACAGTATCTACACCTCTTGTAACCGTGGTTATCCGACTGATGGCGAGGCCAATGCCGGTTGCTGGATGCCTGGACTTGCGGAGTGGCTGGCGAACAACGACAACGGTCCTGCTTCGATTAGCGGTAAGCAGACGATCTCTACTTACACAGTGGGCTTCGGCAACATCAGTGACACCCGCTTGCTTAATGACACAGCCACCCTTGGGCAGGGCAAGTTCTACACCACTAGTGATACTTCGGGCCTGGTAGCCTCACTGCGTTCCATTCTGGTGGACATCCTTGCGGAGAACACAACGTTCACAACACCCACGGTATCCGTAAGTGCGTACAGCAACTTCGGCTACCGCAATGACCTCTACTACGCCCTGTTCCGTCCTGCTCAAGGAGCCCGCTGGCTGGGTAACGTGAAGAAATACAAGGCAACTTCGGATGCCAGCGGCAATCTCGTGGTAACCGATGTCAATGGGCGCAGTGCGGTGGATACGTCCACCGGTTTCTTCCTGGATAGCGCACAGAGCTACTGGACGCCCTCCAACGTGGTGGACGGCAAGAGCGCTTCGCTCGGTGGTGCCGCAAGTCGTCTTACGAGCCCAGGTACCCGCAACCTCTACACCTACACCGGCAGCAACCGTGAACCGGGCAGTACTAGCTCGGTCAACCTGACGGGTAGCGCTCACCTGTTGTCCACCAGCAATACCTCCCTGACCAAGGCGATGCTGGGTGATGCCAGCATGGCAGACGACTACAAGACCAACCTGCTGGCCTGGGCCCGGGGTACTGATCCGGCGGACAATTCCGTGAGAGCGCAAATCGGTGACGTACTGCACAACGCTCCGAAAGTGGTGGCCTACGCCAGTGATGAGAGCATCGAGCGCATTGCGAACGGCACGGCGCAGGACAGCCTTGTGCTTTTCTACGGAACCAACGAGGGCTTCATCGGCGCCATCGACCCCAGCACTGGTAACGAGCTGTTCTCATTCATTCCGAAGGAGTTGTTGCCGAACCTGAAGGCGTATTACGACGATCCCAAGGGCAGTGCTAACAAGAAGTACGGCATCGATGGTCAATTCGACCTGAAGGTGACGTACGGAAACGTGAACTCCACCACCCAGATCCGTAACGCCTCCACTGTGGTTCTCTACGCCGGTATGGGGCGTGGGGGGCGTAACTACTATGCCCTGGACATGTCCCCCGGCACCCAGGGCAATACCTCAACCATTCAGCCCAAGCTGAAATGGGTCATTCGTGGCGGTTCGGGTGGCAGTACTGGTTTCACTCGATTGGGCCAGACCTGGTCCACGCCCAAGTACGCCAAGGTCAAGTGGAACGGCCAGCCCAAGGAAGTGCTGATTTTCACCGGGGGTTATGACACCACCCAGGACAATGATGCGATCCCGGACAACCCGAAAAGCGACAGCTACGGCAACGCGCTTTACGTCGTGGATGCGGACACTGGGCAGAAACTGTGGATGGCTGGTCCCACGGGGGACAGCGATGCCAACCTGACGCTGTCCACCATGACCAACAGCATGCCGGGTGATCCGGCGCTGATCGATATCGGGGGCGATGGCCTGATCGACACCATCTTCACTGCAGACACCCGTGGCCAGATCTTTCGCTTCGACATCAAGTCGGGTAATGGCGGTGCCAGTGACTTCGCTACCGGTGGGCGTGTGGCTGCCCTGGGCGGAACCGACGCCAGCAACAACCGTCGCTTCTACAACCAGCCCGACGTCGCCTTGATCAAGGAGCGTGGCGGGGACACCTACTTCACCATTTCCATCGGCTCGGGTTATCGCGGCCACCCGCTCAGCGAGGCAGCGCTGGATCGCTTCTATGTCATTCGTGACAAGAACGTCTATGCCGCACCAGCGACCTACACCTCCATCAGCGAGAGCAACCTGGTCGACGTGAGCAGCGTTAACCTGACCAGTACCCAGGCCCAGAACATCCAGAACCAGATCAACACCAAGCGGGCCGAAATCGACACGCTCAATGCCAATGAGGCTACCGCACGGGCCAATCTGGCGAACTACCAGGCCAGCATTGGTTACACGGACAAGTTGAACACCCTGGTCGGCGTCAACAACTCCATCAACCAGAAGCAGGCCGCCATCGACACCATTCTGCGCAACGACCCTTATGTGGTTGCGCATGCGACGGAGTCCGGCAGCCAGACCCAGTCTCACAGCCTGGTCGTGGCGGCTCAGTCTGCGTTGTCGCAGCTGAATGGCCTGAATGCCACCAGTCCTGATGCCAGTTCGTTCAAGGCCTCGGAGCTGAACAGCACTACGGCAGGTAACATCGGTACCCTGCAAGCCAGAATCACTGCTGCCTTGAACGATTCGTCCCTGAGCAGCCAATACAACGCGATCCTGGCCAAGCAAAACCAGATCATCGCCGCCAAGACTGCCGGATCGGATACCACGGCACTGGAGACGGATCTGGCCACACTGAATAGCAACTATGAAAACTCGGCGGCCTTCGGTGTGCGTGACGGGTTGATCCAGAACCTCTCAGCGATCAATGCGAAGATCAGCCAGATCGCCGACTTACAGGCTGCAATTATCAATGCCTACAACCAAGGCAATACCGCGGAAGCTGCCAGCAAACTGGCGGATCTGACCTCTGCCAAGAGTGCGCTCGACGGTCTGCTGCCAAGCGGTTTGCCTGCAGCGCCTGCCGGAACTACCAGTAGCGCCTTGCTGGCTGCCAATGAGGCGCAGACCCAAACCAACCTGGAGGCCGTGAGCTCGCCGCTGGTCACCCAGTCCAATCTTGTCACCTCTCTGGAGGCTGAGCGGGTCACCCTGTCCGGCCAGGCTTCCAGCCTGCAGGCGGATCTGCAAGCACTGGCCAACCGTGCATACAACACTGCCACCAACGTGCTGAGTGCGACTGAACTGGCTGCGGCCACTGCGGCTGATACCACGCCTCCGTTGACCCAGTTCGAGGCCTATAACTACCTGATCGAACAGGCTCGGGCAGCAGCAGCCTCCGGTATCCCGACCAAGCGTGCCGAGATCAACGCCCTGTATGCACAGCTCACCCCCGGTGACAGCTACACCCCCAACCCGACCCTGCTGGCCCAGAGCAGCGGCTGGTTCATCCGCTTCCCCAGTGGCGAGAAAGTGCTGTCCAGCTCGGTGAGCTTCGCTGGCTCCGTCCTGTTCACCACCTTCCGCCCCAGCGGCCAGCAGGTCACCACCTGCGGTCCGGACGTTGGCCGCGGTCGCTTCTACGCGCTCAACCTGGTGGATGCAAGTGCCGTCTTCACCGAGACCGTCAATGGCACCAAGACCGCCAAGCGCAGTTTTGACCTGGCCCATGGTGGTATTCCGTCGAAGCCCGCGACTATCCTGCGCGACGACAAGTCGGTCGGGCTGCTGTGTGGTGCGGAGAACTGCCTGGTCGATCCGAGCAACAAGGGTTGCGTGGATGGTGCTGAAATCTGCGAGACCAACAAAGCCATCCAAGGCCTCTACTGGAGAGAGAACTGATGACCAGAGCCAAGGGATTCACCCTGGTCGAATTGCTGATCGTGGTGGCGATCATCGGCATCATTGCCGCGATCGCCTACCCGAACTACCAGCGTTACGTGATGCGGACCGGCCGCAGTGACGGCCAGGCCACGATGATGCAGATCATGCAGGCCCAGGAGCGCTTCTATTCCCAGAACCAAACCTACACCAACAATCTGGGCACCAATGGCCTCGCCTTCCGCGACTCTTCCGGGAATGCAATAACCCAGGGGGCGGCAGTGATTTCCGAAAGCAAGCGCTACAGCATTACTGCCAACGCTTGCACAGGTACGACCATTGCCCGGTGCGTGATCCTGACTGCCCAGCCCCAGGGGGGGCAAGCGGCTGACAGTTGCGGCAACCTCACCCTGGATAGTCGGGGTGTCAAAGGTGTTTCGGGTGCAGGCGCGACCGTAGCCAGCTGCTGGTAAGGCCTGTAAAAAAGCCCCGCTTCGTGCGCAGTCCTCGACTGCTCATGAAGCGGGGCTTTTTGCTGCTGTGAGGTTTTGGTGCGAGTGGTCAGATCAGCCCCAACACCACCTCCAACGCCCTGGCCTGATCCTCCGCCAGGTCGATGATGTGGAACCCCGCCCAGGCGTGCTGGCCGTCTGCGCCGGGGCGGCTCCAGAGGCAGTCGGCGCCGAGGCGGACTTCGGTGATGCCGTCCACGGGCTCGGCAGGGACCAGGCGGCACTCCCAGACGGAGTCAGTGGCCAGCGGCGCTTCGCTGAACAGCATGAAGCCATCCAGGGAGAGGTCCACCACGCGGCCCAGGCGGTTGCCGGAATGCAGGTCGTAGACCTCCACCTGGATGCCCGCGTTGTGGCGACTGTGATGACGGCGGTCTTCCATGGTGGCTCCTCAGTTGGCTCGCGGGCTGCGGCCGGTGAAGCGCTGCAGGACCCGGTAGATGGCGCCCAGCGCCCGGTCCATCAGCGGTAC